>Ga0126379_10001312_pt1 | contig 14997 bp, 7 predicted proteins | sample PanSoiMetPlot_24_FD_92640 | JGI IMG/M metagenome (GOLD analysis project Ga0126379, IMG submission 92640) | Tropical forest soil microbial communities from Panama - MetaG Plot_24 | ecosystem: Environmental > Terrestrial > Soil > Tropical forest > Bulk soil | place: Panama | collected 2016-02-17 | reverse complement strand
GTGTAGGTAAAGTTGTTGTTCGCCGGTACCGTTCCCGCGGGAGTCGGCACGTAGCCCAGGACGTTCTGAGCCACCTTGCTCAAGTCAGCGCTTGGAATGATGTTGCCTGGGAAAGGACTGCGACACTGCGTTCCGTTGACCGTCTGTGTGGTGGTCGGATCGAAGATCTGCCCCTCCAGAACCTGATTATTGCTGTCACAGGGGTTCAGAAGAGGTTTGCCGCCGACAACGACTGGTGCTCCCAGCAGCGCGGAGAAATCCCCGTTTCGCTCCGCCGCCGTGGGCAACGTCGAAGTAACCGGTATGCCTTGGGCCTGCCGATACTGTTCCCAGGAAAAGAAGAAGAAGCTCTTGTTCTTCCCGTCATAAACCTTAGGAATCCAGACAGGCCCGCCGAACGTGCCGCCATAATTATTCTTGTGGTCCCTAGGCTTCGGCAAACCCTGCAGGTCGTTGTACCAGGAGTTGGCGTCGAACTTATCGTTCTTATAGATTTCAAACGCATTGCCATGGAAATTGTTGCTGCCCGAGCGAGTACTGAAACTTTCGACGCCGCCGGAAGTGCGGCCAAATTCCGCGGGAATGGTCGATGTAGTTACTTTGAATTCAGTGAGAGCCTCAACGGAAGGCGCGGTTTGCGTGAACGCGGCACTTGTGTCCATGCGTGAGGTGCTGGCCCCATCCAGGATAACTTCCGTGCCAAAGTTCTGGCCGCCGGCCAGTTTGGTTTCGAAAGTGCCCGCTGAACCGTGATCGCTGTTGGTGCCAGGACCCGCCGTACCGGGTGTTAGAAAAATGAAGGCTTCCGGGGAGCGGATAAAGCCCTGGCCGCTTGCTGCGATGGATAGCGGGAGCTGCTCAATCTGTTTCAGCCCAACGACCGTACCGATGTCGGAACTTTCGCTTTGAATCGTCGGGGCGTCGGCGAACACCGTCAAACTCTCCTTTACATCGCCAGTCTGAAGGGTCACGTCGAGTGACGCAGTGGTGTTGATTTGAATTACGACGCCTTTGTTCTCCGATACTTTAAAGCCCTTGGCGGTCACGCTGAGATCATAGGCGCCCGGGACCAGCTCAGAAATACGGTAGGCGCCAGTCCCCGTGGAAGTAGTGTTGTACACCGTGCCGGTGTCCACGCTTTTCGCGCTGACTGCGGCATTCGCAACAGCTCCTCCCGAACTGTCCAAAATCGAACCCGCAATCGAGCCGCGGTTCGATTGGGCCCACACGGAATGGATTATGAGAATAGTTAGGAATGCGAAAGCAAGGTGCCGAAGTGCAAAGACCGCTATGGAGCGCATAGCGCAGCCTCCTGCTCTGGTTCGGAACCAGAGCCAACGTTTACGACTGTTCGCAAGTCCCTCGGATTCATTGCACCGGTGATTCCGAGCGGCAAACACTTGCGACAGAAGGATCCGATTCGCGCTTGCTGGAGGCGTTACGTCTGCCGCAAGCCTTGCGGCAGTGTCTTCTCGACCAAGGGACAACGATCGCCCAGCCGGACCGATAAAGTACCCCAACGGCTCCGCATATTTGGCACCATCCAAGCTATGGTTGTCAAGAATTAGTTTGGTGCATAATTCTCAGAAAATCGATTAACCCCTAGTGTTGATCACCGGCAGACCCACTCCGTCCGCAAAATCAAAACGAAACTGTTTCCCGCGGCGGTTCGCCACGAGAACTGAGCCTGCGACTCATAAATTCGCACCGGTCACCAAATGCGAACCGACCGTTTGGTACCAGACCGCACAATCCGTTACTCTACATGCATCTCATTTCCATGCGTCGTCCCTCTTGCGTTCATTTACTAGGCTAAAACCCCGAAACGAGGGACAATCGGGAATCCAAGGAGACGCTGCCCGCCCTCGTGCACATCATGTTCGAATCCCGCGATGATGTGACCTCGGTTCCCAAGCGGCGTGCCCACCCGCGCTGGCGGGTCGATTCGCTTACTCCCATTGATCTCGGTATGGGCATCACTGGCACCATCCTCAACGTTAGCGAGGGTGGGTTGGCCGCGCGAGTGCCTGCCACCTTGACCCAGCGCTCTCAGATTCCTCGCATACAATTCCGCCTGCCAATATCGGAGAATTGGCTCGAAGTCAACGGACAGATCGTGTGGGCAAGTAGATCGAGAACGGAAGTCGGCATAAAGTTCGTTGATCTGCAGGAAGAAACTCGCAGCCAATTGCGACGCTGGATCTCCCAACAGCGATTGCAACCCTCGTTTGAAAAGGCAATCGAAATGGATGGGCGGACGAACCAACTCTCAATTCCGGTTTCTGCTAGTGACCTTCGGGAGGTTCGTCTCGATCAGGATTGGCAACCCTTCTCAAACGGTTGGAGGGAGTGCAACAGTCGCTTTCACGAGCACACCATTCATTGCGATCCCGACTGGATGGAGGAACATTTCAAGCGGCAAAAGGAAAACGTACGTATATATTTCTTCGAGCGCGAAAGCCAAATCATTGGCGCAGTGCCGTTTGTCCTTTCCAATCAGCGACTCCTGTGCGAGTTGGGCCCGTTTGTCGCGGCCAAGCTTCCATTTCGTTTCTTGACCTTACAGGGATACACACCCAATATGCCCGCGGAAACGTCCTTCTACGACATGCTGTTTGGTCGGATCTTGGAATCGGAATTTGACGTGATTCAGTTGTCTCACGTTAAAACTCCTTCTTTCCTTTGGAGCTATTTACGCAGCAGCCCAATGATCCGGGAATCCTTCTCCTTCTATACACCGTGGGGGGTATCGTCCCACTCGTTGATTCACCTTAGCGGATCGTTTGCGAGTTACATGAATAAGTTTTCTCCGAAAGCGCGGAAGAACCGCCGTCGTGAGATCAGAAGACTGCGTGCCTGCGGGGATATGCAGTTCATGCGAGTGACCAAGATATCTCAGATCGATGAGTTTCTGGAGGCCGCACACGAGATCTCCCAGAAGACGTGGCAGTTCGTTCGATATCGCTGGGGGATCGGCGCACGGGACCTTGACGTGGTGAGAAGTGAAATGCATTTTCTGGCGCAGCGCGGTTGGTTGCGCGGTTATCTGCTCAAGTGCGGTACCGCACCCTGCTCCTTCATTATCGGACAGCAATATGGCCAAACCCTCTATACCGCTGCTGCCGGAGTGCACCCCGACTGGAGAAGTTATAGCGCCGGAACCGTTCTCTTGCTGCTTGTTCTCGAGGACCTGTTCAACGAAAACTTAATTCAGTTTTATGACTTGGCTGGCCATGCGAAGTACAAAGAACACTTTGCCAATGAAAGTTATCAAGAAGCTTTTGTCTACCTCTTCAGGCGGCGAGCGTATCCTCTCTTGGCAAGCGGCATCTACCGCACGTGCAGGGTAACTTCGAGGACCGCAGGCGCGGTATTGGACAAACTCAATTTGAAATCACGAGTGCGGCGACTGAGGTGGGACTGATTTCGAATCAAACCCTTCGGTTCGGCGCCAGCGGTCAGGAACTCATCGACGGTGGCGCGGCTTCTTCGCTGGCCCCAAATTCGCGATTCGGCTGGCTCCCCATGGTGAACACGAAGATTCCGCCATTGGCGATATCCGCGTGTTTAAACCACACCTTGCTGTATGGCTTCCCGTTGAACGTTACCGACTGGATGTACAGAGCGTCCGGCGATTTCCGTTTTGCTTCGACAATCAATTCCTTGCCGCTCGCCAACTTCACAGTCACGCGATCGAACAGTGGCGCTCCAAACACGTAGTTCGCGCTTACCGGGTCGACGGCATAAAAACCCAGCGCGCTCATCACGTACCACGCCGACATCTGTCCGCAATCTTCATTTCCCGCTAACCCGTCGGGCTGGTTGTCGTACATGGTCTCGAGCAAACTCCGCACCCGCGCTTGGGTCTTAAACGGCGCTCCTGCGTAACAATACAAATAGGCAATGTGGTGGCTTGGCTCATTGCCGTGCGCGTACTGGCCAACAAGCCCCGCAATGTCCGGCGGCGCATCCGGAGGCAGGTCCGGCGCGGCGCTGAACAGTCCGTCGAGTTTAGCGACCAGAGCTTCCCGGCCGCCCAGCAATTCTGCCAAGCCCTTCGGATCGTGTTGCACGGAAAAAGTCGTCACCCATGGATTCGATTCCGTGTAGTCTCGCCATTTTTTCGAATGACCAATCTCAATCGGGCTAAACGGCTCCGCCCATTTTCCGTCGGCCCATTGCGGCCGCATGAACGAAGTCTGCGGGTCATACAGATTCCGATAATTCTTGGCGTTCTTCAGCAGTTGCGCCGAATCGCCTGTCGCCCCCACTGCACGGGCCACATGCGCCGCGGCCCAGTCATCATAGGCATAGTCCAAAGTTTTGCTGACCGATTCGCCTTCCAATTCGCACGGGATAAAGCCCATCTTCCGGTAATACGTGAGCCCCTGATAGTCGTCCTCCAGCGCACGTTTCTTCACCATTGGATAAGCCTTGGCGAAATCAATCCCTTGAAAACCTTTTGCATGCGCTTCCGCGATAACCACTACCGAATGGTAGCCGGTCATGCAGAATGTTTCCTTGGAATGCAGAGGCCAGATCGGCATCCCCGCCGGGCTCTCATGGGACATCCGGATCAGGCAGTTCACCAGGTCCGGAACGCGTTTACCCTGCACTAACGTAAATAATGGATGTGTCGCGCGATACGTGTCCCACAGCGAGAACGTGCTGTAACTATGCTGCCCCGGCGGTAGTTGATGTACCTTGCCATCCATGCCCCGGTATTGTCCATCTACGTCGTCGAACAGCGTTGGCGCCACCAGCGTGTGATACAAACCGGTATAAAAAATCTCTTTCTGCTTCTGGTTATCTGAATCGACGATCAGAGTCGACAGCTCACGGTTCCAGGCTGCGTGCGCTTGCGCTCTCACCTTGTCGAAATCCCAGTCTGGAATTTCTGCCTCAAGATTCTTCATTGCCCCTTCCGCACTCACGCTGGAGAGGCCGGTCTTCACGAAAATAACTTCGCCTTCCGTCGTGTTGTAGTACAGCAAGCATTTCAGGGAGGTGCCCTTAGCATCGCTTATTGAACTGTCGAGTTTCTCTTCGTTCGACACAATTTCCGCGCGGGTGAACGGCTTCGAGAACTCCATCGCGAAATAGATCTCTCGCCCGCTGGCCCACAATTTGGTGCTTCGGCCGCCTGTGATCGTGTCGTTGCCAATAATCTTCAGGTTTGCCCAGTTAATCAGATTGGGAGCGATGTCGTCAGCATGCAACAGATCGAGAATGAAATGGCTGGTATTGCTTTTTGGAAAAGTATATTTATGGATGCCGGCGCGCTCTGTGGCGCTCAATTCAGCGTGAATGCCATAGTCCTTCAACAGAACCGAGTAATAGCCCGGCACGGCAACTTCATCGCCATGCGAAAAACGCGACCGATACCCTTCTTGCGGATTCTCCCGGCTACCCGGCACGGTCTTTGCCGAACCCGTTCCCGGCATCAGCAGAAAGTCCAGCAAGTCTGCTGCGCCGGTCCCGCTCAAGTGCGTGTGGCTGAAGCCCATCAGCGATGTGTCCGAGTAGTGATACCCAGAGCAATAATCCCAGCCCTCGTTGTAGGTGTCTGGACTGAGTTGCACCATGCCAAACGGCATCGTGGCGCCAGGATAAGTGTGGCCATGTCCGCCCGTGCCAATTTTGATCTTCACGTATTTCGTCAGATCCGGCGCGGCGACTGGCTCCGCAAGAGCCAGCGCAAAGTTCCCTCCAATTCCCTTCGAATCCACCAGGCCGGCAGCGGAGGCAGCGGAAACCGCACCGATAAATCTTCTTCGCGTGATCATCCTTGTCCCATCCTGTTTTAGACGCAATTTCGATCTTAGCACTGCCCCGCAGCATTCTTTCAAACCACTCGCACACCGCAATGGCGGCGCTGGAATCGGGTGACCTTCCTGGCCAAAAACCAATCCGCTATACAACAGCAGCGTGAAAATCGACCTCGTCCCGCAACCTGCTTTTTTTCTTTTCAATCCCGTTTCCCTCACTGGTACACAGGCATTTTCGTTTGCCTTGCGATTTGGAGCAACTCGACGTGCAAAACTCAACACGTAGCGTTACACTCTTGTCGGTGTCGCTGATCTGTGATTCGCTGGGGTGGCGGATTGCAGAGTCACAAGTTCTCGTTCACACGTTCTCGTTCCTAGACTGCCGAGGCAGGTTCCTATGAAAGCCGCAAGAGCACCCCGGGTGACCCCTGGCCCCGTAACCCTCAAAGCCGTTGCTGAATATGTTGGCTTGACACCCGGTACTGTATCCGCCGTCTTGAACAATTCCGCCGCTGCACGTTCCATTCCTGAACACACCCGCAAGCGAATTCTCGAAGCTGCTCGCGTGCTGAATTATCGCCCCAACTTTCTGGCGCGCTCGCTCCGTGTTCAACGCACCTATACCGTCGGCGTTATTGCCGAAGAAATTGGCGACGCTTACGGTGGCCTCGTCGTTAGCGGCATCGAAGGGTACCTTCGGGAAAACGAATTCTTCTTTCTTACTGTCGCGCATCGTCACGATCCGAAGTTGCTCCGAACTTATTCCAGCATGCTCATGGCAAGAGGGGTCGAAGGCTTGATTACCATCGACACTTCCATCGACGCCAAGCCGGAACTTCCCGTGGTCGCTGTTGCTGGACACCAGACCGTCGAGAATGTCACAAATATTGTCATCGATCACCATCGCGCCGCCGAGCTTGCGCTTGCCCACTTGCAGGAACTCGGCCACGAACGCATCGCTTTCCTCCGTGGCCAGTCCAACAGCGCCGACTCCGGCACTCGCTGGGAAGCCATCGAGGAAGTCGCTCCGGAGTTTGGCATCCAGATTCGCCCCGAACTGGTCTTGCAGTTGGAAGGTCTCGACTCCACACCCGAACTCGGCTACCCCTACGGCAAGGCCTTGCTCGGCAAAAATATTCCCTTCACAGCTTTGTTCGCTTACAACGATATTTCGGCGATTGGTTGTATTCGAGCTTTTCAGGAAGCAGGCCTCCGGGTTCCCGAGGATATTTCCGTGGTCGGCTTCGATGACGTCTCCATCGCATCCTTCAGCATCCCGCCACTCACGACGGTCCGCCAGCCGCTCGTCAAGATGGGACGCATGGCCGCCGAGACCCTCGTCGACCGCATCGAGAAACGCTCTTCGTTCCTTCAGGACATTCGCGTCGAACCAGAACTGGTTCTCCGCCGCTCCACCGCCCCGCCCCGCAAGCTGTGAAGCTCACCACTTTTGTGCCCGCGATCTGAAACTACACCACTAGCCCATCCCTTCAGGGGTGAAGGTCGATGCACGGCAATGCCGTCGCGGTAATTACGCCTTGCAAAGACGCTGGCTGTTCGGCTTCGACCCGCTCAGGGCAAAGAACAGAATATACAGGTAGCAAATCACAGGCAGGAAGAATGCGTGATGTATCCCGATCTTGTCGGCAATCCATCCTTGGGCCAACGGAATAATTGCACCCCCGACGATCGCCATAATCATGATTCCAGAACCGTCACCGGTCAGCGGTCCCAGTTCCGCCACTCCCAGCGTGAAGATACTTGGAAACATGATGGAGTTGAAGAAGCCCACCAGAATAATCGTCCACATAGCCAGGTGCCCCGAGCTCAACATGGAAATTCCCACCAGTGCAGCGGCGCAAACTGCACACACGCCCAGCAGTTGCCGTGTACTTACTTTTTGAAGCAGCCCGGAACCAATAAAGCGCCCCACCATCGCACCACCCCAGTAAAATGCCACAAAACTCGCCGCGACTCTCTCGGTCAGGGCGCCGATCTCAGGCTGGCTGAAGTAATTCACCAGAAAGCTCCCGATGGAGACTTCGGCGCCCACATACACAAAGATGCCTATGGCGCCGAAAATTAAACTCGGATGCCTCCAGATGGAGTCGTTTACCTTCTCACCGACCTTGCGTTGGGCGTGTTCAATTTTTGGCAGCTTGAAACTGCCGATCGCTATCGCCAGCAACACCAAAGCAATGCCCAGCCCAACATACGGAGTCTTCACCGTGGCCGCTTCGTGGAGCCGGTATGCCTGCAATGCATCCGGCGCCATTGCTCGAATCTCATTCATGGCTTTGGGTGCCGCACTCAGGATCAGGATTCCGCCGAAGAACGGAGCAAGAAATGTTCCGAGAGAGTTAAACGCTTGGGTTAGATTTAGCCGGCTGGACGCGGTTTCCGGTTTCCCCAGTACGGTCACGTAAGGATTCGCTGCAACTTGCAAGCACGTGATTCCCGCTGCCAGTACGATCAGTGCTCCCAGAAACAGTGGGTACGACGGTACGCTGGCCGCAGGAACAAAGAGGAATGCGCCAAGCCCCATGGTGAGCAGCCCCAGCACCATGGAGCGCTGATATCCAATCAAGTCAACGATCCGGGCCGAGGGTATGGAGAAGATGAAATACGCTCCGAAGAACGCGAACTGAATCAGCATCACCCGTGCATAGTTCAAGTCGAAGATCGATTTTAGATGGGGTACGAGAATATCGTTCAGACATGTAAGAAAACCCCACATGAAGAATAACGTGGTCACAACTGCCAACGGGCCCGTGAAACTTTTTTGCTCACCTACAGCCGCCGTGGTCTCAACCGGTGCACTCGAAACGCTTATGTTCACCATCGTTGCCGTTTCCCTTCTATCCGCTCGCTCGCGGCTCTGCAATCGTCCTTGATACTGACATACCTCTCACCAGAGTAAAAATGTTTCTCGGCACGCTGTTCCGTTCGTGAATGATGGTATAACAATCTGCCGGATCGATTTCTTCCGAAGATTGCGAGAATTCCGAATGCGCCTCTCTGCCTTCCGCGTCGTTTGCCTTGGCCTGTTCCTTTCGATCTTTGCTCCCGCCGCTCTCTTTGGCCAAACATTTTCTTCCGTAGTCATCTGGTCCGAGCCAGAACTCCCTGTCGCCGATTCTCCGGCCCCCTCGGCGGCGCAACTCACGCAAGCCTTCCCCCAAGCGCGCCTCGCCTCTACGGAGCAATTATCCGCGCAGCTCAACGACCCCCAAACCCGTCTTCTGATCCTCGCGCAGGGTTCCCTCGTTCCCGAAGCAGCATGGTTTGCAATTTTCGGCTATCTGCAGCGTGGCGGTAATCTTCTGGTGGTGGGCGGACGCCCGCTCACTCGTGCCGCCTACCATGACTCCAGCGGTTGGCATCTCCGCGACTATTCTGTGCGCTTCTCTCGCTTGCTCCTCATCGACCAGTATCAGGCCACTCCCGGCTCTTCCGGCGCGCAATTCACTCCCAATCCTGATTTTCCCCTCGATCTTCCCCAGTTCTCCTGGCAACAAGCCTATAGCCCCATCATCCGCCTCAGTACCAGCAACCTCTATAATCGCGGTGGCTCGGCCGGTTCTCTCGATGTGCGATTGGATCCACTCGTCTGGGGCGTAACGGAAAATCGTCGTCTTTCCGCACCATTGATCGAGCTCGACCACTTCTCCTCCGGCTTCGACGGAGGCCGCTGGATCTTTCTCTCCGCCCAATTGTCTACCAACTTCTACGTTGCTCCTGAATCCGGTGCTCTCCTGCGCAAACTCGCACTGCGCGCCATGCAAGGTGCCGAGGAGTTCACTGTCCGCCCCACTGTTCCCCTTTATCTTCTCGGCGAACCCATTGAACTCGAAATTATCTTCAACTCCGGCTCAAAGCCCGCAACACCGCTGGCCGTTCAACTCTCCGTCTACCCCGAAGAGAAGCCCTCCGACAGGCAAACGTCCACAATCACGCTTCCTTCCAATTCCGCCACGATCCTCCAAGCCCCAAAAGCCAAAGGCCTCTACATCATCGAGGCCCGCCTGCTCGACAGTTCAACCACTCGCCAAATCTACCACTCCGCTTTCTGGATTCGCGATGAAGCCTATCTTCGCTCCGGTGCACGCCTTTCGGTTAACGCCGATTACTTCCAACTCGACGACAAGCCTCTCGCCGTTGTTGGCACCACGTACATGTCCAGCGAAGTTCAGCGCCTCTATTTCGATCATCCGAATGTCTACGTCTGGAACAGCGACATGGCTCTGATTCACGCCGCTGACCTCAACATGATTCGCACCGGCTGGTGGACCGGTTGGGACAAATTCTGCGACGAGACCGGCCGACCTTATGACCGCACCTTGCGCACCCTGGAAGCGTATTTGATGACCGCTCGCAAAAACCGCCTCCCCGTGCAGTTCACTTTTTTCGCGTTTCTTCCCGAAGTTCTCGGCGGCGCCAACGCCTATCTCGATTCGCAAGCCGTGCGCAAGCAGCAAACTCTGGTCGCCTCGGTCGTCGGGCACTTTCACGACGTGCCGTTCCTCGCGTGGGACCTGATCAACGAGCCTAGTTTTTCCAAGCAACTCTGGAAAATGCGCCCCAACGAAGACCCTGTTGAGCTCGCGGCCTGGAACGCCTGGCTCTCGCAGAAATATCCTGATCGCGCCGCCCTCGCTGCGGCTTGGAACGTTCCTCCCGACGCCGTTGCCGGAACCATTTCCTTGCCGTCAGAATTGGAGTTCGACCCCCGCGGCATGTACGCCGGCACGAATTCTCTCCGCGTGTACGACTACGCCGAGTTTGCTCAGGAGAAATTCGCCGGCTGGGTCCGCGGCATGCGTGAAGTCATTCACGCTGCAGGCTCCACGCAACCCATCACCGTTGGCCAGGACGAGGGCGGCTTCATGGATCGCCTCTCTCCCGCGTTCTTCGCGCCCTACGTCGACTTCACCACCAATCACACCTGGTGGCAGGACGACCATCTCCTCTGGGATTCGCTCGTCGCCAAACAGCCTGGCCGCGCCATGCTCATTCAAGAAACGGGCCTGCAGCGTCAACTCAACCTCGATGAAACTTCCCGCCTCACTCCCGATCAGGAGGCTAGCCTCTTCGAACGTAAGATCGCGTTGTCGTTCGTGCAAGGTTCCGGTGCCATCGAGTGGCTTTGGAATACCAATTCCTACATGACCGAAGGAAACGAAGTGCCCATCGGAGCGCTGCATGCCGATGCCACCGAAAAGCCCGAAGCCACTGTCCTTCGCAACTTTGCAAAATTCGCGGCTGCCGCGTCGCCGTATCTCAAGAATCCCAAGCAACCAGACGTCGCCGTGGTCACTTCGCAAGCCGCACAATTCTCCGTTATCGGCGGTCTGCAACTCGAAGCCCAGCAAAACGCTGTGCGCGCCCTCGGTTACGATCTGCAGCAACCCTGCTACGTCATTGCCGAAAGCCAGATCGACAAACTCGGCTCGCCGAAACTCGTCATCCTGCCCTCAGCGCAAGCCCTCCGCGAGTCCACCTGGCAGGCCCTCCTCACGTACGTGAAAACCGGCGGCAACCTCCTCGTCACCGGCCCCCTCTCCCGCGACGAGCACTGGCATCTGGTCGATCGCCTCACTCCTCTTAGCATCAAGGGAGCCACTGCGCCGCTGACCTTCCAAAGTTGGGAAATCGCCGTCACATCGAAGTCTTGGCGGACCTCCATACCGGTCTCCTTCGACCAACAAAAGCAACAACTCCTCGAGTTTCTGAAATTTGACGATGGTAACGATAGAGCGAACCTGTCTCTTGGCAAGGGCCATCTCTGGTGGTACGCATATCCGGCGGAACTCTCCAAGAACCTTCAGGCGGCGGCTTTCCTCTACGGCGGAGTCCTTCAACTTACCAACCCAAGCTACCAAGTCCGCCCAGGCACCCTCATCTATCCGACCGAACTGCAGGACGCCATCCTCTATGTTTTTGAGTCCGAATTCTCCAAGGATCAGGACATTAGCTTCCACGACGACGTCACGGGCGCTGAAGTTAGGTTCCATCTGCCGAGCCAACACGCCGCGCTCGCCCTCATCAACAAACACACCAAACAAATCGTCGCCAAGTACGGCTTCTGATTGCAATTTGTAGCGCCGGCTTTAACGCCGCCATCCTGCGCTTGCCATTGTAGGGACGGCTCCTTGAGGCCGTCCGCTCACGCTGGTTATTGTGCTGGCACCTCTGCGCTGTTTGAGAAATCGCCAGGAAGCTGCGAATAACGCATCGCCTCTTCCCGTCATCGCAAAATTAGTCTTCCCGGTCGATGACGAACGCTACGCCGCGCTGCGGAATCAATTTTTCCGAGCGCGAACTCGTCGAACTATCCGCCACAATTTCCTGGGAAAATTACCGCGCCCGCTTCAACCGCACCTTCGCTATTGCCGCCGAAGGCTTCTCCGAAGGGCAATTCGGCCCCTTGCCGGAGCACGTCCCGCAACCTTGACCTGACTTCAAACTTTTTCTGCTCCCTTCTTGTGCGTCGTGCATCTAACCTAGTGCCACTACCAGGTTGAACTCAGCCGATGACTCACTGCACGCTTGGACGGAAGCAGCACAGACAGGGAAAGTAGGTTCTATGCGCACCTTGCTCGAAGCTTTACAGCACGCCGAAGCCACGGGAACCGCGGTCGGGCATTTCAACATTTCAGAACTCATCGCGATGAGAGCGGTTTTCGAGGCGGCTCGCGAAAAGAACCTGCCTGTCGTCGCGGGCGTCTCCGAAGGAGAACGCCAATTCATGGGCGTCCTGCAGGTTGCGGCTCTCGTCAAGAGTTTGCGCGAGGAATTCAACTTTCCGATCTTCCTGAACGCCGATCACACCCATTCGCTGGACAAGGCGATCGAGGCTGCCAAGGCCGGCTTCGATTGGGTGGTGTTCGATCTCTCAACGTTGCCGTTCGAAGAGAACGTCCGCCAGACCAGGCAAGCGGTCGAAGCCCTCAAAGCCATCCGCCCATCCATTCTCGTGGAAGGCGAAATCGGCGATATCGGCTCTGGCTCTGAGATTCATGATGCCGCTCCGGCCTCGTCCGGCCAACTCACTACTCCCGAGGAAGCGAAGCAGTTCGTCGAAGAAACAAAGGTTGATACCCTCGCTCCAGCCGTCGGTAACCGGCACGGAATGACCAGGAACATGGTGGAGGGAGAAGACCGGAAGCGCTTGAACATCCCTCGCATCCGCGAGATCAAAGAAGCTACCAAGATTTTCCTCACCCTGCATGGCGCTTCGGGAACCGATGACCGCGACCTGCGCGACGCCATCGCTGCTGGCATCACGGTTGTGCACATCAATACGGAATTGCGGGTTGCCTGGCGCCGCGGTTTGGAAGCGACTCTTGCCAGCCACCCCAGCGAGGTCGTCCCCTACAAACTCCTGCCCTCCGTTGTCGATTCGGTGAAGCGGGTCGTAGCCTTGCGCCTGACTCTGTTTGGCGCCGGCCGGGAACACTCGCAAACTCGCAGTGCGAACTGACACTTCCGCTGGTTGCGCAACCATACCTGTGTTTTTCAGGGTAGTCCGAATGCAAAGAGCGACGACCCCGCCGCAATCGCCACATACTGTTTCCCGTCCACTGCAAACGTCATCGGCGCCGCATACACCGCCCCACCCATCTGAAAATGCCACAACGCTTTTCCCGACGCCTCGTCGAGCGCGATAACATTTCCTTCCGAATCCCCGGTAAACAGCAATCCTCCCGCCGTCGACAACACCCCCGACCAACTTGGCGTAACATGCTTCCACTCCCATTTCCGTTCACCGGTCAATGGATCAATCGCACGTAGGGCGCCCCAATACGGCAGCGCCTCGTCGGACGGAAAATACGCGCTCCCATAGTAGGCGTGGCCTTCCTCAAACTCCTGTGGCGCGGTGCTGAACACGTCGCACTGCTCTCGCGCCGTCACGTAAAACAGTTTCGTCTGCGGATCAAACGACGGCGACATCCAGTTCGTCGACCCGGCCGCGCCCGGACAAACCCGGTTTCCCTTTAGCGTCGGTGAACTGTCCTTCGTCGCCAGCGGACGCCCTTCCGCGTCTTTTTCCGTGCTCCACGTGACGTGCGCAAACGGTTTCGAGAAAAGTAGCTTCCCGTTGGTCCGGTCAATCAAATAGAAAAAGCCATTGCGATTGGCATGCGCGATCAGTTTCTTTCCGTCCAAATCGACCATCACCGGAACCTGTGTCGCGTCCCAGTCATGCTCATCATGTTTCGTGTATTGGAAATACCAGTTTAATTTCCCACTATCGACATCGAAGGCCAGCAGCGAATTACTGTACAGATTGTCGCCCACGCGTTGCGCCGCGCGGTTCGAGGGCGCGGGATTCCCCGTGGTCCAGAACAATTGGTTCGTCGCCGGATCGAACACTCCCGTGATCCACGCCGGCGCCCCGCCAATCTTCCAGGAGTCACCTTCCCAGGTCTCGTGACCCGGTTCGCCAGGTCCTGGCGTCGAGTAGAAACGCCATTTGCGCTCCCCGCTCGCCGCATCGTACGCCTCCACAAATCCGCGCGTGCCGTATTCTCCGCCAGACACTCCCACGATGATCATGTTCTTCACCGCCAGCGGCGCCATCGTGAAGCTATAGCCCTTGCGATAATCGATCGCCGCCACGTTCCACACTACCGCGCCGGTCCGTGCGTCCAGGGCAACCACATGAGCATCCAGCGTCGCGAAATACAACTTGTCGCCAAGAATCGCAAACCCGCGATTTACCCGCCCGCAGCACGGCCGAATGTCCGAAGGAAGAATGTACTGATACTCCCAGATCGGCCGTCCCGTCTGGGCATCCAACGCAAACGTGCGGTTATCCTGCGCGGTTCCATACAGAATTCCGTCCACAACCAGCGGCGTAGCTTCCCATTTCCCCAACGCCGCTGACTGAAACACCCACTTCGGCACCAGGCTTTTCACATTCTCCGTATTGATCTGGTCGAGCCCGCTGTGTCGTTGTCCCGAGTAGCTGCCTGAATAGGTCAGCCAGTTCTGCGGCTCCTGCGCCGCATGGCGAATGCGTTCATAAGTCACTTGCGCGTGCAAAGAACGCGGGTCGGCGCAGGCCGTCACCAACACGAAGCAGAACGCAACGAGTCGCTTCATCGCCGGAATATCTTCCCTCTCTGCCGCCATCCCCTGTGGCTCAGGCCTGGCTTGAGGCTTTTCCCCGCGTGGATTATGCTCATTTCACGCTCACGCTCACAAGATAGGCAATAATGTCCTG
>Ga0126379_10001310_pt1 | contig 15007 bp, 19 predicted proteins | sample PanSoiMetPlot_24_FD_92640 | JGI IMG/M metagenome (GOLD analysis project Ga0126379, IMG submission 92640) | Tropical forest soil microbial communities from Panama - MetaG Plot_24 | ecosystem: Environmental > Terrestrial > Soil > Tropical forest > Bulk soil | place: Panama | collected 2016-02-17 | reverse complement strand
GTGCGCGCGTCTCCAAAAAAAGCGCGATTGTCGCGCGAACGCTCGAGTGCCTCGAGCTCGAGCTCCTCGAACAGAGTCGGGTGATCGTCGAGCGCGTGATCTTTGTAGCTACGCCGCGGCGGATCGTACTGACGCGAGCGCGCCGGCTCGGGATCGCGGAGCTCGACCGCAGAAGCGGCGGGCAGGATCGGCCTCGACCCGTGCCGCGTGCGGTTGCCACGCCTCGCATTGCATCCGACGTGCACGAGGCGGAGCTCTTCGAGGGGCGGGAACGGTGCGCCTCCCGCATGCAGCGGCACGACGTGATCGACCGAAGGCGCGCGGCTGGAGCGAGGCGGAGCGTCGAAGTCGATCGGCGCATAACAGAGCTCGCAGAGATCGTCGGAGCGCGAGCGCAGCGCGGGCATCATCCGCGCGACGTGCGCGCTCCACTGACGGCTATGAACCGTCTTTGCCATTCCCAAGCGGACGGTAGCGCCCGCGGCGGATCGTACTGACGCGAGGCGCCGACGTCGCGATCGCCACTCCTAATGGGAGCCGCAGAACCGTCGACGCCTCGAGCACGAGAATAGCCGCGCGCATCGGGGAGCAAGCGCAGGAGTCGCCTTTCGAGCGAGTGAGCTCGGGAAGTCTTAGAGACCTTCGGCGAGCTAAGGCTCGCCGGGTCTCGGTGGGGGGTCTGGGGGGAGGGGACGGCTCGGCCCGGATCGTCGCAGGCCGGAGCTCGCCTCCTCTCGGAGCGCAGACGCCGCGCTATGTCGTCGACGCCTCGAGCGCCGGCGCCGGCCGCCTCGAGGGTCGAGTCTTGAGCCGGCCGGCGCGAGGGGTCAGGATCCGCGCCGGCCGGCGCTCGGCCGGCTTAGACAGACACGGAAGCGTTCCCGGAGCCGGCGAGGCCATAGAGCACGACCGACCAATCGGCCTCGCGATCGCGCCGAAGCGCCTCGCGAGTCTCGAGCGGGATCGTGCGCAACGTGAGGTCCGAGGCGAGGAGCTCCTCGGCTTGGATCAAGGCGACCTCGAGCGGACCGAAGAGCTCGCCTGAGGCGACGAGCTCGAGCTCGATTCTACGGTCGGCGCGATAGAGCGCGCGAAGCTCGGCGACCGCCTGCTCGAACTCGGCCAGATCCTCGCGATCGGAGGCGCGCTCGCGGCCGCGAGCGATCCGCCGCCGGATCGCCGTCATGCAGGCCTCGAGATCGCCAAACCCCTCCTCATACGCCCACGCGGCGATCATGCGGCGAGCTCCTCGCGCCAGCGCTCGAGCTCGCGGCGTGCGCGATCGAGCGCGGCCTCGACGAGCGCCAGGCGCCGGCGGAGCTCGAGCTCGCGGTCGACGTGCCAGACGAGCGACGGCGTCATGCGGCGCGCCGCCTCCGCCGGCGCCGGCCGGCGACCTCGAGCGCAAGCTCAAGCTGCTCGGGCTCGCGATGGCCGCGAGCGTGCTCGAACCCGAGCTCCGTCGCGGCCTGCTCGGAGGCGGTCCAACCCTCGCCGAGCGGTCCGCAGCGGCCGCAGACGGCGCGCCATCGCCAAGGATGAGCCGGCGAACGCCGGCGACGTACTAGCCGCGTGAGAGGCTCGGAGGCCGTTAGAACGGCTCCTGAGAGCTCGAAATCACAGGGCGCCACGCCGGAAGGCCTCGGCGACCGCCGCAGGCATCGAGGAGACGCCGAGACGCTGCAGGGCGGCCGCGCGGATCGTGCGGACCGTTCCCTCGGCGATTCCGAGCTCGTGCGCGGTCTCGTCGACGTTGGCGCCGCAGGCGGCCGCCCGGATCACTTGGATCATGCGAGGCGTAAGCTCGCCGCTCGGCGAATAGGCGCCGGCGTTCACTTGGACGCCTCGACCACGTACTCGTTATCCGGCCACCAGCGCTCCGGGATAGTGTCGGGAACATCCGGCCGTTTGTTCGGCGGCGAGCCGGCCGCCCTCCAGCCGATCCAATCGCGCTCGCCGGCGGTCATGCCGTAGCGCTTCCCGATCTTTTGGACCTCGGCTTGATAGTCCCAGGCCCATTGCGGGATTTTGTCGGGCGCGCCGCCGGGACGTTTCTTCGGGTCGCGCGAGGTCGTCAGATACCACGAGAGCCAGGGCCAAAGCCATCCGGGCGGATTCATGTAGTCGGCGCTCCCTCCTCCGCCCTTACCGGCGGCGTAGTTTTTGGCGGCCGCGATGACGTCCGACCAAGGGAAGCCGGAGCCCGGATCGGAATGGCCGCCTCCGCGGGAGCCGAGATCGCTATGAGCGCAGACGCCGCGGCCCGATCCTTGAGCCTGCGAGCTCGAGAGCTTGACGATCGGAACCCCGAAATATTTCGACTCCTCGGCGATCCAGCGAGCCGCATTGTCGAGCATCGTTGAGTGTTTGTTTTTCCATTCGCTCGAGCCCCATTTCGCGAACCCGCACAATTCGGCCGACGTCGCTACCGGGTTAAATTCGGCCTGCGTCCAAGACTTCGAGCCGCGCTTGACGTACTCGCCTACTACGCCGGCTTTATCGTCGATACCTACTTGGCTCGAGACGCCGGAGCTCGGGCTCGCGAAGAAGCTCCCGAGAGACTCGATCGTGGTCGCGCCCTCGGCCGTATGTACAACGATCAGGCGGACCGTGGCGCCGCCGCGGCTCGAGTAGTTCGGTGAGGGGATGCTCTTGCGTTTAAGCGCCATCGCCGAATCGGTTCGGGGTCACGGCGGGATGCGAGCGCTCCTCGGGCGGATCATCGGCCTCGAGCGGCCAATCGCTCGAGGCGCCGCCGGCCTCCTCCTCGGCCTCGCTCTTAGCATCCTCGGCCTCCGCCTCGGCCTCGGCCTGCAGGAGCTCGCGGCGGAGCGCGCGGAGCTTCTCTTTGGTCGAGCTCCTCATCGGCCGAAGGCGAAGCGATAGACGAGGAAGGCGAGACCGGCCAGGATCGCCCAGGAGACGAGCCCAATCGCGGCCGCGATCGCCCAGGCCTTCGCCGGCGAAAGGGACGGCTCGAGCTCGGCCTCGAGCTCCTGCGAGTCGAGCCAATCGTCGCGCACGCGAGGGAGCCGGATCACGTTCGCCGGCGGCTTCGAGTGAGCGCGGAGATCCTCGAGCACGTGCTCGATGCGGGCGGCGTGCTCGGCGTCGCCGCCGGCGGCCGCGAGGAGCCGACCCGAGCGCTCGGAGCTCCCCAAGTGTGAGGCGGCGATCTGTTTAGGTGCTATTCTGCGTTTGGACACATAGCCCCCAGGAGAGAAGGAGTGACAATGAATAAGAGTGACAAGCGCATCGGTCGGAGTCAAAAAGAGGCCAAGAGCAGGAGCTCCGCGCTCCCCTACGTGAGCCTCGGCCGCGTCTCCAGGGTCGGCGATCGCGGCGACCGTCTGCGCTCGCCGGACCAGCAGAAGGCGACCAACGAGGCCTTCGCCGGCCGTGAAGGACTGACGATCGACGAGCACGTGATCTTGATCGACGTCTCGGGCTCGAAGATCGACGAGGAGCGCGAGCTCGAGCGCGTGATCCGCCGGGTTGAGGCCGGCGAGGTCGCCGGCGTGATCGTCCCCAAGCTCGACCGGCTCTCGCGGCTCCCGGCGCGGCGGCGGATCGAGCTCGAGGAGCGGATCGGTCCCGCGAACATCCTCTCGGCGACCGAGCCGAACGACGTCGAGACGCCGGAAGGCCGCTTTATCCGAGATGTCTTTTTCGCGCTCGCGCGGATGGAATGGTCGAAGAAAAAGCAGGACCTCGACCTCGCGAAGTCGAACGCGATCGCGGCCGGCCGCGCGATCAAGAGCCGGGAGCCGCTCGGTTACCGCTTCGACGACTCGCACCGCCTCATCGTCGAGGAGACCGAGGCCGAGCTCGTGCGCGAGCTCTTCGAGCTCCGCGCCGCCGGCCGTTCATGGGGGGACCTGCTCGACCGCTTCGAGCAGAGGACCGGCCGCCGCTCGCATCGCCAATCGATGCGCGCCATCATCCTTAACCGGACGTATCTGGGTGAGCTCCACTACGGGCAGCGGGAGGACACTCGCCTAGTCCGGCTGGAGGCGCACGAGGCGATCGTCGAGCTCGACCTCTTCGAGCGCGCCGCGGCCGTGACCGAGGAGCGCTCCGGTCTCGGTCCGGGTCTCGGGCACCACTACGGCGCGCCCTCCTCGGAGCTCTCGAGCATCGCCCGTTGCCAGGGTTGCGGCCGCGGTCTAACCCGCTCCTCGAGCGGCGGCGGCCGAAACCGCGTCATCTATAAATGCCCGAGCGATTCGCAACGCTGCAGGGCGCGCGCCTCGATCGGTCTCGAGGAGCTCGAGGCATACGTCGAGGCCGAGGTCCTAGCGTGGGCGGGCGCAACCGCGGATCAAGTCGTCGAGGTCGAGCTCGAGACGAGCCAGGACCGCGCCGGCGCCGAGTATCGCCTCGCCGAGGCGGAGCGGGTCGCGCTCGAGTATGAGACGGATGTCGAGCTCGAGCTCGAGGTCGGCGCCGAAGCGTATGCGGGCGGCCGGAAGGCGCGCGCCCGTCTCGTCGAGCGGCGCCGCCAGGAGCTCGCCGCGCTCGGCGAGGCCTCCGAGCTCGAGCTCCTGCGAGGAACGGTGCGCGAGGTCCTAGAAGAGGGAACGATCGAGGAGAAGCGGCGTCTACTTGGCCGGATCCTCGCCGGCGTGATCGTCCGTAAGACTCCCCGCCGCGGAGCTCCGGCCGCCGAGCGCGCCGAGATTCTTTTCGCGCCGTCGACGAGCGGCGCGATCGAGCAAGATCGCCCGGAGCTCCTCGAGGAGGCCGCGGCGTAGCTCTCTCTCTCTCTCTCTCTCTCTCTCTCTCTCTCTCATCGCCGTCATCCCTTTACCCAGTCGCGCCGCCGGTCTAACGGTCATCTCGGCGTCCGCCTCCGACATAGCTCCCGAGCACGCCGATGGCGGCGCCCAGGACGGTCGAGAGGAGCGAGGTCGCGGCCTCGGAGAGCTGCCGGTCGGCCGAGCCTTCGGCGATCGCGGCCGCGACCGCGAGCGCGAGAACGGCGCCGGCGACGGCCGCGGCGATGATGAGGACGACAGCTTGACGTGCGTCGATCCTCATTCGGCGAGCTCTTCGAGGGAGAGGTCGGCGAGGATCGCGGCGCCCGCTCCGAGGTAGGCGGTAACAACGACGAGACCGCCGGCTCCGGCTCCGCCGGCTCGGGTCGTGGCTTGGTTTTGGCCGTTCGCTCCTCCGCTTCCGCCTCCGCCGATAGAACCGGCCGGCGGCGGGGAGCCGTTGCCTCCGGCCGCCCAGTTAGCGACGGCGCCTCCGCCTCCTCGAGCGGCCATGCCTCCGCCTCCGCCCAGCGCGGTCGCGGGGGTGAGCGCGTAGGCGCGCTCGCCGTAGGCGCCGCGGATACTGAGTCCGCCGGGTCCGCCGTCGCCGCTGCCTCCGGCGCCTCCGACGGCGAGGTGATTCGGGGGTGCACCAACCGCGGCTTGGGCGCCTCCGCCTCCGCCGTAACCGATGCAGGAAGCCATAAAGGAGTTGCCTCCGTTGCCTCCGGTGGCATTGGCGACGCCGACGCCTCCGGCTCCAACCGTGTAGTTGAGCGGTCCGACCGGAGGCGCGAGGAGGAGTTGCGCGGCGTAGCCGCCTCCGCCTCCGCCTCCGCCTCCCGAACATTGTCCGGCGGAGGTTGCGGGAGCTCCGCCTCCGCCTCCGCCTCCACCAATGCATTCGATGAGGAGCGCGACCGCGCCGGCCGGTACCGCGTAGGCGCCGGAAGCGGCGAAGACGCTACGTTGAATGATGGAGACGAGGACTGACTCGATCTGCTCGGCGAGATCGAGGCCGAGCGCCGGGTAGTCGGTGACCGCATCCGCCGGGAGCGGATAGGGGATTTTGAATCTCGGGGTCGAGTCAGGCAAGAGTGAGCCTCGTTTCGGGGAGAAGGTTTCCGAGGTTGAAAGCGTCGCGCCACTCGCAGGCCGGATTGACCTCGAGCCAATGCAGCGTGGCCGGAACGTCCCGCCAGAGGAGCGAGAGGCCGGAGAGGAGCGGGTCGGAGAGGATGAGGTCCTGAGTCCAGGAGGAGCCCTCGATCGTGTCGACCCAGCCCTCGACCATCGCGGTCCAGTTACCGAAGGGAGCCGAATCGGGAAGGTCGACGAGCTCGACCATCATCCCGATCTGGAGAGGTTGCGGCTCGAGCAGGGTCACGCCGGGAAGCGCCCAGCGCGGCCAGGAGAGACGGGTGAGCCAGAAGGAGGCGCGCGAGAGCGCGGTCGCCGAGTCGGCGAGACCGGAGTCGAAGAGGCCGGTCCAATGGACGCCAAACTTGGCTTGCGAGGCGGAGTCGTCGACCGTGACCGAGCCGGCGCCGTAGCCGTAGCCGAGCACGATCCGATTCGCGACGTCGAGGGTTTGCGACCAGGGCGGCGAGAAGAGCACGAGGTCCGGGTCGAGACTGAGGAGCGGATAGAGCTCGAGCCGACCCTCATAGGCTTGGCAGACAATCGAGCCGTCGACGTCATCGAACACGGTTGCGCCGACGTCGTTGCGGGAGGCGTCGAGCGCATCGAGCGCGTTCGTGCTCGAGAATCCGCCGCCCTCGTCGGGGACCGTGGCGGCGATCGGGACGTCGGGCGAGCGCGGCTGTACCACGCCCGTAAGGCCGGCCTCGGAGAGGATGCGCGCCATCCGAGCCGCCCAGGGCTCCGCCGGCCACGCGTGGCCGCCGACCTCGCGCGAGCCGGCTCGGGCGAGGGTCGAGGAGGCATTGGCGGCGAGGGTCGCCTCCAGATTGGCGGCGTCATCGTCGAGCTCGGAGTCGGAGAGGCGGCCGGTAAAGAGCGGCGCGCCGGCGAGGTCGGAAATCTGGAGGTCGCCGCCGACCTCCCAATCGGCGAGCTCGGCGCGGGAGAGATTGCGCAGGACGAGCGAGGCGGTCGAGGATTGGATACCGCCGTCGACGGAATCGCGGCCGTGACGGATGATGACCGAGGCGAGCACGCGGTCGAGGTCGACCTCGGCGCCGTTCAAGCGCACGCTGCCGATATAGGCGGGAGCCCTCGGCTCCGGCTGGAGCTCGAGCTCGGTCATGGACTGAGGAGCCCTCGAGCTCGACCTTGACGGATCTCGTGCGAGCGCAGGACGCGAGCGATCGCGCGGGCGGCGCCTTCGGGATCGGTAGGCCCATAGAAGTTGACGGTTATCCCGCCGCCGGCCCCGCCAGTCGCGAGCGCGGCGCGAGCTCCGACCGCCGGCGCGCCGCCGCCGGCGCGAGCGAGACCGGAGGCCGAACCGGCCGCCGCAGGCACGATCAAGCTCGCGCTCAAACCCGGAATATGCGGGAGCGAGATATGGGGGATATGGATCTTGCCGATCCAGCTAATCAAGTCGCGGACGGCGCCAATAACCGCGTTGATCGCGTGCTCGACCGCATGAATCGGGTCCATGATCGCGTTGAAGACGGCCACGCCGACCGTCTTGATCCGGTTAAAGGCGGCCACTAGCGCATCGATCGCGCCGCCCACAATCCGTTTCACCGCGTCGAAGACGTTGCCTGCCGCCTCCCGCACTTTCTGAAAATTGGTCACGAGCGCATAGATGCCGGCGCCGAGCGGACCGAAGGCGAAGAGCGCGAGCTTCCAATGATCCTTGACCCAATCGAAGACGGATATGGCGATGTCTTTTACGGCGGAGAAGGCGCGCCCCATGGCATGGATCGCATCGGAGACCACTCCCATTGCGGCGTGCACGATGTCGCGGAAGGTTTGGCTCTTTTTGTAGGCGATCACGAGGCCGGCGCCGAGCGCGATTAGCGCGATGATGATCGCGCCGATCGGGTTCGCGTCGAGCGCGGCGTTGAGGAGCCATTGGGCGGCGGCGAACGCCTTGGAGGCGGCCGCGGCGACCTTGGTCGCGATTGTCCAGGCCTTGAAGGCGGCGTTGGCGATGATGATCGCGCCGGAGAGGCCGGCGACGAGCCCGATTGCGACCTTGACCGAGGTCGTGTGTTTGCCCATTTCGCCGGTCACCGAGACCAGGATTTTCATCATCTGTTCGTAATAGGGGAGGAGGCCCTTCCCGAGCTCCTCCTTGAGGTTCTGGGTCTCCGCGGCTTGGATCTTCTGCGCGTTGGAGGAATCGCTCGCATGTTTGGCAAAATCGCCTTGGGCGACCGAGGTCTGTTTCATGATCTCTTTCATGGTCTCGAGGCTTTTCGTATGCGCATCGAGCGCGCCTTTTCCGTGGTAGAGGCCGTCCCTCATCGCGTCCTGTTTCAGCTTGTTTTGGTCGATCACGATCCCGAACTTTTTCAGGCCACGGGTGGCGCCGGCCATCCCCGATTGCAGCGCCTTCATCGTTTCGTCGACGGGGACGTCGTTGAAGGAGGCCATATCGGAGGCGAGTTGCGTCATCTTCTCCGACATCTGAGCGGACTGTTTGGAGGAGTAGCCGAGGTTTCGGAATAGCTGCCCGAACTTGTTTGCCATGGTCAGCGCCTCGCCCTCGGAGAGGCCGAAGCTATGCGCGAGCGTCTTCGACCAATCCTCGACCGAAACCGCGTTCTGTTTGAACACGGCCTCCGTCTTATGGACCTGCTTCTCGAGCTCGGCGGCCGAGTCGATCGCCTTTTTCGCGCCGTAGGCGATCGCGCCCAGCGCGATCGTGGCCGGAACCGAGGCCCGTTTCAGCGCGGCGCCCATGCGCTCGGAGCGGGTCGCCGAGGTCGCCATGGCGCCGTTTACCTTCTCGATCTCGGCGATCGCTTGCGCGCCCTCGGCGCCGATCTTGATCAGGATGTTTCCGGGACCGAAACCGGCCATCGCCTAGAGGCCGTGGCGGCGGATCGAGCCGGCCACGGCGAGATCGAAGGTCTCGGTCGCGCCCGGTTTGAGCCGCTCGACCGCCGGCTTGATCCAGTAGCCGGCCGATCGAGGGACGGCGAAGTGATTGACCTCGGCGCCCTCGGCCGGTCCCCGCTCCGAACCCCAAGCGAGCTTGAAGGCCGGCGCGCCGTCACGGCCGACCGCGGTCGCGCCTCCGACCGAGACGGTCGGGCGGCGGCCGTGTTTGACCTTGATCGAGCGCGCGACCCGTGGCGCGACCGGAACCCCCGAGGCGGAGGCGGAGGCGCGCAGGAGCGCGGCGAGCTCCTCCGCGGTCGCGGCGGCCGCGCCGGCGAGCGGACCGCCGAGACCCTCGAGGTCGACCGCGACTCCCTGCAGCGCGAGCGCCGTCTCCCGAGCGCCGAGCACGGTCACGCCTCTAGACACGTTGCCGCCTCTCGGCGAGCTCCTCGACGATCGAGGCGATGGTCGCGAGCTCCGCATCCTCGAGCTCGAGGAGCTCGGCTACCGAGCGGCCGGTCGCGAGGGAGAGCTCGACCATCACGCGCGAGAGGCTTCCTCGGGGGTAGGAGGGACCGGCTCGCCGATCGCGACGCCGGCCGCGGCCGCCGCCTCCTCGGTCGGGTTGGCGTCGACGTCGACGACGGAGGCGAGCCAAACCTCGAACCCTTCCCGGATTCCCAGGACCGTGAAGGCGAGGTAGGCGGTCATGGTCTGCGGGTTGTTGCCGTCATAGGCGGCGAGACCCTGCCGCCGACAGTAGGCCTCCCAGGCGACCATGGCGGCCGAGCCGGCCTGCCAGGAAGCGACCTCGCCGCCCTCGTATTGGACCGTCCCGCGGAAGCGGATCACGCCGCCGCCTTCTTCGAGCTCGTGCTCGAGGCGAGCGGCAGGATGCCCGTGTCGTCGCGGGTCGGGGTGCCGATACAGGGGAGCTCGACGTCGGTCACGGTCTGGACCGCGACATCGCCGCCGATCTCGATCGGGACGATCTGTACCGTCCCCGCATAGGTGGGCGCTGAACCCGTGATCGGCTCCCAGGTAAAGGGGAGCTCCGCGAGCGCGTGATCCATCAAGAAATTGACGAACCCCGCCGGATCCTCGAAGTCTTGGATCGCGGAGATGTTGAGCGCCCAAGAGACCGAGGATTCCGGCGCCGGCTCCGGCGTCGCGAGCGTCGGCGTGCCATCGCTCGAGTCGACGCTCGGGGTCAAGGCGACATGCGAGGCTTGCGCGGAGACCTCGATCATGTTCGGCGCGGCCGTGCCGAGCTTCAGGGTGCCGGGACCCTGCCGCGAATCGATGGTAGGCATAGCTAGGAGACCTCCTCAGAGACGGTGACGGTGACGGCGAGCTCGAGCGCCGGGAGCGGCTCGGCGTTCGTGCTCGAGCGGTAGGAGCTCGGACGGTAGTTGGAGGTCGAGAGGACGCCGGCGATCTCGTCGGCGAGCGCATAGGCGCGATCGACCGCCTGCTCGGAGTTGAGTGGGTCGCCGGACACGACCGTAACCGGAATCACAAAGGTACGGCCGGCCAGGGTGCGGCCGGTCAGGGTCGGCAGGCCGACCAGGACTCCGAGCGGTTGCGGAAAGAAGGCGCCGGCGTCGCCGGTCGCCTCGACGCCGGCCGCCTCGAGCTCGGCCAGGAGCTCGAGCCGCGCCCGAGAGGCGGCGGAGACGGCGGCGACGCTCAAAAGACGACCGGCCTCCTCCAGCCGATCAGACGCAGGACCTCGGCGCGGCGTGCGCCGAGCGCATCGAACATCTGGGTTTCGTCGCCGTAACCGGAGAACCCGGAGGGGGCGGAACGGGTTTGGTAGAGGATGGCCGCCCAGATCACCGAACCCGTATGGACGTCATCGCTCGGGGCGAAGGCCGGCGGATCGCCGGCCACGAGATCGGAACGGCGCCGCTCGACGGCGGCCTTGACGGCCGCCGTCGAGAGACTGAGGTTGTCGTCGGCCGGATCGGCCTGCGGGAGGTCGAGCCAGCCGGCGACATCCTCGATCGTGAGCCAATCCGCCACGCCTAGGCGGTCTTTCTCGAGCTCGAGCTCGGCGAGCCGGCGGCCGAGGGGACGATGGCCGCGAACTTGAGGAGCTCGCTCGGATAGTCGGTATCGAACAGGCCTTCGCCGACGACTCCGAGCTCGACGTTTAGGGCGCCGATCGCGTTCGCGGTCAGGCGGACCGGCTCGGTGATGCGAGCGTCGACGGCGCGCCGGGTCGCGAGCACGACCTCGCCGGGTGGGAGCGTGCCCGAAGTGATGGCGGGGATGCCGGCGAACGAGGTCGAGAGGGTCGAGCCGGCTACGCCGCCCTGCCCCAGCGCGACCGTGAGCGCGCCGGCGTCGGCGTAGTCGCCCCATACGTCCGGCGCCATAAGGATGAGCTCCGGCGCGCGTTGATTCCCGCTCGCGACGAAAAACTCCGCGATCGCGGCGCCGAGCTTGGTCGCGGCCCCTGCAGCGGCCGCGCCGAGCTCGCCGTAAATCTTGGCCTCGACGTCGAGATAGAAATCCTCGACCGCCTCCGAGTAGGCCTCGTCGATCACGTTGGGCGAGCTTCGCTGTACCACGACCCAGGGGATCGCGCCGGCCCAATCCCAGCGGATCACGTCGGCCGTCTGCGCGCCGATCACGATCTTGGAGGTCGTCGCGTCCGCGTCGACCGAGGCCGCCCAGGCGCCATCGGGGCGGGTCGTCCATTTCGGCTTCGAGACCAGCAGGCCGACGCCCGGAAGCGGACGCGAACGGAAGGCCTCGAAGAGCGGCCGCAGGATCGCCTTCCCACCGATCACGGTCCGTTCGTAGGTGGGCGGGAGCAGGCCGGTCAGATCGGTTGAAATGCTCTCGGTGAGAGCCGCCTCCAGAAAGCGCGCCGCCTCGCGGTCGCCGCGGCTCGCCTCGACCATGTAACGAACGTACTGGCCGGCGGAGAGCTCGCGCGGAGCCGGCGAGCGCTCGGCGAGGATCATCGCCGGCGCCGATGCTGCCTCGGTCATTGTCTGTCCCTCCTCGGGATCGGCCGGCTCCGCCGGCGGGTCAGGGAGCTCGAGCTCCTCTTGATCGGGATGCGTCTCCGGCTCGGCCGGCTCTTCTGTCTCCTCCTCCTCGCCTTCGGCCTGCTCGACGGCCGGATCGGGCGGCGGATCCTGCTCGGCCGCGACACGGGTCACCGAGGCGCCCTCGAAGGCGCCGAGCGCGAGGAGCGAGACCTCGGCCACGGCCGAGGCCTCAACCTCGACCACCCCATCGCGCGCCATGGTGGAGCGGATCACTTCGGCACCGACCGAGAGCGCGCCCCGCGAGCCCGAGGCGGCCTGCGTCAGCGCCTCGTCGCCGGCCGGCGTCGCGTCGACGCGGAAACGAGCGAGCACGCCGCTCGCCTGCTCGACGAGCTCGGCGAGGACGCCGATCGGCCGGCTCCGGTCATGGTCGACGAGCAGCGGAACCCGGCGCCCGAGCTTGACGCTCCCAGGCTTGAAGCGGTAATCGCGGCCTTGGATCGAGCCGACCTCGCCGAAAGGGACGATGACGCCCTCGATCGTGCGCTCGTTGAGGTCGGCGAGGAGGACCTCGCGCTCGAACTGGAGCATTTAGACCACCTTCCCAGGGGTTAGATCGGCCTCCTCGACGGAGGCGGGGATTCCGAGCATCGAGCGAGCCTCGACGACATCGATCACGCCGGCGCCGAGGAGCGCGATCGCATAGTCGGCGGCCGCCTGCGGATCGGCGCGGAGGAATTGCTGCACGTCGAAGGCGACCGCCTGCCCGCGCGGGAGCCAATCGGTAAGGGTCGTCTCGATCACGTTGAGATGCGGCGCGCACGAGCTCGAGATCAAGATCGCTAGCTGTTGCGAAAGGTTCGAGTAGAGCATCGCGCTCGAGCCGCCGCTCGGGGAGGCGCCGATCATGGCGACCGGAACCCCGAAGAGGCGCGCGACCTCGGTCGAGACGTTATGGCGGGCATCGATTAGCTGGAGGTCGGCCGGCGAGAGCGTCTCCCGCGAATAGTCGATTCCCTGCAGGAAGGCGACCCCATAGGTGCGCCGATTCTCGTTGAAGGTCTCGACGACCTCGCGCGCCTCCTCCTCGCCGAGCTCGCTCCCCTCGTTTTTGAGCACGCCGGCGGGGAGCTCGACCGAGGCGAGGCGGCGCGCGGCCTCCTCGAGCTCCAGGCCTGCGGCGAGCGTGCGCGCGCCGGTCTCGAGGATGGCCGGCTCGCATCCGTCGAAACGGATCACGTCATCGGGAGCGATCACGCCCTCGACGCCGGCGATGCGGTAGCCGGTGAGCTCGGCGTAAGAGCCGCCGGTCGAGCGGGTCTCCGGGGTTACGTCACGAACCGGAGTCCAGCGAGCACGCCGCGGAAACCCCTCCGGGTCGCGCTCCAGAATCCTCCAGTAAGCGACCGCATAAAAGAGAAGATCGTCGACGGTGCCCGCGATCGTCGCGGTCCAGGAGGTCGAGGGGTCCGGCTTGGAGAGGAGCCATCCCCGCTCGAGGCGATCCTCGCCGCGATAGAGGAAGGGGTCGAGTTGCACGATCGCGCCCACGATCAAGTTGCGGCAGGCGGCGACCGCGGGAATCGTCAGCGCGGCCTCACGGCCGACCCCTTCGGTGAGCCATGAGACCTCGGCGACCTCGAGGGTCGTCCCCGCCCGCACGAGGGGAAGGCGCGGCCGCATGGCGCGCGCCTCGAGCTCGGAGCGGCGGAGGCCAAGTCGCATCCCTCTCGAGGATGACGACGGCGCGGCCGCGGCACAATCGGCCGAACGGCCTAGGCGGCCACGATGAGAGGCCGCCGGCGCCGGTCAGGGCGGAGCTCGGCGCCGACCGCCCAGACGGCCGCGCGAGCGAGGAAGATCGGACCCGGCGAGCGGCGCGCGGAGAGGGTCGTCCCCACATCGGGGATGGTGACGGGTGTCGCGGTCAGGATCTGACGGGTCAATTCGGGATCGCCGTCATGGCCGAGGCGGCCGTCGACGACCGCGGCCAAGGTCGGTCCGTAGCCGGCTCGCTGCTCGGCCGTCCCCACCTTGGAGGCGGAGACGCCGCGAAGGGTCTTGACGTGCTTCTCGAAGGAGGCCGGATAGAGGAGCGCGAGGCCTCGCCGCTCGGCGACGAGCTGCTCGAGAGCCGCCCAAAGCGCGCGGCGGGAGGGGAAGGCGCGACCGGAGACGGTGACGCGATCCTCGACCGCGATCGCGAGCACGTAACCGCAGGCGCCGGGATGGCCGTCTCGGTCATTGATCGCGAGCGTCCCTCCTCGAGCGGGGAGGTCGAGCGGGAGCGAGGCGAGCTCGGCCGCCTTCCACTGGCCGGCGCCGACCCAGGAGCGCGCCGCTAACACCCACTGATTGAGGTACTGACGCCGCCACTCGTTTTCGACGCTCGTCGCATGCGCGTGCTCGAGCGCCTGCAGGCGGCCAGGGGTCCAATGGGGTGAGGCGAGCCTCCAGGCCTCGCGGTCGTCCGGGTACGCCTCCGGCGGCGCCGACCATTCGAGCAGGAGGATGCGCGCCGCATCGGGGTCCTCGAGCTGCTCGATCGCGGCGTCTCGGTCTTCGATCAAGAGGGTCGAGCCGCCGTCGCCGGCCGTCGAGACCAAGACCAGTTGCGGCGAAACGCGCTCCAGCATGGTCGGCGCGATCGAGCCGTCGACGACCTCGCGCGAAACCCGCCAGGCCTCATCGACGAAAGCGAGCGAGACGCTGGAGCCGACGCCGCCGTCGAGGGTCGAGGCGGCGAGCCTCCAGGCGGAGCCGTCGACGAGCTCGATCGCCTCTTGTCCGTTGGAGCGCCGGACGGTGACGCCGAGCGTCTCCTCCAGCGTGCGCGCGGCCGGCGTCCAAATCCGCGCCGCGGTCGCGCGGAGGTTGGCGACGTGTAGGACCTCCTGCGGCTCGTCAAAGAGATCGGAGGCGCCGACCCTCCAGCCGCAAAGTCCGCGCGAGAGGATGCTTTTCCCGGACTGACGCGAGACGGTCAGGATCACGCGGCGCCAGCGGAGCGAGCCGTCGGCGCGATGCTCGAGGATGCGCTCCAGCGCATAGCGCTGCCAAGGTCGGAGCTCGTCGCGGAGGTAACGGCCGATCCAGCCGGCCGCCTCGGCGCCATAGGAGCCGACAACATCCGATGGCCGCGCCGTTTCCAGGCGCGGCGGCACAAGCTCGACCGGCTCCACGCTTTTCGCCGCTTTTCCAGGGGATTTTTTGATTGCCGAC
>Ga0126379_10001308_pt1 | contig 15013 bp, 25 predicted proteins | sample PanSoiMetPlot_24_FD_92640 | JGI IMG/M metagenome (GOLD analysis project Ga0126379, IMG submission 92640) | Tropical forest soil microbial communities from Panama - MetaG Plot_24 | ecosystem: Environmental > Terrestrial > Soil > Tropical forest > Bulk soil | place: Panama | collected 2016-02-17 | reverse complement strand
GTCCTGCGCCACCTTGCTGAAAAAACGCTCGCGTAATTCGCGCGGCTTTGGCCGGGTAGCTCTGTGTTTCTTTCTGGCACTCGGCTTTTTGTGAAATTTTGAGGCAGTCATGCGACTCCGTATGCGCTCGTGGCAGCGGTCGGTCGCTTGTTGCACGTCTTGGTGTCGAGCGTAACCCTGTAGCCGTTAGCCCGGTACATCGTTGCTAGCACGTTTGCCACAGCACGCGCATCCCTGTAGCGAAATTCACCGGGCAGAAGCGCATTGAGCGGAAAATTTGTGTCGCCGTCCAAGTGACGAACGTTGACGCCCCACTTCGGGCGCTTCTTGGGAAATTTCACTACGCGAATATTGATCTGCTCGTTCACGAGTGATCCTTACAGGCGGCGTGCGGAACGGCGCGTTCGCGTGCAGTGGCCCCCAGCGTGTAGCGAATTTCGCGCCACATGATCAGTGCCTTGTCGCGGGAGTTGGCATCATCAAGCTCGTAGCCTAGCTCGTGGTACACATCCTGAATTTCATCCGCGAGAATGCTGACCACTTCGCGCGATTCGACTTCATCCCGATGATGAACCACCTTCGGCTCAGTGCTGGCGCGGGGTTTCATCATCTGCTTTTCATGCTCCGCGATTACTTCTTCGTCTTCAGCAATTTCAGTACGCCGCTTCTTTCCTTTGGCGGCGACTCCGCTGGCGGTTCGGGTGAGACGTTCCCGGATTTCAGCATCTCCCGCCGATGCTTTGCCGTTCGCTCGACCGGCGTTCGTGCGTTGCGCTCCTCTGCTTCTTCCCGCTTTTGAGCTTTGCGAGCGGCGGCGATCCCCTTTGCCTTTGGCCTCTTCGGGTTCGCTTGACTCATCCTGCCCTCCCTCGATAATTTCATCGAACGTGAAAACGCCCTCGCACTTCGGGCACTCGTACCACTCGTAGGTTGCGTCGTAGTGCTTGGTCGTGAGACGGGCACCACAGTCAGGACATTTCATGCGCGGGTTCACGGTGTCACCTTCATCGCCCACTTCAGCACGTCGAGCCGCGTGCGAACCTCCAACTCCCACGTTGACCGGCTATGCTGGTAGTGATTCTGAATCCGAATTACACCTTTGCCCGCATTGCGAAAGTGATACTGAATGCTCGTGTCGTCTTCCTTGTAAATGAACCACGAGCCATTGCCGTTGCGAGCCTGCTTGATTCCCCATCCCTTCGGAGACAGGATCACAGCGTAGACAAGAGCAAGCGCGTTGATAATTTCACGCTTGTCCTTCGCGTGATGCTCCATGACGTGAAACAGCGTAGGGGTTGCCATTACTTCCTCCTGTCGGATGTGGCCCACGGAGCTTTTCCATCGTCGCCCCAATTCGTGCGTGATGGGCCATTGCGTAGTTGTGTCGTCTGTTGGTGCAGACCCTTGTGCCCTCGATCTAGGTCACACACGAATGAAAATCCGTTGCCATTCGTGGTGTGCCCGCAGCGGGTTCGTTCGGTGAGAATCTTTGCCCCGTCGATGATGTTCACTCTGAAATTCTCCGTACCGTCTTGAATCCGAGACGATCTGCTTCCTCACGGTCGATGCCATGAAAATGCAGCACCACGCCGTTCTCGGAGTCCTCGGCAGGATGCAGTGAAACAGCCTCACACGGCATCCGGTTGTTGAGCAGGATGTCTAGGTTGCCCTCGATCATCACGAGAGGCACAGCGACTCGCTTAGGATCGGCCACGACGTACCTTCTTTCCACAGCGATAGCAGTTTGACTTGGGTAGTTTGAAATTCCCGATCTGAATGTCCCACTCAGAGCAGGCGACGATCATGCGAACGGCGAACCACAGATGAATCTTGCGGTTGATCCGCTCGATGATTTCAGGCTCGATGTTGACGGTGATCCCGTCGTGTACGAAACGCGGACGGCCCTGCATGCCGCGCATCTTCTCGACCATGCCTTCGACAATCTCACGAATTTCATCTCCATTGGAATCGAGGATGATGTTCGCGTAGCGCTCGTACTCGTCGGCACGTTCATCCATGTCGGCAAGCTGGCGGCGGATAGCACGCTCTGCCGACTTCTGCGCTTTGTCGCTCATCAAGTTTGAAATTTCGTCTTGGCGAGCTTTGCGCTTCTTGGCCTTGGCAACAGGCGGCATCAATGCGTCTCCTTGATGTCGCCGCAGTCCGGGCACTTCATGAGCCGCTTGGAAGGAGTCCGCGCAATCTCGACTCGGACGCGCTCATGCTTGCACTCTTCCTGAAATTCGTGAATCAACTCCTGCGTCGTCTCTCCGTTGACGCGATGCTCCTCCACGTACTCGGTGATCGCTGAGACACCCTTGGGCTTGTTCATCGGCACAGTTGCGCTCCTTGGCTTGGCGCGGCCGGACGGTGTTGAGGCTGAGGGTGAATATGAAATTTTGGTCTTCTTGGCTGGCACCGGCTCTCCTGTCGGATCGGGAGAGGCCAGTTTATCACCCTGGGTTAGAAACGTCAAGCTCAGTCTACGGCCGCACGTTCGCTCATTCTCCGGGTTATCTCCCGTGAAGCGGCATCGCGTAGATCGGCGTAGCCAGAGGCGACTGCATCGAGGATGCCTTGCTGCGTCTCTACCTCTAGCAGCTTCTCCTCAATTTCAACAATCCCGTCATCGTCCTCCATCATCGCTTGGACGACGTTGACCTTCTCCTCCTTGTGCCGCATGCGAAATTTCGCTTTCTCCATCCGTAGCTCTCGTTTGAGTACGGCCACGTCATCTGCCACCTTTGCGGCGTTGAAAATGGCGTGAGCATGCCGGACGGCATATCGGGACTGAAGATGACCGATCCCTCGATTGGAGAGCCGGGTGAAATCAAGCGGGACTGTATCTTCGTCACTTGGAATTTCTTCGGGAACGATGATTCCTGCGTCCGCGAGGTACGCTAACCGCGAGTCCTTCGGCGTCCTTACTCTCAGCACGCCGTCGCTCACGTTCGATTTCCCGGACTTCTTCCTTACAGAATTTCCTGAACGGACAGCCCGTGAATTGGACGATCCCCGTCGAGTGGCACTCGGGCGGCGGGACTTCTTTTTCACTACCATAATGCCGCAACTCCTTTAGGCGTGATCTGACATCGGGCAGATGTGTTGCGATCTGAATTTCATGCTCGTGCAAAGCGAGCGGGTGTTTCGGGTCAGGCCCGCCCTTATTCTCTGACACCAGCAGCGCTCGTGAAATTTTGTAACTCCCGCCGCGAGTAGCTGCGTTGTGCAACATCCCGTAATCCGTCAACTGAATGACGTACTGAGCCGGGACGTAGCCGCGCGTAATCTCTTGGAAGGTGCGCACGTTGAGTCCTTTGAAATCCACGATCATCGGCTCCTCGTAGATCGAGCAGATGGCATCGACCGTACCGCCGTGATCCTTGTGCTTGGACAGGATCGGAATTTCAACTCCGTGCAAACAGAAGATGTTGGGATCGTTGATCTTCTGATCGAGCTTGTAGAGCGCGTACTGCCACTTGGCGTGCAGAAAATTTCCGTTGAAAAAGTAGTAGTGTGCCTGCACTGATCGAGTGGCATGCCCGAAGATTCCATGCTCCTCATGATTCTTCAGGAGGTAGACGTAGCGCAGGCACTCGGCAAGCTGCGAGGGTGAAAAGACTCCTCCGCGATTCGCCTGCCGCTCCTGTACCGTCGTGAACAGGCCGGTCAGCCAATCGACATCCTCTTGGCTGTCAATTTCAACCGGCTTCACGAACAGGTCTTCAAGCAGCGGAACGAGAACGCCCTTGCGTGTTCGCGTGTGACGTATCTGCTTTTCAAGCTTGCTCGCGGGCATATTCCTCCGTCTTCTCCAACAGCGTCTCCAACTCGATGACCCGCAGGCTCAACTCCTGAAATGCGTTTAGCTCCACGACCATGAGATGTAATTCCTGTATGTCGATCTGCATTCCGGGCAACAGACCGGGAGGAGTCTGAAGCGCGTCCTTGCGCATTTGAAGAAATTCCCGCTTCTCGATCCGGTACGACTCCTTATCCGTGGTGCGAGCTTCGATGAGAAAGTTGTGCAACCGTGCGTCACGCTTCCAGCGCCACAGTCGGCCACTGTTGACCTGTGGTGCGCCGCCTTCCATCTCTGAAATTCTCTTCTCCTGCTTTTGCGAACGCTTATCCTTCGCACGCGCCCACGGAGTTTCATGCCGCATTGGACTTCGCCTTTCTCGTGCCGACAGTGCTGGTACCGGAGCGCTCACGGCGAGCCTTGGAGTATTCCCCCTTGGTCATGCGCGGTCTGAAATTGATTTCACCGAAAATCTTCTCCTCGCAGCACTCGCCCACGTCCGCCGAATGGCTGTAGTTATTCCAGTTGAGCCGGACGACACCCGGAATTTTCGGTACCCAACTGATCTTCCCAGCGATCCGCTCCGTGGGACGACCGCACACGTCGCAGATGATGACTTGGTGCCTACTCATCCTCCTCCTCTTCCCCTTGTAATGTGTTGTCACGAATTTCAGCTTCTAGCTCAGCACGAAGGTCGCCGTTCCTGTTGAGCAGGTTGACGAATTTCCTCTCTGTCCCTTTGTGTTCGTGGTCTTCCAGATCGGTGTACGAGTACCAGCCGTTAGCACTGCGGGCGATGAGTCCATCTTCCAGCCCTAGCTGTAGGATTTCATAGCCGGGTGAAATCTTCTTCAGTCGATGGTCAAAGACAAAAGCGCCCTCGCGTCCCGGACTTGTGGACTTATCTTTGACAACTCTGACCTGAACCCATCTACCAACGGGTACATCTGTTTCAACAAGCTTTCCCGCTCTAGCACGTTTAGCTTTTTGCTTGACCATACTTCCACGACGAAATTCAACTCGCCCCGTGGCGTAATAACGAAGCGCTCGACCGCCCGAGGTTGTGCGCGGATTTCCAAACTTGATTCCAACGTCCATCCTTTCTTGGTTCGTCCACAGAAACAGAGTCTTCTTGTTCACCGTTGTAATTCTGCGGAGAGCCTTGGACATCATCCGGGCCTGCGCACCTATCCGATCTTCCTCACGCGGGTCTTTCTTCGCTTCATCCGTTGTCACGAATGACGATACGGAGTCGATGCCCACAATTTCAAGCTGCTCCTCTTTCGCAGCCTGCGCGAGCATCATCATCACGGCTACTGCTTCTTCGGCGGTTTGGGGATGTTGGACGAGAAGCTCGCCAGGATTTCCTCCCAGGAAGCGGAAGCGCTCGGAATCAAAGCTGTGTTCGGGATCAACAACTGCACACAAATTTCCTCTCCGCTGGCTGAGTGCCATCGTGCGATACACGATGTACGACTTCCCGACTGACTCATCACCGAAAAGCTCGTAGTGCCTTCCAAGGGCGAATCCCCCACCACAGACTCGATCCATGACGAGACTGCCTGTAGGAATTCGGGCAATTTCAAAAAACGGATCACTGCCCAGCCTCACCCCTTCTTCCAGTTGAAGCGCATTGTTGATCGCGCTCGCAAGTGCGGCGGCACGGGTCTTCTTTTTCACGGCCACTATTGTCTCCCGTGTTTCTTGCGTCGGCGGGTCTTGGAATGTAATTTCTTCAGGTACCGATTGTCCTCCCGCCGCTCTTTTCGGGCAGCGGGAGGCAACCGATGATCCTCGGTCATGCGAGGCTCTGTGACGACTTCTAAGCCGGTAGGGGTCTTGTGATGTCCTCTCGGCATCGCTAGTCGGCAGAAGCCTCCTCAGGGTCTTCCTCGGGGGTTGCAGCATCCGGCTCGCCGTCGTCGGCGGCAGGCTCCTCAGCGGGTTCTGCACCCGGCTCTGCGGCAGGCTCTTCGTCGCCGTTGGGCTTAGGCTCTTCTGCGCTCATGCTGTCCTCCTGTGGGACTGGAATTTCAGCCGTCGTAACTGTCGGCGGCTCTTGTCCTGCTTGGGTATAACCGAACACAAGTGTCGGCGGATCGGTGGCATCAACGCTCAAAAGAACCTGACCGATGATGTCCGCTGAAATTCCGCCTGGAACGTCGATCCGTCCGCCGTCCTCAAAGATGATGGTAGAGGAAGTGTCACCCGCTACCACGTTTGAAACGGCCTTACCGTTGTGGTGATCAAGCGTCAGAAGGTCGGTCACGCTGATCCTCCTCTAGCCATTCACGGCTTTGCTTTGTAATTCGCGCCTGACCTTCTGCTTCAAGCGCCTGACGTTGCCGCTCCCAATCTGCACTCGGCTGGGCTGAAATTTCTTCCTCCGGGTGCGACGGGATACCGGCGTCTTCTAGCTCACCGGGCCACTGCGGGTAAGCATCACCCCCATACTTCGGATCGTAGATTGCGTATTGCGTCGGGTTGAGGCTCCACTTGTGTCCGTTGCTGAAGTGCAACGTCGTGTCGCCTTCACTCATTGAAATTGTCTTGATCTTGTGGCCGATGATGTTGGTAGGCACGAACGTCTCGCGCCGATCCTTGTTACGTATCTCGATTCCACCTTCCAGCACGATTGCCCACTTCCACGGCTCGGGATGTTGAATTACATCGGTGATGGTCTTGCCGAGATAGAGGGACAGGTGTGGCTTCTGTACGAATTCCAGCGGTGTGTTCAAAATTTCACCACCTTCCACACGAACGCCGATGCGCCCGTAGTCGTCTGTCGCGTCTGCCCATTTCTACGAACCAATCTTTTCTCCGGGTCTGACAATTCCGAAAGACGAGCGCTTGCTGTCTGATGACGAAGGCCCGTAGCGTGTTCAATTTCCTCACACGTCATCGGGCCATTTTCAATCAGCATTTCAAGAATACGTCGGCGCTGTGAGGGACGCGCTCCCCAATAGCGCACATACGCTTCAAGCGATGTTTCCGCCATTGGCCTGTGCTTCTTGCGCGGCGGCTTCGGGTGCTTCTTGCGGACGACAACGCTCATCGGTTGATCCTCTTCAGTCTGTCGTTTTCCACGATGGCCTTCTTCCACTTCGCCTCGTTCTCGATGTGAAATATCTGCGGATCACCGTTGAACGAGCCGGTGATGCCGAAGAAGCGAAAGCCGGTCAAGCTGTTCTGAATGAACGGCAATCGTACCATGCCGTCGGCACAGATCACGGAGTCCCTTGCATGCCGGTCGAGGAATTTCATTAGCTTGACCTCGTATTGCTTGTCCTCGTTCACGAGAAGGTGAAACGGGATGCCGTTTTCGTCTACGACTTCAAGCAGCCATGTCCTCTGCTGCGCCCACGGAGACGCCTTCAACTCAAAGTCTGAAATTGGCGGTATCCAGAAGAGCTTGCTTACCGACGATCTGCTGTCCGTGAAATCCGCTCCCCGGTGCTGCCCGAGATGCCGCCAGCCGGACGATGAGGTTCGCTGTCCTGTGTGCTTGGGCTTGATTCCTTTGAATCGCGCCGGACGTTCAAGGCAAAAACCAAGGATTTCAAATTCGGTGCGATCACGTCGAGTACGCTTTCCAGATATTCCAAGTGTACCCATAGCTCCGATTCTTCTGAGCTTGTCCAAAGCGGGAGCTTTGACCGCTGTTCGACTTGTTCTAGCAATGAAATCGTCGTAGTCAGTGAACGGCTGACCGTCGATAATTTCAGTTGCTCCGCGCGGCCCAATTCCGAAAACTTTGTCGATCCCAGCACGGATGCCTCCCTCGATCTTGTCCAGTGTGAAGCCACGACGCGACCTGTTCACGTCGGGCGGTAGCAGCTTGTAGCCTTCGGCTCTGGCCGCAGCGATGTAATTCGCGCGTTCCGGGAAGACCTGAAGCAGCGCCGCGAAGAATTCGGCCGGGTGATGCTTTTTCAGGTACGCGATCTTGCATCCGAGAATTCCGTAGCTCGTTGCGTGTCCCTTGTTGAAGCCGTAGCCTTGGAAGCTCTTGACATGCTCCCAAATTGTTTCTGCAAGTCCCGTTGAAATACCAAGATGCTTTCGTGCGCGGCGTATGAAAGAAGGCTGAAGCTCGTCAAAAATTTCCTTAGCTCCTCGTCCCGCTCCCTTCGCCTTCTTGATCCCCTGGTACACATCGTCAACAAATCCATCGTCACCGCCAGCCGCATAGACAATTTCCATTGCCTGCTCCTGAAACACCGGGATACCCAAGGTCGGAGAGAGTATGTCTTCCAGAATTTCATGTGGGTAATCAACAATCTCATCGCCACGTCTCCGTTCGTTGTAGAGCTTGTCCTTTCCCTCGCGCGTATTCGCGGGCCGGTAGAGCGCAGCACAGAGGATCAGATCGTGTACGTCCTCCGCTCCGACTTCCACGACGCCCTTGCGTGTCTCCTTGCCCTGCAACGTATGCACGCCGTCTACGTGACCAGCCCGGATCATTTCAAACGTCTCTTCGTCGTCCAGCGGTATGTCGTGAAATTCCAGCGGCGACATACCTGCGGTCTTCAGAGTCTCGGCAGCAATGTCCAGTGTTTTGAGTCGAAGGAAATCCATCTTTGTGAGGCCGAAGTCCTCCAACGTCTTGAAATCGTACTGCGTAACGAGCTTCCCACTCGATGCAATGAGATAGAGCGGTACCCATTCACTGACAGGACGCTCAGGTGTACCGAATACCCAAGCGCAGGCATGTTGACCGACGCTTGTAATTGAGTCGAATATGGAAGAGGCGATGTCGTACAACTGCGGGTAATCTTCACGCAGCGCCATGAAAACGTCTGTGTCTTCATCAACCATCCCTGAGTCGATCATTTGCGGAAGCAGCTTCGTCATCTCGTCTTGCTCTTCTTTTGAAATTCCTAGGGCACCTGCCGCCAGCCTGAATGCCTTGCGGTTCGCCGCTGTGCCCCAATTTGAAATCTGTACGATCTGACCACTGCCGACCAGCGGCTCCATCTGCTCGTGAACGATGCGCATGAAGTCCTCGTAGCGAGACGGTTGAATGTCCACGTCGATGTCCGGTAGCTTCTTCCGCGCCGGGTTGAAAAAGCGGGAGAAGATCAGTCCGTACTCGATGGAGTCAATCTCGTGAATTTCAAGGCAGTAGCAGAGGAGTGAGTTTGCCGCACTGCCGCGCGTCCATGTCAGAATTCCCTGGCGCTTGGCCTTGCGAATGAAATCCGACATGAGCAACAGGTAGTCGGCAAAGCCCTCCATCGCCGCTAATTCAAACTCAAACCTATCGCGTGCAGCGTGCCCGTGTAATTCCACAAGCCTGCGTAGACGTACCTTGCACCTTGCTCGGATCGCCGCAACCGGATCGTCTCTACCCGATGGGGGTAGGGAATACTGAAATTCGTCAAGCGGTTCAAGTCGAATGTCACACTCCTCGACAATGGCGGCGACGTTTTCAAGCGCACTATCGGGTATTCGTCCTCGATCAACGATGCCCTCCATGTTCTGCATGTAATTTCCGAGGTAGCCGTAGTCCTTTACGTACCTCGCTACCTGCGTCTCGACCGACCGGCTCATGTGATCGTCGTCTCTGCCGCGCCAGCCTGCCGCCTTCAGTGCGATGTGCGAGCGCCGATGTTTCATCGTCGGCATGTGCGAGTCGTTCGTTAGAACAACATCCGTTCCGGTTGCTTCCGCAATCGCCAGCAATTTCGCGCGTACTTCGGCCTCACGAGTAATGACATCCACGTAAGCCGGATACGCACCCGCGTCCATATACTTCTCGATTTCATGATCCACCAACTCGATGTAGAAATTCGGGAAGAGCATCTTCATGTCGTGGACGTATGAAATTCCCGCCGCAATTCCGTCGTCGTCCTCCTGGCTCAGCGTCCGGCATAGCTCCGAAGCAAGGCAACCACTGAGAACAACATTATGATGAAGAGCATGCGGGGCAATCTCAGCCATACGTAGGAGAGAAATTCGCGGCTTACGGTGATAGTTAGCACGCTGCATTGCCTCGGTAGTCCAGACCACGAGATTTTCATAGCCCTCCTTTGAGAGAGCCAGCGCGGTCAAATGAAATGTGTAGCCGTCAACCTCCTTGCCACGTACCCCGTGCATGTCGGGAGGAGTGACGTAAAGCTCGCAGCCGATGATCGGCTTGATGCCCGCCTTGATCGCTTCCTTGTAAAGCAACGGGGCACCGCCCAGCCAACCGTGATCTGTAATTGCCACGGCATTCCATCCCAGCTTGACCGCGCGAGCTACCATCTCTGCCGGTGTACCCACGGCATCACCGCTTGTCATCGCGGCTGAAAAAGTGCTATGTGCGTGAAGGTCGGGGTAAGGGGATTTCATTCAGGGTCAACCGGAATTCCGGGGAAGACCTGTTCGGCCGCACGGACTGCATCCTCTTTCCGGGTGTATGACTCCGGTGAGCTACTTGCGACAATTTCATTATTCGCAGCCTGTGCATGCCAATACCACTCGTCGTTCTGACCCTGAAAAGTCACGAGCCGGACTACGTTAGTTTCCATTGCCTCTCTCCCGGTATGCCAAGAGCCGGGGTTGTGGCCCTCCCCCGGCTCTCGGTCGTTTGAAATTACAGAGCGTTCTGAAGCTTGCGAGTCGAAGGTGCCGCATCCTTCAGCGCCTTCGTCACGCGGCCCACGACACGTACCGACGCGGGCTTGGCCTTGATCCGAATTTCCTCGCCGGTCGCAGGGTTGCGTCCCATGCGGCTCTTCGTCTTCGGCCGCAACTTCGGCTCGATCACGATGCCTGCGATCTTGGTGCGCACGCATGCGCCGAGGTTGTCCTGCACAACGCCGTCAAGCTCCGCGAGGAAATGCTTGACATCGCTGTTCGTCCAACCCAGCCTGTCCGCAAGCTCGCTGACCAACTCCGTCTGTGTCATCATCGTCAGTGCCATTTGAAATTCTCCTTCTCGGTGGTATCGGGGGATGACGGGCGCTCCGGGTAGAAGGTCGCCATCCCCCGATCTTTCAGACCTACGCCTGTGAGCTTCCCTTAGCCGTTGTGAGCGGCTTCACGGTCGCAGACGGCTCCGTGCCACTCTCGGCAGGAGCTTCCGGCAGGCGGGCTTCTACGGCCTGCAAGCGGCGCTCCAAATCACGGAGCTTCTTCTTGGTCTTCGATTTCATTCGGGCCTCACTTCTTGCGCGTCGAGCGCGTGCGCGTAGCGGGTTTGCGAGTGGAGGCGGGCTTGCGAGTCTGACGGGGAGCGCGAGCCTTCGGGACTGAAATGTTCGTGATGATCCAGTCGCCTTCCTCATCCTGCTCCGCGTCGATCTTGACCTTGACTCCCTTTTTCACTGCGGAGTAGTCAACGTCATTGCCCTCGCCCAACCACATCTTGACCTTCTTGCCGTCCGAATCCTTCAGGTCGAAGATTTCATCGCGCTCCTGAACCTTGATGATTTCGTACTCCTCACCTGAAATTGCGGTCGGCTCTTCGTCCTCCTCCTCTTCTTCCTCCTCTTCGTCGTCGTCCTCTTCGTCGTCCTCTTCCTCTTCGTCTTCGTCGTCTTCCTCTTCCTCGTCTTCGTCCTCTTCGTCCTCTTCGTCTTCGTCTTCCTCGTCCTCTTCCTCCTCGTCGTCCTCGTCTTCGTCTTCGTCCTCGTCGTCTTCCTCGACAGCCTTGCCACGACGCGAGCGAGTCGGAATTTCATCGTCGTCGTCATCGTCGTCGTCGTCTTCCAGAGCGTCGATTGCCTTCAGCCGCTCCAACTGCGTGACAAGCTGCTTCTGCACGAGTCCTTCCAGACCGTCCGGCAATTGCTCTTCCAGAAGCGCCATGACCTTCTTGCGCTCCGTTGCCGACAGCGGCTTTCCGCTGAGAACGCGCACGCGATAATCGCCCTTGTCTGACAGGCGCTTGATCCGCACGGACTTTCCGAGGATGCCGTCTTCCTCCTCAGCCTCATCTGAAATTTCGTTGATGGTGCTGTAATTCATGGTGAAGACCTTGATCTGATCCTTCTTGTCACCCGCGTCCGGCATGTACCACACCGTAAGAGCGCGAGTCGAAGGATTGTCGTTCACTGCGCAGAACGGGCACTGATCACCCGCGCACGGAACGTACTGCTGCCCCTGCTGATCCCAATGGTCGTAATACTCGTAGTAGCCGGGGTTGTCTTCCAACTCGGGGTCAGGCTCAAAGAGCGCGACTCCCTTGAAAGCTTCGTCGGTTTTCAGTCTCATGAAAACTGACGGCCGCTTCCGATCCTCCTTGGTGCGGACGGAACGGACTTGCGGAGCCTTGGGCTTGCGCCTGCTACTTGTGCGTGCCATAAATTTCCTTTCTTCTTCTCGGTGTTCGGGTCTTGCGGTTGAACAGGATGAGCGGTACTGCTCTTGAAATTTGTCTCAGAGCTTCCTCCTTTGACAAGTCTGCGGGATCACTCTTGCCCTTGGGATACCGCATGACGTAAAGCGGGTACTTGCGTAATTTCCTTTGGGCGATTTCGATGTTCTGAATCCCAGCACCGTCTCTGTCGAATGCAAGAGTGATCTTCTTGGGCCTGAGTTTTTCAATGATCTTGGCCTGCTGATCTGAAATTCCCGTCCCGAGGATTCCCACCGTATTCGTCAGCCCGTGCTGGTGAAACATTATCGTGTCCAAGCTCCCTTCTACGAGGATTAGTCCTGAGGAGTCTACCAACCCTAGGTCTAAATAGCAAGCCCCGAATAGCAGGGATGTTTTGGGGAAACCCTGGGTGTATAGGTACTTGAAGCTGTCGTGGGCCTTCAGCGAGCGCTTGATGAGGAAGCGCAGCCGGTTGTTGATGTCACGGCCTGGAATTACAATCCGCGCCTCTTCCAAGTCCCAGCCTAGCTCCCACTTCGCAACGGATACGTCTCTGAATCCCCGTTCCAGTAGGTAATTCTGCGCGACAGGGGGTAGGAATCTTTCGTAGGCCAACACATCGGGTGAAACAGTTGGAGTTGCAGAGGTACCTCCGTGCTTTTTCCTGACACCGGATCGCGTGTGAAATTTTGAGGGACGTGCGCCTCTGATGATGAGCTTTCGCGCGAAGCGGTGTGCCCGGTCTTTCCGTCGCATTCGCTCTCGTTCATTCGGTGCATCCTCCACTTTGAATTTCTCATACAGACCTTCGATCACGCACACGGCATGCTCCCACGAGCCAGAGATGCCGCAATGGGCGAAGCAGTGAACCGTAGGTTGACTGAAATTCACTTGGAAGTGCCGTTTCAGGGTGTCGTGTTCCGGGTTCGGGCATTGCACCTTCGGAGCGAACGTTTCACTCGCCTTCGTGTTGGGCGGGAATTCCACGTATTGCTCCCACACCGAGAGGGGGTCGATGTGACGGCCGTGAAAATTCACTTCATGACCACAGCATGCCCGCTGGCAAGCATGAGGTTGTTCAACTCCGCGCCGCTAGCGAGAATTACAGTACCGTCCCAGCGTCCGCCGTACTTATCCCAGGAGTAGGAAAGACAGGAGACGGGATCGCCAGGGCTTACGAGCGTCTGGATGTATTTCAGTGCAGCCTTCCCAGCCGCAGTCGAAAGCTCCGGTGCATTGATACCGTACAAGCGACAGGTGAATGCTCGCTCGCCGGTGATGGGATTGTGTGCGAGAATGAAATTGTTGAAGCCTAGGTCTACGTCGATCCCCAGCGTGTCGCCGTCGTGAATGTCTCGGACGATGCCGTTGTACGGGCCGTAGCTCATGACGTGCTGCCGTTCCGGGCGGATGCGCGTGCGGCAAGCTCAGCCTCGCCCACCTGAACGGGATCACGGTTGTCCCTAACGTCCCGAATTTCAGGTGTACCGAGAGGCCCGGAAATTTCCGGTAGCCTTCCCCCGTAACGCGCAAGCATGTCGGCACGGTGGTCTGCGACGAGACTGCCCGTGGGAGACTGCTTGTAATGCGCGACCACCATCGGCTCGGGTGCAGCTTCCGTCTCCCATACCAAGCACGCCTCATTGCCGCTGTGTTCGTTGAGCGGCACGTTGCACCACGGAGCATGAATTACATGTCCTCTGTCGATCATTGCGTTCCTGCTTTCTGAAATTTTCGGTTGCGGTTCTGTTCGGACGCTGTAGCCCAACGGCAATTCCCCGGCTCGTAATCACCATCACTGTCAATCCGATCCAGTGTTGTACCCTCAGGACGTTCACCCATGTCCTCCAAGAAATTTTCAAAGTGCAGCCATCGCCAACAAACTGTAATTCCTCGACCGCCGTACTTCCAGTAGTTAGCTGACGAAGGATAGAAACAACGCCGCAGCATACTGCTCCACGAGGAATACGTCGGACTTGCATGGTGCGGCCCTTGATGCGCCCTGGTATGCCCGTGTGTAATACGGTTATGACCATGAACAAACCGTCGATTTCGCTTCGGGTTGACAGGCTGGCCGCAACCGCATTCGCACAATTTCACTATTCCGGCTCCCATTGATTCGTCTTGATTTCATTCCAGCGCACTCGCTCTTCGTGAGTCATCGCTTGTAATCGAACGTCAGGGTCAGACTTCTTCGGGCGCTTGCGTGTGTGTTCACGGATCGTGATGCGATTGCTGTGATCCTTCTGCTGAATTTCAACGCCCTTCTGCTTGGTGGTGTGGTCGAGAATCTTCGGTGCAGGGTTTGCCTCTGCACGCGGCTTGGCTCCCACGATCCTCGGCTGTGTGATCGTCTCACGCCGCTGCTTGGGCACCTTACGAATTTCACTCATGCTGGTACCTCCTCTCTCACCATGTCGCGGTCGAAACCGGCCTTGTCGCCGTGCAGCGGAGTCACGTCCTCGATTACTCCGACATTCGGCTGGAATTTCGCTGTGAAGCGGAACGGTTCTCCGTCCCGATTCTTTGAACAGTTATATTTCATTATCCGCTCATCACTGAAATGCTTCACCCCCACGACGCAGTTTGCCTCTTGAACAGGCGCATCGGCTCCGAAGCTGGAATCTTTATCCGGGGCTTCTCCGCGTCTTCCTACGAGCGCACGGTTGGCTTGATTGGAGAGAACGACGGGAATGTTGTAGGTATGTGAAAGATCAATTAGCGCGTCTGTAATGTCGCCTAGCTCCTCCCAGCGAGAGCCACGCTTGCGGGGAGAGCGAAGCTTGTAGATCGGATCGACAATTACAAGATCGAGTCCGTAGTCCTCGATCCTCGACTCGATGTAGCTCACGCTCATCTTGTCACGACGGTAGCGTTGGGTGAACAGGTGAATTTCACCCTTC
>Ga0126379_10001307_pt1 | contig 15016 bp, 5 predicted proteins | sample PanSoiMetPlot_24_FD_92640 | JGI IMG/M metagenome (GOLD analysis project Ga0126379, IMG submission 92640) | Tropical forest soil microbial communities from Panama - MetaG Plot_24 | ecosystem: Environmental > Terrestrial > Soil > Tropical forest > Bulk soil | place: Panama | collected 2016-02-17 | reverse complement strand
GCGCTGTTTCTGCTCGTCTCGGTTTCTGGCGTGGTTGCCCAGCAAGTTGCCGCTCCCGCCGCCGCGTACGCCGGACAACTCACCGTTGATCGCATTTACGGACAGCCTAGCTTGAGTGGGCGCTTGACTCGCGGAATCGCTTGGAGCCTGGACGGGAAGAAATTCAGTTTCTTCGAGACGGCGGGCCCAGGCAAGGCGGCAAAGCCAGCGCTCTACGTCATGGATGTTGCTACGGGCCAGCGCTCGCTGCTGATCGCTGCCGACAAGCTGGAATCTGTGCTTCCTGCGCCTTCCGGCAAACAATCGCAAGCCACCGGGCTTGGGCGGCGCGCTCCGTCGCAAGTGCAGTGGTCGGTTTCCGGTGACGCGCTTCTGTTCGAGAGTGCTACCTCGCTCGCATGGTTTGATGTGAAGTTGCAGGAAGGCCACGTACTGGTTTCGGGAAAGGAAGAACTTGCCGACGCGAAAATTTCGCCCGACGGCAAATATGTCAGCTTCATTCGCGACCACAATTTGTGGCTGGTTCCGGCGGCTGGCGGTAAAGAGCGCGCGTTGACGACCGCAGGCACCGAGGAGATGCGCAAAGGCGAGCTCGACTGGGTCTATCCCGAAGAGCTCGACATCAGCACGGGGTACTGGTGGGCGCCAGATTCCTCCGCAATCGCTTATCTGGAAATGAATGAAAGCAAGGTCTCGCAATTTTCCCTAACGGACTTCGAGTCCTACACGGGCGAAGCGGAACTGCAGCGCTATCCGGTGCCCAGCGGAAACAATCCTGCCATCCGCGTGCTCGTGGCGTCGATTGCCGGCGGCGAACCGCACGTGATGGACATTGGCGCGAACACGGATATTTACATTCCGCGGGTGAATTGGCTGCCGGATTCCAAACGCGTTGCCATTCAGCGCTTGAATCGCGAGCAGAACATTTTGGATCTTCTGCTGGCCGATACAGCCACCGGAAAATCTTCCACGTTGCTCACGGAGAGAGACCAGTATTGGATCAATGTCAGCGACGATCTGCACTTCTTGAAGGGCGTAAACCGTCTTCTGTGGTCCAGCGAGCGCAGCGGCTACCGGCATCTTTATCTCTATGACCTGAGTGGCAAGGAACTCACGCAATTGACCAAGGGCGATTGGGAAGTGACGCATGTTGACGCCGTCGACGAATCGAAGGGCGTGGTCTATTTCGGCTCGACGGAGAAATCCCCCATGGAGCGGCAGCTTTATCGAGTTGCGCTCGATGGTTCCGGCTTCACTCGCCTAACCAAAGAAGACGGCAGCCACGCGATCAACTTTGCGCCAAACGCGGCTGCCTACATTGACACCTACTCCAATTCTGGAACGCCGCCGCGGCAGGATCTGTATCGTGCCGACGCCACCAAGGTAGCCACCCTGAACGAAAACGGCGTGCCCGAATTGGCGAAATACCATCTTTCGCCGGTCGAGTTTCTGACCGTCAAGTCCCACGATGGCATCGCGCTTAATTGCTTCATGATCAAGCCGCCCAATTTCGACTCCACGCGGAAATATCCGGTGCTCGTGTACACGTACGGAGGACCGCACGCGCAGGTGGTGATGGACTCGTGGGGTGGCAACAATTTTCTTTGGCACCAGATGATGGCTCAGAAGGGCTACATTATTTTTGCGCTGGATAATCGCGGTTCCGCGGGGCGCGGACACTTGTTTGAAGAGCCAATTCATTACCGCCTGGGCGCGCAGGAACTTTCCGATCAGCGGGATGGCGTCGAATGGCTGAAGGAGCAACCCTATGTTGATGGCGCGCGAATCGGCATCTGGGGCTGGAGCTACGGCGGCCACATGACGCTGCACGCGATGTTTGATATGCCGGGCGTGTTCAAGGCCGGATTTGCCGGTGGGCCGGTGACGAACTGGCGTTACTACGACACGATTTACACCGAGCGCTATCTCGGCCTGCTGCCGCAGCGGGAGCACAGCTACACGGAATCCTCGCCGATCGAAAACGCCGGCAAGCTTCAGGGGAAACTGCTGATCGCGCACGGCACCGGCGACGACAATGTGCACTATTCCAACACGCTGGCGCTAATCAATGAGCTGATTGAAAGCGGAAAATATGCCGAGGTAATGGCCTTTCCGGGACGCGGCCATGGAGTTACCGACCCGCCGGCTCGACAGGTGCTGATGCAACGCGTGACGCAATTTTTTTTGGATAATTTATGAGCGTTACTTTGCGTTGAGATCTACGTTTTTAACCGGGAGATCCCAGTGCGCTTCCAGAATCTCGAAGCGCCGTTGCTCTTCCTTCTTGTAGCCTTCCTGGTCGGGAAACATCTGCTTCAGGATCGGCGCAGAATCGAAATTGTCGTGAGCAATGGAAGCGTTCTTGTACACGATGGTCACGCGGTAGTCCCAGCGGCCGTCTTCCGGCATGTGATAAATGGGCGTAGCCGCCGTCACCTTCAGGATGCGGCCCATCTCCATCTCTTTGTTCAGCAGCGGGTAATGATTTTTCTTGAACAAGGTGAGGAATTCGTTGGCATAGCCCCATTTGGCCCGGTAGTAGCATTCCACTGTAAATGTTTTGTCTCCGGCACCGGAGTCGGCTTGTGGGCGTGCGTGACCGGCCACGCCAAAAGCGAGCACAATCGCAGCAAGCAGTAGCGCGAACCAGAGCGCAACACGGAGTTTGGGCGAGTCTGACATTGGGATCTCCTAACGATTACGTCCGTGGACGCATTGTATCGCAAAACTGTGCCATCTTCGGCGGTTCCAGGACTCACAACTGCGCGTCCTGTCCCGCGTGGCCGTCCTATGCCCTTCAGTACGCGGCGCGCGTCAAGCGATCGCGAATCGCAACCCACTCCGGGGCGTGCGGCGGCAGTTCCACCGCGATCCAGTCGTATCCCTCGCGATCCAAGTCGTGCAAGACGCTGTACAGCTTCGCGGCGTAGACCTCCGGCTGTTCCGGCATGCGCAGCTTCCAGGTTGCTTTGGCGTCGTAGGCAAACCAGAGATAGGCGCCACGCCCGTTTTGCGGCAGATGGCCGCGATTGACCAACAGCACACGCGTGCGCGGACTGTAGTGCTTGTTGTGCTGACCCGGAGAACGATGCGCAACGTGTTGTTCCGCCGGCTCGGGTACTGGCGTGCTTCTGACTGCTGCGGCATTTTCGACAAACGCCATGCCGGGGCGAAGGACTTCCAGGCCGTCCCTGGTCACCGCGATGACCGTGGATTCGATGCCAACTTTACAGGGTCCGCCATCGAGCAGAAAGGGTGTGTCGTTGCCAAAGGCTTCGCGGACATGCTGTGCCGTGGTGGGAGAAAGTTGCGTGAAGCGATTGGCACTGGGCGCCGCAATGGGTACATCGGCTTCACGCAGAAGGGCCAACGCCACGGGATGTCGTGGCATGCGCAAGCCTACGGTGGGGAGTCCGGCTGTCACTTCATCGGGAATAGCAGGCTTTTTCGGCACGACGATCGTGAGGGGCCCGGGCCAGAACTCGCGTGCCAAGCGCTCCGCGTCTTCGGGCCATTCGGCGACAAGTTCGCGGGCCTGCTCGACACTGGAAACGTGCACAATTAGCGGGCTGGTGGCAGGCCGGCCTTTGAGCACGTAGATCTTGTGAACTGCAGCGGGATCGAGGGCATTGGCGCCAAGGCCATAGACGGTTTCGGTGGGGAAGACTACAAGTTTGCCGGCGCGGAGCAGTTGCGCGCCTTTGCGGATGTCTTCATGCGAGACCATGGTAGTGTCAACAATTGTCGCAGAACCGAAAGCCAAGTGGCGAGCGCAAGGGCTCCGTCGTTCGATTCGTCGGTCGTCGTAGGAACTGGCCGCCAGAGAATATTGCTACCACAACACCTAGGAAAACTATATTTGCGTTCAATGCCAGAGGTGGTGCCAAAGGAAATGGCGCGAACCGGCAGACGGCGAAAAATCAAACGAAAACCCGCCCGCCTCGGAAGGGGCCGCTACACAGGCGGACTCGCCGCGTTCCCGCGCGATGTGGGAGGCCCCGAAGCGGAACGGGCCTTTGGATGACAGCTAAACCACGATGGCGTTACCAGTTGAACTTCAGAGCGAACTGGAACTGTCTCGCATCGTAAGCTGCCGTTGGCTGCCCGGCCAGGCAGGTGGCGCCCGAAGAGGGATCGCACAGTTGGTTCACTGCGGCGATGTTGGTGTGGTTGGTAAGGTTGAAAGCATCGGCGATCAGGTCGAGGTGGAATCGTTCGCCGAAGTTGATGGCCTTGGCGACGCGCAGGTCGAACTGGAAGAAAAATGGCATGACGAATTTGTCCCGTCCCAGGTTGCCAATGCATCCAGCGGGAGGGGTAATACCCGGAACAGTGAATGGACTGCCATTGTCCGCGAAGCAGGATTGCGCGACGCTGAACGCGGCGCCGTGAATGTATGGCGAAGTGGTGGCCCCGCCGGCCGCCGGCCGATCCTGGGAAGCGCCGAGATCAAGCCGCGTGTCGGACCCGGTGATCACGTTGAAGGGCCGGCCCGAAGACAACTCGATCAACGGAGCGACCGTGAAATTGCTCAGCAAAGCGTGCATGAATCCTTCGCCATGCGTGTGCGGAGAAGTCTGGAAGACGCCACTGGTGACCCAGCGATGGCGCTGATCGTTTACCGAGTTGGCGCGCTCGAGAAACGGGAAGCGAGAATCCTGCGGCTCGAGCGTGGATTGCAGGTCGGTGGCGTCGTCAATGGAATGCGACCAGGTGTAACTGGAAAGCAATTCAAAGTGGTTGGAAAAGTGTTTGGAGACATTGACGGTCAGAGCGTTGTACCAGGAACTGCCCGTCGATTCCTGCGCGTCGACGCTGTTGAAGGGAACGGGCACGCCAAAGCCGGTGGGAAATCCCGCCGCAGAAGCAAGAGCCACCTGCGTGGCGTAGCCACCGGGAACAAGGCCCGCAAACGATGGATTCGGGCCGGATGGGCGGAAGTAGTTAAAGAATGCGGGAGTGCCGACCAAGCCGACTGGAGCGCCGGAGCAGTCTTGCCCGGTGTAGCCCAAGCCCAATACGCCGGGAGCTAGAGGCTGTCCTGTAGGCGTGGCGAACGCAATGCTGCCGCCAGGTTGGCCGGAGAGCGTGGTTACGTTAAATACCGGGATGCCGCCGGCACACGCGCCGTTCGGAGTGGAAGGAACAGCGACGGTGAGCGGGCTGCCAAAGTTCAAGCCGGTGGCGTTGGCTTTCTGCAAATTGGTGGTCAGCAAAACGGGATCGGTGGAGTTGACGTCGACGGGACGGTAGAGATGCAAGCCGCGTGTTCCCTGATAGCCCACGCTCAACGTCCAATTGCCCGCGATGACATGTTCCACGGTGAAGTTCACCTGCTGCGCGTAGCCGTACTGGAAATTGCTCTGCACCGGCAAAGTGAATGGAAGAATCGGAAGCGGGAAGCCCGGATTCCCCGTGGTGCCATTCAGCGGAGACGGCAGGAAGTTCTGATTGGCGAACAGCGAGTCGGACTGCAATGGATCAAAGCGCTGCTGGTTCGGCAAATAGAACATGCTTGGCAAGCCATTCAGAGCGCCCTGGAAAATTGTCGCGCCGTTGAGATTGGTCGGAATATCGAGACTGCCGCCGCAAGTGGGGTAGCCCGCCGGTGCGGCAGCCGAGGGAATCAAGCCACAAGCGGAGGCCAGTCCACCGGGAGAGAGTAGTTGAACGGAGCGGCCGCCATCGGCAGTGACCGAGTCAAAGGCGATGGCCAGCAGCGGATGATCGTAGAAGAGACCGTAGCTGGCGCGCACAACCGTCTTGCCGTTCCCGCGCGGATCCCAAGCCAGGCCGATGCGCGGAGCGACATTCTTGTAATCGCGGGGAATGCCTTCCGTGACGCCAAGCGCCTTTTCTGCAGCAGCGTTTACGGACGTGGCCGGGGCGAATAGCGGGGTGATTTCCACGTCGTAGCGCACCCCATAGTTGAGCGTAAGTTTCGGGGTGATCTTCCAGGAGTCCTGCGCGAAGAAGCCGAAGGGAATGTTGTCGAAAGGAGTGTTGGAAGTGCCGATGCCCTGGATGTAGGTGGTGGGAACGCCGAGGCCGTAAGCTTGTAACGGAGTGGCGCCAGGAACCACGAGTTCTCCATTGGAGCACGCGCCATTGTGAGGACCGGTGGTAAGGCTGATGCAATCAGGCAAGCCGAAAGAGGAAGCGGGGAGCGGCCCGAAGTTGGCGACGCCGCCGAAGTCCAATTCGAAGATCTGCTGTCCACCGGATGGGCGCAGCAAGATGATGTTGGCATCGGCGCCGAATTTGAAGGTGTGACGCCCTTTCGTCCAGGTGACGTTGTCGGTGAACTGGAAACGCTTCTCCACGCGGTTGACCGTGGAGTAAGGCTCGCGGCCGAAGTACGCGTAGCCGGGAATATTGACGCCCAGCTCCGAGCCGCCGGGAAGATTAGAGAAGCCGAAATAGTTGCTGCGGCGAGCGAATTGGAAACGGAATTCATTGAAGATTGTATCGCTGGCGATGGTGGTGTGCTGGAACGTTGCGTTGACATCGTGCAGCCAGTTCACGCCCACGCGCGACCCGGCGTTTTGCCCGAAGACCTGGTTCTGCGCCGTGGTCTGAATCCCGGTGGTGTAAGAAGGCGCGACGCCCACGCGCAGGAACGAATTGTTCTTCGTGTTCCACACGTGATCGAGACGCGCGGACCACAGGCTGGTTTTCTCGGAAGTGGGGAAGTTGCCGCGGATCGAATTCAGCCCCACAAAGGAAGCCGGCAATCGGGCCACCCCAAAAGAATAGTTAGGGTCGAGCGGATTTACGGGAACATTCGCACAATTCACCGTGCCGATTTGCGCGCCCGCGGGAAGAATCGGGCAGGTAAGGGGAATGGGGAATTGCGCGCCGGGTCCGGGATTCACTAGCCCGCTAGTGAGAGCGGGTGCGACCGCGCCGTAATCCAGACGATTCAGGGCCACGCTGGAAGCTGAGCCCATCAAGATGGCGTATTGTGAAGCGAGCGTCGCATTAATCGGAAAGAGGGTTGTAAAGGCGGTGGCCTGGGCTGGCGTCAGTTGCACGGGTAGCACGGTCGTCGGGCTGGTGGGCACCTGGACAGTTTGCAGACCGAAATTGTCCTGGCCAATGCTGGAGAAGCCGGTCTCTTCACGTTGCGTGTACTCGTAGGAGAAAAAGTAGAACGTTTTGTCTTTCTTAACGGGGCCGCCGAGGGTTAGGCCCGCTTGCGCGCGTGTGTACGCCTGCTTCACGGGAACGAGCTGGCCGGAGGCATTCACTTCACCCGAGAAAGGGTTGCGGGCCTGGAAGGCGCTGTTGCGGAGGAAGCCGAAGGCGTTGCCGTGGAATTCGTTGGTGCCGCCCTTGGTGACAATGTTGACCACTCCGCCGGTGGCCCGGCCATATTCCGCGTTGTAGTTGCTGAGAATCATTTGGAATTCCTGCACGCCCTCTTGCGACAGCGTGGTACGCACGCCGTCGATGGAGTTGTCGCCAAAATCGGCGCCATCCACGCTAACCATGTTGGAACGGGCGCGCGCGCCGCTGATGTTCAAGCCGCTGTTGGGTGCCGGACCAATGGTGGGAGCGACATCGCGAGTGGTTTGCGAATTCAGCAAAGTGAAATTGATGTAGTTGCGACCGTTGATGGGGAGATTGTTGATCTGACGCTGCTCCACGGTTTGCGCGCTTTCACTGCGGGTGCTCTCGATGGGAGCAGTTTCGGTAGTGACGGTGACGACCTGCTGCTGCGTGCCGATCGTCAGGGTGACGTTCAGAATGGCTTCCCCGCCTACCGTTACCTGGACCGCAGGGTTCTCGTAAGGGGCAAACGTGGAGGGACCTTCCACTCGGACTTTATACTCGCCGGGTGTCAGGCCTACGAAGCGGTAGCGGCCGCCTTCATCGGCGACAGCGGTACGTTCCGCTCCAGTCTTCTCGCTCGAAACGGTGACTTTTGCGCCGCTGACAGCCAATCCTTGCGGATCGGTAACGACGCCGGTAAGCGTAGCGGTGTTAACTTGAGCGAAAGACGCGATCACCCCGAACAGCCCAAACAGAATGACCCCGCAAAGAACCGCAAACGCAAACCACGAATGCCTGCGTGGCATACCCTTCCTCCTTGTGAACGCCACCGGTATCGCTACCCCTAGCGGTGCCCGGTGTACCCCCGTGAGAAGGCTCTGGATTCGTGCGACTGGTTAGACCAATTTCTTACGGCAATGAAACGAACCTTGCAACTTTAAACCGAGTGTCGGCAAGCGGCTACGCGATTGTGACGGAGGAGGTGCCCAAGCGGTAACGGCGCGAATCTATAGCGTTTTGGAACACTGAAGGGAAGGCGAGCGCAGGGGATCGGATCGGACTAGCAGTCGATATCCGCCGTGGATTGCCACGCGACTAAGCGCTGCGCCATGACTGTCGCCGAGGGGCGGGAATTCTCCCATCAAACCCAATCTGTTCGAACTTGGGGTCCAGACGGTGCGACACCACGCTGCTGTCCACGTAGCGGCAATCCTAGGGAGGAAACGATCGAGAGCAGAATGAGGAGATCTTTGGAGAAGATCGAGAGTGGACACAGACAATTCTTTAGCTGAGTGGGCGGGGCATGACGTTCTTTAGGAACGGGAATGACGAATGCGATCCGTATTTTACGGCAAAGAATGTCTAACAGTTGACCAAGACGAATTGATTCGGCGGTAAGGACCGCAGAGCGGGAAGGCGCTCTGGAGGAAGCCTAGAGGTGCTTGCGGACTAGGCGACGGAGGCGTTCGCGGTCTTCATCTTTCATGTGGACGAATTCGACGCCATTGCCGTCGGGGCCGAGGTTGCGGACGACCGCGGTGAAATGGATTTTCTTGAGGCCGCTGCGGACTTCGAGTTGGATGGACTCGCCAACGCTGAGGCGCTGCGCGGATTCCAGGTACGCGCCACCCAGGCTGATGGTCTTCACGCGAGCCATGGACATTTGCGGAGAAGCAATCTGCGCACGCAGGGGCGACTCCAGCGGGATGCGGGCATACCGCCGCGGCACAACAAAATTTCCCAACGGAGCGGCAGCAGGTTCAAAGGCGGCGCGCGCTCTTGCGGAGGCGGGACTCTCTTCCATCATGGCCAAAGCATCTTCGGCGGAAGCGCGCAGGCCGGCAGGTTCGACGAACGTGAGGCCTTCGCGTTTTGCCGCGAGCTGACGAAGAAGTTCGACGGCTTCATAGGCGCGCATGCGGCCGAGTGCTTCGATGGCTTTGATGCGCACATACTGATCGCGAAGCGTCTCGTGTTCGCCGGCGGCGATTTCCATGAGCATGGGCACGGCGGTGGTTTCCTGGCCGATGCCTATTTGGTCGATCATCATGGGTACGACCAGTGGATGCGCGTCGGAGAGAATCGCGGAGAACACAAACGCGGTGCTCTGGGCGGACGCGGCGTTGGCCGGACGGGCCAGTTCGCTGACTGCGAGATCCTGCAGATTCCATTCCCAGCTGGCCATCGCGCGCGTGAGTCCGCGGAGCAGGCGATCGGGATCGGCGGCGGCGAGCAGTTTTATGGCGGCGCTGACACGCTGGCGGCGCGCCTCGAACAGGCGCGTTTCGAGCAACGTCAGGGCCGGGATGCCGATGGCGCGAAGCAACCGGGCCATCGGCGGAATCATTTCGGGGCCGCGCTGGTCGGTCAGCAGAAGAGTGAGGCGGTCGAGCAGGCGCTCCGGATCGCGTTGCAGAAGACGGGGCAGTGTCTGATCGAGGGCGCGATTCGCAAGCGCAGCATCCACCAGTAGCATCCAGCGATCATTAGCCACCAGGCGATGGCCGAGTGCGGTCATGTGTTCGTGCTCCGCATCGCGAGGCACGCGCTCGAGACTCAGGAGAATATTTTCAAAGCCGGCAAAATCGCCACGAGTCGAAGCAATGCGGCCCAGGGTTTCCAGGAACGAGGCCAGCAGCGCGCTGGTTTCTGGCACGGTCTCCTTCGCCAAGGCGCTCATGGTGCCGCGGCTTAACTCCTCAGGCAGCTGATTGGGCCAAAGCGATTCCAACACCGCAGTGAGCTCGCCAAGCCCGGCGGCTACGATGCGGCGGGCCGAGGAATCCGGGTGCTCAGTCCTGCGGGCATAATTGAGCAGAATCGTGCGAGCTTCGCGACGCGGCGCATCCACGCCAGCATCGACAAGTTGCCGAAGCGTCTGGCGAATGGCGGTGATGGGCACGCACCAGATTTCCTGGCCGCGCATGACCGCCGACTTTTCGCGTTGCGGAAGCTCCAGCCAGAAGCGCTCCAGAAGTTGTTCGCGGAAGGCGTCGCTGGCCCAGGTGGCGGCTAGTGAAGAAAAATGCTGCGAGGCGTGCGGCCCGTGATAGCCGCCGGCGGCAACCAGCACGTCGGCAAACTTCTGCAGCACGGGGCGAATGGCTATGGCAGAGAGCGTCCCCGCGGCAAATTCGGAAGCCAGAAACTCCAGAATCAAGCTTTGCGAAAGCCGCAACAGATAGGCTTGCGGGAATTCGCCTTCCTGTGGCGTGTAGTGCGTCATGGAGCCGAGCAGCAAGCGAACGGTGTTGCGGCTGGCGCGTTCCATAGAAGAGTGAATGGCATGGGCGGCGTCTTCGGCAGAAAGCCCGCGAGCGGCTTCCATTGGCGGCGTGAGGTGCCCGATTAGGCGGAGCGAGTCTGCGAGTTCCTCGGACTGTGGAGCGAGGATGGGCGTGTCGCCGTTTTCCTGGGGCGCGTTTCCGCCGTAGGCAACCAGCGCCGCGATCAGGCTGGCCAGGACGGTATCAACTTTGCGATCCGTCAACGTATTTACCTGAATCCCTTCCACCCGTTGCTCCCGGAGTTGCCCCGGCCACCAAGTCCGTCCCGTGCGTTTTGCCGGCTCCTCCGATTTTAACAAGGTATCTTTCAGGAGTTGCGAGAAGGTGTCCAATTCGCCCACATGAAACTTTTCCGCGAAGAAAACGGTTTGCACTCCGGCGCGCTGAAGGTCATTAGCCAGGGCGTGGAATTCACCGTGAGCGTCGGGAATATGCCCCTCGGCGATGGTGGGAACCACCACTCCGCCGCGCTCGATCCGAACCTCTAGGCCGCCCAAGGCGCTGGCAACGCGCTTCAGGGAATCATAAGCGGCATCGAGATGATCCTGGACTTGCGGGTGCGAGCTTTCATACAGCCGGCGGCAACGCAGCAGCAAATGCAGAGCGCGCAAAGCCAGTGTCGCATCGGCCAGACGAGGATCGTTGGTGACCCGCTCCGGGCGAGCGACAGCCTTTACAAGCGGGGCAGCCCGGTGCGCGTGCGGCTTATCCGCTGGTTGGTCGGCGAGGATTGTGGCTCGATTGACCAAGAGACCGTCCCACAGTGAAAACTCAAGAAGCCGAATGCACCAAGACGCTTGCTTGCTCGGCCAGGGGCCCCGAGCGCTCCAAGTAGAGAAACCACTGGCCATGGGGGTTTACCCCCCTTAGCATTTTTGAAGGGATGGAGAGAGAAAGCTATAGTACGTATAGTATAAGAAGGTAACTTTTTGTTACAACTGTTGACTGATTGGAACGTCAGAAGTCGCCATGGTTTCGTTTTTTCTTTACCCTGTCACTGCCCCAGTGGCCGTAGGACTTCGCTGACGTTCACCGTTCCGCCTTCGCTGGCCTGAACTCCGCGCTTGGCGACCTGATATCCCGCCAGACGGATGGCAATAATGTGCGAACCCACGGGAATTTGCACGCGTGCAGGAGTGGTTTGGTTGGCTGGAGCGCCGTCTACCAAGATCTCGGCGCCACTAGGGGTGGAGTCAACCTGGGCCCAGGCGACGTGAACCTGTGTCTTTTCTTTCAACTCCACGTCGAGCGTCGTTTGAATGTTGTCCTTTACCTGGACGTGCCCGGCGTACGGTTCATAGCCCGGAATCCGTAGCACAAGATCGTACTGCCCGGATGCAAGAGGAAGCGTCGTAGGGGTCTGCCCGGACTGTTTCGCGCCGTTGATGAAGACTTCAGCGCCCGCGGGGCGACTGCTAACGTACAGACCCTTGGCCAAAGCGTCCAGATGAATTCTCTGATCCAGAGACTCATGGGGCTTCAATTCGACTGCTGTCTGCACTGGCAGATACCCGTTCTTCTGGACCTGCAGACTGTAGCGCGCGGGGACCAGGTCGTTGAAGGTACACGGCGTTTGGCAACTGGAAATGGCCCGTCCGGCGGGTCCGAAGATCGTAACCATGGCGCCCGGCGCGTCGGTGATCACGTTGACTGCGCTGTTGACGCTGGACGTGGCGGATCGGGGGGCGCTTTGGACGGCCGGTTGCGGCTGCGCCGGCATCGAGATCGCCGCGGAAGCTGGCGCATCCTCGTATTGAATGTCGTCTACGACACGCACGGAAGCCGGGGCATTGCGTATCAACCGAAGCAGGGCCGCGTGTTCGACGGGGCGAAGCCTACCGGAAATCGTAAGAGAGTTGCCCGTGCCGGAAATTTTGACGCGGGTACCAAGACCTTTTTCCGCCACGGCCTCCTCGAAACGTCCTTTGTATTCGGTGGCCGCAGCCGAAAGAGCTGCGACTTTTTTGGCCCCAGGCACGGTGCTTGCTGGGATCTCCGGTTTTTTCTCCGGAGCGGTAGGGGTGCGAGGCTGCGCGGACGCGCTCGTGAGAGTGTTGCCCGCAGGCGTCGGAGTGCTGGCGGAACTGTTCGCCACAGCGGCGGCTGGAGTAGGCGAAGTCGCGTCCTTCTCCACCGGCTGTTCCGTGATGGGAATTGAGATGGTTGAGGGTTCGATTGCGCTGGGAACGGCGGGTTGCGCGGGTTGCTCGGATTTCAAAGCCTCGTAGGTTTTGTTGCGCTCGCGAGTAGCCTGGAATTCGGGCCGAAGCTTGTAGCCACCGTAAACAATCACGCTGAGCAAGAGTAATGCGGCGAAGATGGTGCCAAGGGGACTGCTCTTTTTGGGTTCCTCGAAAGTCTGGATGGCTCCGGTGCGCCGAATCACTGGCGTTTGCGAGGGGTTGCCGCCGTGCGATTGCAGCGAGCGCAGCGCGGGAGTAGATGAGGGATCGCCGTGGAGTCCACGCAAGCCGGGGCTCGCGGACGCAAGGGCCATCGGGGAACCCGCTCGCGGGGAAATCATCGTGGCATCCGGATTCTGTTCAGTGCCGCCCAGTGCGCGATAGTTGCGCAAGTCTTCGATCATCTCGCGGCAAGTCTGGTAGCGCACCTCCGGCTCCTTGGCCAGCGCACGCAGGGCGATGCTGTTCAAGCCGGGATGGATCGAGGGATTCAGATGGCGAGGGGGGACCGGATCCTCGTTCACGATTTTGTAGATGACCGTGGTGATGCTCTGGCCGGGGAACGGTTTTTCACCGGTGAGCATTTCGTAAAGCATCACGCCGAGAGAGAAAATATCGCTGCGGCCGTCGACGGGGCGACCCTTCACCTGTTCCGGCGACATGTAGCTGGGCGTGCCCATTACGTGCGTGGTTTGCTGCACCGTGCCGAACTGCAGAATTTTGGCCGTGCCGAAGTCGGTGACTTTCACGGTGTCATCGGCGGTGAGCATCAAATTGGCGGGCTTGATGTCGCGGTGCACGATGCTGCGCTCGTGGGCGAACTGCAGTGCGCTGCAGGTTTGCTCCATGATGCGCAAGACGCGGGAAGCGGGGAAGTGATGGCCGGAGTCGAGCAGCGCTTGCAGGCTTTTGCCTTCGACCAGCTCCATAGTGATGTAGTACAAGCCGTTTTCTTCGCCTGCGTCGTAGACCACCACGATGTTGGGATGTGTGAGCAGGCCGGCGGCGCGCGCCTCGGTCTGGAAGCGAGCCAGGAGTTCGGGGCGCGAGAGGCCGGTGCCTTCTTCGCTGAGGCGGATGGTTTTGACGGCGACGGGACGGCCAATCACCGGATCGGTGGCTTTATAGACGACACCCATGGCGCCGCGGCCAAGTTCGCCGAGAATTTCGTAACGCCCCGCTCGTACCGTCGTCGCCATGAAGTGGCGCCACCCCTCAGTGGTTACGTCTTGAAGAAATCACAGCCCCGAGGTTGGATTGCGACCTCAACGCAGAAGAGCCGAAGCGATACAGAAGTGCGCTGCCAGCCTTGCTTATAGGCACGCCCTTCTTTGAGATACACCCGTCTCCATTGTCGACAGTAACGAGCGAGCTTTCAGGGGGTCAACGCTACCGGAGTACTATTGTGCGGAACTGGATATGTCCGAATGGACAGGGTCGGGCGGGAAGCGTCCCGCGCAAGTCGCCCCGAGAAGAAATAGAGAGAACAGATCCCGCACTGCGCTTACCGGCGCGATGATACGCGTGCTGAAAGTTAAGGACGAGCTCGTGTGAACTGGAATCTAAACCCGCGCCTCGGAAGGCGGCCGCTACAAAAGCAAGCCCGCGAGCCCAGGTACAAAATCGGCACCCGGGGCATCGGCGCGACGCAAGAGGTATGCGTAAGGGCGGCCTAGGGGCGGGGCATGGTGTCCATGGGAGAGAGGGTGCGATCGGGCATGGGGACGTTGATTTCGCGGATGGGGCGATCGACTTCGGTGGGACGTGCGGGAGCCTCGAGGCCGTCGGTGAGCAGAAAGCCTTCGAGGGCAATGCCGTTCGTCCAGACACTCTCGAGGGCGACGATATATTCGGCTTGCAATTCGTAGAGTTGACGCTGGGACTCGAGCACGCGGGGACGCGAGGCGAGCATCTGCGCGTGTTTTTCAAACATAAACGTGTAGGCTTTTCTGGCGCGAGGCAGAATGTCTTCGCGATATTCGATGGCCATTAGCCTTGCGCTGGCGTATTGATCGACGACCGTGGCGGCGCGTTCACGCAGCGTGAGCGCGATGCGTTCCTTTTCGAGTTTGGCGCGCTCCAGATCCGCTGCTGCTGCGGCCACATTGCCTTGATTGCGATTAAAGATTGGCAGCTGCGCGGAAACTTCGGCGATGCCTTCCCAGCCGATGGCGTGGGGAACGTTGGCGAGCCACTCGTTGTTGTACTCCAAGCCGCCGCGTAGCTGCAGATCGGGGACGGAAGCGTGCCGGGCGCTGATGATGGCGGCTT
>Ga0126379_10001306_pt1 | contig 15020 bp, 12 predicted proteins | sample PanSoiMetPlot_24_FD_92640 | JGI IMG/M metagenome (GOLD analysis project Ga0126379, IMG submission 92640) | Tropical forest soil microbial communities from Panama - MetaG Plot_24 | ecosystem: Environmental > Terrestrial > Soil > Tropical forest > Bulk soil | place: Panama | collected 2016-02-17 | reverse complement strand
GGGGGAGCAACAGCCGCCGAGGTGATCGCATTGAAACAGCAGATTCAGCAACAAGTCGAGAGAATCTGGGGAGTGCGGCTGGAGACTGAGCCAGTGTTTGTCGGGGCCGGTGACCGGTGGCCAGTCGTCAATGGTCAGTGATCAGCGATCAGTACCTGTGGCTCTTCCAAATGCCTCAATCTCAAAAACGTCAGAAACAATCCCCCACCGAACTGTCCTGACCATCCATCGCTGACCACTAGCCACTGACCACTGGCCACCCTGGTGAATTTCGCCGCTTCAGATTGCAAGCATCCCGCCTAGGATCGTTCTCCCTCCAGAAAATTTCCTGAACGAAATCATGCAAGGGGCGGTCTTCATGATTGAGGGCAGACGAGTGCTGGCCGGAGAGGCGATCCTGAGCGGAGCGGCGGCGGGTGAATGCGGCCGAGATCAGGCAATCGAAAGGCTGGTCCGGGAGCACTCGCGACTGGTGTATCGGATCGCGTACGCAGTGTTGCGACAGCACCACGACGCCGAGGACGCTGCGCAGGAAACGTTCGTTCGCGTCCTGCGTTACAGCTCGAGACTCGCGCTGGTGGAAAATCCGAAGACATGGCTGGCCCGGATCGCGTGGCGAGTCGCGGTCGACCGCAACAAACGTCGGGGCCACGATCCTGCGATTCCCCTCGATGATCCCGAGAAGCCCATTTCCGAGATCGCTTCTTCCGGGATGGGGGCGGACGCGACTCTGCAGCGTAGTCAGCTGGCGGCAGATATTGAAAAGCTCATCAGAGCTTTGCCGCAGAAATTACGCGCACCACTAGTCTTGTCCACGTTGCAGGAGATGACCCCGCGGGAGGTCGCGGCCGCGTTGGATCTCAAAGAGGCGGCGGTACGATCGCGGGTCTTCCGCGCACGACAGATTCTGAAGGAGAAGCTGCTGCAGCGAGGGCACGGGGTAACGTCATGAAGGACGACAACGAAAACTGGAGATCGCGCGACGAGTTGGATCGTGCGCTCGATGCGGTGCTCGCGAAGTGCGCGGCAGCGGAACCCCGAGTAGGGCTGGAGGACCGGATTCTGGCCAACTTGCGCACCGTAGAAGCGCGCGCTGCTGATCGCAAGTGGTGGAACTGGCGCATGGTGACAGCGCTGGTGGTTGTCCTTATCGTCGCAGTGGCTTTGGCGTGGCGATGGAACAAGCATCCTCCGATCGTGAAGCAACCGGCGGTACCGACATCGCCGGCCTCCGCTGAGGCTTTGCGTCATGAAAGCAAGTCAGGGACATCCGGTGAGAAAGCGATGCGACCGAAGGTGCCGCATGCGGTGAAGCACGCGGCTGTGGCCGTAAATGCCAAGCTCGATGTCTTTCCGTCGCCATTGCCCCTGAGCGAGCAGGAAAAGATTTTGGCCATTTATGTCTCACAGTATCCGGAGCACGCGGCGCTGCTGGCAGAGGCGCGCATGGAAGCGCTCCGGCAACAGGACGAAGAGCGCAGACGGATGATGGCCGCACAAGATTCGGGACAGTAAAGCTTTGTGAACCATCGAGGAGAACAAATTATGTTGAAGAAATTTGTGGGTGTGGGAGCGATGATCCTCAGCCTGACGCTTGGGCTAACGGTCATCCACGGGAAAGCTCAGGACGCTGCTCCTGCAAAAGCGGCGCCCGAGGCAATCGAACCCAGACATGCCTATCGGGTCGATTTCGTCTTGACCGAAATGGAGGATGGAAGAAAGATCAACTCTCGTCAATACGCGCTCAATCTGAATGCTGGTGAGAACGATCAACTCAAGGTCGGCACACGCGTCCCGGTTGAGGTCAAGCAAGGAGAGATTCAGTATCTGGACGTGGGAACGAACCTCTGGTGCCGGCTGCGGGATCGCAGCAATACCGAGCCCTCCGAACACGGTTTGCGTGAGCTATCCTGGCTGGGTAACGATGTCATGCTGAACGTGACGGCAGAAGTCAGCAACTTTGCCGTACCTGATCAACAGGGCGCAAGTCCGCGGCCGGCGATCCGCCAGATGAAGGTCGAGGGCAGCACCATTGCGGTTGTGGGCAAACAGATGGTGGTCGGCATCGTGGACGACCCTAACTCCAAACGGCAGTATCAGCTTGAGGTCACCGTAACCAAGTTGAAGTAGGTCGGATTTGATTCAGCAGGAGTTTCAACACGAGCTCACAGGTGGATGAATCGTCCAGCAATTTTGCAGCACCATCGGGAAACGCAAGGTCCCTCGACTGCGTGCTCGGGAGACAAGTGATTCGAGAGAGATACAAAAGCGTCGCCCCGGTCCGTCACCTGCTTTGTCGGCTGGGACCCCGTCGAGGGGAGGTTCCACGGTCCGGCCTTGCGACGCTTCCCTTCACTTATCGGCAAGTTTTGCCGCCTGCTTGAATATCTTCACGAACATCTCGCGCGTAAGCTTGCCGGTGGCCGTGTTCTGATTTGAAGGATGGTATGACGCCAGTAACACCGTACCCTCCGGCATTTCGTAGTGCGCGCCGTGCTTGAAAAGATAGGGCTTGCGGCTGGGCAGCAGGCCGCGGCGCTTCAGGCTGTTCAGATAAGCATCGAACCCGATTTTTCCCAGCGCTACTACCACTTTCACCTTCCCCAGTCCGGCAATTTCGCGGTCGAGGAAAATGGAACACTCGGCCAGTTCCTGCGGCAGTGGCTTATTGTCAGGAGGAGCGCAGCGCACGGCGGCGGTGATGTAGAGATCTTTGAGTTGCAGGCCGTCATTGCGATCGATCGCGGTCGGTTGGTTGGCAAAACCTGCTTCGTAGAGCACGGGATACATGAAGTTCCCAGAAGCATCACCCGTGAACGGCCGGCCCGTGCGATTCGAACCGTGCGCGCCCGGAGCAAGTCCCATGATCAGGACACGCGCATTGGGATCGCCGAAGCCGGGAACGGGCTTGCCCCAGTAGTCCCAGTCGCGATAGGCGCGCCGCTTTTCGCGCGCGACTTGTTGGCGATATTCCACCAGGCGGGGACAACGCGTGCAGCCGATGATTTCTTGATTCAGAACGGTCAGCCAGGACACTGGTCCGATTACAACACATTTCCCCGGAGTACCACAGTTCGTAAGCCGGAATTTTCAGGGCTGACAGCGGCGGCCAGAAGTGGCCCCCATTTTATGGAAACGATCGACGACCGGCCGCTGTTATCTGGGAAAAACCGCGTGATTCCAGGCGCAGAAAGTCTGGCCCTCGCATTTGGGATCATCGCAGCGCGCGGGTTCGCCGAGCCATCCCTGCTGCAGAAGTTTGGCGCGAAGTTCCCCGACCGAGGCGCGCTCGTCAATTTCAATGTAACTCAGAAAGCAGAATCGCTTGCAGACGGGACAGGTCGTGCCGAATTTACGGGTCGCCAAGGTCATATGGTTTGCGCCAGAGCAGGGGGGAGTGAATCGTGCCGGAATTATATCCTCCCGCTGAGAGCTTCTGCTAGACTTGCCGCGCTATAACAAACCCGCAGTCGCGTTTGCTGCTGATAAGCCACTCCCCGAGAAAGGATTGCGTCAAGCAAGCAATGAGCATGAACCGGCGACGATTCCTGATTGCAGCAGGGGCAAGCCTTGCTTGCGGCCCAACGCTGCTGCGGGCGCATGGAAATCAAAGCGGGAGCCGGGAAAAATTCTCGTTGTCCAATCTCCCACTTCTATTCGGCACGGACTATTACCCCGATCAGACGCCGGAATCCTTGTGGCCGGAAGATGCTGCCGCGATGGCGAAGATGGGAATCACGAATGTGCGCATCGCGGAATTTGCATGGGCGCTAATGGAGCAAGCGGAAGGCAAGTTTGAATTTGCGTGGCTGCAGCGCTCCGTCAAGTTGCTGAATGACTACAAGATCGCAGTGATCCTGGGAACGCCCTCCGCTGCGCCGCCGCCGTGGTTAACACAGAAGTATCCCGAGGTCTTGATGGTGAATGATCATGGTCAAACGCTCGTTCCCGGCGCCCGGCGGTTCACTTGTCCTACGAACAGGACCTATCGGCGTTTGGCCGGACGCGTTACGAGCGAGATGGCCCGGACGTTCGCATCGATCCCAGGAGTGATTGGATGGCAGATCGATAACGAATTCACGCTGGGAGAGTCAGCACGGTGCTATTGCCGATACTGCCGCGAGGGCTTTCAACAGTGGTTGCGGGAGAAATACAGCACGCTCGCTGCTTTGAATCAGGCGTGGGGAACGGTTTTCTGGAGCCAGACGTATAGCGATTTCGCGCAGATTCCGGTGCCACTGCCGTCGGGGGCGCCGCCGAATCCCGGCCTGGTGCTCGATTACCACCGTTACCAGAGTCTTGCAAACGTCACATTTCTCGAAGAGCAACTCGCGATTCTGCGGCAGCTTTGTCCCACGCACTTCGTAACGACAAACAACGTTGCCGGACTCGTCGACACGATCGTGCTGCAGGATCTCTGCCGCGGGCTGGATTTCTTTTCCGCGGACAATTATCCAGGATTTGCGGCCATGTTCATGGCTTCCGAATCTGGCAGCGCGGCCTCTGCGGAGACCATGGCACCGGTGATCGCGTTTACTCACGATGCGGCGCGGGCGGTGAAAGATGGGCCGTTCCTGATCATGGAAGAGCAAAGCGGGAAAGCTGGGCAGCCCTTCTTTTCTCCGCAGCCTGAGCCCGGACAAGTTCGCTTGTGGACTTATCAGGCGATCGCGCATGGGGCCATGGGCATCAACTACTTTCGGTGGGATACGGCGACGTTTGGAGCCGAACAGTACTGGCACGGCTTGCTCAATCACGATCGCTCCCAGAGTCCCGCGTTCGACGAGGCTCAGCGCACGATCGCCGAATTGAAGTCATTGGGCAGCGACCTGCTGCATTCCGAATATGTGGCAGAGTTGGCGCTGGTGGTTGATCCGGTTTCGGACTGGGCGCTCACGGTACAGCCGGGGCAGGCGAAACTGAAATATGCATCAGAGATTCTACCCTGGTATGGGTCGATCGCGTCCTCGCATGCGGGGGTGGATATTGTCGATGCGACCAAAGATCTATCGCGGTACAAGGTCGTGTTCGCTCCTGTGATGTACGTCGTCTCGAAGGCGCAGGCGGAGCAGATCCGAAATTTCGTTCAAAACGGTGGAACATTCATCGCCGGCTTTCGTCTGGGAGTCAAAGACGAGCACAGCCGCATCGTCCAAAGTCGGTTACCGGGCCTGCTGCGGGATGTCATGGGAGTGACGCTGCTGGATTATCAGCCGATCTACTCCGCGAAGCAGGGTGTGAAGTTCAAAGGAACACTCGCCGGAGCTGACGCCGGGTGTCGGATATGGGCCGACATCGTTGATCCAGGACAGGCCGAGATTTTGGCGAACTACACCGAGGGCGGGTACGCAGGCAACGCTGCCATCACTGCGCATGGCTTCGGAAAGGGCAAGGCCATTTACCTGGGCCCTCACCTGGAACCGCCTGATCTGGCTCGCGTACTGCTTACACTCACATCCGCCACCGTAAGAGGGCCATTTCAGACGCCGACGGGAGTTGAGGTGACGAGGCGCACTGTGGGGAAGCGCACGGTCACGTTTTTGCTGAATCACACCAATAAACCACAGTCCATCCCGGTTGGCGGAACCGGCAAAGAGCTGGTTACCAGATCTGCCTACTCGGGTGCTGTTTCACTTGAGCCATACGGAGTTTGCGTTCTGCAGTCGGATTGATTCTCGTGTTGCCGGTCTAAGGCGCCGAAAAAGATCGTCGCTCGGTCTTTTCGGTCTGTTGCTACAATGCATGTAATCGTTTCACCCTGCCGCCCAGTTCTGGCCGATGCGGCGAGAGTTCGAACTCGGGATCGAGCTCTTGAATCAGAGAAGGGGTATTCGCATTGCAAGAAGCGATCCTTCGCGTCCTAATCGTCGAAGACTACGAGCCCATGCGGCGGTACATCGCATCCAAAGTCCAGGGACAACCGCATTTACGGATTGTCGGAGAGGTAGCAGACGGTACCGATGCCGTTCGAAAGGCGGAGGAACTACAACCGGACCTTATCCTGATGGATGTCGGCCTCCCTACGATCGATGGGATCGAAGCGACCCGCCGCATCCGAATGGTTTCTCCGAAATCCAAAATCCTTTTCGTGACTGAAAATCGCTCGCTGGATATTGCCGAAGAAGCACTGCGCAGCGGAGGACTTGGTTACGTTCTGAAATCTGATGCTGGGAAGGACCTGTTACCAGCAATCGATGCAGTCCTTCGAGGCAAGCGGTTTCTCAGCACCGGCCTCACGGGTCACCTGCTCGCCGCAACGAGCTTGGCTGCTGCTCAGAGCATGCAGCTATCCTGGCTGCTCATGTTTATTTTCGGTGTAGGCTAAGAGATTCGAGGAAGGATCTGGCGGTGTGAGCATCAGTTCCTGCTAGGCGGCTGACTCGAACGGAAGATGGACCTCGATGCGGGTCCCCTCCATTTGCTTCGACTGGATTGAGATTCTTCCATTCACCAATCGAACCCGTTCCCGCATGCTTGTGAGACCGAGGCCCTTGCCTCTCTCCGCTTCCTCGGTGTCGAAACCCGTGCCAGAGTCACTGATGATCAAATGAATTTCGTTGGAGCCTTCAAGGAGCCGGACTTCCGCTCGTCTCACACCGCTATATTTCATCGAGTTGAACAGAGCTTCCTGTGTAACTCGAAGAAGGGTAAGCCCAAGTTCGACGGGCACAGTTCTAGACACGTCACCTGTGAAGTCAATCGTCATTCCGTACCGCTCGGCAAATTCCCGGCACCAACTTCTTATGCCTCGCACGACGCCAAGGTACTCCAGTTTTGAGGAGTGCAAATCGTGTGATAAGGCCTGCACATCGTTTGAGATCTCTTTCATTCGTCCTTGAAACTCGTCCAAATGCTTTTTTAGCTCAACGGGATTCTCTTGCAGGTCTCCAATTTCGACGGAAAGCAGTGCGATCCTCTGGTTGATGTCATCGTGAAGTTCTCTCCCGATCCGGGCGCGCTCCTTCTCCTGAGCGTCGATCAGCTTACGGGTCATATTTGAAAGATCAAGTTCCATCTGCTTACGCCGTGTGATGTCTTCCGCCAGAATGAGGATTCCTCCGATGGAGCCATCGGCTGTTTTCCACGGACGAACTTCCCACCGAACCCACATGGCTCTGCCAGGGCGGTCCCAATGGTCTTCTTCTGCTCTGAGCGTCTCTCCTTGCAGAGCACGCCGATGTATTTCTTTCCAACGTTCGGAAACCTCGGGGAAAATCTCGTAATACGAACGTCCCAGCACCTGTGAACTATCGATCAAGTAGTCTGAGCACCAGCGATCGCTCACCTGCAAATAGCGCATCTCGCGATCGAGCATCACTACTCCAGTGGGTACGTTCTTGACAAAGATTTTCAGTAGTTCCTCGCTTGACTGCAGCAAGGCGGTCTGCGCTTCGAGCGTGCGGTTCAGGGCAGAGAGTTCTTCCTCGGCGTGCTTGCGTTCACTGATATCTTTGTTGACACCGATCATGCGGAAGGCCTCACCGGAGGCATCCATAAAAACCTGCCACGATCCGGAAATCCAGTGAACGCTTCCGTCAGGCCACACGACCCGCCATTCTGCGCTCGTCGGAAGTCCGGTTTTCATGGCTTGATTGCTTAAGCTCATGACGCGTTCTCGATCGTCTGGGTGAATGAGCTTCTCGAAAAATGCGGTCGTAGTGCCAGCAAAGGCACCGGGCGGCAAACCATACATGGGTTCGAGTTCGGTGGACGAGGTAACAGCGCCGGAGCGCATATCGCGCTCAAAGTTTCCAAGGCTGGCGGCCTGCTGTGCGAGACGCAGACGTTCCTCGCTGGCCTGCAGGATTTCTTGATTTTGCAGAGCCAACTCCATAGCCAACTGCTCACGGATGCTTTCCGCGCGTTCCCGTTGGGCGCGGTCCCGTTCCGCATAGAGCGCGGCAAACGTTAGTCCGGTGAGCGGCAAGATGGTGAAGAACACATCCAGTTGAATGCCGTTAGCGAACGGGGTGCCGGCTAAAAATGATCCCGATCCCAACGCGGTCTCCACAGTTGCGATTGTGGCGACAATGAAAATGGAGAGAGCGACGACGCTTACGCCGAAACGAACGGCCGCCCAGATGATCACTGGCAGGATAACGAAGGCCACCATTCTGACTGGAACGACCGGCAGGTCGCCAAATACAACTGTGCAACATGCAACGAGGATGCCCAAGAGACAAAAGAATTCTGCGAGTCGTCGCCAGCCGCGAATGCGAAAAACTTCGGGAAGGGTCAGCATCAAGGGGGTGACTAGAAGCGCGCCCGTGCTGTCGCCCAGCCAATAGATCAGCCAGGCAGAGCCTAATCCGGAATAGGCCTGCACGTGGCTCGCGCGCAGGACGAACGTTCCAATGGACGCGCTCACGATCGCACTGCCGAGTCCGCCCAGGAATACCAGGGCGAGCGCATCGCGGAGACGCGCGATAGAGACGTTAAAATTGCCAATCACGCGAAGAAGAAACAGGCCCGTCAACGCGGCAAGGGTTGTACCAGCAGCCTGGCCGAGGGCCGTCCAATACGACTCGGGACTAGCGAAGGCAATTACAAACGCGGCTGAAGCGACTGCCGGCCAGATCCGGTATCCATACAGCAAAAATGCGCCGAGTGCCACACCATAAGCAGGCCAGACGGGCCCAAGATTGCTGCTTCGGATATTCGTGGTCGCCTGGCCCAGTTTCCCAGCAACGAAGTACGTGACAAAGACGATGGCGAACTGCAGCAAGTACTCTGCAGACAGGGATAGCAGCATCGTCCTGGTTGCGGGAGCAGCCTCCGGCCGAACGTCGGAACTTTTTGCTACGTGGATCGAACCCGTGGAAATTGTAAAGACCTCGAGGAGATGTGATCACCGCACAACGTTGGACAAAGTTATACGCGCACGCGGGAGTAGTCGCAAGGCTGGGCTAGCGCGATAACGTTGGGGTTTTTAGAACGCAGAGCGCGATCATCTGCAATTTGAAGTCAGCTCGGGTTTCTCCAGCCTCCCAGGTCCTTCGCTAGCACGTCGGTTTCTGGAGGACCCCATGAACCTGGCTCATAGAAATACAAAGGCAGGGAGCTATCAAGAGTATTCTCGACGACCTCCCAGGAAACTTCCACCGCATCCTCGCGCACAAACAACAGTGCGTCCCCATTCATGGCGTCGGTCAATAAGCGCTCATAAGCTTCCACCTCGTCGCCCGGCGTGTTTTTCACGGCGCTCAATTCTGTCGCCATCGCAGTCATTTTTTTGCCAGGGCGCTTGACGCGTACCCCGGCTGCGATGGACAGGTCAGGACCGAGTGTAAAACGAAAATAATTTTGATCACCGGTGGGAACTCGGCCGAGAGGAGGACGCTTGAGCCTTATGAGGACTTCGGTTGCTGTTGTGTTCAAGCATTTTCCCGCGCGAATCAGGAACGGCACTCCGGCCCAACGCCAGGAGTCAACCTCAAATCGAATGGCCGCGAATGTTTCTGTGCGAGAGGACGCAGCCACTCCCGGTTCGTTTCGATAGGTGAGAAATTGTCCTCGCACCAAGAGCTCGGGTTTTATGGGCGGTATATTGCGAAATACCTTTACCTGCTCGTCCCTTACCGACTCCGGGTACATCGACGTCGGAGGTTCCATTGCAATCAGTGCAACGACTTGGAGCAAGTGGTTTTGAATGACGTCGCGAATGGCGCCGGCTTCTTCGTAGAACTTTCCCCGCCCCGCTACGCCGAAGCTTTCGGCCATGGTGATTTGCACGCTTTCAATGTAATTGCGGTTCCAGATTGGTTCGAAATAAGTATTGGCGAAGCGAAAAAAAAGCAGGTTCGCGACCGCTTCTTTTCCGAGATAGTGATCGATTCTGAAAATATCAGGTTCGGGAAATACTGCGTGGACAACCTGATTCAACTTTTTTGCGGAATCGGTATCGCGTCCAAACGGCTTTTCAACAATAATTCGCGCATCGCAGGAGCACCGTGATTTCTGAAGTTGCTCAATCACCACCGCGAACATGCTTGGAGGAATCGCCAGATAGTGAATCGGCGCCGACGCATTCCCTAGTTGTGCGCGAAGTTTCGCGAACATGGAAGGATCAGAATAGTCGCCATCAATGTAGTGAAGTTGCTTGGCCAGTTGAGAGAATACTGCCGGGTCAACTCCACCGCCGTGCTCCTGAATGCTGTCATGGGCGCGCTGGCGCAACTGCTCGAGAGTCCATCCTGACTTGGCGATTCCGATCACGGGACACTGGAGGGTTCCGTGTCGCGCCATATTGTGCAGGGCGGGAAAAATCTTCTTATAGGCCAGATCTCCGGTGGCCCCAAAGAAGACGAATGCGTCGGATCTCTTTGTGTCTGCAGAATGCTTCACTTCCCAGGGATTCTCTGTCGCAACTGAGTAAGTCATGCTTGTAAACCTGCCTGTTTGGAACGGATTCGGAATCGTTGTCACAACCAGCCGGTCGATACCCACACGACAAGGTAACGCCAGGCGCATGACTGCGAGACTGTCTCGATTGACAGTGGCAATGGCCCCGGACAGAGGCTGCCGAGCACCTTCAAGCTGAAACATTTTCGTGGGCCTCAAGCCGGACGTCAGCGGGTAGGTCGGGAAGAAGTGATTCTCCGAGCGATGCCGATCGCATGCCCAATTGCCCCATACAAACCAAAGTCGGGCTGGTATGGGCCACCCGCGCTCAATCCTGTCTGCCCGGTCTTCTTAACCCTATCTCCTTGACCCGTGCGGGCGCCACTGCTATACATCTGCCGCGGCCGAAAGGACTGTTCATGCCGAGAATTGCCCGTGTTGTCGTCGTTTTATTGATCGTGGTCGCCGGCGCCCGTGCGGCCGATAAGAAAGCGCCCGCCGAGCCTGCCAGCCCTCGCTTTGAGATCTCCTTTCCCAAAGAGATGAGTACCAGGCCGCTCGATGGGCGTGTGCTGCTGGTGATCTCGAACAACAACAACCCTGAGCCGCGGTTTCAGGTCAGCTTCACGACCGCGAAATCGCAACAAGTGTTTGGCGTTGATGTTGATGCTCTGGCGCCGGGGACTCCAGCGGTGGTGGACGCTTCTACTCTCGGATATCCCGCCGAGAGCCTGAATGCCGTGACTGCTGGCGACTACTGGGTGCAGGCGGTATTGAACATCTACGAGACGTTCCATCTCGCCGACGGGCGCACGCTCAAACTGCCTCCCGACAAGGGCGAGGGGCAGCATTGGCAGACGAAGCCGGGGAATCTGTATAGCAAGCCGCAGAAGTTGCATCTTGATCCCAAGGCCGGACAGACCATCCGCATCTCGCTTGACGGCCGGATTCCATCGCTCGAAGAGCAGGATAAAGCCGCGGCCGCTGCTGCAGGCGGTACGTGGTCTCCTGACGAACATGCCGACAACAGGTGGGTGAAGCACATTCGCATACAGAGCGACCTGCTGAGCAGGTTCTGGGGACGCCCGACTTATCTCGGCGCTGTCATTATTATCCCCGATGGCTGGGACGAGCATCCCGAGGCGCACTATCCGGTGATTGTTGAACAGGATCACTTCACGCGCGATCTGCCGGGACTTCTCGGGTTCCGCACGACCCCGCCCGGAGACAACCTGACGGGTGGAGAATTGGAGCACGCAAAACGCGCGTACAAACTCTATCAGGATTGGACGGCGGGACGGTTGCCCCGAGTGATCGTGATTTCGATTCAGCACGCGACGCCGTATTTCGACGATTCCTACGCGGTGAATTCCGCGAACGTCGGTCCGTACGGCGACGCCATCACGCAGGAATTAATTCCCTACATTGAGAAGCAATTCCGCGGGATCGGGCAGGGATGGGCTCGCGCCGTCTACGGCGGCTCGACCGGCGGCTGGGAGAGCCTGGGATCGCAGGTGTTATACCCGGACTTCTACAACGGTGCGTGGGTGTTCTGCCCGGACGTTGTCGATTTCCGCGCGTATATGACGATGAATCTCTACGACGACAAGAACGCGTTCTGGATTGAGGGCCTGTTCGGCAACGTGCCGCGGCCGTCGGTGCGGCAGCCGGATGGATTGATTCTTGCAACCATGGAGCAGATGAACCGCTACGAGCTGGTGCAAGGAACGCACAGCCGGTCGGGCGAACAACTCGACACGTGGCAGGCCGTGTTCAGTTCGGTGGGAGAAGATGGGTATCCGAAACCTGTATTCGATAAGCGGACCGGCGTGATCGATCACGAAGTCGCGAAGTATTGGAAGGAGCACTACGACCTGAGTGCGATCATGAAACGCGACTGGAAAACGCTGGGGCCGAAGCTCGCAGGCAAGCTGCACTTATATGTCGGCGAGGCGGACACGTTTTATCTCGACCGTGCCGTGCATCTGCTGAAGGATTTCATGGACACGACAACGGACCCTTATTATCGCGGCAGCTTCGATTTCGGCGTTCGCAAGCCGCATTGCTATGCAGGTGATATCGATCCGGCGGCCGGCATCAATCAGCACTACTGGCCAGAGATGGTCAAACACATGGAAGAGACTGCGCCTCCGGTAGCAGATGTGAAGAGTTGGAAGTATTGAAGATAGCGTCGGCCAGTTAATAGACGCGCCCGGCATCCCCATTTCTACGCGTCCGATCATCGACAGCAGCACGTCCCAAAATCAAAATCCACTCGTCTACCCTGCGCGCGCACGGAGGCGGATTTTTCGACGCTCCCTTCCTTCCCCCTTCCCGTGTTTGACCTCCTTCTCCTCTGTTACACTCAAAGATTAACGGCGTGTGAATGGGGCATCGGCAACGGTCACAGGCCCGTCGCAAGTGGGGCACCCTTGTGCTTTTGGAAATCATCCATCGCCGGTGAAGGAAATTGTGAGTCCTACAGAAACGATTGACGCTCAGAACTCCGGGGTGAAACGCGAAATTTCGGTGGAAGTCCCGGCCGAGGAAGTCGCCCGCGAGACCGAAACTCTCATCGCAAAATATCAGAAGGTGGCACGGCTGCCTGGCTTCCGGGCGGGGCATGTGCCGGCTTCGATCATCCGGCGGCGCTTCAAGGAAGATCTGAAGAGCGATGTAGTTGAAGCGCTTGTGCCGAAATACTTCCGCAAGGAAACCGAGAAGCTTGGCGTGGTTCCCGTCTCGCAGCCGCGAGTGACGGATCTGCACATTCATGAGGGGGAGCCGCTTCGGTTCAAGGCTTCGTTCGAGATCATGCCCGAGATCAAGGTCGAGGGATATAAAGAACTCCGGGCCGAGCATCCGCAGATCGAAGTCAAAGACGAGGAAGTCGAAGAGTCGTTGAATGGCATCCGGGAACAGCATGCGACTTTTACGACCATCGAGGGCAGCCCGCTGGGTGAAGGGGACTTTGCCCAGGCTTCCATGGACGGGCGTCCCAGGGATGTGGACGACAAGACCAAGCCGGTCCACATGGATGAGGTGCTGATCGAGATCGGCGGGAAGAATACGGTGCCGGAGTTCTCGGCGAATTTGCGTGGAGCGGGCGCCGGCGATACGCGCGAGTTCGAAGTTGTCTATCCGGAAGATACGAACGATAAGCGACTTGCGGGGAAAACTTTCATCTATACAGTGAAGGTTCATGCGGTCAAGCAGAAGAACCTGCCCGAGCTCAACGACGAGTTCGCCAAGGAACTGGGTGAGTTCACTTCGCTGGACCAGGTGCGCAAGCAGATTCGGGAGAACATGCTGGCGGAGCGGCAACACAGTGCCGAGCGGGAAGCAAAAGATAAGCTGGTTACGGAGCTGGTGCGGCGGAATGATTTCGAAGTTCCCGAATCGCTGGTAGACCGGCAGATCGATCTGCGTCTGGAGCGCGGTCTGCGTGCGCTAGCGGCGCAGGGCATGAAGATGGAAGACATGAAGAAGATGGATCTGCCGCGGTTGCGGGTGGGGCAGAGAGATCAGGCGGTACAAGATGTGAAGTCGTCGTTGTTACTGGATCGCATCGCGGAGCTGGAGCAAATCGAGGTCAGCGATGAGGAGTTGAATAAGGAACTCGAAGCGCTGGCATTGCAGTCCAAACAGTCTCGGGAAGCGGTCCGCACTCGTTTGACACAGGATGGGGGCCTCGATAGAATCCGGAACAGAATCCGCAGCGAAAAGACCCTCGAATTTCTGTATCATCAGTCTGCGTAGTCCAGATGCGCAGGCCTTATCGAATCCTCCTAATCCAGCAAGGTGGCAGGTTGGGGCGGAGTGTGGCAGGTGAACGTGAACAATAACAATCAAGATCGTAATGACAAGACCCCTCACATGATGCTGGTTCCAATGGTCATCGAGCAGACCGGGCGAGGCGAGCGCGCCTATGACATTTATTCCCGGCTGCTGCGCGACAATATTATCTTCATCGGCACGCCGATTGATGACAACATTGCCAATCTTGTGATCGCCCAGATGTTGTTTCTGGCTCAGGAAGATCCGGAGAAAGACATACAGCTTTACATCAACTCTCCAGGTGGCTCGATCACGGCCGGCATGGCGATTTACGACACCATGCAGTACGTCAAGAACGACGTGATGACTCTGTGTGTGGGCCAGGCGGCATCTATGGCGGCGTTACTTTTGGCATCGGGCGAGCCCAAAAAGAGATTGGCACTGCCGAATTCACGGATTCTAATACATCAGCCCTCCATGGGAGGGTTGTCCGGCCAAGCAACGGATATTGATATTCATGCGCGCGAGATTTTGCGTATGCGTGAGATCACAAACCAGCTGCTTTCGAAGCACAGCGGGCAAAAGCTGGACAAAGTAGAGAAGGACGTTGAGCGCGACTTCATTATGAATGCCCAACAATCTAAGGAATACGGAATCATAGACGATATCATTTACAAGACCGGCAAGGCTGTATGATCAGCCATCGCGCCTGAGCGGATTTGGGGAATTTAACAGGCGCTGTAATGGCAGGCGGGCGTTTGTAAACTGCGTTGATCCTGTCGTGGCAACCGGTGAAGGAGTCGAGCCGAGTGAAAAACAAGTCAGGAACCGAAGAGATATTACGATGTTCGTTCTGCCATAAATCGCAGGACGCGGTTGCAAAACTGATCTTCTCACCCAGT
>Ga0126379_10001305_pt1 | contig 15023 bp, 14 predicted proteins | sample PanSoiMetPlot_24_FD_92640 | JGI IMG/M metagenome (GOLD analysis project Ga0126379, IMG submission 92640) | Tropical forest soil microbial communities from Panama - MetaG Plot_24 | ecosystem: Environmental > Terrestrial > Soil > Tropical forest > Bulk soil | place: Panama | collected 2016-02-17 | reverse complement strand
GCGGAGATGAGAGGCAATCCGGCAGTGCGGAAAATGAAATTGTTGAAGAATGTGCGGGTGCTCATCTCGTCGATTTCCGATGCGGAATATCAGGAATTGCTTCGGATGGCTGGAATTGTAGCGACGCCCGGAGTGCCGCTGCCCTGAAGCGGCGCCGCGGAAGTGCCGGATCGGCGATCCTCGTTTTCGCAAAATGACCAATCTATGGGTGTGATGCGGTGCGTCGGTCCGGGAAGAAGGCATCACGCCCAATTTCTAAGAGAGATTCGTTGAGGATTTTTGAGCTGAGGAGGATTCATGCGCGGAGTGATTCGGTGGGTTCTTGGGCTGCTGCTGGTGGGAATGAGTTCGTGCCTGGTGGCGGGAGAGGAAGCGCCACTGTTGCTGCAAGAACCAACATTGAGCCGCACGGAAATTGTATTTGGTTACGGCGGATATTTATGGAGCGTGCCCAGGGACGGCGGTGCAGCGCGGCAGTTGACCACCGGAGGGCACGAGAGCGATCCGGTATTTTCGCCGGACGGGAATTGGATCGCGTTCAGCGCGAATTACGACGGAAACCGTGATGTGTATGTGATTCCGGCGGCCGGAGGAGAACCGCGGCGGTTGACGTGGCACCCGGGACAGGACGGGGCGCTAGGCTGGACGCCAGACGGAAAGCGGGTGCTGTTCCTCTCCGACCGCGATGCTTATGCGGATATGACGAGGATGTACACCGTGCCGATGGAGGGTGGCGTGGCAGAAGTGCTGCCGATGTGGCGCGCATTTGAGGGCGGCTATTCTGCGGACGGGGAGAAGATTGCCTACGTGCCGAATTTCCAGTGGCAACAGGCATGGAAGAGGTACCGGGGCGGACAGACCACGCCAATCTACATTGTGCGCCTGAAGGATTTGCAATTGGAGAAGGTGCCGCGTGAAAACTCGAATGACGCGAAACCGACTTGGTTCAAGGACAAAGTCTACTTCCTTTCGGACCGCCATGGCCCGGTGACACTGTTCTCCTATGACCCAAAGACGAAGAGCGTAAAGCGTGAGATAGAAAACAAAGCATTGGACTTCAAGTCGCTCTCGGCTGGGCCGGACGCTTTGGTTTACGAACAGTTCGGCGGCATTTATCTGTACGATCCGGCGAGCAGTAAGGCAAAACAGGTGCACATCACGGTTTCGGCGGATCTGCCGGATACAAGGCCACACTACGTGAAAGCAGCAGAGCAAATCCTGAACGCTGGAATCTCGCCGACCGGAGCGCGCGCCGTATTTGAAGCACACGGAGAAATACTGACGGCGCCAGCGGAAAAGGGTGACATCAGGAATCTGACGCGCACACCCGGTGTGGAAGACCGAAATCCCGCGTGGTCGCCGGATGGAAAATCGATCGCCTATTTTTCGGACGAGTCGGGCGAGTATGCCCTGCACATCGTGGATCAATCTGGCCTGGGTGGGGTGAAGAAAATCAACCTGGGAAATCCGCCATCGTTTTTCTACAACCCGTTGTGGTCGCCGGACAGCAAGAAGATCGCGTACACGGACAAGCGATTGAATTTGTGGTACGTGGAAGTGGAGAAAGGGGTCCCGGTAAAGGCGACCACGGAACTGTTTGAAGACCCGTCGAGCGCGATGAATCCTGCGTGGTCGCCCGACAGCAAATGGCTGACGTACACGAAATTTCTGGACAACCACTTGCACACCGTGTTTGTGTACTCGGTGGAAAACGGAAAGGAATCGCAGATCACGGACGGGACAGCGGACTCACGTTTTCCGGTGTTCGATAAGAATGGAAAGACGCTGTATTTCGCATCGAGCACGGATGTTGGACTGACGAATGGGTGGCTGGATCTTTCGAGTTTCCAACACCCCTTGACGCGGAGCATTTACGCCGTAGTGCTGAAGAAGGGCGATCCGAATCCCGTGGAACCGCAGAGCGACGAAGAGAAGGTGGCGGCGAAGAGTGAGGAGAAGGGAAAAGAAGCGGACAAAGAGAAAGGTAAGGAAGGCCAGAGCAAAGAGGGAGAGAAAAAGGATGAAGCGCCGGCAGTGACCATCGATCTGCAAGGTATTGGACAACGGATTGTGGCGCTGCCAATTCGGGCCGCGAACTACGTGCTGGTGACACCAGGGAAGACGGGAATCCTATACCTGGGAGAAATTGCGGACGTGCCGCGCTTCGATGACGATCCACCTTTGCTGACAGTGAGCAAATTCGATTTGAGCACGCGAAAGACCGAGCCGTACGTAGGCGGAGCGAGCAAGTTCACGGTATCAGCGAATGGAGAGAAGGCGCTGTTCAAGCAAGGTCCGTCGCCGACGTCGCCGTGGATCATCGCAGCAACCGCAGCCGCGCCCAAGCCTGGGGAGGGAGTCGTGAATCTGGCAGAGATGGAGGTGTACGTCGATCCGCGAGCGGAGTGGAACCAGATGTACAAAGAGGTCTGGCGGATTGAGCGAGACTTTTTGTACGACCCGAATCATCACGGCCTGAATATTCCTGCAGCGGAGAAGGAATATAGCGTGTACCTGGCGAAACTTGCAGGGCGGGAAGATCTGAATTACCTGTTCACGGAAATGCTGGGCGAAATCACGCTCGGGCACGTATTTATCGGTGGCGGAGACGCTCCGAAACCGAAGATGGTGAAGGGCGGACTGTTAGGAGCAGATTACAAGGTGCAGAACGGGCGCTACCAGTTTGCGCGAATCTATAACGGGGAGAATTGGAATCCGGACTTGCGCGCGCCACTGACGCAGCCGGGAGTCGACGTGAAAGTTGGCGAGTACCTGTTGGAAGTGAATGGCAAAGACGTGCGACCACCCACGGAAGTTTATAGCTTCTTCGAAAACACGGCGGGAAAGCAGATCAAGATTAAGGTAGGGCCGAATCCGGAGGGGAAGGACGCGCGGGAAGTGACGGTTGTGCCGGTGGACAGTGAATTTTCGTTGCGTAACCGGGCCTGGGAAGAGGACAACCGGCGAAAAGTAGATGAGCTGAGCGGGGGGAAGCTGGCGTACGTGCATGTGCCGGATACGGCGGTGGGCGGGTACACCAACTTCAACCGTTTCTACTATGCCCAGGTAGGGAAGCAGGGCGCGGTGATTGACGAGCGCTACAACCATGGCGGGCAAATTGCAGATTACATCATCGACCAACTGAAACGACCGCTTCGCAACTGCGCGATCTCGCGAGAAGGCGGGAAGTTCTGCTCGCCGCTGGCGCAGATCTACGGCCCGAAGACCATGGTGATTAATGAGATGTCTGGTTCCGGGGGCGACGCCTTGCCTTGGATGTTCAAGCAGGATGGCGTGGGACCGCTGGTGGGCACGCGGACATGGGGCGGGTTGGTGGGAATCTATGGCTATCCGCGACTGATGGATGGAGGCGGCGTGACCGCTCCACGCGTGGCGATTTACGGGCTGCACGGAGAATGGGAAGTGGAGAACCATGGAGTAGCGCCCGACATCGAAGTGGAAAATGATCCGGCGTCGGTAGCGGCGGGACACGATCCGCAATTGGAGAAAGCGGTGCTGGTGACCCTGGAGGCGCTGAAGAAAAATCCAGTGGTGATACCGGAACATCCGCCGTATCCGAATTATCATCAGAACTGAGGCGTGGTTTGTGGCTCCTGGCGGGTGACTCATCCGGGTATTCGGTGTAGCGAATATTGCCACCCGCGGTCTTGATGGCTTCGTTCAGTTTGCGAGAGCCATCGACCGGAACAACCGGATCGTCACCACCATGGAAAACGCAGATGGGAATTTTGTCGATTTTGGCGGCGACATTGGCGCAGCTCTTGAGATCATCCGCATAGGCAATGCTTTTCATCTCGGGATGTTGTTGGCGAAGATGCTCGGGTAGGACGGATGGGAGTGCGGCGACAGGCTGACAGGGGAAAGCTAGCGCTACATTGAAGCATCGGCGCCACATGAACAATCCGCGCTGTCTCCAAGAATGAAACGAGCGGGGTATCGCAAGGAGTGTGGTAGGGTGAACGATTGAGAAGATCATGCCGGAACTTCCAGAAGTAGAGACCGTAGCTCGGGGATTGCAAAGAGAAGTGGCTGGAAGGCGCATCCTGAGCATAACCATCGGGAAAAGCGATTTCATCGATAATGCTGCCGAAATTGAACGGGAACTGCCCGGACGTATCATTCGCGAGGTGCGGCGTTACGGGAAATTTCTGTTGTTGCGGCTGACCGCCGCGGAGCAAGCGGGGCAACAGGACGACCAATCGGCGCTGCTTGTGCACCTGGGAATGACCGGGATGCTATGGCCGCGCCCGGTAAGCGAACCTCAGTTGAAACATACCCATGTGGTGATGTTGCTGGACGATGGGAGAGAGTTGCGGTTCATCGATGCGCGGCGATTTGGGCGCATTGCTTATCTGGCGAAAGAGGTGCTGCAAAAGGAGTTGCTGCGGTTTGGGGCCGACCCCCTAGAGGTGGGGCTGCAAGAATTCTTGAAGCGCATGGACCGGCGAGCGCGAGTGAAGGCGCTGCTGTTGGATCAGCGGGTGCTGCGTGGCGTGGGAAACATTCACGCGGACGAGAGCCTGTGGAAGGCGAAAATCCACCCGGCTCATTTGGGAGCGCGACTAAGTCCAGCACAGATGAAAGAGCTGTACCGGGCGCTCCAGGATATTCTGAAAAAGGCGATTGTGCTGCGAGGGTCGTCGATCTCAGACTTTCTTGACGCCGATGGCCAGCCGGGAGAATATCAACGGCACCATCGCGTGTACGGAAGAGAAGGAAAAAGTTGCGCGCGGTGCAAATCGCTGATCCGCCGCGTGATTGTGGCGGGTCGAAGCAGCTACTTTTGTCCCAATTGCCAGAAGGTGCCGAGGGGCTGGAAGAAAATTCAGAAACGGAAAACGACAAAGCTAGGAAAATAATGAGAGCGGTGGTGCAACGCGTGAGCCGAGCGAAAGTGACGGTGCAGGGCCAAGTCACGGGGGAAATCGGGCCGGGACTGATGGTGTTGCTCGGAGTTGGCAAGGAAGACAACGCGGCGATTGCGAAGACCATGGCGGAGAAGGTAGCGCACCTGCGTATTTTTGAAGACCAGCGGGGAAAGATGAACGTGTCGCTGCTGGAGGAGAAAGGAAGCGCGCTGGTTGTCTCACAGTTCACGTTGTATGGCGATGCGCGGGGGCAACGGCGACCAAGTTTTGTTTCCGCAGGCTCGCCGGAACTGGCGAAAAAGCTGTATGAGGATTTCTGCGCGGCGCTGCGAGCCCTGGGGGTAACGGTAGGGACGGGAATTTTTCAGGCGATGATGTCGGTGGAGCTGGTAAATGAAGGCCCGGTCACAATCCTCCTTGATTCGGACAAAGCGTTCTAACAGCGGGGAAAAGCCGAGCGCCCCTGGGAAGAAGTGGGACGCGAAGCGAGCACTGCGCGAACTGAAACGCTTGGGTGAACGGCGAAATGTCGAGGGAATGGCGCGATTCGGGATCGTGGCGAAGAATGTTTACGGCGTGTCGAAGCCCAGACTGGATGAGCTGGCTCGCAAAATCGGACGGAATCATTCGCTGGGATTGGCGCTTTGGGAAACGGGGAATCATGACGCGCGGATCCTGGCGGGAATGATTGCGGAACGAAAGCGAGTAACGGGAAAGCAGATGGAGCAGTGGGTGCGCGATTTCGATAACTGGGACGTCTGCGACGGAACGTGCTGCCACCTGTTCGTGTTTGCGATGCCAGCGTGGCAGAAGGCGCATTCCTGGGCCCGGCGGAAAAAGGAATTCGAGAAAAGGGCAGGTTTCGCGCTGGCAGCGTTTCTGGCCTGTCACGACAAGAAAGCGGCGGACGCGCAATTCCGAGAGTACCTGCAGGTAATCGAGCGCGAGGCGTGGGACGAACGGAATTTTGTGAGGAAGGCTGTGAACTGGGCACTGCGAAACATAGGGAAACGAAACTTGGCATTAAACCGCGCGGCAATCGCGAGCGCCGAAACGATCGCGATGCAGGGCTCGCGCGCGGCGCGTTGGATTGCGGCGGACGCGTTGCGGGAACTGAAGAGCCAAGCGGTGCAGACGCGGTTGCGCAGGCGCGAGGCGTAAGCAGATGGCTCCAAGAAACGGCATAAAAATACGAAAGGTGCGGGCAGGCGATGCGCTGAGCGTTGCGGAGCTCTCCGGGCAACTCGGGTATCCCACGCCCGCAAAGGAGATGGCGAGGCGATTGAGGGGCGTTTTGAAAGCGCGAAACGGGGCCTGCTTCGTCGCGGAGACGAAAGAACACGGGGTAGTGGGCTGGGTGCACGTGAGCATGACGCCGCTGCTTGAAGTGGAGCGGCGCGCGGAAGTGAACGGGCTAGTGGTGGATGAAACAATTCGCAGCCAGGGGGCTGGATGGCTGCTACTGGACGCCGGCGAGAAATGGGCCAAGTCACAGGGGTGTAGGGGCATGTCGGTACGTTCGAACGTGTTGCGCGAGCGGGCGCACGGCTTCTACCTACGCCACGGATACGAGCATTACAAGACGCAAAAGGCCTTCCGCAAGACTCTCTAAAAGCCCAGCATGCCTGGTTGGGATTGCGATACAAACGGCGCAGCGCTCTGGCGGAATGTATCGTAATACGATATAGTAGATGCATGGCCGAAAAGATCACGGCAAACGAATACCGGGGGCTGGCCGAGCTGCGCTATCGCATCCGGCGATTCCTGCAAGAAGGCGACGACACGGCGCGGCAGGCGCAGCTTGAGCCGCAGCAGTACCTGTTATTGCTGGCGATTCGCGGCCTGCCCGAGGGGCAAGAGGCCAGCATCCGGACGCTGGCGGACCGGCTTTCCTTGCGCCACCACAGCACAGTGGAATTGGTAGACCGGATGGAGGCACACGGCTACGTGAAGCGAACGCGAGGGCGGGAAGACCGCCGGCAGGTGCTGGTATCGCTCCAACCGCGAGGGGAGAGGCTGCTCGAACAGGTGGTGCAACAGCGCATTATCGAGCTGCGAGCGAACGGGCGGGCTTTGGTGGAAGCGATTAGCGGGTTGCTTGAGAAGCGAGAAGAAACAACGGCGTCATCGAGGAAACCAACGCGAAGAACCGCGGCGAAAAGGAAACCAACGAATAGGAAGCGAGAGAGAATCCATTGAGCAAGAAAAAGGACGGTGCAAACCGAATCGGTCTGGCGCAAGGCGTGAACCAGCGCAGCGAGGAACTGGGAGACTTCACGACAACCTGGCGCGTCGTTCCTATTTCTCTATTGGCGATGGTAATCGGGGTACTGTGCGCATTTGTTGCATTGGCGCTGCTGCGGCTGATTGGCCTGTTCACAAACCTTTTCTATTTTGGACGCTGGAGCACGGCGATGGTATCCCCGGTGGGGAATCATTTGGGAATATTCAGCGTGCTGATTCCGATTGGCGGCGCACTGATCATCGGGGTGATGGCGCGTTACGGATCGGAACGAATCCGTGGGCACGGAATCCCGGAGGCGATCGAAGCAATCCTGATGAATGGGAGCCGCGTGGAGCCCAAGGTCGCGCTGCTGAAGCCGCTTTCCTCGGCGATCTCGATCGGATCGGGCGGCCCTTTCGGTGCAGAAGGACCAATCATCATGACCGGCGGGGCATTTGGGTCAATGATTGCGCAACTCTTTCACCTGACAGCCGCGGAACGCAAAACCTTGCTGGTGGCAGGTGCCGCCGGAGGCATGTCGGCAACGTTTGCGTCGCCGGTGGCCGCGGTGTTACTCGCGGTGGAATTGCTGTTGTTTGAATGGAAGCCGCGGAGCTTGATCCCGGTAGCATTGGCTAGCGCGGTGGCGGCGGTTGTGCGCCGATACATCCTGGGATTTGGTCCGCTATTTCCCGTGCCCGCACACCCTCTGTTCATCGGGCCCAAGGCGTTACTGGGCTGCGCGCTGGTGGGGATTCTGGCGGGAGGGCTGTCGGCTTTGCTGACACTCTCTGTGTACGCGGCTGAGGACGCATTCCAGCATCTGAAAATTCACTGGATGTGGTGGCCGGCCATTGGAGGGTTGGCAATCGGATTGGGCGGACTGATTTTCCCGCAGGCGTTGGGAGTGGGCTACGACACCATCGGAGCATTGCTACAGGGCAGCGTCACGACGAAGGCGATTCTGGGAGTGTTGCTGGTGAAATGGTTTATCTGGGCGGTGTCGCTGGGCTCAGGCACGTCGGGCGGCGTGCTGGCTCCGTTGTTGATGATGGGCGGCGCGCTGGGCGGTCTGGAAGCAATGTTCCTTCCGAATGAGGGAGCGGGATTCTGGCCGCTGATCAGCATGGGAGCGATACTTGGCGGCACGATGCGGTCGCCGTTCACGAGCATTGTGTTTGCGTTCGAGCTGACCCACGATGCAAATGTGTTTCTGCCATTGCTGGTAGGCAGCGTGATCGCGCATGGGTTCACGGTGTTGACACTGAAACGATCAATTCTGACCGAGAAGGTGGCGCGACGAGGATTTCACTTAAGCCGGGAATATGCTGTGGATCCCCTGGAACTGTTGTACGTGCGAGAGGTAATGGAGACACCAGTTCTGGCTCTTGCGGCGACCAGCACGCTGGGGGAGACAATGGTGGCGCAACCTGCAGCGGCGACACAGGCGCAACGCTTGCTGCCCGTGTTAGACGGCAAAGGAAGCGTGGTCGGCGTGGTCACGCGCGGCGATATTCGCAAGAGGATGGACGAAGAGGGAGACGACGCGCTACGGAGGAGCATTAGCGAATTAACGCGTGCGGAAACGATGGACGCATATCCAGATGAAACGCTACGAGCAGTGGTCTACCGCATGGCAGATAAGGGCATAACAAGCATGCCGGTGGTCGAGAGGGGTACGAGGAGATTACTGGGTATAGTATCACTCGATGATCTACTAAAGGCGCGCACGCGGCATCTAGAAGAAGAACGCCGGCGAGAGCAAGTTCTACGGTTCCGCTATTTCGGCCCGGGCGCATCCGCAAAATTGCCACCAGGTGGCGTGGCGTCACCCATGAATCCAGAATAAGACGGGAAAATTACAGGAACAGAACCGCCCTCTCCGAGGGTCATCCAACATGACCGAAACGACTGAAACGAATGCCCGGTGGAGAGCGCCGTCCGTGTGGTGGGCAGCTTTCCGAAGCGCGCGTGAGGAACAAGTGTTCCTGGTGTTGACGCTGTTGATCGGGGCGTTGGTCGGTCTGGTAGTGGTGGCGTTCATCCTTCTGACCGAGCGAGCTGGGTTGCATCTCTATCCACCGGGAAGCTCTCTGTGGAGGCGTTTGCTGGTGCCGGTCGCGGGCTCGCTGGCGATGGGCTATCTGCTGTACCGCTACTTTCCGGATGCGCGAGGCAGCGGAGTGCCACAGACCAAGGCGGCATTGTTCGCACGGGAAGGGCGCATCACGCTCTCCACCGTGTTCGGAAAATTCTTTTGCACGTCAGCGACGTTGGCAAGTGGAATCCCGCTGGGCCGTGAAGGGCCCGCAGTGCAAGTGGGTGGCGGAATTGCGTCGGTACTCGGAAGGACGCTGGGGTTGCCGCCAGAAAAAGTGAAATCGCTGATTCCTGTAGGTGCTGCTGCAGCGGTTGCTGCGGCGTTCAACACCCCGCTCGCGGCGGTCTTATTTGCGCTAGAAGAGGTGATGAGCGACTTGCACGCGCCGATTTTGGGATCGGTGGTGCTGGCTTCAGCGACGAGTTGGGGCGTGATGAGGCTGATGCTTGGAAATGATCCGCTGTTTCAGGTGCCCCAGTACCAACTGGTGAATCCGTGGGAATTGGTGATCTACGGGTGCCTGGGAATTGCGGGAGGACTAGTATCCGCGGCGTTTTCGCAACTATTGCTGCGAACGCGTGCATGGTTCCAGACGTTTCCAAGAAAGACGGTGTGGTTTCAGCCGGTGGCCGGCGGAATCATCGTCGGCGTGATGGGCTGTTTTGTGCCGCAAGTCCTGGGCGTGGGCTACAAGTATGTGGGAGACGCGCTGAATGGGCAGATGGCACTGAAGCTGATGGTTCTGCTTCTGGTGCTGAAGCTGGTCGCCACAGCGACCAGCTATGGTTCAGGAAATGCCGGCGGTATATTTGGACCGAGTTTGTTCCTGGGAGCGATGCTCGGTGGAGCGATAGGTAGCGGGGCACAACATTTTTTCCCGGGTTACGTAGCCACACCAGGAGCTTACGCGCTGGTGGGAATGGGAACGGCGTTCGCGGGCATCGTTCGCGCACCGATGACATCGGTGGTAATGATCTTTGAAATCACGAGAGACTACACGGTAATCGTGCCCCTGATGATCTCAAACCTGGTGAGCTATTTCATAGCCTCACGCATTCAGGGAAAGCCGATCTATGAACTACTGGCGGAACAGGATGGCATTCACCTGCCACACGCGGGTAGCCATAAGAGCAGCAGACAGGTGCGACAGGTGATGCGTCCGGCAAGCGAAGTCCTGGCGGCAGAGCAGCCATTGGTTGAAGCGCTTGCGAGGGTCAGGGAGTCGTCGGTGCACACCTGGCTGGTCAGCGATCGTGACGCGACCGTGGGGTTGGTGACGAGAGCGCAGTTAGAAACCGCCAACGCGGAAAGCGACCCGGGGAGGCGCGTGGGGCACTTAGTGTCGCCGGGCGGATTTCCTCATCTGCATGCGGATCATTCATTGGATGTGGTGCTGGATCGCATGGGCGCACTACACCTGGATCTTCTGCCGGTGGTTAGCCGCGCCAACGTCCACGAGCTATTGGGAGTTGTAGAGCTTGGCGATGTGCTCGAGGCGTACGGGTTGGGCAAAAAGAAGGAAAGCTAGAATCCCCCGCCGCCACCGCCACCGAATCCACCACCGGAAAAACCGCCGCCACCGCTGAAGCCGGAGCCTCCGGAACTGCGCGGAGCGGAAGCCATCGCGGTGCCCGCCAGCGTAGACATCGAATTCAGATCGCTGACAAACATGTTGGGATAGAAGACAGGGCCATAACTTCCCTGATACCACTGGGGAGGTTGCGTATAGATACCCATAAAGGCTTTGCTCCAGTTCTTCTCGACGCCCAGTGCCATGGCGAAAGGCAGGAATTTCTCGAACATTTCCGGGGACTTGATGGTGCGATTGAAGCGATCGGCTTCCACATGATCGAGAAAATCCTCGAATCCCAAAATGCCCTCCAATGCGCGGGCTCCGGTTTGCGTGCGCGCCGGCATGAACCAGCCAAAACCGCAGATGATGATTCCGGTGAGAATGCCAGCGATGACGAAAGGCAAAAACGCCATGCCGGAGTGGCTAGCGAGCCAGTTGCCCCCGGCAATCAGAATGAATCCGGCGACGAATCCGAACACGATGTAATTGGAACGGACGCTGTCGGGACGTTTGGCGTAATAGCCTTTGCCGACCAGGGAGGCGAAAATCTGATTTTTGATACCGGGAATGCTCTTGTAGAAACGATTGTGGAGATCGGCGAGGGAGACGGTATCGCCAGCGCTGCCGGTGGTGAAGAGGCCATCGAGGAGTTGCTGCTCGTGAGCTTTCAGGTTGCTCCACTCGGCGCGGTTTTTTTTCAAATGAAAGAGATATTCCTTGCTGTGGGTGAGTCCGAGGAGATGATCCTTGGTCTGCTGCTCAATGACGACAAAGCCGCGGACGGCCAGATCGACGATCGAGGCGGTAATGTCGCGCATGTCCACGGAATTATCGACCAGCGTGCCGACTTCGCCTGGAGACAATTGGTCGGGAGGCTCATAGCGCGCGGCGATGGGCCGAAGGCGAGGATCGCGGCCGCGCAGCCACCACAAACGCAACATAACCAAGAATGCGAGGAAAGGGATGGCGAGGGGCCAATTGCTGCGGAGGAAGCGCCCAGCCAGGGTTAGACGCGAAGGCTCCTTGAACGCGCCCTTATCACAGGCGACGGCGACGGTAAGACCCTCATGAATGCCGAGAGCGGAGGTGGTAGCGACGTCGACGCCGGTGCCGACTATTTCCGCGACAGCCTCGCGACCTTTAGAGTGATAGGCGCCGGTGTAAGCGTTGGCGCGCAGGCCCGTGGCACTGCTGGGGAAAACGATGTGAGCAGCAGCAGATTCGATGGGCACGTCCCATTCGTCGCCGGTAACGTTCCAATAAAACTCATCGTGTTCGTCGAAGAACCGCAGCGCGTCGGAAACCACATATTCAATGGAAATCGTATGCGTCGAGTTGTCGGCATTTGGAATGAAGATTTTTAGCTTGCGATACTGGCGTTCTCGGCTGGACTCATAGCGTAGCGGTTGGCCATCCCCGTCGGAGACGCGTTTCACCTCGAGGAACAGGGTGAAGTTCATGCCGTTCGGGCCGGAATATTCGATGGGGATCTTGCGATAGATGCCGTGCCAGGGTCCACCAATAAAACGGAAGGTGATGTTCTCGGTAACGTCGACGTGCCCATCCGAGGCGATGACAATGTTAGAGACAAATTTTTTCAGTTGCTGTTCGCGACGCTGGGCCGAAGCCGGGCAAGGAGTCAGCGTCAACAGGGCGCCGAGCAGGGCGGCGGTCCAGCAGAGGAATCGTTGGTTCGCGCGCATAGTGGGCCGACGGCGGAAATCAGGCGGTTGGGGCAGCGGGATTCCCGAAGCTGACTTTGGGGGCCTCGCGCTCTGCGGGGGCAGAGACTTCGAAGAACTCGCGCTGCTTGAAACCCAGCATGCCGGCAAAAATATTCGTGGGGAACTGAAGTATTTTCGTGTTGAGGTCGCGAACGACGGCGTTGTAGTAACGGCGGGCGTTCTGGACGGTGTCCTCAATCTGAGTGAGAGAATTTTGAAGCGAGGTGAAACTCTCAATGGCACGGAGCTGGGGATAGGCTTCCGATAATGCGAAAAGGCTCTTCAGTGCGCTGGAGAGCATGTTCTCTGCCTGGGCCTTGTCTGCGGGCCCGGCGGCGGTCATGGCGCGATTGCGAGCATTGATCACGGCTTCGAGGGTACCTTTTTCGTGGCCAGCATAGCCCTTAACGGTTTCAACGAGATTGGGGATCAGGTCGTAGCGGCGCTTGAGCTGAACATCGATGTCGGCCCAAGCGTTGTCGCACTGAACTTTCAGGCGAACCAAGCTGTTATACATCCAAACGATAACCAGGAGCAGGACGACGAAGGCCGCAGCAATGAAAGCGAGCATCGGGAACCTCACCATAACGGAGCAGGGAGCGACGGCCTCTTCACTATACGTGCGGATGAGTGGTGAGTAAAGGCGCCAGGATCCTTATAAGCCTTATGGCCTCTATCGTTCCGTTCATATTGGGACTTATTGGCGTACCTGCAGGATACCGCGTCTCCAATTAATATATGCTCCGCGTTGGGATCGCTCCTCCCTGCAAAGCATGCTTTCAAAGCGATCAGCGCGGTGCACGGCATTGGCGCATCGCGCCGCTCCTGCTCGACAGTGCGAAGAATCAGCGCCACTGCGTCGCAAAGCTGTTCCGAGTGGAGCATCTCGTTTACCAACTGCTTTCGGCCCTTTCGCGTGCAGGTGTAGAACTTGGCTTCACGCCCGGTGTCCGTATCTTTCCACTCGGCCTCGAGCCACCCACACTTCTCCAGCCGATGGAGGGCCGGGTACAGCGAACCCTGAGGGACCTGGAAGAAATCGCGGGAAAGCTGTTGAATACGCTGGGAGATGGCGTAGCCGTGATAGGGACCGCGGCGACGACCTTGAGGATGAGGATATCGAGAGCTTGGCTTTCTCTGGAGGCATGGCCGACGCCTAGACATCTGCTTGGGCCGCAGGGCAAAAAATGTCAAGAGAAAGTGCGGCAGGTTGCGTCGTGCTGCAGGAGGATGGTACCAACGATCTGTTCGCGTAGTGCTGGAGTCCATTGACTTGGGTTCGCGCGCTGTGTTACGGATAGGTACGCTTTTTTGCGCTTGGTTAGGCCGCGATGGCGGTCAAAAAATGGCGCCCGAGACCAAACACTTGGAAGTGACCCTGGAGACGCACGTCGAGAGCGTAAATCTCGCCGAGGAGATGTGTCTGCGTGTGGCGGAAGCGGCCGGGTTCAGCGAAGACGAGTGCTACCGCATCGGAATGTCTGTGCGCGAAGGTGTGATTAACGCCTTCCACTACGGAAATCAGGAAAAACCAGACAAGAAAATTCACCTGGGCATCGATCTGACCACGGACAAGATGGTGATTCACGTGACGGATGAAGGGAAGGGATTCCTTTTGTCGGATGTGCCAGACCCGCTGGCGGAAGAGAATCTGTTAAGCACCTCCGGGCGCGGCATATTCCTGATGCGGACGTTCATGGATGAATTCAACGTGGTACCCGGCCGAACGGGCGGGGCGGAGATTATAATGTCGAAGAAGCTTCCGTTTCCCGGTGAACCTCCCAGTAACGGAAACAATGGAGCGACGAAATCGGGTTCGCCGCACCAGGAGGTTTAGGAAGACCTATGCCAGCCCTTTATGCCACGGCGCGCGAGGATGGAGTGATTACGGTAGTCGATTTGAGCGGCCGCATCGCGCTCGGGGAGGGCAGTGCGCTATTGAGGAAAACGATCCGCGATCTGCTGGATCGCGGGCGAAATAAGATCATTCTAAACCTTGGCGATGTGACGTATATCGATAGCTCCGGGATCGGCGAAATGGTGAGCGGGTTCACCGCTGTCCGCAATCGGCAGGGCGAATTGAAATTGCTGCATTTGACCAAGAAAGTGCACGACCTTCTGCAAATCACAAAGCTGTTCACGGTATTCGACGTGTATTCCGACGAAGGCACGGCCGTCAGAAGCTTTCAGTAACACTGCTGGGGATCGTGAATCAGACCGAAATGGTCGCAGTATGCGTTGCGCGAAAATCCGCTGTCCCTGTAATTTCGGACAAATGCGCATAAGCCAGAGCCATCGGAAGGCTCGCTAGAGGCTCGGAAACCGCCCAGCGAGCGACGTTTGAACCTTCTAGATCTTGCTGAGCCGCATCTTCCTGCCTCCAGTGCGAACGGCGAAATGGTAGTGAATGTCAGGAAGGCGGCGTATTTTGCGCGCAACCGACTGGCGGCGTGATCGGCAGCAGTCCCTTCAGTTGCATGGTGAGCAGGGATAACGCGGGTATTCCTATTCG
>Ga0126379_10001304_pt1 | contig 15024 bp, 15 predicted proteins | sample PanSoiMetPlot_24_FD_92640 | JGI IMG/M metagenome (GOLD analysis project Ga0126379, IMG submission 92640) | Tropical forest soil microbial communities from Panama - MetaG Plot_24 | ecosystem: Environmental > Terrestrial > Soil > Tropical forest > Bulk soil | place: Panama | collected 2016-02-17 | reverse complement strand
TCTTTCCCGGCGCCGTGCGGGCGGGCGAGCCGCTCCTCGGCACGCCCCAATCGATCGCCTACATTTTCGCATCCTGGACGCTCGGCTTCGCGGTGCTCACGACCGCGGCCATCGCGGTCGAGGCGTGGCGGCGCGAGGCCCGCGTGGCGTGTGGCCACGAGATCCGCGCCGCCGCCATCACCAGCGCCCTGGTGGTGATCGCCGTCATCTTGATCGGCACCGTGGCCGCGCTCCACGGCGAGGTCCTGCCGCGCATGGTGGTGGGCGCCACCTGGACGCCACTCAACAAGACGCTCAACTTTGCAGTACCGGTGCTGCTCGCCGCCGGGATCGCCGTGATCCTCATGGTGATCGGCCGGCGCAGCGACCTCTTTCTGTGGCTGAGCCTCGCGCTCGCCATCATGGCCTGCGGCTGCCTGCTGTCGACCGCGGGCGGTGCGCGCTACACGGTCGGCTGGTACGCGTGGCGGCTGAGCTGGCTGATCTCGGCCTGCGCGCTGTTTCTCTATTTCATGGGCCAGTTCGCGCGCCAGCAAGGGCTGCTGTTGCGCGCGCGCGACGACCTCGCGGAGCGCACGCGCGAACGCGACCGCATCTGGAGCGTTTCCGAGGACCTGCTCGGGGTCTCGACCTTCGCCGGCCGTTTCATCTCGATCAATCCGGCCTGGACCAGGCTGCTCGGCTGGAGCGAGGACGAGATCAAGCGGATGCACGTGAGCGAGCTGCGCCACCCGGACGATGCCGCCCACTCGACGGCGGGACGCGCGCGGCTCGCCGAGGGCGCCGGAACGGTGCGGATGGAGAACCGCTTCCGCCACAAGGACGGCACCTGGCGCTGGATCGCCTGGACGCTGACCACCGACCAGGGGCTGATCTATCTGTCGGGCCGGCACGTGACGGGCGAGAGGGAGGCGCAGGAGGTGCTGCGCAAGGCGCATGCGGACCGCGCCCAGCTGCAGAAGATGGAGGCGCTCGGCCAGCTCACCGGCGGCGTCGCCCACGATTTCAACAATCTCTTGATGATCGTCAGCGGCTACATCGCGCGAATCCGCACCGCGGTCGCCGACGATCCCAAGGCCGCGCGGGCCGCCGAAGCAATCGAGATCGCGGCACACCGTGGGCAATCGCTCACCCGCCAGCTCCTCGCCTTCTCGCACCGCCAGCCGGTCAATCCGGTCGTGGTCGCGCTCGATCGTTGCGTCGCGGGGGTGCGCCCGATGCTGACGAGCTCGGTCGGCGCCGCGGCGGAGCTCGACCTCGCGGTCCCGTCGGATCTCTGGCCCGTCAACATCGACGTCAACGAGTTCGAGCTCGCGCTGGTCAATCTCGTCCTCAATGCGCGCGACGTGGTGCCGCCCGGCGGCACCATCACGATCGGCGCCCGCAACGTACGGCTCGCTCCCGGGGCGACGCCCGAGAACCTCCGCGGCGAGTTCGTCGCCGTGTCGGTCACCGACGACGGCGTCGGCATCGCGCCGGACGTTCTGCCGCGCGTGTTCGAGCCCTTCTTCACCACCAAGCCGCCCGGCAAGGGGACCGGGCTCGGCCTCTCGCAGGTGCACGGCTTCGCGCATCGCTCCGGCGGCAGCGTCGCGATCGCAAGCGAGCTCGGCATGGGAACCGTCGTGACGCTCCATCTTCCGCGCGCCGACGCGCTGCCGGAGCACGCCGCGCCCGACCAGGCGCCCGCGCTGGCGGGCGGGACGGCGCTGCTGGTCGAGGACAACCCGGAGGTCGCCGAGGTGAGCAAGGAGATGCTCAACCAGCTCGGCTACGAGGTGCTCACCGCCTACGACGCGCAGCGCGCGCTCGGCCTGATCGGCCGGTACCACTTCGACCTGGTGGTGAGCGACATCGTTATGGCGGGATCGATCAACGGCGTGGAGCTCGCGCGCACGATCCGGGCAGGCCAGCCGGACCTGCCGATCATCCTGGTCACCGGCTATGCCGGCCCGGCCGACAGCGCGGCGGCGGAATTCACGGTGCTGCGCAAGCCGTACCAGGCGGCCGAGCTGCGCCGTGCGATCGCCGAGTTCGCGGCGACGCGCGACATGACGCGCAACATGACGCGCGACTTGGCGTGACGGCCCGCTCTTCGCACCCTGGGGCAGGCGAATTAGCAGCATTGATACCGCCTTCGATGCGGGTGGTCGGCTCGCGCGCCTGCGGCGCGTGCGGATCATTCAACCGCACCAGGCGTTGAGGTCGAAAGGGCGGACAAATGACCAATGACCTCAGCGGATGGCTGTGGCTTGTGATCGAGGTTGGTTTCGTCGTGGTCCTCGGCGCAGTTTTGGCGTACGGGATCATTCAGGTGCGCCGCATGAGCGAGCGCAAAAGGCGGCAGAGGGACCAGGCGACGCGGGACCTGTACGACCACCTTCACTAGCCGGCAGTGCCCATTATTGCTTGATTTCTGACGCGGTTCGCGCCCCTCCCTCCCGCACCATCGGGCGCAACGGATGAACGGCCGCGGTCGCTGTCCCGTCGTGACACGTCTCACACTGAGACACACGATGACACCAATCCGCCCAAGTGCAGCGGGACGCTGACCGCGAACCGGACATAAAGTCCGGTCATTGAGAACAGGGAGCGTTCCATGTCGCGAGTGATGCGTCGGACGGCCACGGCCGTCTGCGGATTGGCTCTTGCCGGCTTCACCCTTTCGGCGATCGCCACCGCGCAGGCGGGCGATCTCTATCCGTCCCCCTACAACCACTATCCGTACAGCGCACCGTACGGCGCACCGTACAGCGCACCCGTCTATGAGCGCGGTCCGGAAGGACCGTGCCGCATTCTGTTCGAGCGCCGGCTCGACCCCTACGGCCACGAAACCGTGCACCGCGTCCGCATGTGCGACGACGGACCGATCTACGCGGCGCCGGGCCCCGTCGTGGCGCCCGACTACGGCTATCCGCCGCGCTACTACGGGCCGGCACCAGACTATTATGCGCCGCGCCCGCCGGCACCGATCGTCGGCTCGAGCTATTACTACAACAACTAAGTTTAGATAATTTGGGCTGACTTCGCGGCGCCGCAACGCGGCGCCGCGCCGCGTCTTCCCCCGTCCGCCAGCGAATGAAGATTGTCGCACTGCGCGCGACCCATGCGGAATAAGCGGGGGTTATCCGCAATTTTCGCCGCGCAGCGCCTACGCCGCTTTGTTGCGCGACCGCAAGGCGCTTCTCCGCGATAACGCGGAACGCGTTCGCCGATTCACGCGTTTCTCCTCGGCTTCCAACGGGCCTCCGGGCTTCCGGCGCGTTTGGAATATCGGAGGAACTCATGCCATCCGGGCAGGAACTCGACGCGCAAGTGGCGCGATTGCGCCGCACCATGCGCATGGTCATCACGCTTGCAACGCTCGGCGCGTTCGTCGGAATCGCGGTGATCGTCGCGGTCGTCGGCGCGACCCTCTCGGTCGTCGACAAGAACGCGGCGCGGGCGCTCAAGGCCGAACCTGAAAAGAACGAGCAGATCCAGACCAGGGACGCTCGGGCGGGGCGCACGACCGTCGGTCAAGCCTCCGGTGCGCGGCCGTCGGCGACACCCGACAATCCCAATGCGGCGCAGGCCACCCGCAACGCCACCGCCAATCCGGCGCCGGCCATTCCGGGGCCGCCGGCCCCGTCCTCCCGCGCCGCACAGGCCGGCGGAGCCGCCGGCGCCGAGACCAAGCCCGCCGACAGCAAGTCCGCCGACGGCAAGCCCGTGACCACCCCACCGCCGGCCTCGGCGGCCGCCGAGGCGACGCCGCCCCAGCAGACCGAGCCGGCCAAAAAGGCGGAAGCCCAGGAGGATCGGCGCGAGCACCGCCGCCGGCGCGGCTACGCGCGTGTGCGCACGGAGCGGCCCTCGCAGGAGGCGTTCGAGCCGCACTCCGACCGGACGATCGTCACGCGCCGGCCGCGCTATGCGCGCGAGCCCGAGCGCGAGGCGCCGCGCGACAGCTACGGCCTGTTCGGTTCGCGCGGCGACGGCATGTTCGGCACCGTGTTCGGAAGGCCTGACAATTGAGTGATCGAGCCACATCGCGTCCAGGCGTTGGCGGCGCGCCGCCGCCAAGGGCTCTTTCCTCCCCGGCCGCCGTCGCGCTGCCCGCGATGACGGACCGCACCGCGAGCGGGAATGCGCTTGCCGCGATGTTGCAAGTCTCAGCGAACGTCGCGGTCGCGACCGTCGTGCGCCTGATCATTCTGATCCTCATCATCGTCGCGCTGGTCGACATCGCGGTCCGGCGGGACACCGGTGCCAGGCGTAAATGACACGCCGCGCAGGACCTCACCGAAACGCGCGACGCGGACCGTCCTGAAGCTTTCATTCGCCGGCAGGGTCGTCGCCGCCAGGCTGTCGGTGATCTTCACCAGCTTGTTCGGATCGGCGCCTGGTCGCCGTTGCCGCTAAAAGTTTAATGATCCGGGCCGGGTTGCTTGCGATCGCATCAAGCGCCGGTCGGGAAATTCTCCGGCAAAATTCAGGACGCTCTCAAGGTCCTCTTCAAGCGCGCCGCCCGATTTCCGAATAAGCAGCGCGGAAGACCGACATTCACGTCACAAAGGATTGCACGCCATGAATACCCTCACGCTCACCCGCGACGCATCGGCCGCACCGGATTTTGCCGCCATCAAGCAGCGCCAGCAGGCAACCTGGGCCGCCGGCGACTACGCGGTTATCGGCACCACGCTGCAGATCGTCGGCGAACGCCTGTGCGAGGCGATCGACCTCGCGGCCGGCGAGCGCGTCCTCGACGTCGCGGCCGGCAACGGCAACGCGACGCTCGCAGCGGCGCGCCGGTTCGCGCACGTAACCTCGACCGACTACGTCGGCACGCTGCTCGATCGCGCCAAGGAACGCGCCGCGGCGGAACGCCTCGAGGTCACGTTCCAGACGGCAGACGCCGAGGCGCTCCCGTTCGCCGACGGCAGCTTCGACGTCGCGCTCTCGACCTTCGGCGTGATGTTCACGCCGAACCAGCCGGCTGCAGCCGCCGAGCTCGCCCGCGTCGTGCGCAAGGGCGGCCGGATCGGGCTCGCCAACTGGACGCCCGACGGCTTCATCGGCCAGCTGTTCAAGATCCTCGGCCGCCACCTGCCGCCGCCGGCCGGCGTCCCCTCGCCGGCCCTGTGGGGCACCGAGGCGCGCCTCGCCGAGCTGTTTCCCGATGACGAGGTGAAGGTGTCGCGCCAAATGTTCAATTTCCGCTACCACTCGGCGGAACACTGGCTTGAGATCTTCAAGAGCTACTACGGGCCGATGAACCGCGCGTTCGCGGCGCTCGATGCGAGCAAGCACGGGGCGCTGCAGTCCGACATCATGGCGCTGCTGCTGCGGATGAACCGCAGCACCGAGGCGCTGGTGGTGCCGAGCGAGTATCTCGAGGTGACCGTGACGCGGCGGTGAGCCGGCGACAGGCCGCCGCGACATCCTTGCGGCCGGGCCGAAGCATTCCGCGCGGCCCGGCCATTTTTTTGCTCTGCTTTGACCTGCGGCGGCCGTCGTGACTCACTTCGGCTTCTGAAACTTCAGCACGAACTCGTCGACCTTGATCGGCGAGCGAAAGACGATCGCGGTGCGCGGGTCGTCGGGATTGCGCAGGAAGCCGGCGTCGGCGACGAACTTGAATCCGGCGGCCTCGACCTCGCTGCGCACCGTCGCCTCGGCGATACGGTGATAGAGCTTGCCGACGGTGGCGCCGTCCTCCGGGCGCGCCGCGTGGTCGGCGACGACCAGAACGCCGCCCGGCTTGAGCGCCGCGAACAGCGCCTTGTCCATCCTGGCGCGATCGACCTGCATGAAGGTCGTGTCGTGATAGGCGAACAGGAAGGTGATGAGGTCGAGCGGCGGCAGGCCCGGCGCCGGATCGTCGTAGGGCTTGATCCACGCGACGGCGCTGCTCATCGCGGGCGACTTCGCACGCGCCTCGAACTTCTCGCTGACCTTGTCGTTCTGACCCCAGACCTTCCCGTTCGGCCCGACCGCCCGGGCCAGGAGCTCGGTGCTGTAGCCGGCGCCGGCACCCATATCGAGCACATTCCAGCCGGTCTTCGGCCCGATGAAGTTCAGCAGCGCCAGCGCGTCGCGCCGCTTGTCGTTCTCCCGATCGGCATCGGTGCGGTCGCCCGCCGCGAGGATCGCGGCGTAGTCCTGGGCGCGCGCCACGGCGGGCGCGAGCGCGAGAAAAGTGATCGCGGCGGCGCAGATGCACGCTGCACGATGAAGACGCGTGACGATCATCGTCGCTCCTCTGGCTAGCGCATATTCCGGCGAAGTGGGCACCGGTTCGCCGATAAGAATATGCGCCAAACAACTCTAAAGGCGACGGACCATCGCAGATGGCCGCGGAAAAGCAATGCGCCGCGACGCGCCCTTCGTCGGAATATATGCGCGGTTTATTTCGGAGCCGCGGCCTGGATGCCCTTCCAGTCGAACTGCCTGGCCAGCGTCAGTGCCTCGTCCTCGGCGACGCCGTTGAAGGTCAGGGTGAACATCGCGGCCGGACCGAGCGCGACAATGACGGCGCCGGCCTTGTCCTTGACCGTGAAGGTTCGCGCGACCTGCAGGCCGTCGATGCTCGACGCGCTCACGTGCATGTCGGCGGTCTCGAGCTTCATCTCCGACCGGGTGACCCCGAGCGCACCCTGGGCCGCCGGGCCGGTGACGACCTGGACCGTGATGCGCGCATCGCCGCGCCGGTATTCGCGCGATGCGGTCACGATGCTGGCGCCCGGCATCGCCATCGCCATGCCGTCGGGCTGGTTGCCGGTCCAGCCCGAGAGATCGATCAGGAAAGGAACGTACTGCTGAAAGCTCTGCTGGGCGCGCGCCGACGCGAGCGGCGCCGCCGCGCCGAGCGGGCCGGCGGCCAGCGCAAACGCGATGCGACGGATTGCACCCCGACGATCGATCATTTTCGAGAGCCCCCTCCCTCAATCGCCGCGCAGCGTACCAGGGTATAATCTGCGACGAAACGGCTCCCGCCCGACGCTTTCGGCCGCCCGAGGGGTGTGCTTGAAGCTCGTCGCAAGGCCGCCAGCAGAATCACAGGAGGACCACATGGCCATCAGCGTCAAGCAAATGCTCGAGACCGCCAACGCCGCCGTGCCGCGCATCACGCCGGCGGAGGCGCGCGAACTGATCGCCAAGGGCAATGCCCTGCTCGTCGACGTGCGCGATGCGCCGGAGGTGGAACGCAGCGGCAAGGCGGCGGGCGCCGTGCACGTCTCGCGCGGCATGCTGGAATTCCGCGCCGATCCCGAGTCGCCCTATCACGACAAGAATTTCGCCAAGGACAAGACCGTCATCGTCTACTGCGCGTCCGACGGGCGCTCCGCGCTGAACGGCAAGGCGCTCAAGGACCTGGGGTACGAGCGCGTCTACAACCTCGGCGCCTTCAAGGACTGGGCCGAGAGCGGCGGCGCGGTCGACAAGCCGGTCGAGCCCGGCATGGCGTGAGCGGCGCGGCAGGCGGCCAGAAAGACAACTCCGGGCGGACCGCCCGGAGTCTTGCGCTTCGCAGTCGCGTCGGATCTTACGGCCGGTAGTTGATGCCGACCCGCACGACGTCGCTGACCAGATTCGCGGAGTGCGTGAACACGTTGCTCGGGAACGCGATCGGTGGCGTGAAGGCCGTGAGGTTCGTCGACGAGACCGTGGCGCTGCCGAGGTCGATGTGCAGCCACTCGAGCTTCGCGGACCACCGCCCGGCGAACGCATATTCGGCGCCCAAGCCGGCCGTCCAGCCAGCCTTGGTGTTCGACAGCGACGCCGTCTCCAAGGCGGTGGCGAACGTGTCGGTGAAGATCCAGTTGGCCTTGATCTCCGACACTGCGAGACCGCCGGTGAAGTAGAACAGCCAGTTGTCCGCGACGAAGCCGAACCGCGGCCGCAGGGTGAACAGCCAGTCGGTCTTCACGTTGGAATTGATCGTGAACCCGGTCGGCGCGCAGCAGGGATAGAGCGCCGAGGTGGTCTGCGAACCGCTGAGGCCCAGCCAGCCGAAATCGGCCTCAAGGCCGACCAGCCCGTGGCCGGCCTGCAGGTTGTAGCCGATCTGGCCGCCCGCCGTGCCGCCGCTGAAGTCGACGTGTTGGTCGCCCGCCGCTGCGATCGCCGGCACGCTGCTGGCGGCGAAATATCCGGTCGGACTGAACACGGTCGTGGTCCGATCGTGCGAACGTCCCCAGGCGCCACCGCCGTTCACGCCGACATACCAGCCGGTCCAGCTGAATGGCGGCGGCACCTCCAACGGCGCCTTCGTCGGCATGTCGGCTGCAAATGCTGGGCCGCCGAAAGCGAGCGCCGCCAGCGCGAAGCCGGTCAACAAGAGCTTTTTCATCCCCAGCTCCCCAAACATTTTAGCTTGCCCCGAATGTGTAATAGCAGCCCGGCCGGCGCCTGGCTGTGACATTCCGGTCACGCACCGGTAAATTCGTCCGGTGATCCCCAAGTTATCGTTATCCATTTGATCTGCCGAATAAATTCATCTCGGCCGCGCGCCCGGCAGCGGCCAGCGCGGGCCGGATGCGCGGTAGATCAGGCGAATGTCGGATGCCCGGTTATGGGGCAAGTCCGAATCGGCTGACCAAGCGGGCCGCGCACCTGCGCGAATCAAATTCCACAGCACGGTTTCGGTCTATTCTCGCTCGGTGCAGTCGGCTTCGGCCAGAGGAGGTCGCGCTCATGCAATTCCAACCCGCAGAAGCGTTCGGCATCGCGGCCGCGGCCGCGAGCCTCTACGCGGCGCACTCGAAGACCATCATCCCGCTGCGCTGGGCCGCCATCGCGGCGAACGCGTTGGCGATGATCTACAGCCTGCTGCACGGGACCTATCCGACGTTTGCGCTCAATGCGGTCCTGCTGCCGCTCAACGCCTGGCGGCTCCACGCCATGCTGCGGCTGATCGGCGAGATCGAGGAGGCGCTCAAGAGCGACATGAAGGCCGACTGGCTGCTGCCCTATGCGCGGCCGAAGACGTTCAGGGCCGGCGACATCATGATACAGCGCGGCGACTACGCGACCGCGGCGTTCTACGTCGTCGCCGGCGAAGTCGAGATTGCCGAGCTCAATCAATCTTACGGACCCGGATCCCTGCTGGGCGAGATCGGCCTGTTCACGCCGGACGGCCGGCGCACCCGCACGGTGCGCTGCAAGACCGACGTCGACGCCGCAGTGCTGGACTATGATCGATTCAAGGAGCTGTATTTCCAGAATCCGCAGTTCGGATTTCGCCTGCTCCAGCTGATCGTCGCCCGCATGCAGGTGTCCGGCGAAATCGCCGCCGCACCGTCGTGACGATCCGCGCGCTCGCGACGGTCGGGACAAGCAGCGTGCGCATCGCAGAAGGCCCCTTCAAGCGATGCCGCAAAGATGGCACAAGGAGCTTGCCCCGCCATATGCTTCGTCCAGCGATCGGTCGCGAGTCCCGCCGCCACGACGGCCCACCCAAGAAGACCCGAGGACATCCCGCATGCCCGCCAAGCCAAAACCGCGCCTGCCCGCGATTGCCGACGACAGGCTCACGGAACGCCAGAAGGAGCTCATGGAGGCGATCCGCAGCGGTCCGCGCGGGCGCGTCAGCCAGGGCGGCCCGTTCGGGGTCTATCTGCATGCGCCCGAATTCGGCGATCTCACGCAGAAGCTCGGCGCCCATTGCCGCTACAAGACCGGCGTCGCGCCACGGCTCTCCGAGTTCGCCATCCTGTGCACGGCGCGTCAGTGGCGCGCCCAGTACGAGTGGCACGCCCACGCGGCGATCGCCGAGAAGGCCGGGGTCGCGCCGGAGACGATCCGCGACCTCAAGGCAGGACGTGCGCCGAAGAAGGCCGCGAAGGACGAGCGCGCGATCTACGATTTCGTCCAGGAGCTCTACAAGACGCGGCGGGTGAGCGAGCGCACCTACAAACGCGTGCATGCCATTCTGGGTGACGCCGCGACGGTCGAGCTCGTGGGCATTCTCGGCTATTACGGCATGGTCGCGATGATGCTCGACGTGTTCAACGTGGCGCTGCCCGAGGGAGCGACGCCGCCGTTTGCGGAGAAGTAAGGCCTCCGTCATGCCCGGCCTTGTGCCGGGCATCCACGCGCATCCATGTCTTGGGCAGCAGGAAAGAAAGACGTGGATGGCCGGGACAAGCCCGGCCATGACGAGGACCTATCGACTCAATGCGTATGCGCGGGCTCCTTCATCTTCATGCCGCCGGAGGACGCGGCACCGCCGATGCCCTCGACCGAAAACTCGACGTCGACCGGACCGGCCTTCTCGAAGCTCAGCGTGGCCTTGACGCGCTGGCCCTGCTGGAGCTGCTGCTTGAGGTCGAGCATCATGAGGTGATACGAGCTCGGCTTGAACTCGACCGTCGCGCCGGGCTTGAGCTCGACGCCCTCGGTGACGGGGCGCATCTTCATGATGCCGTTGTCCGTTCCCATCTCGTGGATCTCGACGCGCCCGGCCACTTCCGCGGTGGCGCCGACCAGGCGATCGGGCGAGGCGCCCGTGTTGGTGAGCTTGACATAGCCGGCGCCGACGCTCGCGCCGCGCGGGGTTGCACGTGCCCACGGGTGGTCGATCTGGATCGCCCCCGCCGTGTAGTCGTGGGCGAGCGCGGGCGCCGCAAGTGCGAGCGCGAGCGCCACAAGGCATGCTCTCGGTATCATCGGTTTTCGTCCTTGCAGGAGTTTGGTAATCACCGGACGCGTGTCGGCGCGAACCGGCGCGGAAATTGCGGATGCCGCGCGGCCATCAGGCCGGTGGGGCGCGCGCGAGCCCGCTGCGCGGTGGCGCCGGACGGGGCGCTGCGAGGATCGGCTGCAGCGGCGGGATCTCGCGCACCGCGCCGGTCGGCACGATCGCGGCGGCGCGCGGCATTGCCGCCCCCCCGCACGCGAGCGGACAGGCGGCACAATCGGGCCAATGCGATGCCGGTGGCGCGTCGCGGCCGACGCCGCCGTGGCCAGGCACATCGGCGGCACAGAGGACCGGATCAAGCGGCGGCGTGGCGCCCGCCAAGACGGACAACAAGCCATGCAGCGCGAGCCCATAGGCCGCGGCCACGGCGACCAGCCGCCGCCGATGAGGGGCGAAGCGCAAGCTGAAGATCATTTGCCTGATATTTTAGCGTCACGCAGGCCCGGACGCCACCGCGCGTCAGGACGAGGCGGGATAGCGGTAGAGCAGGTCGGCCTGCTGGACGAGGCGGGCGAGAAACTCGCCCAACTCGGTGGGCTCGAAGCCGCGCGCGCGGTTGCAGGCGCCGATGGCGAACAGGATGCGCTGCTGCGCGAATGCGCGCCCGTAGGCCTCGCGCAGCGACAGCGTCGGATCGAAGGCGTCCACCGCCTCGCTGCCGATGCCGTTGATCTCGAGGATCGCGAGGTCCTCGCCGCGCCGCAGCTTGTCCATCGATTCGAACCGCAGATCGAACCGCCCGTAGTGGAATTCGGGCATGCTTTCGGCGATCGCGACCAGCTTCTGCTCGAGTGCGGGTGTGATCGCGTCACGGGCATCGCGATTGAGCGCGCCCGCGCGGCGGCTGCCGTTGAGCGCGAGACGCACGATCTCGCCGCGCGCCGGCACGCCGTCGAGCGCAGCGCGGTCGCAGCCGAGATGGCTCGGATCGAGCCCGAGATGGGTGCCGGCGCGCCAACGCGCGCGCCGATCGCGCGCGATCAGCTCGCGCAGCGTCGAGGTCCCGTCACCGACCGCGTGCGGGAAATAGCGGAGCGTCAAAGCGAGAATGCGTCCGCGCGCGCCCGGGATCCGCGCATAGAGCACGTCGGCCTCGCCCGCGAACGGCACGTAGCGCTGCAGGATCAGCTTGGCGCCGCCCGGAAAGCCCTCGAGATAGTCCCTGAGCGCGCCGGCGTCGGCGATCAGGCGGACGCCGAATCCGCCGCGACCGATGTCGGGCTTGGCGACCACGGGAAATTTCAGGTTGGCATCGGCGAGGAGGCACAGGGCGCGCGCATGATCGACGTTGAGGGTCGTGGGATCGGCACGGCGGCGCATGACGACGAAATCCGCGATCGCAGCGCGCTGCGGCGCGGGCACCGCCCGCAGGTACTCGCACTTCGATTCACCCCACATTCCGGCGGTCGGAAGGCCCGGATTCGCCACGCTCGGCAGCGTCAGGCTGCGGTGGCGCAGGCCGAGCCCGATCCAGTGCAACGCGAGCGGAATATTGAACAGGAACCGCGGGAGGCGCTCCGCCAGACCGATCCGGCGCGCGAGGCCGGCGAGCGGCGGCAGGCTCGTAAGACCCGCGCCGGGGAGCGGGCGCGCGCCCGGCGTCTCGGCGGCGGTGCCGCCGTGGAATGCAAGAATGCGCCGGCGCGCGAAGGCGGCGACCCCGAGCGCCGCGAACAGGAACGGCCACGCCCACAGGCCCATGTGATCGTCGAGCGCATCGCCGAACACGATCACCAGGTAGAGCATCAGCCCAAGGTAGAGTCCCGAAACCGACAGCGTCGCGACCGAGAAGCGCGCGAGCGACACCCTTCCCCAGCCGCACGCGACGGCAGCAACGAAGACGAGGCCGGGAACGAAACGGCAGAGCGCCACCAGCGCGAACAGGTTGCGCATCAAGGCATGGCCGAAGCCGCGCACCCGGTCGTCGACGGCGTGGCGCTGCAGCCAGGGCAGCCGCCGGGCGCCCGCCCCGATGCCGTAGAGCGCGAAATCGCTTACCACGATGCCGCTGTAGAGACCGGCGACCACGAGCGCGGCCGGCATCTGACCGTTCACGACGATGTAGGCGCCGAGCACGATCGCGAGGTCCTCGTACGCGAACGGCAGCGCGATCAGCGACAGCAGCTGCACGATCGACGCGAAGTCCAGTCCCGTGACCTGGGCGGCGGCGTACTGCATGCGACCAGCGATCCTCACCTATTTGCCGGGGCGACCGAGGACGTGCTGCCCGGACCCGCGGCCCAAGACGCGCAGCCCAAGGACTTGCGCCCAAGGACTTGCGGCCCGGATTGCAGCCGTTGACCGGCTGGCGTTCGATCTCTTCCCCCTCGGCCGGGCGCCGCGCAACTGACGAGCACACCCGTTTGCCGAGGATTCACGATCTTGGCCCAGTCATGCAGACCTCGCAAGGCTGGATTGTCGTTTTTGCGCAACTGATGATTGCGACACGACGATTCGGTTATTTGTCGGAGCTTCCGCCCAATGCATTGACAATACGAGATATTCATACAAATTGTGCTCCGCCAAGGCGTCCCGACTGGGTGTCCTATGCCCGCACAGCGTGCACGGCACTACCGCCGAACTGGCCCACCCCGATCAGGTCGGGTGTGGGCGACCGGGGCCACTACCTGCGGCGCCGGCGCGACAAAAATGCTATGATGTCTTTGGCTCGGCGGAGACCGCGATCATGGCACCGAATCGTTCGATGAAATCCGAGCAACCGCCCGACCCGCCACAGGAAACCGGCCAGGTGCTGCGCTTCGAGCCGCGCTTGCAGCGGCGGCGCCAGCGGCCGTCGCCGCCGTTCGCGCCCTCTCCCGTCAAGGACGTCGGCCACTACGCCCGCGGCCCGGACGACGGCGAGGACTATCGCGGCCGCATGCGGGCGAACGCCGTCGCCTTCGTGGTCGTCGGCCTGCTGATCTGGTGCGGCTACTGGCTGTTCGACACGCTTGCGGAGATGCGCAAGAATCAGGACTGCATCCTGTCCGGACGCACCAACTGCGTGCGGATCGAGGTCCCGCCCAGCAGCCGATAGCAGCAATCCGCGACGCCGCATGGAGCAGCCGAACGCAACGTCGATCGTGCTGGCGGCGGCGCGCCGAGGCGGCCCGCGTCGGCGGGCCGCCACGCTCGCCTGCCTCGCCCTCGTCGGCCCGCTCGCCGCGATGCCGGCGGCCGCCGAGGCGCCGTTTGCGAAATCGATCCAGCTGATCATCGGGTTCGGCCCGGGCGGCAATTACGACCTGTGGGCGCGCACGCTCTCGCGTCACTATGGCAGGCACCTTGCGGGCAATCCGAGCGTGGTGCCGCAATACATGCCGGGCGCCGGCAGCTACATCGCGGCGGGCCACATGGCCAACGTGGCGGCGCGCGACGGCAGCGTGATCGCGAGCATCTCGCGCGACTCGGTGCTCGGGCCCCTCACCGGCGCGAGCGGCGCGCTGTTCGACCCGCGCACGATGTCGTGGCTCGGCAGCCCGACGAGCGAAACCAATGTGTGCATCGCGTACCACACCGCCGCGGTGAAGACCGCGCAGGACCTGTTCGCCCGGCCGCTGATCGTCGCCGACAGCGGCCCGGGCACCGGCACGCGCAGCTATCCGAAGGTGCTGGGCGAGCTGCTCGGCATGAAGTTCAAGATCGTCGGCGGCTTCCGCTCGTCCGCCGACGTGTTTCTCGCCATGGAGCGCGGCGAGGTCGAGGGGTTCTGCGAAAGCCTCGACAGCGTGCGCAACCGTCGCCCGGACTGGATCCCGGGCGGGACGGTCGCGGTGCTGTTTCAGGGCGGCGCGGCGCCGCATCCCGACCTCAAGGGCGTGCCGTTCATTCCCGATCTCGCGCGCACGCCCGAGGAGCGGCAGATCATCGAGTTCCTCTATGCGGGCCAGGGCATCGGCCGGCCGTTCGTGGCGCCGCCGCAGCTTGCGCCGGAGCGCCTCAAGGCGCTGCGCGACGGCTTCGACGCCACCATGACGGATCCCGATTTCGTCGCCGAGGCGACCAAGAGCGGGCTCGCGGTCGAGCCGACCTCGGGCGCGCAACTGACCGCGCTGGTCGCGAAGATCTACGCGACGCCGAAATCGATCATCGACCGGGTCGGCGCCATGCTGAAGTAGGCGGTCGCGGACCCCGCGCAAAAAAGCGCGGGGCAATGCCCCGCGCAAGGTGGGACGTCCTGGGAGACGTCAGGACGACGTCAGAACGGTGACGGCACTACCTGGATGCGCGCCATCATGCCTCCGTCCTCGTGCTCGAGGATGTGGCAGTGATAGACGAACTCCCCGAGCTGGCTGAACTCGATGTTGAACACCTCGGAATTCGTGGTGCAGCGGCCCGTG
>Ga0126379_10001303_pt1 | contig 15026 bp, 12 predicted proteins | sample PanSoiMetPlot_24_FD_92640 | JGI IMG/M metagenome (GOLD analysis project Ga0126379, IMG submission 92640) | Tropical forest soil microbial communities from Panama - MetaG Plot_24 | ecosystem: Environmental > Terrestrial > Soil > Tropical forest > Bulk soil | place: Panama | collected 2016-02-17 | reverse complement strand
GACTACTACTCGGCACTATGTCAAAGATGTGCCGGAAAACACGCTTTTAGCGATGGAACTGCTTGAAAAGTTGTGCAACGAATGTGCAACGACGGGTACCGTGAGGCCTAACTAAGTGATTTGAAAATATGGCGCGCCCAGGGAGATTCGAACTCCCGACCTCTTGCTCCGGAGGCAAGCGCTCTATCCAGCTGAGCTACGGGCGCGCAGAAGAAGAACGATCAGCGTAACGTTAGTAGTTTAGCCTTTCCCCCGTCCGCACGCCAGTAGGGTCAACGGAAGTTCGCCGGGGGCGAAAGCTATCCCTTGGAGCGGGTGCGGATATCCTTGGCGAGCTTTTCAATTTCCTCGGTCTTTTTCAGGAGATTAAGGCTGAGGACTTTGCTGGAATCGGTTTTGTCGACTCCCGCTTTCAGTTCGGTAGCAAGTTCATAGAGGCGCTCGACCTTTTTCTTGATGTCCTTCTCGTTCTCATCCAATTGGCGCTTTTCCGGTGACGGTAGGTTGGGATTGTCAGGGCCAGCCGGCTCCTGCCCTGGAGGTGCGGGCCGGGGCATCGTTGGATTTTGCGAAGAGGCAGTGCCGACCACGGCGCCAAGCATGGCCCCTGCCGTGGCCAATCCCACCAGGAAATTGCGTCGCGTGTTCACCGAGACCTCCTAACTGAAATGAAGCAAGCGGTTGACCGGCACCTGCAAGCTTGCGCCAGCAATGCTATACTCGCCCCCCGGAAACTATATGTCCAGTGTGCTCAACTATCTTCTGAATATTTCTCCGTCGAATGTGATCCATTTGGTAGTGATTCTGGCGGCGGCGCTGATTTTGAACCATTTGCTGCGCCTGTTGACGAAGCTGATCGTCAAGCCCGCAAGCACGCAAACGCGCGCGGCACAGGCGAGGGAGCAACAAACGCGAACGCTCGCCGGGGTGGTCAACAGCGCGGGTAGTAAGGTGGTTTGGGCCGTAGCGTTGCTGATGGCGGCGCAGGAGTTCGGGATCGACGTGACTCCGGTGGCAGCACTTGCCGGGCTGGCCAGCCTTGCGGTCGGATTCGGCGCACAGAACCTGGTGCGCGATATCATTTCGGGCTTCTACATTATTTTAGAGGATCAATATGTGGTGGGCGACACGATTCAGGTGGGTGAGACAATCGGGCGCGTGGAACATCTGACGCTGCGGCGGACTGTGGTGCGCGATTCCCGGGGGGCGCTGGTGACGCTGTCGAACGGCGACATTCGCACCGCGGGGAATTTGAGCCGAGACTGGTCGCAGACGTTCGTGGACGTGAGTGTGTCGCCGCAAATTGCGCAGGAAAAGGCGCTGCGGGCGTTAGAAGCGGCGATCGCAGAGTTCCGTGGGGATCCGGCGTGGTCGCAGGTGCTGGTGGACGGCCCACGGATCCTGGGATTGCAATCATACGATCAGAGCGCGTCGACGATTCGCTTGCAGGTGCGCACGGCACCTTCGCGGCAGGACGATGTGGCGAGAGAACTGAGACGGCGCATCCAATTAGAGTTCCAGCGGCAAGGTATCCCACTGTGGAGCGTGCAGCGGCTGGAGCTGGTAAATCCTGCGGCTTCACCGGAATTCGCGCCACCGGCCCCGCGCGCGTGAAGAACAAGGAGAGCAGTCCATGTCACAGATCACCTACGAGGAAGTGAACCTGATGTTGCGGCTGTATGATCTGAGGCGTGAGCCGCGACTGCGCGAGGCGCGGGCGTGGTTCGTGGATAATTTCCAGGCGGCTACGCCGGAAGAAGTGATGAAGAAATATCCGCAGGGGAGCCCAGAGAATACGTACATCCGGATGGTGGTGAGTTATTGGGATATGGTGGCGAGCATCGTCAATCGAGGACTGATCAACGACGAGCTATTTTTCGAGAACAACGGAGAAATCTGGGTAGTGTGGGACCGAATGCGAACGATCGTGCCAACCTGGCGAGCTGCGTTCAAGAATCCTTATTTGTTTTCGGCGATCGAAAATGCCTGCGCGCGGCTGGAGTCGTGGAGAGAGAAGCGAGCACCGGGCTCCAGTTCGATGATGCGGCAAATGATGGAACAAATGCGAGAAAAAAAATAAAAGTCGCGGGTTGCGACTGCGGGCCGCGGCAGCAATCAAGGAGCGAGCCGTGGTGATTCCTGGATCCGGCACCACGTCAAGCAAATCCGACTTACATCGACAGACTGCGGCTGGCCGATGCGGACGCGTTTGCGACCTGCGGCTTTGGCAACGTAGGGAGCCATATCAGCATGGTCGGGGAGTTCCTCGTAGCGGCCAACCATGTTGTAGGAGCGAACGGAAGTGCGCAGCCTGCGGGAAATTGTCGCTGGCAGGTGACCGAGGGAGTCGTTGACGGACTTTAAATGGTAGATGTCGCACATCATGACGGCGGTACAGTTTCGTTCGCGGCAGCACCTGTGAACTTCGCGCAGGAGTAACTCGACAATTACGCCACGATTCCAAAGCGAAGTAAGAAGATTGTGAGTGGCCTGGAAGCGCATGCTCTCGCGGGCCTCAACCAGGCGGTCTTCGAGATCCAGGATACGTTGTCCGGCGCGCCGCCTGGCCTTTAGTTCCTCGGCGTCGAAAGGTTTGGTCAAATAATCGTCGGCGCCCGATTCCCGCCCTTTAGCGAAATTCTGCTTGGAATCTTTCGACGAGAGCGGGATCAGACATTAAGTCTTATTCTTTCTGGTGCGCAGTTCGCGGCATATCTCCGCGCCGTCAACACCCGGAAGGCTGTTGCAAAGACGAAGGGAGTCTGGACCAAGCACAGCTTGCGAGATCTCTGCACCGACATTTTCATCTTCTCTACATCACTGTCAAACAACAAGTGAATTCATTTTCGATACAGAAAGAACCGCTCGACTCAGGGGTGTCCTAGGGTTGGACGACTTGCGCAGACCAATCGCGCACGGCATCGGGAACGCTAAAAGTGACGACATGAGCCTCATTATCGTAGTGCCAACCAGTCAAAGTCTGATCGCCGAGGCGAATTTCTTTCGGTGAAGCTGTAAGGCCATAGACTTTTACCTCAGCAGCGTTCCACCAGGGCGCTCGACCGTTCGTTTCGATATGACTGGAGACACCGATGGTGTTCGTGGAAACCGTGCAAACATAGGCGACGCGCAGGAACTCCCCTTTTTCGTAACCATAGGAGCGGCCGTCGTCCTGATAGAGCGAGCCGCGGCAGTTTTCACCCGGATAGACACGCAGTTCGAGCGGGCCGCTGGGCGTTTCATTGGTGGCTTGAATCACCCGTTGCATAGGAATGATGGAACCGGCGCGGACATAGAGTGGCAACTCATCAAGCTTGGGGCTGAGCACGATTTTGTCTCTGTCAGTGAAACGTGTTGCGCTCCAAAAATCGTACCATGTACCGGGAGGAAGCTTGATTTCTTCCGGGTCGGCCATCTCCGTGACCACCGGCTCGACAAGAAAATCATTGCCAAAGAAAAAGTCGCGCTCATCGGCGTAGAATTCCGTGGCTTGGGGATATTCCAGAAAAATGGAGCGCATGAGCGGGACGCCCGCACGGAAGGACTCCTCCATGGCGGTGTAAATGTAGGGCAGCAGGCGGTAGCGAAGTTCGATGTAGCGCTTGCGGATGGCTTCGTACTGGGGGCCGTGCACCCAAGGCTCCTGGTCGGCGGTATCCTTTGCGGTGTGGTCGCGGTAGATAGGATTGAACACGCCCAATTCGATCCAGCGAGTCAAGAGTTCAGGAGTGGGCGAGCCAGCAAAGCCGCCAATATCAGTTCCAACCAATGGATACGCCGAGATTCCGAGATTCAACATCAAGGGAGTGCTCATGCGGAGGTGGTTCCAGGTGCTGATATTGTCGCCGGTCCAGGTGGCAGCATATCGCTGAGTGCCGGCGTAAGCAGCGCGGGTGAGAACGAAGGGACGCTCGTAGGGGCGAAGGGTACGCAAGCCGTCGTACGTGGCACGGACATTCTCCATGCCGTAGAAGTTGTGGACGGCGCGATGTTCGAGAGTAGTTCCGTCGTCGAGGCGATGGAGATTATCGAGCGGCATGGTTTTGGTGGGGGTCAGAAAAAGGGCTGGCTCATTCATATCGTTCCAGAAGCCCGCCACGCCCACGTTAACGAAATCGTAGAAGAGGCCGCCCCACCAGGTACGCACGCGGGTCAACGTGAAATCAGGAAAGACGCTTGCGCCCGGCCAAACGTTTCCGACATAGAGCGAGCCATCGGCCTTTTTCACAAACGCGTCGTTGTGGATCCCGGTGTCATAGGGCGCATAGCCGTGGCCGGGATCTTTCTTGATATGCAAATCAACAATCAGAACGGTGTGAAAATTTTGCGTGGCGAGATCCTTGATCATTTGCTCGAACGTCGGAAAGCGCTCTCGGTCGACGGTGAAGGGGGCATTGCCCTTCTGGTAGTCGATATCGAGGTAGATGGCGTCGCAAGGAATCTTTTTGTCGCGGAAAGTCTTCGCGATTTCGCGGACACGTGCTTCGGGATAGTAGGAATAGCGGCTTTGCTGGAAACCGAGAGCCCAATAAGGAGGGAGTTGCGTGTGGCCCGTCAGAGCGGCGAACATTTGCACGATCTTTTTTGGCTCGGGGCCCGCCAGATAGTAGTAATTGATTTCGCCGCCCTCGGATCCAAAAGAATAAAAGTCGGGGGATTCCAAGCCGAAGTTAAAATTGCTGCGGTAGGTGTTGTCGAAAAAAATTCCATAGGCCGTGCCTTCATTCAATCCGATAAAGAACGGGATAGTCTTGTAGAGAGGATCGGTAGATTCCTGCCAGGCGAACGAATCGGTGTTCCAGAAAGTGAAGGCGCGATTGCGGCGGTTCAGCGTGCCGGGCTTGTCGCCCAAACCGTAATAGTTCTCCAGCAGCGGCATTTTCTTCCAAACTTCAATACGCGGGCCATTCCACGCCATGGGCGACGAAGGCTCATCGGCCAGAATTGTTTTGCCTTGCGCGTTTTCAAAGTTGACGAGCAGCGGCGACTTCTTCACAACCACGACTACGGCGCCGGAGGTAACGCGGACTTGGTCTCTCGAATCGCGCACTTTGACGGCCGGAGGTTCAGCCGGCTGGATAATGGCCCAGGAATAGTCCTTGGGAAAGACGCCATTGGGGGCCACGCGCACGCGCACGATGTCTCCGAGAAAAAAAGTGACGCGAATCCTGGCTTTGCCGGCGGAAAGTTCGACGCCATCCTTTAATTCCTGCACGCGGTCCACATTGCCGAGATGTTCCCAGCCAGCGGCCAACGCGTGCCCACCGGCAAGCAGCAAGGAAGCACAAAGCAGAACGCACCGCAGCCGAGCTGACATGGCTTGCCTCCGAACGCTTTACTTCCCGATGGGTGATGCAATCGCGCGAGGCCCCGAACATTCAGGGCCGGGCTACCGGTTCCCAGTGACTGTAAACCAAATCTAAACGGGAGGAAAGCAGTGATGGCAGGGTGTGATGTCAGGCTCGGTGATAACGGGCCAAGCGCTTAAGAACCTGACGGCTGGCGAACACTGGATCGCTGGAGTTCAAAAACGGCGGCAGGTTCAGAGACCGCGGCGGACAAAGCTCGGCAAGGAAAAAGGCGGCTCCGGCAAGCGCGAAGTGAATTGCCAGATAGTTCAGTCCGTTTGCGACTTCAGAACCCTTGGTGATGGCGAGCGGAAGGCAGGCAAACGGGATTAGGACCAGCACGGTAATTCCCAGAAGCGTCGCGGACAAAAAAAGCGTATTTGCGCCTCAGCAGGCCGAGGGCGCGGCCAAGGAAGATTGCGCCTGTGAGGCAGGCCCAGAATACGTTCTTCGCAATCCACGCAGGCATGGCTACGATGACTGGCCCGTCATGAGGAATACCCGGAGCGAAGGTGGGGTTGAGAAAGTGATCGAGGCACAATCTTCGCAACGAAGCTGGCTGCGACGAAGTGGTCGGCACCGAAGACCGCCATGGCAATCGCAAACAAGAGCGGACCAAAAAGGATAAATTTGGCGAATCCGGAGGCTGCCCGATTCGGTTCTTGATGGATGTGCCCAGCCCGATAACCAAAGTGGCGGCTCCCGCGAAATAGGGCTAGAACACAGGGGGCAGAAATGGAGAAAAAGAAGTGCAAACGCGGATTGATAGAGGTGGTGAGAAACCCTAAGTATAGAAGTCGCTCCGCAAAACCGCAGCGCAAGTGAGCGGCTCCATCAGACGCACGATTCGCACAAAAACGCCGCCACCATCGACAATTGACGACTACTCAGTTCGCGAGCTTGACCGCCGCGACCCCGAGAATGTGCCAAGTCCGTTTGTCCTGGGCGAACGCGACGACGGTAAGATTGTCGCGATTCCAGTTCGACTTCAATTTCAATTCCGGCGTGGCGGCAAACGAAGGAGATTTGCCGTCCACCGTGCCAACCTTGCGGAGCATCCGCAGCACCGAGGCGTGACGGAGATCCTTTCCGGCATTTTCGCCGGCGTTGACGGAAGATTGCAAACTCTTTTCAGTGACGGCGAGCCAGATGAGCGCTGAGCCACTACCCAGGTTGGTTAGCTTATCAACGCGAACTTCCACGCGCTCTGAGCCGTCGGCGGAAGGTTTGCTTGGGGTCAGGGTGACTTCGGCCTTTTGTTGTTGGGCTGCTTGTTGGATGGCCTCTCGCGTCTCGCCCACGCGGCCGCCGACAAGTTGCGTTTGTCCGTCCACAATCATCTGAGGGGTATAGGGCGACGGCAGCTTAAATTTGGAGACGTAATCTTGCTGGCGCAAAGTCCACTCCGAGGAAGAAAACGGATCGTTCCAGCCCTGTTGATTCCAATAATCGACATGCTCCTCGATGGCGATCACCTGCGCGCCAGGGATGGGCTGCTCCGTTTCCAGGTGCACCAGCAGGGCATCGGCCGGCGGACACGTGGAGCAACCTTCGGAGGTGAACAACTCAACGAGCACAGGCTTGCGCGTGGCCGGCGTCGCCGATTCTTGCGGGACGCGCAAGGAATCGACAGCCGCATTCCGAGGCGCGACTGCCGAAAGGGCTACGAGCACTGCTGTAACGGGCCATCTCATACTCGTTTCCTCCCTCACCGGCGTTGAACGACATGACTAAGTCAGTCGGCTGGAACTCCTTTGGGATGGCTTGGTTTAGAAAAGGTTACAACAAAGCGCCATTATGTCCATCGGAATTTATTGCCGTTCCCAGAGCACAGATAATTCGATGCCGTCGCATCGGAAGAGCAGGAATGGTCACGAACATTTGCTTCGGGACGCCCATCCAACATGACGGGAGGTGGCGAGATGAAGGTCACCGAACTATTGCGTGCTGAGCTTGACCGCGGTTGGTATCCGCAAGACTCTGGAACGCGTGCCGGAACTGAGTGCACAACCGGGCCGGCACGCCCTCACACGGTTCTAGCCTGAGTTTTACGCGCGAAGGTCCAGTTCGATTGCATCGATCAGCGGTACGAGCCAGGCGAGGAGGGCTTGATGCGCAGGATGTTGGACATACGCGTCAAGTGAGGCTCTGTCTTTGAATTGCATGATGCCACCGAATGTATAGCCCTTTCCTCGGGGCGAAATGTTTGGGCCTACGTGAGTCTGGAGAAGGCCGGGGATCTGGCCTTGGAAAGCAGCGATCTCTTTCGCGGCTTTCTCCTTCTGAGCTCTCGATGTATCTGGCTTCCAGCGAAATGCGAACACGTGAAACACGCTGCCTGGCTCGTCTTCTCTTGCCGCAACCTCGGGCAGACCCGTAGAAGTGAGTGTCGCAACCGAGGCTGCGATGCCACAATTCCGGATTAGCGTACGACGTGTGATCGTGGTCACGCGGCTATCCTACTAGTTTGCCGCCGGGTATTCAAAATGGTTTCTAGAGATGAGACGTTTCCGCTTCGCGGTTGGGTTGCTGGAAGGCGGGTTAGCATTGAGAACATAGCCAAGCTGCTAGCGCATGGCAGGCACAGAATTAATCAAGGACCTCACATGTTCCGCGAAAGGCGCTTGCCAAATGAGGTGCAGAGCCCGAGCCCGCGAGATGCACACCAACGCCACACCAGATGAGAGCCACAGCCGCGAAAACCTCCACCGCTGATACCCATTTCGTCGATCGGTTCTCGATTTCAAAGTAGCCCGTTCGTCAAATCGCAGGGAGTTCGCACAGGCTGGACAAAAGGAGAGAGGCGCTCGGCAACCTCACAAGCGCCCCCTCTACTGCGTCAACGTAAACCGTACCTCACTGGATCACCTCCTTCTCGGCAAAAACGCCGATATCGACCAGATGTCGAATGTTCCGAGTATACCGCGGGATCGGGAAGATGTGTCCAAGCGGATTCTGGGCATCGTCCGCCGTCCTCAGAAACTTGCAACGGCCGCCGTTTCGCTCTCACACGTTTCAAATATTGGCAACAGCCGGGAAATTTCCAACGCTCGCTTTAGGTTCGGCCCGAGATTACAAAGCTTCAGGCATCCGCCTCTCGCTTTTGTCTTTCGGTGCGTTTCGATCAGTGTGCCCAGGCCGGCGCTGTCCACATAGTTGACCTGCTCCAGATTGATGACAATCCGTGTGCCGCCGGACGCCAGGAGATTATCAATCATCGTAAGCAGCCCGCCGCTCTCTTGTCCGAGCACAAGGCGTCCGTTGAGCGCCAGAAGATAGATTCCATTCATCTCACGCTGCGTTATTTCCAAAGGCATCGTTTGCCTCCCTAAGGACATTACGCGGATTCGCGAATGTATCCATACATAATAGCGTCCGCATTTCCGGATACCAAACGCCACCTCGGCCCCTCGCGATGATCGGGATAAAAAGGTGATCCCTACCGACACAAGAATAGACAAAAGGCGAGGGGGCTTAAAGCCTCCCTGCATAGCCGAGAAACAAAATGCCGTCGAGGTAAAGTTGCCCCTTTGCAGAATGAAGATAAAAGCGCCGACTCAGAGAGCGCTCGTTACCCAAGCTGGTCCGAACTATCGTTCGTCGCTGGCTACGGCTACGCGGGAGGCCACTGCTTCGCGCTTGTGCAAGCTGCGCTCGTTGTTGGGTTCGCGCCAGTTCACCGTCGGCATCATCAGGGAATGATCCACGCGATCGCGGTACTTCACCGCGATATTCATTAACGAGTCCAGCAGGGAGTCAGAGAGCAGGTGCGGCTGCAAGCCCAGGTCGATGAGCTTGGAATGCTTCGCGTTGTAGTAATGCTGTTCGGCTTCAACGCGTGGGTCAGGCAGGTGATCGATTTTCACGTCGAGGCCCAGGTGCTTTCCGGCAACCTGAACTTTCTTCGCCAGATCGAGCACGGAAAACTGTTCTGTGAATTGGTTGTAAACGCGGCATTCGCCCTTCGCCGCCGGGTTCAGGCAAGCAATCTCAATGCAGCGAACGGTGTCGCGAATATCGAGGAAACCGCGCGTCTGTCCACCCTTGCCGTAGACAGTTAGCGGCAGTCCAATCGCGGCCTGCACGCAGAAACGATTCAACACGGTGCCGAAGACGTCGTCGTAGTCAAAGCGATTGATGAGGGTCTCATCCAAACTTGTTTCGTCGGTCACCGTACCGTAGACCACGCCTTGATTGAGGTCGGTGGCGCGCAGACCCCAAATTTTGCACGTGAACATCATGTTGTGGCTGTCGTGCACCTTGGAGAGGTGGTAGAAGGAGCCGGGCTGTTTCGGAAAGGGCAGCACATCCTTGCGACCGTTGTGTTCGATCTGGATGTAGCCTTCTTCGATGTCGATGTTTGGTGTGCCGTACTCGCCCATGGTGCCGAGTTTGATCAGGTGGCAACCCGGCATGGCCTCGCGAATCGCGAACAGAACATTCAGCGTTCCCACGACATTGTTCACCTGCGTGAACACAGCATGCTTGCGGTCGATCATGGAATAGGGCGCGGAGCGCTGTTCGGCGAAGTGCACGATGGCGTCCGGCCCAAAGGTCTTCAGCGTCGGCAGGAGAAAATCGTAGTCGGCGATGTCGCCCACGAATGTGTCGATGGACTTGCCGGTGAGGCGCTTCCAGGTGCGCAAGCGATCACTGAGCGGCGCAATGGGGGTGAGCGTCTGCGCGCCGAGCTCGTGGTCCCACTGCCGGCGCAAATAATTGTCAATGATGGCGACGGAATGTCCCTTCGCCGAAAGATACAGAGTTGTGGCCCACCCACAATATCCGTCTCCGCCGAGCACGGCAATCTTCATGTTTCCCCCTAAAATTGTGTACCTAACTTACTTGTTGGAACTAGTGGCCTTGGAGGACGCGAGCTGGCCCGCACCTGGATGGTCCTTCCGCCAATGAACGATCCGACCCATGCCGAAGATATAGTTTAACAGCCCCGGCGCCCCAACGAGAAGGCTCCAAATACGAACACAGAGCAAGGTGTCAGCCCCGCCGCTCATTCCGCTCAGGGAGAAAAGGGCATTGAATGCTGTTTCGCCGACGCCGATTCCGCCCGGGGTTAGGGGCAGGCTGTTGACCAGGTGCCCGACCGGCGCCACGAGGCAGAGCTTCCACGAGAGTTGGGCGCGGTTAACGGTGTACAAACCAACGGCCGTCACGCCTACGAGCGCGAGATTCGCGAGGAATGAAAGCACCAGTGCGGCAGGCAAATCGCCTCGGGATTTGCCGTACGTTGCCACCGCGTGTAACATGCGCGCAGTGACGTTTTGCAGGCTCTGCCACCGCGCAAGCAGTTTTGACAATGCCAGCCGGAATGACGCTGAAAACATCACCATGGCCGTGGCAGCGCACATTGCCAATCCCAGAATGCCATCGAGCCACAGAATTCGCCGCAGAGTGAGTGTGCCGCGGAGCAATTCAAGAAAAAAGGGCGCAAAGAAAAAGGGAATCAGCACCAGAGAGAGCAGCCCGATGATGCGGTCGAACAACAGAACCGTGGCGACCTCTGCGCGGCGACCTTCATTTTCGCGAGTGGCGTAGTAAAGCTTAGCAAGATCGCCGCCGGCGGCACCGGGCAGAAACGTAGAGAAGAAGAAGCCGACTAGCGTCAGCTGGATGGCGTTCCAAAGGGTTAGGGACAAGCGCTGGGCGTGAAATAGTAGAGAAACTCGTATCGACATGAACAAAATGTCAATTAGCAGCACCCCTATGCCCAGCAGATTTAGCGGCCAGGCACGAAACACTCTTGTCAGGGAATGCAGATCGACACGCCCCGACCTCACCAGGTAGACGAGTATGCCGCCACCAATTGCCAGGCGCAAAAGAGCGAAGAGCGCTTTTCGCACGGAATTGGTGTGGGATGCGGTCACCGGCGGCGCGCTGCTAGTTGCGTCCATCGCTGAAGAAGTGAGCGTTGCCAGCGGAAAGCATTTGCGCCGCTACTACTCCTGTCGGTCGAGAAAGCGACGTGTTCAGTGTTGCGTCCGCATCGCGGAAGGTGGATGCGCGATTGGTGACCAACAGTTTCCCGCCGCTCTCCAACACCGTCTCGAATTCGCGCGCACCAATCAAGTCGCGGAGGCGCTGGACCGCTTTTTGCGAGCCCACCAGATAGCATCGTTCCTTGCTGGTCCAGAGTGCCGCGAACTGCGCGTCGGTGAGGAACACATCTGGCACGGTTGGAGCAGCAGCGCCATATTCCAAATTATTGAATTTGCCATTCAAGAGGAACGGATCGAGGCCAGTGTAGAAAACCACCGAGGAATAGGTGTAGTAGTGATGATCGAGAACCAGTTTGCCTGGAGGCATCTCGCGCAGCTTGTCGGCGATGGGCCGCGAAGAAAGAAACGGATCGAATACGACCAGAGCCAAGCGTGCGGCATGAAAAAACAGCACCATCATTAACGCGCTGAGTAGAAAGCTGCGGACGCCAGACCAACATAGATTGCCGACCGCTCCGACCAGGAAGGCCATTCCTGCCACGAGCAGCGGCAAACGCAGATAGGCGAAGGAATCGATCGTGAGGTCCAGCATGTGCCCGAGGGACAACGTGTACGCCGAGGGATGGTGCGAGAGTGCCGAGGAAATATCGCCGGGCGCAGGCAGATTGCGCACTTCGAAGGCAATTGCAAACGCAGCGATCGCGCAGGCGGCGGTAATCACGCCCAGAGTGCGCGTGCCGTAACGCACCCACTTGTCCTCCGTGGCCACGGCGCATCCGATCAGCAGGGCGAGCGCGGGATAGCACGGCATGGAGTAATACTCCTGCGTGGTTGAAAAGGTGAAGAACACCAGCAGGAAGCCTGTCCAGCAGAGAGCGAGCAGGCGGGTGCGACCCGCGCGGTCCACGGGCTTGAATGAAAGTTTAAAAACTGCGGGAAGATAGACGCTCCATGGGAACAACCACAGCAAGTGGAACAGCCAGAAATACAAACGCGGCACGGTGTTGTAGTCGTGTGGGTAGCGCATGTTCAGGAATCGCAGAAGTTGTTCGTTGATGAAGTAGAACCAAAGGAAGCCGTGATAGAGCCCGGGACCGCTCTTCAGGGTCCATGCAAAGTACGGAGGGTTGCGCAACGTGGCCAGCACGTGCCATGGCACCGCGATCACCGCTGCAATCAGGGCCCCAGTGAATGGATGGAGCCTCTGCCAGGTCTGGCGATCAAAGAGTTGTTTTATTGTGAAGAGATAAATGAGCGCGCCGGCAACGGGAAACACCACTGCGACGAGGCTCTTCAACAACAGACCGGTGCCCAGGCTGGCTGCGAGTATCGCGGCCCAGACTCGCGGATGAGGCTCGTCGTCATCGAGAATGCGCAGAAACGCCCACATGGCCAGCGTAATCGTGAGCGTCAGCATCACATCGGGAATCTGGATGCGCGTGAACAGGAAAAGCCCGACGCACGTGCCCACGACGAGCCCGGCGTACAGTCCCACGCGCTTGCCGAAGGCCCACATGCCGAACGTCGCGGTCAGCAGGGCAAGACCAATCGAAGAGAGGGCCACCGGTAACCGCGCAACCCAGTCGCTGACGCCAAAGATTTTGTAGAAAATCGCGATCAGCCAATAGATAAGCGGCGCTTTTTCCAGATATAGGACGCCGTCGAGCCGCGCGGTCACCCAATCGCCACCTGTCAGCATGGTCTTGGCGATTTGCGCTTGAACTGCGTCTACGTCGTCCATCAGCGAAGGCGGGGAGACGGTACAGCCCAGATAGATGGCTCCGACAATGACGGCCACGAGCGCAAATACAAACCAACGACGCTGCAGCATATCGTTCATCGCGCGGCCAACGCGGGAATCTTCACCTGCCATTTTTTCATCCACAGAAACAGTATCAGCAGACCCCAGAGGTGATAACCGACGTTGATTTCGCGTGCCTGGTGCCGACGGTTCAGTTCCTCGATACCCGCGCGGTTGAAGAGATCGCTATACTCCGAAAGGCCAAACTTCAGCGCGTCCTCCAACAAATCGCGCAAGACGGTGTGCATCCACTGGTGTGCGGGAATATCGAATCCGGTTTTCTTGCGCTGAATGATCGTGGGCGGCAGCTTGTCTTTCATCAAATCTTTCAAGATGACTTTCTGGCGCGAGCCGTCGATCTTCATTTTTGCCGGCAACTTTGCAGCGAATTCTACAATGCGGTGATCCAGAAACGCCGGTCGCACTTCCACCGAATGCGCCATGCTCATGCGATCGCTTTTCGTCAGGATATCGTCAGCGAGGTAATATTTTTGGTCCAGCCAGAGGAACGGGGCCAGGTCGTCGCCGTTTCTCGGCGACTCGCCCATCTCGCCCAAGATCACGTTCAGCGAAGCAGGCAGCGAGCGGTTCACGACTGTGCGCAATTGGTCCTGCGCAAACGTCCCGTTCCAGTACACGTGTGCGCGCCCTTCACCCATGCGCGAGCCTTCCAGCAGCCGCGTGGCTTTGTAATCGAAGCCCATTTTTTCATCGGAAACGGGCCAGTGACGCAGCACCGCCAGTCCCAACGCCGCGGCGCCGGGAATCGCGCGGATGGAACGCGCCAAGCGATTGGCACGATACGTGAGGTAGCCGCCGAACAGTTCATCGGCGCCTTCGCCGCTGAGCGCTACGGTCGTTTTGCGTTTACAAAGCTTTGAGAGGAACCAGACCGGCAAGGCGCCTGCGTCGGCACTGGGCTCATCCGAATAAAATGCAAACTCCTCGATGGCGCTTTGCAGATCCACCTCAGGATTCAGATCCATCTCGTCGTGGTCTGTGCCGTACTGTTTCACAGCCGCGCGAATGTACGGAGTTTCGTCGAAGCTTCGGCCGAGGAATGAAATCGAAAAAGTCTTCAGCTGTGAGGAACTTGCTTTCGCGGCATAGTGCAGAATGGTTGTGGAATCCACACCGCCGCTCAGCCACACACCTAGTGGCACATCCGAGAGCAAATGCTCGCGAATCGAGTCTTGAAGCAGGTTGTCGAGCTCGATCTGCGCATCTTGTTGCGAGATTTTCTGCGTAACTCCGAATGGCAGGGCCCAGTAGCTGCCGGTGGTGATCTTCCCGTTTTGCCACTCCATCCACTCGCCCGGCGGAACTTTTTTCACGCCGTCGATCAGGGTCCAGGGAGAGGGCATGTAATTCAACGAGAGATAGCAATCGAGGCCTTCTAAACTCAAATTGCGGTCGATTTCGGGATGAATCAGGATGGATTTCAGTTCCGACCCAAAGAACAGATCTTCGCCCTTACGCGCGTAGTACAACGGCTTGATGCCCATCCGATCGCGAGCAAGCACAAAGCGTTTCGCAGGTAGATTCCAGATGGCCAGGGCAAACATGCCGCGAAGCCGAGTGAAGGATTCCTTGTCCCACTGCAAGAAGGCCTTTAGAACGGTTTCGGTATCGGAGTGAGAGGTGAAACGGTGTCCGAGTTTCTGGAGTTCGGCGCGGATTTCCAGGTGATTGTAAATTTCGCCGTTGAAGACGATGCCCCACTCGCCGCCATTTTCGAGGATGGGCTGATTGCCGGCTTCGAGGTCGATAATTTTCAGTCGCGCCGCACCAAACGAAAAAAGTTCCGAGGAGAAAACGCCCTGTTGGTCTGGGCCGCGGTGCTTGAGCGCATCCGTGGCAGCGCGGATTCTACCTTCGGGTGGGCTCCAATGTTTATGCGTGAAGCCAGCAATGCCGCACAAT
>Ga0126379_10001302_pt1 | contig 15030 bp, 12 predicted proteins | sample PanSoiMetPlot_24_FD_92640 | JGI IMG/M metagenome (GOLD analysis project Ga0126379, IMG submission 92640) | Tropical forest soil microbial communities from Panama - MetaG Plot_24 | ecosystem: Environmental > Terrestrial > Soil > Tropical forest > Bulk soil | place: Panama | collected 2016-02-17 | reverse complement strand
TTTGCAACGCGGCGGTTTCGCCCTGTACCTGCACTGGATAGACGCGGATATGACGGCCGGGGCAGCGGCGCTCCAAAATTTGCAGAATGTCGCGGATCACCGCGCCGGAAGGCGAGGTGACGATGCCAATGCGCTGAGGCAGGGGCGGCAGGGGGCGCTTGCGCGCGGTATCGAACAAACCTTCGGCCGCGAGCTTTTGCTTAAGCTGCTCGAATGCGAACTGGAGCGCGCCCGCGCCCTGAGGCTCCAGCGTCTCAACGATCATCTGCACTTCGCCGCGGGCGTCGTAGACGTCCAAGCGGCCTCGCGCCAGGGCCAGCACGCCGTCCTGCGGCTTGAATTTCAAATAGCGCGCCGTCATGCGATAGCAGACGCAGCGAAGCTGCGCGCCTTCGTCCTTGAGTGTGAAGTAATAATGGCCGCTCCCAGGGAGCTTTACGCCGGAGATTTCGCCCGAAACCCAAACGTCGCGGAATTCGCGCACGATAAGGCTGCGCAACTCGAAGGTCAGCTCGCTGACAGTGAAAGCGCGCCGCAACGACTCCCAACTCAGCGCCAGTTGTTCCATTAACGCCAGTGTACCGGTCTTACCCGCCCTCGAGAACGCGGTTCAGATTGTACGCCGCGCTGATGAGCGCCAGGTGCGTGAACGCCTGCGGAAAGTTTCCTAAAGCCTCGCCCTGCGGTCCCGTCTGCTCGGCATAAAGACCCAAGTGGTTGGAATAACCAAGCATGCGTTCAAAGATGAGCCTGGCCTGACCGAGTCTTTCCGGCTGCGCGTGAGACGCGCGCGTCAGGGCCTCCACCAGCCAAAAAGAGCACATGTTGAAAGTGCCCTCTTCTCCGGGAAGGCCATCGACGCGCCGCGTAGGCGGGTAGCGGTAAACCAGATTTCCGCTCGTCAAACCGCCATGGCGCGGACTCCGGAGGATCGCTTCTACTGTGCCGAGCATGCGCGGATCGCTGGGGCCCATAAAGAAAACCAGCGGCATGATGAGAAGGGACGCGTCCAGATCGTGGCTGCCGTAACACTGCGTAAACGCATTGCGCTTTTCGCTCCACCCTTTCTTCATCACTTCCTCATAAATCCGGTCCCGCTCCGCGATCCATTTCTCGCGGTCTGAGGGGAACGAGCGCTTGTCCGCCAAACGGATGCCGCGGTCCAACGCCACCCAGTCCATTACTTTCGAATAGACGAAGTGTCGGGGACGCCCGCGCATTTCCCAGATGCCGGCATCCGGACGCCGCCAGTTCGTGCAAACCCAATTGAGGCGGCGGCGGATCCTGGTCCAAAGATCGTACGAGATCGGACCAACGTACTTGTTGTACAGATACAGCGAATCGAGGAGCTCGCCATAGATGTCCATCTGAACCTGCGATGCGGCTGCATTCCCGATCCGTACAGGCGCGGATCCGCGATACCCTTCCCAGTGTTGAAGGATGCACTCCGGAGGCGAGGCCTCCGCGCGAACGGTATTCAGCACGGGCAGAGGCTTCTTCGCATGGAAGCGCTGGCGGGCGTGTTCGTGTATCCAGCGGACGAAGCCCACGGCTTCCTCCTCGAAGCCGATGCGGAGGAATCCATAAATGGTGAATGCGGCGTCGCGGAGCCAACTATAGCGGTAATCCCAGTTCCGGACTCCGCCGATGACTTCAGGCAAGCTTGTAGTGGCGGCGGCCACAATCGCTCCGGTTGGCTCGAAGGTCAACAGCTTAAGCGCGAGCGCCGACCGTTCCACCTGTTCGCGCCAGCGCCCGCGATAGGTGCAGGAGGAGAGCCATCTCTGCCAGAATTTCACCGTGGTTTGGAACAACTCCTCCGCCTCCTGATCGGACAGTTTGCAATGAACGATGTCGTTCTGGTCGAGACCTTTGATCAAGAAAAGCTCTGATTTCCCTTCGTCCAGCGTGAACTCGCCGGCGACTCCTCCATGTCCGTCTTTCCGAAGGGGCACGCCTGTTGAGAGGGCCAGGCTGAGGTTGTCCGACTTGAAAATGGCGCAGTTGGAATCCAACTGGATCTTGTGGGCAGCTCGCCCGTAGTCAAACGCGGGCTTACAAGAGATCGATAGCCGGATCGGCCCCTTCACGCAACGGATGCGGCGGAACAGATGGTGATACCAGGGCGACTCGGAGGGAATGCCGACAGGCATGAAATCTTCCAGCTCCGCGATGCCATCGGCCATCAGAAAGCGCGTGACCAATATATTGGTGGAGGGCAAATAAGACTGTTTGCGAGTCACCCGATCCGCTATGGGTGAAATTTGAAAACGCCCGCCTTTTTGATCGTCCAAGATCGCGCCGAAGACGCTGGGCGAATCGATGTTTGGATAGCAGAACCAGTCGATGGATCCGTTCATGCCGACCAGCGCGGCAGTGCGCAGATTGCCGATGAGTCCGTAGTTTTCAATTGGTTGATAAGCCATGTCTGGTAGGGTATCCCCCGCCGTGAAGTATGATTTCGCAGGCGGAAAAGCGTTTCCGGGCAGGCTCAGGGCGTGGTGGTTCGGAGCAGGTGACTCAGGCTCGGCTGTGAGGTCAGTCTGCCACGCAAAGCCTCGTCCAAGTCGACATGGGCGCTTTCAAGCGTCGTTCCCATCGCCTGATCCAGGGCGATCCGGGCCTTGGCATAGGCATCGCGTGCTTGCGCTTCCGCCAATCGATCCGTAAACAAATCCCGTTGCAGGAGGATGACGTTATAGGAAGTGGATAAACCGATATCCAGCCTTTTCCGCTCGGCATCGAGTTTCTGTTGATCGAGCAGCGTGGCTTGATTGGCCGCAGCCACTTCCGCCTTCCCCTGTGTCACGGCGATCAAAGCGTTTTGCACGTCGACTTCGATCTGACTTTTCGTCCGAACCAATGCGTCTTGCGATTGCGTCAGCTCCAGCCGAGAACGTATTTCGTCGGCCTGGGCCTGACGGTTGTGGAGCGGGAAGCTGATGGTGACGCCGAACGCGTACTGCGGGTATCGGAAATGCACCGCTTCTGTGAAGGACGTGCCGAAATAATCGTAGAGTCCAACGGTCGAAACAAGCGCAAATACATTCACACTAGGCAATAATGCGTTCTTTAGAAATGGCAAAGTGTCTTCCTGGCTCTTGATATCGCCCTCCGCCGTCGCAATCTCAGGCCGGTTGCGATGGGCCGTGGCGACGGCTTCCTCCTGAGTCGGAATGGAATCGTCATCGGGATTCGGGAACGAATCGACGGGTTCGACGGAGGCCAATGCGAGAGCTTCCTGCAAATTCTTGCTGAACATGCTCTTTAATTGCAGCTCCGCGTACCGGCTGTTGGTTTGAGCCACGATTAAATCTCGCCTGCTGGCCGCGACTTGGGATTGCGCGTTTACGACGTCGAGCGGAGCCATAAGGCCGACGGCGAGTTCTTTCCGGTTGTTGGCTTCCAATTGTTGCGCCACTGTCAGAGCTTGTTCCGCGGCGCGAATTCCCTCCTGCGTGGCGATCAGGTCCCAATAAGCGTCTTCCGCTGAAGCCAACTGCGCCATCAACAGCTGCCGGAAGGATTCGCGTTCGATGCCTTGCTCGTTTTGCGCGACCTCGATCAGCGCGCGGTTTACCTTGAAGCCGAATCCGTTGAGCATCTGCTGGCTTACGGATGCGGTGAAGCCGGGCGTGATGTAGGGATTGAAGAGAAGATGCAATTGCGTGGAGGACTGCCTTTGAAGGCCATAGCTGACGGCGAAGCTTGTGCCGGAGGAAAAGGCTTGGACGTAGTTCACCGAGAGAGCGGCGGTTCCGGTGGTGACGGAGGGCACTCCCGCCACCACCAGAGTGTTCAACGGACTGGAGGTATGGTCCTCGCTGAAGCTCAAACTCAGAGTGGGATCGAAAACTCCAGATGGGCGAACGAGCACCTGCGAGGCGCCGCCAGTGATTCCTCCGGCGTTGGAGGAAACTCCTCCGCCCCCGCCCGCCGTTCCAAGAATGCTGCCGCCTTCGGCTCCCGCGAAGACGCCGCTGGGGACTTGACTCACGTCCACGCCGCGCGGCGAAGCACCGGAGCGTGCACGCAGAAGATCGGTCTGCGCCTCCGCCGGATAGTACCGGGCGGCGGCAACCGTCAGGTTATTCTCTATCACCGCTTCGATCAGTTGAGACATCGACAGTCGCAGTTTTCCGTCCTCCACGGCGAGTGGGACATTAGGCGCGTTGGAGAGGTTCGGTCCGGGAACGAAACGGGGTTGATACGGAAGATAAAAGCGTGGAAACGGCTTGGCCGCGATTGTGTAATCGGGCAGGGGTGTTTCGAAGGGTTGAGGCGCGGGCCCGACCGCCGGTTGTGCGCGGAGCGGCGTAAGACTCGATTGCCATGCCAGCCCCATCGCCGCCATGCCCGCGCAAGCGCGGACGGGCGTGGAAAGCCTCACCGCGTGACTCCGTTGCGGTCCGGAATCGCGGGAAACGCCAAGGGAGGCGTCGGCTTTTGAGTGACAGTTCCACTCAGCGCGTCATCGAGCCGGATCCCATTGCGCTCGAGTGTCGTTCCCGTTGCCTGATCCATGGCGATGACCGCCTTGGCGTAAGCACTTTGGACTTGCACCTCGGCGTATTGCGCCGATACCAAATCCCGTTCCTTCAGAACGACGTTATAGGGCGTCGATATTCCGTACATGAGCTTCTCCCGCTCGGCGTCCCGGGACTGCTGCGCCAAAATCACCGCCTCATGGGCTGCCTCGATCTGCGCCTTTCCTTGAATTAGCCCGATGCGAGCCTGCTGCACTTGCAATTCGATTTGGTTGCGGGTGCTTTGCAAGCCGATCTCTAATTGGTTCCTCTCCAGTTGGGATCGAAGATTGTCCGCTTGCGCGGAGCGATTGCGGATGGAGGCGCTGAAGAGCGCGCCGTAGGCGCCTTCGGGATAAACCGCGCCTAATGTCTGTCCCAGCGATCCCACAGCTCCGGACGCGCTTGTCGCCGTGTTGCCTTGCAGACCGGAGCCGGCGTACAGCCCGAAAAGCGACGCGCTCGGCAAAAGATTGTTCTTCGTATAGCGGATTGCGATGTTCTGGTTCCGTAGATTGTTTTGAGCCTCGCGCAGCTCCGGGCGGTTGGCCATTGCCGTCTCAACCGCCTTGGAAAACTCGGGCACATCAGACTCCCGGGGCTGGGGCAGCGGATCGGCGACGACGACCTCGGCGTTGTCGAGGTCCGGTTCGTTGCGCTTGCTCACAAGCTGTTTTAGAGTTGTTTCCTGCTGTTGGAGGTTCGTCTGCGCGACGATCAGATCGCGCCGGCTGGCGGCAAGTTGAGATTCGGCGGTGACCACGTCCAACCTCGCCATAAGGCCAATCTGCTCCTGCTTGCGGGTCTCCGTCACCAACTCGTTCACAGCGGCAAGCGACTCCTGAGCGACGCGGACGTTCAATTGCGCCGCGGCGAAATCGTAATAAGCGCCCACTACCTGCGCCACGCTGGCGATCACCTGCTGCCGAAAAACCTCCTTAGCGGTACCTTGATTGTTTCTGGCGACAAGCATGAAGCGCTCGTTCGGTAGCCGTCCGAATCCGGCGAGCAGCGGCTGATTGAATCCGATGGAAAGACGCGAGGTGACGTCAGGATCGAAGAGCGTATTTTCCTGCGTCGTGCTTTGGCGAAGAGTGCTGAGAGATACCGAATAGCTGGAGCCGGTGGTGAACATCTGAGCGTAGGAGAACGAGAAGGCAGTGGCGTAGCTGGTCGTGGTTGGAATTCCGGAAACGATCACCGAATTCAATGGGCTGGTGACGCGGTCCCAACTGAAGCCGAAACTGACTGTGGGATCGAAAGCTCCGGCGGGGCCAACGGCGACAGCGCCGCCTCCGCCGGTAATTCCTCCGGCGTTGCCCGTGCCTCCCGTTCCTCCGGCGTTGGTGACGCCGGCCCCGATAGCCCCGGAATTCAATTCGCTCGGATAGAGAGCGCCCGTGAAGCCGCGCGCCGCCTGACCGGACTTTGTCCGGAGGATATCCGTTTCGGCGAATGGAACCACATAGCGCTGCACGACAATATCAAGATTGTTCTCGACGGTGAGGGCCAAAGCGTCGGACAAGGACAATTCGAGCTTGCCGCTGTGAATGAGATCGTGGAGGCGAGGCGAGTTTTCGAGCACCGGGTGCAGCAGCGGTTGTTCGAGGTAGGGGCGCCAAATGCGAGGGGCGGCGCCTGGTCCTTTGGCAACCGATTGCAGGAAATCTTGCTCAAAGCCCGCAGGCGAAGTGGCGGTTAAAGCATCCCCGGAGTCGCCGCCATCCGGAGCGGCGGAGGCCACGGCGAACCAAGCGAAGCAGAAGCAAGTAAGCAACGAGCGCAAACGGAAACCTTGGCTAACGTAATTCTAAGCTGTCTCTGCCTTCCGCAATTAGGCCAGAAAAGCCTATCGAAATATTCCGATTTTGGCGGATTCGGACTTCTCAACTCATTCATTTTTCGTCTGGCCGCCAAGATAGCTCGCGATGTTATTGCAGCAAGCGCAGGCAGAGCAGGTGGCCGCTCTCGGCCAGAAGCTGATGGGGCAGGGAACCGAAGTAGCGCCGATACGTCTCGCGGTCGATGACGTAGGTGCGGGCGCCGGGAGCGGCCAGTTCGGCTGCCAGTTGTTCGGGCTGGGTCATGATGTTCAAGTAACGGTCGCCGTACCATTGGAGCTGGTTGGCCTCGTCGAGGCGAGGCTGGCCGGAATCGTAGAATTCCACGCGGGCGCCGGGTGGGGTTGCCGCTGCGGCGGCGGCGGCGATGGGGCGAATCTCGGCGGCGTGCAGCGGATTTCTGGGAAAAAGGGCGACACCGCCCGCCAGGACCGCAAATATCGCGGTAGCGATGCGAAGGCTCATCAAGCGACGGCGGGACGGAATTAGGCGCGCGAGGCTCATCGCTGCGAAGAGCGAAAAGGCGGGATAGGCCGGGAGCAGGTAGCGCAACACGCGGCTCTTCGCGGCGGCGCAGAGCAGAAAAACGACAGCGCTCCAGATCGCTAGAAAGCGCAAGCGGCGATCCCCGCCGCGGACCGTGGCCACGAGACCGGCCAGCATAAACGGAAGCCAGGGCCAGTAGGATTTGGCCAGCATCCAGGCATATTCAAAAGCGCCGGTGTAGCGGCGCCAGGGCGGGGACAAAGCTCCAAACGCCTCGCGGTCCAGCCATGCCGAGTAATCGATCCAAAAGTGGCCGCGATTGGCGTAAACGATTTGCGCATACCACGCGATGAGCGGAAAAAACGCCAAGCCGAAAGCCGTGGCCACATAACGGCGAGAAGGGCGGGGGCGGCGCCGCGCCAGATCGATGGCGAAAGCGATGGGCAGTGCAATGCCCATGAGCCCGCGGGTGAGCTGAGCAAGTCCTGCGAACGCTCCGGCCGCGGCGTACCAGCGAGGGTCGTCTTCGGCCGCCAGCCACGCGCAGAGCGCGCACAGGCAGAAGAAAGTGAAGGGCACATCGGTCATGGCGCGGGCGGCGTATTTGAGGAAATAGGCGGTCGTGGCCATGACGAACATGGCGAGCAACGCGGCCCAGCTGTCGTTCAGAATTCGGAGGGCGAGCCGATAGACCAGCAGAATCACGCCCCATCCGCACAACGCGGCGGGAAGGCGCGCCAGCGGATCCGACAGATGGAAGGCGCGGAACAGAGCTGCTTGCGTCCACACAAATAGAGGCGGATGCTCCAGCACATGCGCGCCGTTGCTGCGCGGATTCATCCAATCTCCTGTGACCAGGATGTCCTTGGCTATGTGGGCGAAATGGGCGTCGTCATAGCCGGCCAGGTCGCCGGAGCGAAGCGGCGCGAACAGAAGCGCGGCACCTAGGAGCGCGAAACACCAATAGAAGGCGCGCCGCTGGCCGACTGGGATGGAGGCGTCCGTGGCCGGTCTCCTACCGGTTTGCCAGAGGGGCGTAATAGCCGTGGCGCGCGCGCACGATCAGATCCTTCCGGCTTTTGACCTTGATCTCCACCGTGTGATAGAGTCCGTCCGCCTTCAGAGGCTCCGGCCTATACAGAGCGATGTATTGATGCCTCAGCTCATTGGCGATGTCTTCGAAGGATTGATCGAGATCGGAAGCTTGGAAAGGGACGAAGGCTTGGCCGCCGGTTTCTTGCGCGAAATAACGCAGCGTCTTGTCGCCCGTGGTGTCGATGCGGCTGATGTTGGTGGAGATGGTGTAGATGACGACATCGGCTTTCTGGGCCATTTCCAGCGCCTGCTCACGGGTCCACCGGCTTTGGTTGTCCTCGCCGTCGCCCAGAATGATCATGGCGCGGCGAAATTTCTCGGCCGGCTGCTCCTTAGTAAGGTGATCGCGGCAAGCGGTGAAAATCGCGTCGTAGAGCGCGGCGCCGCCGCCGGGGCGCAAGGCGCGGATGGACGCGGTGATCTTTTGAGTGTCGTCGCTGAGAGGGGCGACGACTTCGGGCGACGTGTCGAAGCTCATCAGCATGGCTTTGTCGCGGCCGTGGCGGACGGCGGTTTCGATGAAGTTGATGGCGGCGTCCTGCTGAAACCGGAAGCGCTCGCGGACGGTGTTGCCGGTTTCAATGAGAATCGCCAGACGCAGAGGCAGATCGCTTTCGGCGCTGAATTCGGCGATAGTCTGAGGCTTCTTGTTCTCGACGACTTGAAATTCGTCTTTAGACAAATCGGTGATGAAACGTCCCTTCTTATCCTGCACGGTGAACAAGAGGCTGACGCGTGTGACGTCGACGCGGATCGGGGGCTGTTCCCCCGAATCGGCGGGAGCTTGAGCAAAGCAGGGAAGAACAAGTAGAGCAGTCAGAACTAACTTCATACAAACTCGCCCGGCGGGCTAACCTCATTTTTCGATTATACGGATGCGGGCCCCGGCGGCATGTCTAGCGGCTTCCCGCTCCTTTCGCCACAGGCGGAATCCGCCGTGGAAGGCGTTGGTGTTATCGCCGAGCTCGACGCCGGGTGGAAGCTTCTTCATTTGCTTGGAGTTCCCTCCTCCCAATACGACATAGTCGGGCTCCAGCGCGGCCTTGAGGCGCTGGACCACATCCAGAACATTCCGCCTCCATTTCTTTTTGCCCCAGCGCTCCAGCCCGCGAAGCCCGGTGTAATCCTCATACGTGCGCCCGTTCTTGTAGGGCAGGTGGGCAAGCTCCATGGGCTCCAAGACCCCGTCGACGATCATGGCGGATCCGAGGCCGGCGCCCAAGCCGAGGAACAGCATTCGCCCGCCGTGATAGCTGCCCAAAGCTTGCATGGCGGCGTCGTTGATCAGCTTAACGGGATGCCGGAAGGCTTTTTGGAAATCGAACCCCAGCCAGCCAGGGGCAAGATTATGAGGCTCGCTAGCGATGCGATTGTGCACCACAGCTCCGGGATAGCCGATGGAGATGGCTGAGTAGTCCCATCCGGCGGTGGCCTTGCGAAGGGCGGCAATCATTTTTCGCGGCGTCATCTCCGGGCCTGAGGGGATCCTCACGGGCTGCCGGTGGCCCGTCGCGAGCGCCTTCACGTGCGTGCCTCCCACGTCAATGACCAGCACTTTTCTCTGGTTGGATGCCTTAGGCAAAATAAAGCATAGCCTAGTTGCGGCGCTGGCGGCCAGGGCACGGCGCCTGCGGCCGGGGTGTAACGATGCGGAGGCGTTTCTTTGTAGATGCGGTGCGCAATGGCCAGGCGGCCATCGAGGGCGAAGACGCACGCCATCTCACGCGTGTGCTGCGCGCCGCGCCGGGGCAGCGCTACGAGATTTCCGATAACGCCAACGTTTACCTGGCGGAGGTCGAGAGCGCACGCAAGGAGCGAGTGGCTTTTCGCGTGATCGAAAAACTTGAGACGCGGGAAGCCGGCGCGCGCGTGATTCTGTGCGCGGCACTGATCAAATTCGACCGCTTCGAATGGATCGTCGAAAAGGCGACCGAGTTGGGCGTAAGCGAGATCGTGCCCGTGGAGACCGCGCGCAGCGAGCGCGGCCTGGAGCGGGCGGCCCACAAGCGCCTGGAGCGTTGGCGGCGCATCGCGCTCGAAGCGAGCCAGCAGTCTCGGCGGGCCCGGCTGCCGGAGGTGCGCGAGCCGACATCGTTCCATTCGGCGCTTGCGCAGCCGGCGAGTTGCCGGATCACGCTGGATGAAGAAGAGGACAGCGCATTGATTGTGGCGGCTCTGCCGCGCGAGCTTGCGCCGGAAGATTCGATAGCGCTGCTGACTGGACCAGAAGGCGGATGGACGGATCGCGAGCGCGCGGCGCTTGTGGAAGCGGGCTGGAGGCGCGTATGGCTAGGGCCGTTGATCTTGCGGGCGGAAACGGCGGCAATCGCCGCAGTGGCCATCGCCTCGCAGATATCGGCGATGCGCGGACATTAGCGCAGCCCTGGCGCGGCGGAGTGTATATCGTCCGGCGCGGGGACATCATGGACGTTTAAGGCTAATCTCTCGAAAAGAGCGCAAAAGCGCCCAAAGAAATTATTGCGAAGTTGGCTTGGTTATCGCCAAATGCGATATGCTGGCGGAGTATGAAGCGACCAGTTTCTCTCCTGCTCTTCAATCTCCTCGCGGCCGCTGTCGCTTTCGCGGCGATTTCCGATCCAATCAAGATCGATACTGGCTCGATTTCCGGTGTTTCCGGCAAGGACCCGAGCATTCGCGTCTTTAAAGGCATTCCTTATGCCGCGCCTCCGGTGGGCGACCTGCGCTGGCGCGCTCCCCAACCCCCTGCCAAATGGGACGGCGTTCGCGCGGCCGACAACTTCGGCCCTACCTGCTCGTCCGGGGCCGGAGGCTTCGGCGGCGGACGCGGCAAAGGCGCGCCTAAGGCCAACCCCGATCAAGCCCCGAAGCAGACGAAGCAAGCTTCGCCGCCGGGCGCTGGACCCGCTCCCAGCGAGGATTGCCTCCATATCAACGTTTGGACGCCGGCCAAATCGGCCAACGACCGTTTGCCGGTGATCGTGTGGAGTTATGGCGGAGGGTTTACGGGTGGCTCCGGCTCCGAACCGCGCTACGACGGAGAGGCGCTCGCGAAGAAGGGCGTGGTTTTCGTCACCTACAATTACCGCCTCGGGATTTTTGGGTTCTTCGCGCATCCCGATCTGACCGCGGAATCGAGCCATCATGCCTCAGGCAACTACGGCATGATGGATTTCGCGGCCGCGCTGCGATGGGTGCAGAAGAATATCGCGGCGTTCGGAGGCGATCCGAAGCGCGTGACCCTCGACGGCGAATCGGCCGGCGCCATCCTGGTGTCGTCGATGGTTGGATCGCCGGAGGGCAAGGGCCTGTTCCAACGCGCGATGGCTCAGAGCGGCGCGTGGATGGGGTTGGGTGCTGGGAAGATGCGCACCTTGGCGCAGGCCGAAACGCAGGGCAAGACAGCCGCGGGAACGCACACGCTCGCCGAGCTGCGCGCGATGTCCACGCAGGAGATCGGGCAGAACCTCCGCGGAGTGCAGGCGGGAATCATCGTCGATGGATGGCTGGTCCCGGAAGATGAGTCGATCACCTACGGCAAGGGCAAGCAGAACGACGTCGACATTCTGATTGGTTCGAACCGCGACGAAGGAACGTTTTTCGGCTCGGGCAACGTGACGGTGGAGCAGGCGAAGAGCCGGGCCGCGCAGACCTTCGGCGATCTGGCCGCGGAGTTCTTGCAGCTTTACCCGGCGGGTTCGGACGCCGAAGCCGGCGCGTCCGGCCTGGCGCGGTCACGCGATGAAGTCGCCTGGCACATGCGGACGTGGGCGGAGTTGCAGACCAAGCGCGGCCGCAAAGCGTATTTGTATTACTTCACGCACGTGCCTCTCGGCGCGGATGGGCGCCCCAGTCCGCGCGGGGCGACGCACACGGCGGAGCTGGCGTATATGTTCAGTAATCCGCCGCCCACCGGATCCTGGACGGACGCCGACCAGAAGCTGGCGGAGACCATGTCTTCCTATTGGGCAAACTTTGCGGCCACTGGCGATCCGAATGGCAAGGGATTGCCGGCATGGCCGGCGTACGGCACAAAGAAAAACGATGGGAAAGCGATGGTGTTCGGAGATGGTGTGGAGTTCGGGCCGCAGATCGAGGCGCCGCGGCTGGCTTTCTTCGACAAATTCTACGCCGTCGCACTGAAGCAGTGATGTGGGGCGGACGCCCTCGTCCGCGCCGGACGCCTGGTCCGGCATGCCGAACTTCGACTACGCGGGCATAACTCCGGTCATTTGCTCCCATTTGGCGCGAAACTTGCGGGTATCGCCTCCGGGTGGGTGGTCGACGACGGCCGTGGCGACGTGGAGAGACAAGGTATGGGAAACGCCGTTCTCCTGGACGGCGTAGCGGGTGGAGAGCTTTTGGGCGATTTCGGAGGAGATGCCGACCGCGCTCGCCGCTCACGTCGAGAAGAGCGACAAACTGGTCTTCGGTCCAACGTCCGACCGTTTCCTGCGAGCCAACGATGGAAGTGATGCGCTGCACCATAGCCTTCAGGGCGGCGTTGATTTGCAAGCGAGAGCAATCGGCGTCCAGGCGCTTGAGATTGCCGACCCAGATGACAATGGCGGCAAAACCGTCCCCGGACTCCAACAGCTCCTGAAAGCGGCTTTCCATTTTTTGCCGGTTCCAGACGCCTGTCGCGCGATCGGTATACATAGTGCGGCGGGCGGTGTCCATCTCACGGTGCAGGGTTTGGATCTCATCACGTAGCTGGGCGATCATAAACTGGTTGGCTTCGCGCATCTGCTCACAACTCGCGGCGATGCTGGCGGCGGCTTGGTGGATGGCGGCGCGGATGGCCGCCAGGTCGGCGGTTCGCGCTACGGACGTGAGTTTTTCGAGGTCTTCCTTGAGGCGCGTCTCGTGGCTGTTACCGTTGGCGGCCACGCGGTCCGAAAGAGTATGCATGGCTTCGGCGGCGGCTTTTAGCTCGCCGCGCGTGCGATCCAACCAGTCGTTCACCTTGTCGCGATAGTCGCGCAGCTCGCCGCGGAAGGAAGTGTGAATGGTTTGGAAGTCTTCGCTTCGGAGCACGTTTTCCAGCATTTGTCTGAGCGCTTGAATGTGCTGCTGGTAGATGTGGGCTTCCATGGCGTCCACCTGCACCGGGTATTCGGCCGTGGCGCGCAGAACCTCGCTGTAGGAATCCAAGGCCGCCCGATGCATGGCCTCCAATTTATCCAGTTGATTTACCGCTTTGACAATGGAAAGCAAGCCAGCCCCTCCCGGAGCAGGCAGCGTCATCGGCCGGAGCAGGGGAACTGATCTCCTGCCAACTCCTAAACAGCTTATCGGGCCGCCGCGGAGTTAGCTTGAGTGGAAACGAACGCCGGCGAAGCTGACGATGCTCGATTCGTCTATATTCCATTGCTGATAATGGAGGAGCTTTCCGCGAGCTTGCGGCACAGCGCGGAGAAACGCGTAAATCGGCGCCGAGCCGCACCATTTCAGGTCGTCGTCGCGATGTTCGACTACGCGTTCCCAGAAGCCCGGCGCGTCGCCTTGCTCCATGCGCTCGATGCGGTCGCGGTCGCGGAGCTCCACTGCTTGCATCTCATCCTGGCCTGCGCGGGCGCTCCGCGAGTCGCCGTAACGCTTGCCCATGTGGGCCATATCCACGCCTAGCACCCATAGTAGGCGGTTGCCTTCGCGCGCCGCCAGCTCTCCCAATGCGTCCAAAGCGCGGCGCACGTGGTCGTCGGCTTCCGGCGGCTTGCCCCGCTGGAGGCTCGACAGGAAAGATCCGCATAGGATCGGCACGATGCGAACCTGCGGACCGAACAGGTGTTGCAGAAACACGACCTGGAACTCGACCGAATGTTCGATCGCGTGGCAGTAGTCTTCCATCAGCGCTCCCTCGCCCGCCTGCGTAGCGAGCCGGTCTACGATGGCCGTATCGGCAATGGCTTCTCCGAAGGGCGTAGCGAAGGATTTGCGCGTGAGGGCAATGCGGCCGGGTTGGCCGTAGTGCGACGTACCAAGGATCACGAAGGTGCGATCCGCATCGGAGGGAGAAAGTGTGGAATAGGCGGCGCGGTACGCCTCCACGCCGCCGAATGGGCTCACGTGAGGGGCGGCGATGGCAACAATCGGTTCGTCGGCTATAGGATGGACCCTGGATGACGCTCCGTCGAGATATTGCGCCAGCGTCTTTTGCAATTCGTCGGAAGTCGCAGGATACGCCGATCCTGCGTGAGACGCCGTCCGCAGCGGAGCTTCGGCAAAGCTTCTCTCGGCGAGTTCCCTGCGCCGCCGGAAATGTTCGTCCTCCAGAAACCCTGATTCGCTTAAAGTTTCGATGAGATGACGGAGGAGACGGCCGACGTCCAGATCGCCTGTGAGACGGACCAGATACTCACGCAGCTCCAGTTCGGTGTGCGCTCCGTCGAATAGCGTCAGGCACTGGACCAATGCTGGAGGAATGATCAGGGTTGCTTCGGAGAAACGGAAGGGATCGCGAATCAGAAGGCCGGGGCGATCCGGAAGAGGTGACGGCATGAAGTCGAGCGAGCGGAGCGCGGGAATCATGAAGAGGACTTGTGAGCGCACAGCACGGGGAGTGCTCCTGGGATTCGGTCAAAGCTCGCGCCCCGCTACGTTGTGCGCGACTCAATTCTAAAGCCGAACAAACATGCTACCATCGAACTTACCCAAGAGCGCAGAAGAGAGCCCTCCGTCCGTTACCCAATCGAATTCTATAAACATGCCGACCACGGTAAACAAGAAGGTCCTGGCGGTGCTGGACGATTTGTTCTTCACCGTCAAGATTAACGAGTCCGCCAAGCGCGCCGGCCTGCCGGTGGAGTTCGTCAAAAGCGAACAGGATGTGCTGGAAAAAGCCAAGAGCCTTCCCGCGCTCATCATCCTCGACCTGAACTACGCCGGGGTGGATCCGCTGAGTCTGGTGCAGAGGCTGAAATCCGAGCCCGAGACCCGCGGCATCAGCGTGCTGGGCTACGTTTCGCACGTTCAGGGCGAGCTCAAACAGAAAGCGCACGAAGCCGGATGCAACATGGTGCTGGCGAGGTCGGCATTCTCGCAAAATCTGCCACAGATTCTGAAGCGCCACGCCGGGTAGCTGATAGCCGTTAGCTGATAGC
>Ga0126379_10001301_pt1 | contig 15041 bp, 12 predicted proteins | sample PanSoiMetPlot_24_FD_92640 | JGI IMG/M metagenome (GOLD analysis project Ga0126379, IMG submission 92640) | Tropical forest soil microbial communities from Panama - MetaG Plot_24 | ecosystem: Environmental > Terrestrial > Soil > Tropical forest > Bulk soil | place: Panama | collected 2016-02-17 | reverse complement strand
TGCAGATTCACTATCTCCCAGGGCGGGTAGAGGATTTGGATTCGCTGGTCGTCGACAAATCCGGGATCCTCCCGGAGGAGCACCTCGTTGAAAGTCGTCGAGGTATCGTGCGCTCCGGAAAGTCGGAACAGGTCGATCATGTCCCGATAGCTGACCCCGGCGCCTGAGCGGGTGTATGCGAAACCTAGCCGCGTAGTCGCGCTGACGTGCGACTGCCCATCCATTCCGTTCGCCAATCCCGGGAGCATATAGTGCGAGCTGGTCCATACGCCCATCTGGTCGTGAACTGCTCTCGCCACCCTGGCCTGCATCTCGTGCGGAAGGCGAACGTAAGTCTTGACCATGTCGTACTCAAGCGCCCGCCCACGCGACAGCTGGTGTTGCATGGCATCCTCCGTCGTGGTGGGGCGCATGAAGTTGTAGAAAAGGCGCTCGCCGTCGAGCGCTTCGCCGGTCGCAAAGAGCCTGGGGCCGACGCGACTGCCAGAGGCGAGCGATTCGCGGCCCTCGACGCCTCGATACGCTGGATCCCCGACCGAGTGCAAAGTGGTTACGCCGTAGGACAGCCAAAGCCGGCCGAGGCGATCGCCAAACGGCTTGCCGCTGATCATTTGATGAGTGTGCGACTCCCAGAGGCCGGGAATGACGGTCAGCTTCGATGCATCGATGTAGCTCGCATGGCTGTGGGGCCGATCGCGGTGCGGTTCGATGCTCGCGATTCGATTGGCGACCACCACGATGTCCACGTCACGAAGCACTTGCGGGCCGACTCCTTGCCAGAGCTTTCCAGCGCGAATGATGGTTCGCCCGCGCGGCTTATCCTGTCGCCAATCAAGTTGCAGCGGGACCGTCCGCTGCCGAGAACCAGTTCGGGATACCAGGCGCAGCCTGTCGTTCGAAAGATAGAGGAGCTGCTGCGAGTCGCCGCTCCAGGTCGGAGCCGCGGTTGGCTCGTTCGTGAGCTGTTGGGCCGGACCGGTCGGCTCACCGCTTGGGTCCACCGGCAACACCCAAAGCACCTCATCCATCACAAATGCCAATTCGGAGCCATCGGGAGACCAAACTGGTCCGTCATCGCCGCGGGTGCTCGTAGACTTGAACGGCATCGGCTCCCGATAGGTAAGCTCGCCGGTTTCGAGGTCTACCGTGAGGAATTGACTGGTGCCCTCGCGGAAGCGGCTGGTGTATGGCTTCAGCGCGGCCAGCGCGACGTGTTTGCCGTCGGATGACCAAGTCGGCCGACTTGGCGCAAACAGGTCCGGAGTGATGCGGCGGACATCGCCGGTCGTCAGATCGAGGGTGAACGTGCCGCTAAATCCCGTTGCTGGACCGCTTTGATCCTGAAAGGCGAGCATGTTGCCATCCGGCGACCATGCGGCTCCAACCTCGGCGCCCGGCAACGACGTGAGGCGCCGCTCCCGCCCGGAGGCGACTTCCAAGGCGTATATGTCCTGGGTGCCGGCCTTGTCCGAGGAATATGCGATCCATCTGCCGTCGGGCGACCAGGCCGGGTCGGTTTTGAAGTATCCATCGGCGGTTATCTGCCGGGGCCTGCCGCCGATTTCCATCAGCCAAAGCTCATTCAGGGCTTCGAAGACCACGCGCCTGCCGTCCGGGGACAGCGCAGGGCTGACAATCCCTTTCACGGGGCGAGGCCTGGTGGAATCGAAGTCGAATGTCTTGCGGACGTAAGGCGGGCGACTGAGCAGGAATTGCGCTTCAAACGAAACTTCCGCCGTGTCGCCGTTGTCTATGTTTGTGATTCGGATCTTCCCGTCCGCGGTGTAAAGCACCTCACTCTGCGAAAGCCACTGCACCGGAAAGGGAAAGACATCATTGAACGGCGCGACCTGTTTACCGAAGATCTTGAGCTGGCTCTTGTTGTCTTTGAAATAAATGTATGCGATCTGCGATCCGTCGGGCGACCAGGACGGCGAGTTCACACGGGCGAGTGGGTCAGCAGGAACAACGGTGCGCCGCTCGCCGGCGGCATTGATAACATCAATGGTGTTTCCATTGGCACTTCCATTCACGAAGGCGATCTCAGAACCATCGGGCGACCAGGCCGGCTCGAATTCCTCGGCCGTGCCCGAAGTCCGCTGCGTGAGATTGCCGCTGGCAATGTCGAGCACCCAGACCTCGTAACGTCGAGTGCCGTCCGTAGCCAGCCCGCGATCTGAAGAGAAGGCGATCCGCGTACCGTCCGGGGAAAAACGCGGCTCGCGATCATCGTAGTGCCCGTCAGTGAGCTGCCGGGCGCCGCTTCCATCGGGATTCATCGTCCAGATGTGGAATGTGCCGCCGGCATACGCCTCAAAGGCAACCTGGTTGCCGGTGGGCGACCAATCGGGTCGCGCGGGTTCGAGAAAATCGACGGTGAGCCGAGTGGCGGTCCCGCCGCCGATCGGCACAGACCAGAGCACGCCCTGCAGATCCATGATGATCGTGCCATGGTCCGGGGAGAGGGTGGCCGCGATGTTGGTACCCTCGGTTACCGTAATCGCCTGGGTCACTCCGGCATTGTTTGGCGCGCTCGTCGCCAATGAAGTCGCGCTTAACAGCGTCGCTGCAATCCAAACCGCGACGTCCCTGCTCCGGGTTCGACCACTTTGCCAGACTTTCATTGGAGCCCCCTTTGCAATGGCTGTGGGGTCTGCAGCTACCGTGGCTTGCCATTCGAAACAAACGAAATTGCCGCCCGCAGTGAGATGGTCGACAGGACGACGCGATGGTCGCTCACGCCACAACACTGTTCCAAGGTCGACAACAATGGTTTGGCGACCGATGAAATTATTACTACTCGCTTTGATTTGCGGGGCGCATCTCTAAACACTTATCGATCGCGTATGGATCGCTATCGACGCACAGTTTGATCGACTTGCGGCGGGCGTGCCTCGATCTTTACTTTGCCGAGATGTGAAGAAGGGCCTTCGATGATCGGAAGACCAGATCATACCGTCGGGTCCGAGCGTCGAGTCGCCGTGGCTTGCATGCACGGCGACACGGACGACCTGGGCGCCAACCATGAGGTTCGGTTCCGGCGCTGCCGAGCTTGCGGCAGCGTGCTGGTGCTTCAAGGTGAGCGCGCGTGGGTGATTCCCCCGGTAGCGGCCACCAGATCACCAAGACGCGTATAGAGGCCTTGCGTTTGAGCGAAGAAATGGTAGCGCGGCCCAGCGTTCAGGCCGTTATCTAGCCCTCATGCACGGGTTGCGCTTCGACGAGCACTACATTGAGCGCAGGTCGATTCCGAATGGAAGCACGCTGGTGCTGCGACTGGTGCGGCCCAGCGATACTGCGTTGCTGCTCCGTGGGTTCGAGCGCCTCTCGATCGAATCGCGCTACCGCCGCTTCTTCACGCCCAAGAAGGCTCTTTCGCCGGTCGAGGTCAAGTACTTTACCGACTGCGACGGGATCAATCATTTTGCAATCGGCGCCTTGGTCGAGCGCGCGGACGGCAGCGAAGAGGGCGTGGGCGTCGCGAGGTTCGTACGGGTGCCCGCGGATCCGCTTGCAGCCGAGGCTGCACTTACGGTCATCGACGACTGCCAGCACAAAGGGATCGGACGCATGCTCCTGGAGCGATTGCTCGCCGCCGCGGCGGAGCGCGGCCTTCGCGAGCTGCGGTTCTCGGTGCTGGCGGCCAACGGTTCGATGCTGGACCTTCTGCGTAGGTTCGAACCACCGACCGGGCGCCGTCTCCAGTCACAGCCTGGCAGAGGTGAGGTTGAGTTCATAATGCCCGTGCAGGCACCGAAGGAGCCAGCGGTGCAGCGTGCGGAAGCCTCCGTGGGCTGAGGGCGCTTCGGTCTCGCCTCCTTGCCGCACTTCGTATAGAAGCGCAGAGCTTGCACCCCGCGGGGACGCATGGCTCAGCTCGTCGTGGACAAAGTCTTGCTTCGATTCGGCGGGGTCACTGCGCTGCACAACGTCAGCTTCGAGATCGAGCAAGGAACGATTCAGGCGCTGATTGGGCCAAACGGCGCGGGGAAGACGAGCATGCTCAATTGCATCAGCGGCGTGTATCGCCCGCAGCGAGGCTCGATTCGATTCGAAGGCCGCGATCTGAACAGGCTGGCGCCGCATCGGCGTACCCAGCTGGGATTGGCGCGGACGTTCCAGAACATCGCACTGTTCAAGGGGATGACGGTTCTCGATAACTTGTTGATCGGCCGCCATTGCCATCAGCGCGAGGGTATTTTGCGCGGCGGGCTGTACTACGGTTGGGGGGAGCGCGAGGAAATCGCACAGCGAAAGATCGTCGAAGAGATCATCGACTTCCTCGAGATCCAGAGCATCCGGAAGAAAGTCGTCGGCACCTTGGCCTATGGCCTGCAGAAGCGGGTCGAGCTGGCGCGTGCCTTGGCCCTGGAACCGAAGCTGCTGTTGCTCGACGAGCCGATGGCGGGAATGAACGCAGAGGAGAAGGAAGACATGGCCCGCTTCATCATCGATATCAACGAGGGACGCGAGATCACCATTCTAATGATCGAGCACGACATGGGCGTGGTCATGGACCTTTCCCACCGCGTCTGCGTTCTGAGCTTTGGCGAGAAGATCGCCGACGGCGTGCCTGAGGAAGTTCAGCAGAATCAAGCCGTGCAATCGGCTTATCTCGGCGAGGCAACCGTCCCGCTGAAAAGTGCACCGGCCTAAGCCGCGATGGAACTGCGCGACAGCCAAGATACCTTCCCGAAGCTGCTGGTCGAAAATGCGAAGCGACTGGGTAACAAGGTTGCCCTTCGCGAGAAGGAGTTCGGGATTTGGCAGTCCTTCACCTGGAACGAATATCAGGAGCGAGTGCGCGATTTTTCACTCGGCCTGCTCGAGCTCGGCATGCAGCCCGGCGACAAGGTGGCGATCATTGGCGACAACCGCCCAGAATGGATTTTTTCCGAGCTTGCCGCGCAGTCGCTGGGCGGGGCCGCGGTCGGTTTGTATCAGGATTCCAACCTCAACGAAGTGGCATATGTGATTGACCACTGCGACGCCGCTTTCGTGGTGGCCGAGGATCAAGAGCAAGTCGACAAGGTGCTCGGGATGATCGAAAAGCTCCCCAAGGTCAAGCGGGTGATCTACGCGGACCCGCGGGGGCTGAGGGGCTACAAGCATCCGGCACTGGCGAGCTTCGAGTCGGTGGCGGAATCGGGTCGCAAGTTGCTGCAGGCGAACCCCGGGCTCTGGCTGGAAAACGTACGGCGAGGCAGCGGGGAGGACCTGGCGCTGATCGCTTACACCTCGGGAACGACCGGCTTTCCAAAGGGGGCAATGCTCTCCTTTCGCAATCTGCTGACCATGGCCCTGTGCCTGCACCAAGTCGACCCGAAAGCGGGCGAAGACGAATTCGTCTCCTTTCTTCCGCTCGCGTGGATCGGCGAGCAGATGATGTCGCTGTCGAGCGCGCTCTCGATCGGCTTCACCGTGAATTTCCCAGAAGAACCGGAAACGGCGATGGAAAACATCCGCGAGATCGGTCCTCAGGTGATGTTTGCCCCGCCTCGCATCTGGGAGAACCTCGCCTCTGCAGTGCAGGTGAAGATGATGGACGCCAGCCGCTTCAAGCGCCTCGTCTTCGATGCGCTGATGCCGATCGGCTACAAGGTCGCCGAATACAGATTCAAGAGACAATCGGTTCCGCCGCAATGGCGCATCTTGAATAAGCTCGCACAGCTTGCTCTGTTTCGCGCCTTAAAGGACCGACTGGGATTGAGCTTCGTGCGCAGCGGTTCGACTGGAGGGGCGGCCCTGGGCCCCGACGTGTTCCGTTTTTTTCACGGGATCGGCGTGCCCCTGAAGCAGATCTATGGGCAAACCGAGATCAGCGGCATCTCCTGCATTCATCGGGAAGGCGACGTTCAATTCGGGACGGTGGGGCTCCCGATTCCCGGCACCGAGGTGATGATTTCAGAGTCGGGAGAGATTCTCTCGCGGAGCAAGTCCGTTTTCTGCGGATACTACAAGAACGAGCGGGCAACTGCCGACGCCATTGTCGATGGCTGGCTGCATTCGGGGGACGCTGGCTATCTCGACCAGGATGGTCATCTGGTGGTGATCGATCGCTTGAAGGATGTCTTGCGGCTCGCGGACGGAGCTCAGTTCTCTCCGCAGTTCATCGAGAATCGACTGAAGTTCTCGCCTTACATCAAGGAGGCGGTGGTCTTCGGGAAGGAGCGTCCGTATCTGACGGCAATCCTGTGTATCGACATGGGGATCGTCGGCAAATGGGCCGAGAAGAGAAAGATCTCGTACACCACTTACACTGACCTGTCCTCAAAACCCGAGGTTTACGAGCTGCTCGCTCAAGAGGTGGAGTCGGTCAATCAAAGTCTGCCCAGCGCGGCGCGAATCCGCAAGTTCGTGCTGCTGTACAAGGAGCTCGACGCCGATGACGAAGAGCTGACGCGCACCCGAAAGGTGCGCCGCCGATTTGTCGAGGAGCGATACAGCGAGATCATTGCCGCGCTCTACGCCGACCGTCCCGAGGTCGCGATCGACACGACAATCCGATTTCAGGACGGGAGAACGGCTCGAATCCAGACGAAGCTCGGGGTGCGTTCGATGGGTCTCGAGGCGCCCTGATGGAATTCTTCCTCCAGCTGGTAATCAATGGGGTGGTGATTGGCAGCATCTACGCGCTGGTCGCGTTGGGATTTGTCATCATTTACAAAGCGAGCAGTATTTTAAACTTTGCTCAAGGCGAGCTTTTGGTGCTTGGCGCATACATCTGCCTGGCGATCACCTCCTCTGGGCACGTGCCGCTGCCGGCCGCCTTCGTGCTCACGCTGCTCTTCGCAGCGACACTCGGCGTGGCGCTGGAGCGAGTCATCCTTCGCCCGTTGATCGGCGAGCCGGTGATTTCGGTGATCATGGTCACCCTCGGGCTGTCGAGCATTCTGAGGGCGATCGTCCAAGGCGTCTGGGGGACGGACACCAAGCCTTTTCCTGCCGTCTTTCCCTCGGACCCGGTCATGGTTGGACCCGTTCCCATCTCGCGAGGGTACCTGTGGAGCGTCGGCTGTGTGGCCGTGCTTCTGCTGGTGTTCACCTCGTTTTTCAGGCATGCGCGAGCGGGAATCGCGATGCGGGCCACAGCTTTTTCGCAACAAGTCGCGCTCTCGATGGGGATTTCCGTTCGGAGGATCTTCGCGCTGTCCTGGAGCATTGCCGCGGTGGTCTCGGCGATCGGTGGTATTCTTTTGGGCAGCATCCGAGGCGGCGTCGACGGTTCGCTCGCCTTTATCGGTCTGAAGGTCGTTCCGGTCGCCATCCTAGGCGGGCTGGACAGCGTTCAAGGCGCAATCGTCGGCGGCGTGGTGATCGGCGTGCTGGAGAACCTCTCCGGCGGTTACCTGGACCCAATTCTTGGGGGCGGAGTGAAGGAGATAGCTCCGTTCGTGGCGCTGGTCTTGATTCTGATGGTCAAACCATACGGGCTTTTTGGCAAGGTTCATATCGAGAGGGTCTAGGAGCTTCTTCCCAGACGAAAATCGATGCGCTGCGGAGACTTTCGAACGACCTATGGCGCGGACATGGCAATTTTCGAGACCTCATTTGCCCGCGGCTGCGTCGGAGCGTTCTTGCTCCTGCTGGCAATCGTGCCGGTCTTCGCCACCACCTATTGGCTCGACGTGGTCAACCGGATTGCCATTGCGGTGATCGGCGCCGTGGGGCTGAACATCCTTACTGGCTTCACCGGCCAAATCTCGCTGGGCAACGCCGCATTTCTCGCGGTAGGCGCCTACAGCACCGCGGCGTTCTCGAGCCGCTGGAATTTGCCGTGTCTGCTCGTCATCCCGATGTCAGGCCTGATCGCCGCCCTGATCGGAATGGCTTTCGGGATTCCTTCTCTTCGCCTGAAGGGCTTATACCTCGCAATGGCCACGCTGGCGGCGCACTTCATCGTCGAGTTCACCGCGGTGCACTGGGAAGCAGTCACCGGCGGCGTCAACGGGATGAGCGTCCCGGCCGCGCGGTTGTTCTCGCTGGCCTTCGAGTCGGATCGCTCGCTCTTCTACTTGATCCTTCCGGTCGCAGTGCTGCTGGTTTTTTTCGCCAAGAATCTATTTCGAACCAAAGTGGGCAAAGCGTTCATCGCCATCCGCGATCAGGACATCTCGGCGGAAGTGATGGGGGTGAACGTCTTCAAGCACAAGCTGATGTCGTTCGCGGTCAGCTCGTTCTACGTGGGCGTAGCGGGGTCGCTCCTCGCTTACCAAGCGCGGATCATCAGCCCTGAAAACTTCCCGCTTACCGTCGGGATTGACTACCTGGGGATGATCATCATCGGGGGAATGGGCAGCATCCTCGGCTCGATACTCGGAGCCATTTTCATCACCTTGCTTCCGGAGCTGCTCCGCCTGCTCAGTGGAGCAGCGGGGGGAGTATTTCCCGGTTTGGTCCAGCTCTTCGCCTCGATCAAGATGGGTGTCTTCGGCTTGGCGATCGTGCTCTTCCTCATCTTCGAGCCTGATGGACTGGCCGCCCGCTGGCGGACGATTAAGAACTACTGGAAGCTTTACCCCTTCTCGTACTAGAGCGCGGAATCAGGAACCGGCGCTCGCGCACCAGCGCGCCGGAATTCGAACAGGAGGTCCGAATGGAATCTGTTCAAGTGCGCCGATCTTTCATTTGTTGCCTGGCGTCAATGATTCTCATGTTGGCCGGGGAAGGGCGGGGGCAGCCGAACGCGGAGATAAAGGTGGGCGGCATTTTCGACCTCACCGGAATCACTTCAGACGTAGGCAAGCCCTTCGCCCAAGGCGTGCGGGACGCAACGCAATGGGTCAACGAGCACGGCGGCATCAATGGAAAACAAATCAAATTGGTCGAGGTCGACTACGGATACAAGATTCCTGAGGCGGTCGCCGCCTATAAGCGCTTGGTCAACGACAACAAAGTGATCATGATCAACGGTTGGGGGACCGGGGACACCGAGGCGCTCAAGGACTCTGTCAACAAGGACAAAGTCCCGTACATCTCCGCATCGTTCTCCGGCCATCTCACCGATCCCTCCAAGACTCCCTACAATTTCTTCGTGGCGCCAAGCTACTCAGATCAGCTGCGCGCCTGGCTCTCTTGGGTCAAACAGGATTGGAAGCAGAAAGGGCGCAATCCGAAAGTCGCGTTCTTCTACGGCGACAATGCGTACGGCAAGGCGCCGATTGAAGCGGGCCGGCAATTCTGCAAGGAAAATGGGATCGACTTAGTCGACGAGGAGATCGTCCCCGGCGCCTTTCAAGACGCCACCAGCCAGCTGTTAAACATGAAGAAGAAAGAGGCGGACTACGCCTATATCAACGTCACCACGACCGGCGTGTCGACGATTCTTCGAGACGCAAAAAAGCTAGGGCTGAATACCAAGTTCGGTTCCAACCCGTACGGATTCAGCGAAGCGCTGGTGGCGGTGGCGAGGGAAGCGGCGGAAGGCGTTACCGGCGTGATGCCACATGTGCCTTTTGGCGAGAATGTGCCGGGCATGAAAAACCTGGTCGAGTTCCACAATCGGCAACATCCCAATGAAAAGGGCGATGCGCTGTACGTTCGCGGCTGGAGTTACGTGATGGTTTGGTCAGAGGCGTTGAAGCGGGCGGACAAGGCGAAGGCACTCACCGGAGAAGGCGTCAAGGCGGCGCTGGAGACACTTCAGAATTTCGATCTCGGCGGACTGACGGCGAACATCACCTATACTCCGAGCGATCATCGGCCCTCGACGAAGACGCCCATCTACATGATTCAGAGCGGCAAGCTGGTGAAGGTCGCCGAATTCGACATGCCCCGCAAACAGCAGTGGCTGGGCATGTAAGCTCCGCTGAGGTGCTTCAGATTAACAACATCGAAGTCATCTACGACGACGTGATACTCGTCCTGAAGGGGCTGTCGCTCGCCGTTTCAGAGCGACAGATCGTTGCTCTTCTCGGCTCCAATGGGGCGGGAAAAAGCACGACCTTGAAGGCGATATCCGGCCTGCTCAAGAGCGAGGACGGCGAGGTGACCGACGGAAATATTCAACTGTTTGGCGAGCGAATCGACGGGCTCGAACCGGAAGAGGTGGTCCGGCGCGGCATCTTCCAGGTCATGGAAGGGCGACGAGTATTCGAAGATTTGACCGTCGATGAGAACGTCCTGATGGGCGGCTACACCCGTCGCGACCCTGCAGGCATCAAACGCGACCACGCGCTTTGCTTCGACTACTTTCCCCGGCTGAAGGACCGGCGGCGCCAGCTGGCGGGCTACCTCTCCGGCGGGGAGCAGCAGATGCTCGCGATCAGCCGCGCGTTGATGGCCCGACCCAAGTTGATGCTCTTGGATGAGCCTTCGCTTGGCTTGGCGCCCTCCCTGGTGCGCGACATCTTCGGCATCATCCAGAAAATCAACGATGAAGAGAAGACGACGATCTTGCTGGTGGAGCAAAACGCCAACCTTGCGCTGTCGATCGCGGATTTTGCGTACATCATGGAGAATGGTCGTGTCGTTTTGGATGGCGATCCCTCAAAGCTCCTGAGCAATGAAGACGTGAAAGAGTTTTATCTCGGCGGCGGCGAGGGCGAGAGGAAGCGGTACAAGAACCTCAAATTCTACAAACGCCGAAAGCGCTGGTTGTCTTGAGCTGAGAGGTTCATTTGGCTGCGCTTCGTTCGAGTCGAATGCTGAGCCGTGAGCTGGAGATGCAAAGCCCAGCGGAGCGCAGCGCGTTCCTCGGGGCGCGCCTCCGAGCGACGGTTGCCGCGGCATACGCCAACGCGCCCGGGGTGCGTCGGAGGATGGACGCTGCGGGGACAGAGGCGACCGACATCGCAGGAATCGAGGACCTCCCCAAGTTGCCGATCACCAGCAAAGACGAGCTTTCCGGCTTGCAGTCAGCTGACTTGCCCTTCGGTGGATTGCTTGCATCGCAGGTAGGGAAGCTGCACCGGATCTACATGTCGCCGGGACCGAACTACGTTCCCGAGGGGCCGAAAGCGGACTTCTGGCGTATGGGAATGGCTTTCGCAGCCGCCGGCTTTCAGGGGGGCGATGTTGTTCAGAACACGCTTTCGTACCATCTGTCTCCGGGCGGTTTGATGATGGATGCCGGGCTGCGAAGCCTGGGCTGCGTCGTCGTTCCGGCCGGGGTTGGTCAAACCGAGCTTCAGGTGAGAGTGGCTTGCGACGTTGGGGTCACCGGATACGTGGGAACGCCCAGCTTCCTTCACACCTTGCTCACCAAAGCGAGGGAGATGGGCACGCCGCTGAAGATCCAGTCGGCGCTCGTCACTGCTGAAATGCTCCCGGAATCCCTGCGAGCCGAGCTGGAGAACGACTTCGGCATTCGCGTGCTGCAGGCGTACGGAACCGCGGATCTGGGGCTCTTGGCCTACGAATGTGCCGAGAAAAAGGGAATGCACTTGCAGCCTGAGGCAATCGTGGAGGTACTGGACTTAGAGACGCGGCAGCCGGCAGCTCCGGGACAGCCGGGTCAGATCGTGGGTACCGTCTTCGACGAAAGCTATCCATTGCTGCGCTTTGCCACGGGCGATATCGCGGCGCTCGCCGAGGACACTCCGTGCCCCTGCGGCCGGACCGCGCCAAAGCTTGCCGGCATTCTTGGACGGATCGGCGATGCGGTGAAGGTCAAGGGCATGTTTATTCGGGGCAGCCAATTGGACTCGGTGTTCAAGAAGTTCGCTCAGGTAGCCAGGTTTCAGGCGGTCGTCACGCGCGAGCAACATCAGGATGTGTTGACTTATCTGGTTGAGCTCGGCGGAGAGGCGGCCGATCAGGGCGCCTTGAAATCAAAGCTCGCTGAAGCGCTGAGGGAAGTTCTCAAAGTGCGCGGTGAAGTCCAGATCGCAGCCCCGGGAACCATTGCCCCGGGCGCAAGTAAGATCGTCGACCGACGCGTCTGGAAATAGTCGGCGCTGCAACTGGCGTCCTTCAACTCCCTACATTGCAACCGGCTGTTGTTCCAGTGTCCCTCCGCTGAGCGCGGCGTTATTCCTCTGAGGTGCCGATCCTTTGCCAGGGACTCCCGAGGTTGGATGCATGACAAGTATGCCCTTCGCCGATTCGCAGCCCCAGTTGCTTGCTGAGAGGCCAGGAATCAAGTTGCCAGCAACGACTGTTAAGCTTCCATCCAGTAGAGAAATCCATCTTGCGCACAATGGCGCCGAATCACCTTCCTTCGTTCTTCTTCCGAGTCCGGGAGGCTTGTTAGGGTCCGTGCGTCGATCGATTGCATACGGAGCCGCTGGTTTTGCCTTAGGCCTGGGCGCGCCGATCGGATCCCTGCTTTTGAGACAAATCATCGGCCTCACCACCGGCCCGCTGCCGGACTTCGAGGCGCATCGCTTCTTCTATCTGTACCTCGCCATCGGAACGTCGATCGTCTTCACCTCGTTCGGCTTCGTGCTCGGTTTGATGGCAGATCGACTGGTCGCCGCCAATGCGAAGCTCCAGGGACTTGCGGTCACCGATTCGCTGACGTCGCTTCGCAACTCCCGCTACTTCAACGAGGTGTTGCCTGTGGAAACGGCGCGTGCCGAACGTCAGAAGCAGTCGCTCGGCCTGGTGGTGATCGACCTCGACAACTTCAAGCGCATCAACGACCGTTTAGGTCATGCGGCGGGGGATCGGGCTCTGGTCCATTTCGCGGCGGTTCTTCATCGATCGATCCGCAAGGTCGATATTCCCTGCCGCATTGGAGGAGAGGAATTTGCAGTCATCTGCCCGGGGGCAGGCCTCGAGGACGCGCGCCGGGTGGCAGAACGGATTCTAACCGGACTGAAGGAGCATCCGTTCTCGCAGGCGAATTTGCCGGAGCCTGAGCGGCTCACCGCCTCCGCAGGAGTCGCTGTTCACTCGCACGAGCAGGACTACAAGGGGTTGTTCATCGCTGCCGACACAGCCCTCTACGCGGCGAAGAAGGCCGGTAAAGATCAAGTGGCCACGGCGCGGCAACCCGTCGCCGAGTCGGGGCGCGCTATCACCGGAACCGACGGTCACTGAGTGGCCCCGGGGGAATGAATTAGGACTTCCTCTGTGGGATGGTCTCGTCCGGGGAAAGCAAGCATGCGTGCAATGATCTTGGACGCGCCGAACCAGCCGCTTCGACTCGAGGAGCGACCGATTCCGGTCCCTGGCCCAGGTCAGCTGTTGATTCAAGTGCGAGCATGCGCCGTCTGTCGCACCGATTTGCACATCGTCGACGGGGAGCTGCGCCGGCCAAAGCTCCCATTGATCCTCGGGCACGAGATCATCGGCCGGGTGGCAGGCGCGGGACGCGTAACCACTCCGGATGAGAGACCCCGGGTCGGAGTACCGTGGCTTGCCTGGAGCTGCGGCGAATGCCCGTACTGTCGATCCGGAAGGGAGAACCTCTGCGACCGAGCGTTGTTTACCGGATATGACGTCGACGGCGGATACGCGGACTACACCGTCGCCGACTCGCGCTTTTGTTTTGGGATTCCGGACGGCTACACCGATTTGGAAGCGGCGCCATTGATGTGCGCGGGACTCATTGGCTACCGGAGCCTCAAGCTCGCCGGCGATGCGCACCGGCTTGGCCTCTACGGAATTGGAGCCGCCGCTCATATTCTGATCCAGGTCGCGCGATATCAAGGCCGTCGCGTCTACGCGTTCACCCGGCCCGGCGACTCCGAGGGCCAGGAATTCGCGATCTCGCTCGGGGCTGAGTGGGCCGGCGGCTCGGATCAAAGGCCGCCGCTTCCTCTCGACGCAGCGATCATCTTCGCCCCGGTCGGTGCGCTGGTGCCCCTCGCCCTTCGCGCTGTTGCGAAAGGAGGGGTGGTTGTCTGCGGAGGGATCCAGATGACGGACATCCCGTCCTTTCCCTACGAGATTCTATGGGAAGAGCGGGTCGTCCGGTCGGTCGCGAACCTCACCAGGTCCGACGCGGCCGAATTCCTGGCCCTGGCCCCGAAGGTGCCGGTGCGCACGCAGGTCGAAGAGTTTCCGTTGACGGCGGCGAACGATGCGCTGGCCGCGCTCAAGGGCGGACGCGTGAAAGGCGCTGCGGTGCTCTCATTGGTTACCGAGAGGTAAGCGCGAGAAGCCGCGTCGTCATCGCCCCACAGGTCAGCTCCTCTCCGAAAGCAGCGCAGATCGACCTGCCTCCGACGTCATGAAGGCGGATTGGGCTTTACGCCCGACGAACCGGCCGATCCGGGCGCGTCGGAGACAGTCGCGCCCGCCGGCGCGGTCGAATCGTTGCGCGGCAAACCCAAGTAACCGATGGCGCCCAACACCAGCACCGCGAGGATGATGAATGCAGCATATTCGACGAACAGCTCCATCTTTCACTCCTCCGATTCGCTTCGTGCGCCGCGCAGGATAGTCCTCTGACGGCTGCTGCGACAGATTTGAGCAGAGCACCTCAGAGCTTATAGCCAAACTTTCGCAAGAGCTGCTTGCGTTGCTGGACGTCTTGCGATTGCTCGACGCCCAGCGGCGGCTCTCCATCCACTACCCCGAGGATGCCGCGCCCGCGCTCGGTCTGAGCGACGAGCACTTCCACTGGATTGGCAGTAGCACAGTAGACGGTGCACACCTCCTGGACCAACTTGACCTGGTTTAAAACATTAATCGGAAAGCCATTGCGCAGGAAGATGGCGAAGCAGTGGCCCGCTCCTATCGCCAACACGGTCCGAGTGGCGAGCTCCAAAAGCTCCTCATCGTTGCCGGACCGCCGGACCAATCTCGGCCCAGAGGCCTCGGAAAAGGCGACGCCGAAGCGCAAGGCGGGGGAGGAGCTGACCAGCATTTCATGCAGGTCCTCCACCGTCTTGACGAAATGCGATTGACCCAGAATGAGATTGACATCGTCGGGTTTCTCAATCGGGACGGCGATCAGTTCCACGTCAGGTGCCTTTTACGGTTGCCAGCGTTCAATCACCAATTCGGGTTAGCAGCAAGAGTTGGATGAGAGCGAGATCCGCTGCTGCCGGCGGCTACGCGTTTGCCAGGCCGCTCGCCGGGCCGCGGGCGTGGATTGGCGCAGACGGAACCGGCAGGTACTCCAGCTCTAAGCCGGCCCGCGCACAGCG
>Ga0126379_10001298_pt1 | contig 15046 bp, 23 predicted proteins | sample PanSoiMetPlot_24_FD_92640 | JGI IMG/M metagenome (GOLD analysis project Ga0126379, IMG submission 92640) | Tropical forest soil microbial communities from Panama - MetaG Plot_24 | ecosystem: Environmental > Terrestrial > Soil > Tropical forest > Bulk soil | place: Panama | collected 2016-02-17 | reverse complement strand
GGACAGCGAATACTTCGCGTGTGAGAAGCTCACCAAATACCCAGAAGGGAGGTGGCCTGTTGACCCCGACACAGGTATCTAAGAGCAACTGGCTCGACCCGCTCAACAAGATCATCTGGCAGAAAGCATTCCGTGAGCGTGCAACGGAGATGACGCTGCGCGATGGTCGTGTCTTCACCATCCGGTACAAGACGATGTGTCCGTTTGGTGATTCGGAAGCCAGAAGGAAGGGTGTAGTCGTGGACTACGCATGGGTACAGCCGAAGGGTACACTCGGTCCCCCGTGTGGTTGGTTCCAGGTGAAGGACGTACTCAACCCGGATTGGAGGCTGACAGCAGATGCCTGATAGCTTCTTCGATGATCTGGAGAAGGCGTATCTGAATGTCCTCGCCAATCCCGAACAGAAGATGACTGTCACACGTGGTGACAAAAAGGCTGTGGTCCTGATGAATCACAACGATGGTAACGCCATCTACATCAAGATCCTGCCTGTAACGGGAGAGGGAGTGCGTGCAGAGAACTCGATGCGCGTTGACATCAAAAACAGAGAGAAGGAAGGAGTCTGACATGCCCAAGACCGGCATTCGGCTTGTCTTCGACATGGAGACACGCAACAAGTACAACAAAGTCGATTGTGAGATTGGCCTCACAGTCGATGGTCGTGAGCTTCCCAACGCAAGTGTCCTCGGCAGTGCGATGGAAGAGGCTGTGGCTCTGATTCAGGATCGTGTGAAGAAGAGTTACGAGGTCGTCCCGCCTCGCGCACCTGAGGTGCCTGCACAAGTCACCAACACAGTGACACAGCCGACGGAGCCAGCACCCATTCCTGTCCCGCTGGTGCCGCAGTCGCCTGTACAGCCTGAGCCAGTGGCTGAGGCTGCACAGGCTGCACAGGTCGCGCAAGAGCCTGTGCCCTTCGGGGGGTAACGCAACATGGCATTGACACCTGAGCAAATCAAGGAGTTGTATGCCAAGAAAGCTGCCCAGCCCAAGCGTGGTGGTGCTGCACGTAAGCCACCCGACTACAACGACAGGTCGTATCAGGCGTGGTTCAAGCTGGAACACACGGACCCTGAGGACAAGGTGATGTGTAGCAATCCCAATTGCCTTGATCCTCAGGGTCACAAGTGGGCTAACCCACCTGAGTCGGCTGAGCAGGTGGTCGCTGATGTCAAGACTGAAGAGAGTGGCATAGTCACGATGTGTCGCTACTGCTTCACGATTGGCTGGCTCACCAAGCGGGAGAGTGAGAAGGTAGCGCAGGAGCGATTGGAGGTCTAAGTGGCAGACGTGGAGAGTGCCAAGGAACGTCACACGTATGCGGTTTACGACGTACTCGCAGACCTAGCAGAACCCGATGATATCGGGAACAATGTGGTCGCGTGTAATATAACGGACGTGTATCGCAACCTCGACATCACTCCGAGCTACCACAAAGACATCAGACGAGTGCTGTTCGACTCCAATCCACCGTGTCTGACAATGGTCGCGAGAGGGGGCGGAGGCAAGCCGTCAGTCTTCTACGTCCACCGACGGCCGGAAGAAAAAGATTTCGCATCTGACTTGACAGACGTGAAAGAGTCCGCTAAGCTGTCCGCAGGACAGATAGCCGAGCGGCTAGAGAGACTTGAGGCAAGGCTAGCGGGCCTCAACATCGTGGAAGCTTTACGGAACCACGAACACCGGATAGCTCAGCTAGAAGCGAGAGAGGGGTTATCCAAGAACCAAGGAGAGAGCACAAATGGCACGGACTAGGCGCAAGGTGGAATCCGCAGATACCACGCAAGAGCCGGAAACCACGCCAGATGTGGTAGTGACACAACCAAACATTCCCGACGAAAACGGGATGACGAAAGGAAAGAGACACATGGCACTGACGCCAGATCAGATCAAGAACATCTACGCCAAGCGCCGCACGAAGGGCGTGTACGACACCAAGCTCGTCGAGTTCCTCAACGACAGCGAGGGTGGCGTGAATGTTCGTGAGACGTGGCCGACCGACTTCCCCTATCCTGGCAAGGATGACGAGGGTAAGCCGACTGGCAAGAAGGCTGCGTCCATCAAGCAGGGCTTCGAGAACAGCAAGGGCCGCAAGGAGGCTCCCGAGGGTTCCGAGAACGTCGATGTCATCACCGATGGTGAGGAGGTCTATCTCATCAACAAGGTGCTGGCAGGCGTCGAGGCCGAGCTTGCCGAGGCGACTGCGTAGGCCCATCTACGCATACAAGCCACCTACTCACACCACGTGAGTAGGTGGCTTGATAAGCTAACGGGCCGGATGTGTTGGGTTATCTCACCATGCAGAGGACACCCCATCATAACTCACATGACCGTTGGCTTATCAAGCTTAGTGCTTGTGAAGGAGGACAGCGATGACACGTGAAGAGTTCATCAATCGCGAGATTCGGGTGTGGGGCGAGGACTACATCTTTGACCTGCTTGATCGGGGCTATGAGGTACGTCATCTCCACACGCCCGATGGCGGAAGCAAGTGGAGTTGGGTCTTGACAGAGGCTCGCCCACGTGCTACCGTACAGTCGGCAGCATCCGGGGGTTTACTCCCGTTTTCCCTCGCGCATCGCGCCTCTGACGGATAGCGGGGAAGTCGCGGATATCTGACTTGCGCCAGGTTCCGTGGCTACCCCGCTCCGTCAAATCCCGGTAGTATCGAGTGAAGTTTGTCCTTCATGTGGAAACTTCACTGACGCAAGGGGATTAAATGACATCACCGGCTGGTGTTATGAGTGTTCACCACTCGTCACCACCACACCATCGAAACTTTACACAAGGCACAGTGATCCTGGGCCGTTTTGTGTTGTGTGTGGAAACAGAATCGAGCGCGCCAGACGTAACGCGATCTTCTGTCGTAAGCACACAGAGTGTCGGCGTATGTCACGCCGCTACGTGTACTTGTACACGGAACGCAACATGACCAAGGTAGCTGCACTAGCTACCATCCTCAACGAACTACAAAACGGGAACGGAGGTGAGTAAATGAGTGAAGTGCAAGAGAACGAGGACAGGGTGTTCATCCAGCCCGAGCCGCGCAAGCCGATCTTGAAGCGCAAGCCGACTGGCAAGTTCAAGATCCAGCAGTTCCAGCGTGATGACATCTCGTATCTCAACGAGATTCCTCATGGCTGTGCGCTGTGGTCTGAGATGGGTACGTTCAAGACCAGCACAGTCGAGTGGTTGCTTGAGCAGCGGACGAAGCACATCCCGAATCCGCGTGTCCTCATCATCACAACCAAGACTGGTAAGGGTCCGTACTTGGAGTCGCTGTGGGAAGTCCTGCCTGAGTGGGACGTGTTCAACATCGACGCCAAGAAGACCAGTCTTGTGATGGGTGCGCGTGTGACACCGTGGAACGTGAAGTTCCCCAATCCGCTGTACATGCGGCCGGTGATCGCACTGGCACACTATCACTGCTTCACCAATCGTGCGTGTATTCCTCAGCAGAAGACTCACAAGGTCAAGCTGGAGAATGGGAAGGAAGTGAAGCGTCCCATCCTCAAGGAAGACGGCACGATTGACATGGAAATCCCGAAGTGCAACTGGCTGCTTCATGCACATTGGGATATCGTCATCACTGACGAGGCCCACAGGATCAAGAACCACGATGCTCAGTGGACTCGTAACATCAAGAAGATCAAGGCAGCCTACAAGATTCTGATGACCGGCACAGGGTTCGTGAATAACCCAGCCGAGATTTGGAGTCTGCTTGACTTCCTGTACAGTGGACAGCGTGCCTCACCGCACGCCAACCTCGTCAATTCCACAGGATACTGGCCGTTCAGAGAGTATTTCTGTGACGAGGATGACTCTTCCGGGTACCGTAAGATCGTGGGTATCAAGCGTGACAAGGAGGAAGAGTTCAAGCAACTGGTACGTGATGTAGGAGTGAGGCGCACGATGATCGAATGCTTCCCACACATCACAGCGCCAATCGAGACTGTGATTCCTGTGGATCTGAGTCCTCGCCAACGCAAGATGTACAATGATCTTGTCGAGGAACTGTGGACTCTGGATGCACAGGGTGTACCGCTTCACAGTCCCAACGTGCTCAGTCTGCTCAATCGTCTGCGACAGGTCAGTGATGCGACTGTCGAGGTCAAGAGTGATGAGTGGAATGAGAAGCTTGAAAGGCGTGAGATCAAGGTCACGATGACAGATCCGTCCAGCAAGCTCGACGCTGTGATGGAAGTGATCGACGGTCTTGAGTGGGACACTGACGACAGACAGCAGGTGGTCGTGTTCTGCAACTTCAAGGATCCGCTCAACCTGCTCGCAGGCAGACTCGACAAGGCCAAGATTCCATATCTGCATCTCAAGGCAGAGATGAATGACAAGGCCAGGTTCGAGATGTGGGCAGAGACGTGGCCCAAGAAGGAGCATCAGGTGTTCCTCAGCACGCTGGATCTGGGTGCTGAGTCGATCAACCTGACCAGCGCACACAGGGCGGTCTTCATCGACCAGTCGTGGAGTCCTGCAAAGAACAAGCAGGCGATTGGTCGCGTGTATCGTCCAGGTCAGACTGGTGCAACTCAGCTCATCTACATCCGCGCACGTGACACGGTGGACTATCGTGTCCTTGACACTGTGAATACGAAGGCGTCGTGGTTCAAGGCGATCTTCGGTGGTCACGGTTCCGAGCAGGACGGCGATGAGTAACAACGACAAAGATGCCAAGCGTAGCGTAGGCGAGCCGAACAGCAGGATGACTCGCCTATGCAACGCTGGGCTACAGGCAATCGAAACGCATCCTGAGTACACAGAGGATGTGAAGATCATCATCATGATTCATGACAATACTGGTGGTGAGGACAGTGGTGGTATTGGGATGGGCGGATACAACAGTCCAGAAGATGACAGTGAGGCTGTCATGGATCTGTTCATCCATCTCAAATCCATCTTCCAAGCAAACGGATCGGACCTGATGATAATGCCGATCCACAAAGGGTAAGAGCTAAACGGGAGGAAGTAATGCTGACTGAGGAAGAGGTAGTCCAGGCGTTCAACAACGTCGTGGACATCCACAACAACATCGTTCACAACATGGACGATGGTTCAAAGGCGCTGGCTGAGGGAGTACACTTCGGTGTCAATCACGATCTGCTTGTGCAGATTGTGAACACGATCTGTAGCGAGCACTTCGAGGTCACACCCGATGTGTTGGAGAAGGCTGTGCCCAACATCATCTATGCGGTCAGGCAGGGCGTGTTGGTAGGCATCGAGCTTGGCAAGCTTGTCGCGCTCGTCAGCAGAACACCGTCACACGACGACACAGCCTGAGCATCTGAGTTAGTCAGGAAACCCTCGGGCGGGGCAGGCGTACGTCCGAGGGATTTCCGCCTCCGAGTCGGAAACTGCGCGAGCCTCGCGCGGTATTCGACCGTGAGGCAGAAACCGAACTAGACCTTTGGGGGGTAGACACCCGACCTCCTGCGTGGTAGACTGGCCGTCCCTGCGGCCACCCTGCGGTTCCGTGGATACTCACGAACTCAAGAACGGGATAGGCCACACATGCCACGGAAGGAGCACAAGTGATACCTGAAGCGGAGACGTTACTAGCGAAAGCTAAGACGCTCGACAGGAAGAGGAAATGGGAGATTGCTGACCTCATTGTCAAGGCTATGGACATCGACCCAAATCTCACATATACCGAAGTATCTGAGTATATGGAAAAGCCTAAAAGCACGATCAGGGGTTGGGTTAATTGGCGTAGAGCTGGCGACATCGACGCTCCGATCAAGCAGGAAACTGAAACAGCCAAGCAGGCTGAGGTTGAGAGGAAGTTTCGTGAGTTCCTCAACAGCAAACCAGAAGTCGTAGCTGAGGAACTAGCTAAGACTAATCCAGAAGCTCTGGCAGAGGCAGTAGCCCATAGCAAGCCTGCCGCTGACGCCATTGCTGCAAACAACCCAGCAGCCAATAAGGTGTCGTTTTCTAGATGGGGAATGGGTCTAGACGAGGCGAGGGACTACGTGTTTAGTGGTATGCGTAGTAGCGGAGACGATCTTCCTTTCGTGTCCAAACTGCGTAAGTACAGTCAATCGACAATCTCTTCTGCTCGCCGGATGTCCTTGATCTGGAAGGATTCGGCACCTGTTGCTAATGAGAGGCAATTGGAAGCGGCGCAAGAAATTATGGACGACACGGCTGTCGAGGTAGGTAAGATCCTTGCCAACGCTGTTCTCAAAACCACGACCGGAGAGGCTAAGTGATATGTCTCTTGACCGTGAGTTCATCAGACAACTCTTCCTCTCCAAAAGGGGAGATAAGTTTGCTGACATCATCATCGTTACAAACTTTCTTCTCGATCATGGATCATTCGAGGGTTACATGGAGGATCTTGCAAAGGCTGTGGGTCTTTCAAAAAACCGAGTCTCCGCAGCCATCACTCACATGAGAACCACTGAATGGAAAGAATTGCACGGTTACACGATTCCCTACGTCGGGAAAGGTAAGGGAGACAAGACGTGGCGAATCGTCATGGTTGCTGAGGACTTCGATAAGGCTTTCGATAAAAGCAATATGCATCGGCATGTGGAGATTTGCGCGGATCTGAGGAGAGTCAAGTCTCACTTCGAGTTGCATGTTGAGAAGGCCACAGATGAGGTCACAAGGCGCAGGGCACAGCGTATGGTTTTGGAGTTGCAACACTACCTCGATATAGTGGCTCTGGAACAGGAGAGTGAAGACGTAGAGGCGATGTGAAATCCGCAGGAAGTGGCGGAAGTCGGGGAGTACACGATCCTGGGGATTTGTGTCAGTTCCGACTTGACATCGGTCGCCTGATCTGTTAGGGTACCCTTTCGGCCTCGGTGCCAGGGGAGCGCGGGAAGCCAGAAACATCGCGAATCCGCGCTCCCCCGCATAAGCACCGAACGTGACGAAACGGGAGCAGGTGGGGAATGTACGGCCGACGCGGGCCACTTGACGAGGCACCCCGCTCACACAAGGGGGCTGCCCACAAGAAACAGATGCACACAAAGGTGAGCCTAGCCCTGCCGCAAAAAGGATGTTCTACGAACACGCACAAGCCAACTATGTGAAACGCCCATCACGGGTAACGGGAGTCTTAAAGTGACACAAACAGAGAACGCGCAAGCTCTGTGGCAACCTCCAAAGATTCCACATAAGTACGACATCATACCGATCCACAACTCGGATCGTGGTGCGTTCAAGAGATGTCGTCGGTACTTCGACTGGACTAGCCCAGCGCGTAACAACTACACGTTGCGCGCGGATATCCACGGTGTCAACACGGATCTGTGGTTCGGCACTGGTATCCATTGGGCACTAGAACAGTTCTATCAGCCAGGTTTGAGACGCGATCCAGTGGAAAGCTGGCTCACTTGGTTTGACATTCAATGGCGTGGCGGCACAGTCACCGAAGAGTGGCTCGACAAGGTGTACGATCTTAAGCCACGTAGAACGGACAGCCCTGCGAGCGCGAGTCGGGTGCTAGCGGGTTCTGGCAGCCCTCCGAAGACCATGCCAGTCACAGGGCTGTTCGTTGTGCGTGGATTGGAAGACATCATCCCTGATGCTGACTCGATGGTGTTCGATGAGCTACGTGAGTTGGGCATCCAGATGATGACAGCGTACAAGGACTACGCTGCTCAACGTGATGGCTTCACTGTCCTGGTAACGGAGCATGACTTCTCTATCCCGATCTGGGACTACGAGAATGACAAGATTTTAACAGCCCGTGATTTGCGTGAGCAATCACCGAACTACGGGCAAGAGCTTGAGGTCCATCAGAGGGGTCGGATGGATGCGATCTGGTCGAAGCCCAATGGCAAGCTGGGTGTGATTGACCACAAGACTAGCTCACGCATAGACGAAGACTTCTTCGAGAAGTTGGAGACTGATGAGCAGGTCACTTCCTACCTATACGCAGCGCAAGTGGAAGCCAAGTATTATGGGCTGCCATATGCCGGACAGGAAATGGAGGAGTGCATCTACAATGTCATGCGTAAGACATACCCTAAGCCCCCAACGATGGTACGTGGCGGACTCTTCTCAGTTGACAGAGCAAACGAGTCGCCCACGTTTGAGATGCTCGTCAAGTTCATGGAAGAGAACTTCATCGAGTATGATTCGCTTGACGAGAAGCATCAGGAATACTACCGTTACGTGCAAGAGGTAGGCGATGAACAATTCTTCGTCAGAAAACTCGTCAGACGAAATCGACATCAACTCCGTAATGCAGGATATCGAGCATATCTTGAAGCGATGGACATGCTCGATCCCAACCTCCGTATCTACCCCAATCTCTCTAACGATCACCGTTGTCTACGATGTGCATTTAGGGCACCGTGTTTGGCTAAAGAAGATGGGGGCGATTGGGAAGCCCTCCTAGCCGACAACTACACACGCAACAAAGACAGATAAATGAGCGAAGGATTAATCGTCATCATCGTATTCGGTGTAGTGATAATGATTTTGCTCGCTATTCCACCTTCTGTATGATGCAGAATCCTGTCCACGCAACCCCATACCGGCAAGTGGAGGCACCATGAGCCAATGGTTACGTGGGCAGGACTGTGTGTCATGCCGAGGGCGGGCGTGAAGTTGAGCGCCTCTAGAGGAAGGCGTGGTTGAAACCAGTGAGTAACTCGCGAGGAAAGCTGGGAGTAAGGTAGGCATGGCACACGATATTCTCTCGACTCTGCATAAGAGAGACAGGCAAGAGGGCGTGACGGGTGAAAGTCCCGTGCGTGGGCACGAAGCAGATGGGGATGCATACCCAGCGGCCCCGCGCCTTTTTTAAACCATGACACACTTCGTTCACAGAGTGAAGAAAACCAAACGGGAAAGGACACAAGTGTCCGAGCAATCAAAGAAAAAGCGAGTGACCAAACGAGATAGGGAACGGATAGCTAGACTGCTAGCAGATAAGAAACGGGAGCTAGCTGACTACGAAGAGATCCAGAGGTTGGTTGACAGGATCAAGGAGATTCGTGATATCGTTCATGGTATCGCCATCAATAGTAAGAACGGCGATATCTACCATCAGATCAAGGACTACATCCCTGAGTTTGTCAACATCGTCCGTCGCGTGCAAGGTCTGGCTCACAACATCCCAGAACTCAGGCCGGTCGTGGACAAAGCCATCAAGGAAGATAGTGTGACCACTGCCCTGCTGGAAATTGCGAAGCTCAAGACCGACATCACAGCCGAAGTGATGAGGACTGACAAGATCATCACGAGACAGGTCGTCAGACAACTGACTGAGCCAAAGCCGATGGAAGGTAGCATCTGTATCTGGGTAGGATGTGAACATCCAGCCACCGTCTTCACCAACGAGAACAACGTGGGCTACTGCAAGACACACGCAAGGACAGCCGGAATCATCGAACCAGGCAAAGCATAACATGCCACTCACGCCCGATCAGATAGCTGAGCTATACGCGAAGAAAGCGGCCCCCGCTAATAAAAGGACCGCACAGGGTGGAGTGACCAAGAGTAGCAAGCGTCCGATGTCACGCATCGCGACGCAATATGTCACGTTGCCACCGAATCACTTGGTGTACTACATAAACGGGCCGACTGTAGAGTGCAAGTCGTATGGGTGTCGAGCGCCAGCGCATCACAGACTACGTGGTCAACCGCTGTGTCTGCTCCATCTGACTTACGCACTCGTCCACGAACTCAACAGGTATTCACATAACGGGAGTGTCAAGCCTACGGAGGTATCCCCCGTTTCCTCATCCGATGACAGCGGGGACATCGTTGCCGCAGGCGGTGTGGCAAGTGCTAGCCAAGCCGGTACCTCCGTAGTTCTAGCCAATCTCACAAGTGAGGGAGACGATGGCGGTTATCTCTGATAAGTCAGAACAAGAACGCACCATCGCACTACGTGAGTCGCTGCAAGTCAAGCAACCATCTGAGCTGATTGAGTATCTCAATCTGCTTGTGTATGGTGAGCCTGGTGTGGGCAAGACGTTCTTGGAAGGAACAGCAGAAGATCACCAGGATACCAGTCCACTGCTCATCATCGACGTGGATGGTGGCGTAACCACACTACGTCACAGGAACGTGGACTGCATCCCCTGTCGCTCCATTGACAAGCATCCTGTCACAGGAGCAGACGGCATCAATCAGATTTACGAGAAGCTGTTCAAGTCCAAGTACATCGACGACAGAGGGGTCGAACGCATTGAGCATTACAATACAGTGGCAATCGACCGCCTCGATGAGTTGGCTGACGTGGACATGCGGTTCATCATGCGTGACGCTTACGCACGTAACCCCGACAAAGTGGACATTGACGTGCCTAGTCCACGGGAGTACGGAATCAACCGCTCGCACATTCGGAAGTTGGTGCGTGCTTTCCGAGATTTACCGTGTCACGTCATCTTCGTGTGCGGAGTAGCCACACGTCAAGAAGAGGGACAGCCCATCAAGTATTTCCCCGGCTTTTCAGGTAAGTTGCAGACGGAAGTGCCAGGTTTCTGTGATATCGTTGGGTACTACACCAACGACAACACGACGGGTGAGCTTATCCGTCGTATGCAGTTCCAGGGTACACGTCGTGTGCAAGCGAAAGACAGGACAAATGCCCTGGGACAACTGATCGACAATCCCACCATCCCAATGATGTGGGAGATGATTCAAAGCAGTGACGCAGTGCCAGATACGTCTGACGCTGACGAACTCAACTAACCAAGGAGAGAACACATGGGTCTGCTAGACCTCAGTGGTGCCGATCTTAGTGGGTTCGACCCACTAGATCCTGGCCGCTACAACGCAGAGGTGTTCGAGATTTCTCTGGACGCCGTGAAGAATCCAGGCGGCAAGACGCCTGTGGGTACACCGATGATTAAGGTGCAGTTCGCGCTTCATGGTAATGAGCACATGGGTGAGGGACTGGACAATCGTCGTGTGTGGACACAGTTCGTGGTTCCTCCCAAGGACTACGATCAGGGCAAGGCTGCCAAGATGAACGGCATGATCGCACGTTTCTTCGTTGCTCTCGGTGACGAGGAAGAGACTGTGCGGAGCAAGAAGTTCGATCCTGACTTCGAGGACTACATCGGCCGTCCGTGTGTTGTGGTCGTGGGCAAGGAGCCGAAGAAGGATCGCAACGGTACTGTCATTGACGGTGAGTTCAACAATCCCGTCAAGGGCATCAAGCCCGCAGGTTCCATCGGTGAAGGCGTCACCACGGGGCTGTTGTAACAGATGAACGAGTACGATGTCATTGCAACGTACTCCGTGTCGTCTGATGATGGGCAGAATACCGTCTTCAACATCAGTCAGAACGGTAACGATCCCACCGATCTTGTCTTTGATATGACAATCAAGGACATCGACGGGACCGAGGAAATCTACGCCTGCAATCTCGATCCAGGTACGTTGCACGAACTGGCTGGCATGTTCAATACAGCCAGTCAAGCAGTACAGCACGTGTAGCGCAGCCGTAACAAATGTGGGGGGCACCTCCAATGCCCCCCACAGCTTTTCTCAGCCGCAGATGCCACAAGAACGCGACCAACGCCTAGCCTCCACGGCCAAGAGCTATCAGCGGCTACAGTTCTTTGAACTGTTGTTCAGTGACACAGAGGGCATCTTGTGTATAGCTACAACAGATCCACGCGCTCCCAAGACAACGTTCACTCAGCAATACTTTGACTGGCCTAGAGAGTCCATCAAAGTTGAGAACTACATCCTCAAGGTTGAGCGCCATCACAACGTGTACTTCTGTATCAACCTGCTTAACAAGTACGAGCGCAAGAAGGAACATTGTCAGGAGACTGACTTGCTGTGGGCTGATCTGGACACGATAAATCCAGATACTATCGCTGACTATCCACCACCCATAGTCATGCGCTCTAGTCCAGGCCGGTGGCAGGCGATCTGGCGGCTCACAGCAAAGATTCCTCCGTTCCAAGCTGAGGATTACTCACGTCGCCTATCGTATCATCTTGGCGCGGATAAGTCAGGTTGGGATCTTACACAGCTTTTGCGCGTACCCATGACAGTCAACAGGAAGTATGATACTCCTGTGCAAGTTGAGCTACAACGCACAAGTGAGTTGACTGTTGGTTCCGCTGTCTTCGAGAAACTTCCCACCATTCAGGGACCTGGACTGCATCTGGCAGAGCCTAAAATCCCAGACCAAGCGGGGGTACTCGACGCAGAAACCATCATCTTCAAGTACAGCAGCTTGCTGAGAAACACCAGCTTCTATGCGCTGTACACACAAGATCCAGACGACGAGGATAACTGGTCTGCATTTCTTTGGCGACTTCTCCACGAATGCTTCCGTGTGGGTATGTCCACGGAAGAGGCATTCATAGTAGCCCGCTCATCTCCGTGGAATAAGTACGCGCGCGACGGCCGTCCATTGGAACACCTTTGGCGTGATACGCTCAAGGCTGCCCAGGAGTACGAACACGTCGATCTATCCACCTCGCTTATCCGTATGCCTGTGTTGGTGGAGGATGATGAAAACGTGACACCCACATTCTTAGATACTTACAGAGAGTGGGCTGTTGAGGCTACTGACGCCGTTCCAGATTTCCACGATATCGCTATGCTCGTTGTGCTTAGCGCAATCGTGTCATCCTCAGTCAAGCTTGAAACTTCCGCAGGACTAATCACACCCAACATTTGGGGGATGATCCTTGGAGACTCCACACTCACACGGAAAACCACAGCAATGCGACTTGCTATGGATTTCCTTATTTCGATTGACCCAGCACTCATCGTGGCAACCGACGGAACAGCAGAGGGTCTACTATCTGGTCTGTCCTCGCGACCCAACATGGCGTCCATTTTCTACAAGGATGAGGTCAGCGGACTCTTTGACAGTATGGCTAAGAAGGACTATCTTGCAGGACTTCAAGAAACTCTGACAGCCCTGTACGACGTACCACCTATCACCACACGCAGACTGAGAAAGGAAGTGATTGTGATTGAATCACCAGCCTTCGTATTCTTGTGTGGTGGTGTGCCAGATCGGATACACGCATCCATCACGGAGTCATTCGTTCTATCAGGTTTCTTGCCACGATTCCTGATTATCAAGGGCGATGCAGAGGTCGAAGATCGTAGACCACTTGGTCCTCCAACACAGAAGGGACTGGACAGGCGGCCTGTGATCCTCAATAAGATCGCTGATCTGTATGAGGTCTATGCCACACCTGTTAAACAAAAGCTTGGTGGGACTGTGCATTATGCGCCCCCTCGGTATACGGCGCGAATGACAGAAGAGGCGTGGGACTTTAATGGCACCATCGAGACAGTGATGCTTCATGCGGCAAGCGACAGTCTAGTCAGAGACTTGGCGCTACCGACTATGGATCGTCTGTCTCGCAGCATGTTGAAGATTGCAGTCATCTTCGCTGCATTACGCCAGCGACCAAAGGATGACGCAATCAGTGTGGATGTAATGGACATCGCGAATGCTGCTACATACATCCAGAAATGGGGACAGAACTCGATAGACCTAGTTCTCAATGCTGGTAAGGGACAGCATGAGAAGTTCCTTGAGCGCATCTTCGAGTTCATCCATGCCATGCCAGGTGCATTGAAGAGTACCATCATGAAGAGGTTTCATTTGTCATCCAAGGAAGCAACAGCAGTTTTGCTTACCCTTGAGGAGAGAGGACAAATCAGGAAGGAGCCACGTGGAAGAGGGCACGCATACTGGATCAACTAAGATCAGTTGTTGCACTGTGATCCTATGCATCCAGAGTCCTGATGGTGCAGGTTCAATCACCTACGAACTGGGAGACAGCTTCGACAGTGTGTTCGAGAAGCTGTTCCCTGTAGCTGAGCCAGAGTCGCGTGAGGAAGGTAGGAAGAACTTCCTGTTCACGCTACGTGATGGCAGACGTATCCAGCTAATTCCACAAGACATCAGAGTTGTGGTGGAGGACACGTTTTGATAATCGGACTCGCAGGACACAAGGGTAGTGGCAAGGATACGGTAGCCGCATATCTTGTGAAGGAACACGGCTTCGAGCGCAAGGCGTTTGCCGATCCACTCAAGAATAGTGTGGCTGCTCTGTTCGACATCCCGTTCAACGAAGTAGATAAGCTCAAAAACAACCCTGATGCAGGAGTCATGCTTGTTGATGACGACTCAGGTGGAGCACATACGATGTTGTTTCGCACGTTTCTACAACGCTACGGGACAGAGAGCCACCGCGATATCTTCGGTTACGACTTCTGGCTAGACTACACCCTCCCTGTGCGGGGTTTTTATCAGGGGCGGGCGATTTGCGTGACAGACGTGAGATTTGTAAACGAAGCAGAGCGCGTGAGAATGCTTGGTGGACACATCTGGGTCATTGACAGAGAACAGGTAGTCACACTCGATACACACGAGAGTGAGATCATCGACTTCAACTACGACATGCTCATCAGTAACAACGGGACCATCGACGAGTTGTACGAGAAGGTTGAAGAGTGCCTAGATGCCTCAGCCCTCGCCCAGACAAATAGCTGAACAACAACAGTCGGCTCTCCACAGCAAGGTAGTTCCTCGCATCAAGGAACTGACTGAGCAGATAACCGACATAGACAGGAAACGCGCGTCTCTCAAAGACAAGCGTGACGTGGTGCAGGCTGAGTTGGACAGGCTACGCAAGATATTGTACGATCCTCCCACGCTTGAGAAACGTGGCGCTACTGGACAGGGATTGTTCGTACACACGCGATACTTCTTCCCGTATATCGAGAAGTGGATAACTGAATACAACGCTGAGCATGGTAAAGGTGCAGCACTGTTGCTACAGAAAAGATCAGGTGTCCACGCCAAGTCGGTCAGGAGCTACAGGAACGGACATATCGCATACGCCGGTATTCTCTCGGTTGACCGGCTCTTGACAGCGATCGGCCGATCTGATATACTGGACTCGCTACCCGTCGTCACGTTCGCTGAGCTAACCACTCGGCACAGGCAATGTGAAGCGCCGGAAGCACCACCTACACAATTCTATGAGGAGTAAAGATAACAGTGACGCGCAAGGGCAAAGGTCGCAAGACCTGTCCGCACTGTGGACGCAAATCAGCAGACGGAAGTGC
>Ga0126379_10001296_pt1 | contig 15048 bp, 17 predicted proteins | sample PanSoiMetPlot_24_FD_92640 | JGI IMG/M metagenome (GOLD analysis project Ga0126379, IMG submission 92640) | Tropical forest soil microbial communities from Panama - MetaG Plot_24 | ecosystem: Environmental > Terrestrial > Soil > Tropical forest > Bulk soil | place: Panama | collected 2016-02-17 | reverse complement strand
TGCCCGCAGTGTGGTGAGCGGGTGGAGAAGGGTTTTCACTATTGCACGAAGTGCGGCTGCGCCTTGACTCCAGCATGCCCGCATTGTGGCCAAACCGTGCAGCGGGAATACACTTGCTGCCCGTCTTGCGGGAAAGCGTTGGTGAAGCAGACGGCGTGAAGGCAACCCGAAGCGATGTTCCGGCCAAAAGGGGCCCTTCGACTCCGGTAGCCAAAAGAGTGCCGCCTCCGCTCAACAGGCACTGTACGGCAATTGCTCAGCTAGCCGACGATTTCTTCGAACTTCAGCGGGTCGGGACGGACCGGAACGGGAGGAGGCTCTATCAATGCGAGCTGCTGATGAGTGTAGCGAATGCGGTGAATCACGGTGATAGTGCTCAGTACCGCAATCACCCAAAGCACTGGGCCCATTCGGTTGAACAGGGCTCCTAGGATGATCAGCACAATGCGCTCGGGACGCTCCATGAATCCAGCTTTGCAGCTCGGTACAAGCGACTCGGCGCGCGCGCGGGTGTAGCTCACCATCACAGAGCTCACCATTACGAACGCTGTCATGACCACATAGAAGAAGCGATTGGCGCGAGCGTAGTACACCAGCAGACCGAAGAAGAGAGCGACATCGCTGTAGCGGTCGATGACCGAGTCAAAGAAGCCCCCGAATTGCGTGACCTGGTTGGTGGCACGGGCGACACGGCCATCCACCATATCGAAGATGCCGGCGGCGATGATGACCAGCCCGGCGTACAGGAACATGCGCCGCTGGTTCTCTGCGTTGGCGTAGCCAAATAGAAATCCGGCAACAACATTAATCAACAGGCCAATGAAGGTGAGGGCGTTGGGAGAAATGCGGGTAAGCGCCAGACCGTGGACAATTTTGTACAGCAGCCACTTGCAAGACCGACCGACCGCACTCGTCCAGGTCATTACGCCTCGTCGTGGATGGTGGTTAACTTCAGCACTTCCAGTTCGCGCTTGCCGGTGGGAGTGACCACCTCACTGATGTCGCCTACCCTTTTGCCCAAAAGCGCGCGGCCGATAGGAGATGTGGTCGAAATCAGGCCCTTGCTTACGTCCGACTCTTCGCTGGTCACCAGCTTGTACTCGATCTCCTCGTCCTTGGTGGAGTCGTAGACCACCAGGGTTGAGCCCAGCGCGGCTTTGTCCTTGGGAATGTTGGACATGTTAACCAGTGACAGGTCGGCCATCCGTTTCTTTAACTGACCCAGGCGGGCGCGAACGAATTCCTGCCGCTGCTTGGCCATGTGGTACTCGGCGTTTTCACTGAGGTCGCCAAGGGCCACGGCTCTTTTCAGTTCTTTAGGTAATTCGTGATTGAGCTCGTATTCGAGGGTCTGGATTTCCTCTTCGAGCTTCTTCTTGATGTGCTCAGGCATACTCAGAAACCGGTCCGAAGCTGCAATCGCATCCCGGAGACATCTCTTAATTATACGCGAGCGATTCATGTGTGAAGTGGGGCCCAAATGCGCGCAGTTCAATCCCTGAAAACGCCCATCCGTTGACGGTTTTCGCGGTTCAGGCTTATACTAAGCACATAGATGTGGTAGCTGTCATAAGGCCTCGGAGTTGCCGCTGGGGAGCGGTTCGGCCCGCATGAGTAACCTCACTTTTAGTATCGGCGATAAGGTCGTCTACCCCAACCATGGAGTAGGCATAATCGAACAAATCAGCAGCCGCACCATCGGATCCCAAGTCGAAAAGTTTTACCTCCTAAAAATCAAAGCCAGCAGTCTGAAGGTCATGGTGCCCTTCCATAGTGTGGAAAGCGTTGGCCTACGCCGCATCGTCCGCAATGGCGAGGTGCAGAAAATTATCGAGTTCTTGAGCGACGGCAAATGTGAGAACAGTGCCGACTGGAAAGACCGCTTCAAGGAAAACTCCGACAAGATGCGCACCGGGTCCCTGCTCGATGTCGCCATCGTTTTGAAAGGACTGCTCTTATTGGCTCAGGCGAAACCTCTCAGCTTCCGCGAAAAGAAGATGCTGGAGCGTACTCGCTACCTGCTGGTCAGTGAGCTGGCGATGTCGAGGAATGTCGAGGAATCCGTGATCGAGGACCTGCTGGATCGGGCGCTGACCAAGAGCAAGCTGCGCTTCCCGGAAGCCTCGGCCGTCGCAGTGTAGGTCGCGTCCGGCGGACAAATCTTCTATTTCCAATGCTTTAAGGCACGACTGACGTAGTGCCCTGACGCATATCCCTGGCCCAACAAGGTTTTTCAGCCCGCCAGTACTGCCCCACCATTCACGTTGAAGACCTCACCGGTAATGAAGCCAGCGTAGGGTGTGCACAAGAACAGGATCGGCCAGGCTATTTCCTCCGCTGTGCCCACCCGGCCCAGCGGAATCGTGGCAAAGATCTCGCCTTCGCTCGTGGGGTCGCGGAGCGCTTCGGCCGACATATCGGTATCCACCCAACCCGGTGCCACGCAGTTCACATAAATTCCGAAAGGCGCAAGTTCGGTCGACAAGCCCTTCACCATGCTGATTAGTGCGCCTTTACTGGCCGCATAATCCACATGGCCCGCTTCTCCACGTTGCCCGGCAGTGGAGCTGATCAGCACAATGTGACCGCCGCGGTCTTGGCGCTTCATCTGCGCCACCGCATGCTTCACCAGCGCGAACATGCTGTCCAGATTGACGGCGATGGTCTTGCTCCACTGGTCGTCGGCCATGGCGTCAACATCGACATCCGCTGCCACCCAAATTCCGTGGTTGCCGACCAGGATGTCCAAGGATCCGAAGCGATCGACGGTGGCGGCAACCAAAGTTTCAGTGCCGGTTGTGCCCGACAGATCAGCCTGCAGGCCATGACACCGTTCGGAGCCACAAGCGGCCACCAACTTATGCGCCTCCGATTCAGCTTGAACGTAGTTGAAAACCACCCTAGCTCCGGCACGCACGAAGAGACGCACTGTGGCAGCTCCGATCCCGCGCGAGCCTCCGGTGATTAGGGCGACTTTTCCGTCGAGCGATAGAGTCAGGTCAGAGGTCATGGTGAAAATCGAAGGTAGCATACCGGGTGGCTACGAGGATCGCATGGTGTGCAGATTCAAGAATTCTTCTCCGGTGAAGATCATGCAGACTGTCTGGATCATCTTGAACCAGGCAGTTCACCAGCCTTGGGCGCATGAAGCAGCGACAAAAAACACTTACGAAAGATGCCCGGCCTCACTTGCAGCGCTCCTTCACCATGCTGGCCACCGTGCCCGCCTGTCGGCCGTCGAAGTGGGCAAAGCCTTGCTCGGCAGAGGCGGACCACTAGCGGGCCCGTTCCAGACTCTCATCTACTCCCAGCCGCGAAAGTAGGCGGTCGCGACGTTGTGCTGCGCGATCATGTGTCCGCGCTGTGCAGCTTTGAGAGCCCACTTGAAGGATTGCGCATGATCGATGGTGAGTCCGGCGCGGCCGAATTCGGACAGCGTGCTCAACACCCACTCGTTCTCGATACTGCCTTGCTCGGCCACCATGCGCAGATGCGGGAGCTCCTTCTTAACGTCCTTGGGCATTCCGTGACCGCCGGAGTACGCCAACCACAGCAGCACTTGCGACGGCAAATCACCTGCCTGCGCTTGCGCGATCAGTGGAGGAATGTCTTCGGGCTGGCGCCGGGCTGATCTGCTCCGACGACAGAACGCATACACACGCCAACACCGCGCAGAGCGCAAGCCGTCCAACGATGGTCTATCTAAATACGCTGGTCCTCGTTTGAGAGACGACAAATAGTAAACGATTCGGCTAAAGAAAGGACCTCGATACATTTCTGTACCCACCTTGGTGGTCTATTGTCACTGACCGCTTGCCGCCCCCGCGAGAAATAAACAAATCACTGCTTTCGCCCACGGTTGCTGATAACCTCTAGGGCGTCTCATTCGCACTTCCACCTAAGTGCTCAAAGTAGGTTCCGGCTCTTCTACGCGAATAGTTGTTGTAGTTGCCGGCAAAGTTTGATACTGTCCTCCCTCACAAACCTACGATCCGTATTTATGTCGATCGCTCGGATCTTGCATCTCGAGGCCCTGATCTTCCTGTATGGTCTGGCGGGCACCGTCGCGTACCAGATGCTCACTGGAAGGATTAATGTTTCCGGCCTGCTAGCACAGAAGAAGAAGGTGAAGCGAGGCCGGCCCAATACTAGCCCCGAGCGCGTTCAGCTTTTGCTGGCTACTCTGGCAGCGGCCAGCAATTATTTAGGCCAGGTAGCACGTGCGCCGGCCGGAACTCTACCAGACATCAGCTATCAATGGCTTTACCTGATGGGTGGCAGCAGCGGCATCTATGCCTTGGGCAAGGCGTGGAATACCCTGAAACACAAGAAGAGCAGATAACAGGAGGTGGTAACCCATGGCACAGATTTACGGCGTTTTGTTCTCTGCATTTTTGGGTCTGCTGGGTTTGACCATACTTTGGTTGATCTGGACAAGGAGAATCAACCTGACTGACCTGTTGAATGAAGCGAATGGCCAGGCCAGCATGTCGCGTTTTCAGTTGCTGGTATTTACCTTCGTGATCGCCATCAGCCTGTTCGGAGTCACCGAAGCCAAAAAAGATTTTCCCGACATTCCCAGTGGCATTCTCACTCTATTGGGTATCAGTGCCAGTACCTACGCGGTAGGCAAGGGAATCTCGTATAGTGCTCCCGAAGTAATGATGGGGACTGGGCCCAGTGGCGATGGTGATGATAGTGACGAGGAAGCCGACGATGCCGCAACTCACGCCGATGATGCCAAGGCCCACGCCGATGCCGCTAAACAGGCTGCACAACAGGCACAAGAAGCCCTAAACGCGCAGAGAGCTGTTGCGCAACAGGCTGCCGACAGCGCTGCCCAGGCTAAGCAAGCCGCCGAACAAGCCAAGGTAACCAAGTCTTAAGACGCAAAGCCGTACCCACTTTAGATCGGTACCAGCCCGTGGCTAATTGCGAATACGAGATGAGGTTTATATATGGCGACGAGAAGAACGACGACCACTTCCAGAACAACGAGCTCGACAGGAACGCGAAGCTCGCGCGGCAGAAAATCCACGACAGCTAGCACGGCACGGGCGCTTGCTCCTGCCATTATGACGGCTGCCTTGATCGGCGGAACGGCGCTAACCACGCTGAAGGCGCCTACGCCAACTCCGCCGACTGCGGCCCCCGGCGCAGCCGTGGTGCAAAAGGGAACGTTCACGCCCGTTTGCACGCTGCCGTTCAACGGTGTGCGCAACCCCGCCGCCGATGACCATTGCGGAATTGAGGGAGATGGCACCGATATCGCCGACCAGCTGGAAGCCACAGCAAAGAACAACTTCTGCGCTCCCATGGCCCATCCGCAAGGTGTTACTTACGAGGAACTGCTCAACTTACAGCAGCAGAGCGCCAATATTCCCAAGAAGCTTGACGACCGCAAAGAAACCGCAAACCTTGGGGAAGGCAATTACATCACCTATGTAGCGTTGATCATGGATGCACACTACTCCGACACCACCGGCGGGGAGAAGGTGAACTGCAACCTTAAGGGCAATCCCCCCAACGATATACATATCGTGCTGATGTCGAAAGTCGGCGAGACGGATGAGTGTACAAGTACAACAGCCGAAATGAGCCCACACTACCGGCCAGCAGGGTGGACCCCCGATCGACTCAACGGCCTGAAAAAACCGGTGCGCATCCGGGGGCAGTTGTTTTACGACAACAGCCATGTGGTTTGCGGCAAAACCAAACCGAATCCCAAGCGCGCATCACTATGGGAGATACATCCGGTCTATAAGATTGACGTTTGCAAGTCCACTGATCTGGATCAGTGCCGCAAGGCCATCGACGATGATTCCCAGTGGGAACCGATTACTTAGGGTTCGTCTCGCAGTGGTCTGAGGCTGAAGGCGAGTTCGGCGGGGACTAAAGCCCGGATGCTTCTCTACCCTTGGCTCTAGCTTTCGGCTCGCTCTGGGCAGCCTCTGAAGTCGTGCGCTGGCGCATTGTAGTCGCACGAACGATCTTTTGCCCGCTCAGTAGTCGCAAACACAAAGCCCGGCACCCACCCAAGTTCTCCTTTGCTTGGGTGGGTTTTTTCTGTAGTCCGGGGAAATTCGAAAAACCTGTTGTCGGGAAAGAAGTGGGGAGAGCGCGTAAATAAGAATCCCGAGGTTGTGTCGATCTGCTTTTCTCAACCAGAAGTTCGCTTTAGACCCTTGCCGACCTGCACTCGCCGGATACTCGCGTACACGGCGTACGATCTGACTTGGGCTCCGGGCTCGCTTCTAACCGGAGAAACCTATCAACGCCTCGGGACTCTATCTTGTTTTTGACGGGTCTCTTGTCGTCTCAACCGGCGGTTCGCTATCGACCGTTGCTGTCCCTCCGTTTGCCTTAAGCGCTGCAGGCGCGGCTGCGGTGAACTTGCTTCGGCCCCGGACTCGCCACCAACCGGAAAACCTCAGAAACTGTCAAAGAACGAGGTTGTTTTACTCCTTTGCGTATCGATGTCAATATTTTTTGTACGCTTGTAAGTAACGTGTTTTCAGTCGAGTGCAGCTCGTCCACAGGGAGGTGACCGAATTTGGTGCAAAGCTGCGATTAGGTTGCGAACAGGCTGCAGGAAGTGCGATGTTTTATGGCATTCTGTCGAGGCAAATCACACGAGTAAGACTTGGGCGTCTCGACATGACCTGTGAGAATCTTGCAAGCCGCCGTGTTTACGCGGTGTTGCGTTAAGGGCCAGAATCATAGGACCCGACTCTTTGCTACCATCACGCACATGCCTTTGCTAGAGGCTGACCACCTCGTTAAGAGCTACAGCTCAAATCTAAACCCATTTGGCGGGTCCGGCTCGCACGTTCGTGCGCTCGACGACGTCTCTCTGACCATCGAGGCGGGAGAAACCCTTGGTCTGGTCGGCGAATCGGGCTCTGGAAAAAGCACGTTGGGTAGAGTCTTGTTGCGCTTGATCGAGCCTGACTCCGGCGGTGTGCGATTCGACGGAACGGACGTGCTTTCAGCCCATGGCAAAGAACTGCGCCAGCTCCGCCGGGACATGCAGATCGTCTTCCAAGATCCCTACGGGTCACTCGACCCCCGGATGACCGTAGAGCAGATCGTTTGCGAACCGATGGTGATTCACGGCACTGAGTCGACAGCCCAGCACAAACAACGGGCGGCGAACACGCTGCGCGCGGTGGGACTTGATGAGTCGGCGCTCGCCCGCTATCCGCACGAGTTCAGCGGAGGCCAACGCCAACGCATTGGTATCGCGCGCGCCCTGGTTCTACGGCCTCGGTTCATCGTCGCCGACGAGCCAGTTTCAGCCCTGGATGTGAGTGTCGGCGCGCAAATCGTGAATCTGCTGCGGCGCCTGCGAAATGAGTTCCAGCTCACCTGCTTGTTGATCTCGCACTCACTGCCAGTGGTGAGGTATCTCGCCGACCGAATTGCTGTGATGAAACAAGGACGCATCGTCGAACTCGGTTCCACCGAGCAGATCGTCGGCGCTCCCCGCGACCAATACACTCGCACACTCCTAGGAGCAACCCCGGAGTTGACGACCGAACGTCAGTCTTGAAAAGCGAGCTCAGGCGTTCCTTCCTGAAACTCAGCGCCTTCCAGTCGCAGCAAAAATGCCTTCGTTTCCAGACCTCCGCCGTAGCCGCCCAGAGCTTTTCCTCCCGCCAGCACACGATGGCACGGTACGACAATCGCAACTGGATTGTGATGATTCGCCTGACCTACAGCGCGGAACCCGTGAGGACTTCCAACCGCGCGCGCGATATCCGCATAGGACTTGGTTTTGCCGTAAGGAATTCGCAGCAGTTGCTTCCAGCAACGACGCTGAAATTCGGTCCCACGCAAATCCAGCGGAAGCGTAAAGTCCCGGCGCTTGCCGGCGAAGTATTCCGTCAATTGTTTGCGAGTCTCCGCGGTAGCATCGTGCGACTCACGCCACGCGACCCGTTTGCCGCCCAGCTTCGAAGGCAGTTCGTGGCCAAACGACAGCATCGCGACGCCGTGTCCGGAGACGGCAATCGTCAGCCGCCCCACAGGAGTATTCATGTGTGAATATGCCAGGGTTTCCATGCCGTACCTCTCGCAGAACCGTTACTTCTCAGAGATTCAGTTGTTTACAGCCCACTCTTTACAAGATTTAACCTTCCCGGCCGCGCGACGTCCAACCCGGAATTGGGTTTACCCCTTCAAATCCAGGATGGTGCGCGGGGATATTTTTCGCAATTTCGCCATTGGACGCGGCAAACGGCTAAAATAACGAAGATCCCCGCTGTAGCGCGACATCCAATGAAGTAAAAACGGCTGGTCCTACTGAATGAAGCTAACTCGCATTGGTCCCTTTCTCCTGGTGCTTCTGTTTGCCGTCTCGTCGGCCTTCGCCCAGAACAAGCCTGAAGTCAACGTGCCCTCGGCGCCTGCCACCACGAACGAGGCAAAGCCGGCGGCCACTGCGCCTGCTGAGCACGCTCCTGACAAAGCAGCCGCATACTTCCACTTCGCCATGGCGCACATTTATGAAGAGATGGTCGCCATGTACGGCCGCTCTGACTACGCCACTATGGCGATTGACGAGTACCGACAGGCCATCGAGAACGACCCGACCTCCGATTATCTGAATGCGGGTTTGGCGGAACTCTATGCGCGCACCGGCCGCATCAAAGACGCCGTTCTCGAAGCGCAGGACATCCTCAAGCGCGACGGCAACAACTTGGAAGCGCGTCGTCTTCTCGGTCGCATCTATCTGCGGTCGCTCGGCGACATGCAGTCGGGCACGCAGTCGGAAGAGGTGCTTAAGCTGGCCATCGAGCAGTACGAGCAGATTGTTCGTCTTGATCCCAACAGCGTTGAAGACCATCTGTTGCTGGGCCGTCTCTATCGTCTCAACAATGACCTGATGAAGGCAGAGAACGAGTTTAAAACCGCAGTGAAGATCCAGCCGAACTCAGAAGACGCCGTCACCGCTCTGTCCATCTTGTATAACGAAGAGGGCGACACCTCCCGCGCGCTGGAGGTCTTGAATGCTTTCCCTGAGTCGGCGCGCTCTTCAAAGCTCTATGCCGCGCTCGGCTATACCTACGAGCAGAACAAGGCATACAAGAAAGCGATTGAGGCCTATCAAAAATCCGTCGAGCTGGATCATGACAATCTCGACTCGGTGCGCGGCCTGGCGCAGAACCTATTGAACGACGGCCAGACCGATGCAGCTTTGGCGCAACTGAAAATAGTCGCTGAGGCCGATCCTTCTGACGCGCAAACCTATATGCGCATGGCGGAAATCTATCGCCGTGGCGCTCGCTACGACGAGGCGATGGAAAGCTTAAAGAAAGCCAGCGCCATCATGCCGGAATCGTTGGAAGTGAGGTTCAACATCGCGGTGATCGATCAGGCCCAGGGCCGCTACGACGAATCCATCACAATCCTCAATCAGCTACTGCAGAAGACCGAGCACACCAACGGTCAGTACGATGCGTCCGAGACGAGCAACCGCGCGATTTTCCTCGAGCGCCTTGGCAACGTCTATCGTGAAGCCAAAAAGCCACAGCTGGCGGTCGACACTTTCCGCAAGATGTTCGACCTCGGCGACGAAAACGCAATGCGCGGCTATCAGGAGATCATCGAAACCTACCGCGACCAGAAGCAGTGGCAGCAAGCCACCACCACCGCCGAAGAAGCCGCGAAGCGTTTCCCCAACGACCGCTCTATGCAGATTGTGGCCGCCTCGCAGCGCGCCGATCTGGGAGAGCCCGGCCCTGCCATCGAGCAGGTCAAGCTGATGCTGAAAGGCACGGCCGAGGACCGCGACGTCTATATCGCACTGGCACAGATGTACAGCCGCACGAAAGACTGGCCGCAGGCGGAATCCAGCATCAACAAGGCCTTGGAGCTTTCCACCAAACCGGACGACAAAGAGTACGCGACGTTTGTGCTCGGCTCCATCTACGAGCGCCAGAAGAAGTACGAACTTGCCGAGGAATCCTTCCACCAGGTGCTGGCCACTGATCCCAAGAATTCGCAGGCCCTGAACTATCTGGGATACATGCTGGCGGACCGCAATGTTCGTCTTGAAGAAGCACTCGGGTACATTCGCAAAGCCGTCGCGCTCGAACCCCAAAATGGCGCCTATCTGGATTCGCTTGGCTGGGTCTATTACCGTATGGGCAATTACGACCTCGCAGAAGAAAATCTTCGCCTGGCATCGGAAAAGATCGGCGGCACTGATCCTACTGTGCAGGCGCACCTCGGCGATCTCTACCAAAAAACCGGACGGTTGAAGCTCGCCACAGCCCACTGGCAGCGTGCGCTGGATGAATGGAGTAAGACCGTTCCCGCGGAAGTCGATACCGAGGAAATGGCCAAAGTGCAGAAAGACCTGGAATCCGCCAAGGTCAAGCTGGCCAAGCAGAATCCCAACAAAGAGTAAGCCGCCGCGCTGCGGCTGGACCATCAATCAGTGGACCCCATAGTGCGCCGATAGCCACTTGTCGGCGTTCTCTAACGCCTGTTGCCTCTGTATCTCGCTGAGGTGGGCTTCAGCGCTGGCGAAAGCCTCGCCCGGTTCGCGTCCACGGCGGCGCGCAATTGCAAACCACGTCACCGCCGAGATGTGTTCCGTTATCGACGCTTCGTCATCGCTCAAGACCTTTCCCAGGTTAACTGCGGCGCTCACATTTCCCTGGTCCGCGGCTGCGGTTAACCAACGGATCGCTGCTTCCCTGTCCTTGTTTCCGCCCTGGCCCAGGTATAGCAACTCCCCGAGCCTCTCTTCCGACTGTTTGTCGCCCCCATGGGCCCCCTGCTCATACCAGTAACGGGCCTGCTTGTAATCCCGCGGAATACCGCGCCCTTTCTCGTAAGCAACCGCTAAATTCCATTCCGCAGGAAGCAAGCCTTGTTCGGCTGCAGCGGCATACCAATGTGCAGCTTCTGCATCGTCCTGCGGCACTCCGCGTCCCTGCTCGTACATGAACCCCAGATTCAACCGCGCCTCCGGAGATCCTGCTTCTGCCCCTCGCCGATACCACTTCACCGCCTCGGCATCGTTTTTGGGAAATCCCTTTCCGTGGTCGTACAGCAGCCCAAGCGCAAACAGCGCATGGGGATCGTTGTGCTCCGCCGACTGCTGCAAGTACTTGATTCCTTCATTCATGTTGCCACCGTGGTCGATCAGGAACCGCCCAAGCTGATACTCACCTCCGGCGAGGCCCTGTTTGGCCGCCCGCCGATACCACTCCCTGCGCCGCGTCGAGGTCCTGCTTGACCCCGTTCCCCAACTCATACATTTTGCCCAGGTTGCATTGTCCGATGGCGCTTCCATGGTGCGCCGCTTTCTCGTTGTATTTCAGTGCGAGCCCATAATCCACCGTCACACCTTGTCCAATGAGGTACACACTACCCAAAATCCCCATAGCGTCCGCAAGACCGCCCGCAGCGGCCTCGCGAAACCATCGCACCGCCTCTTCGTCGCTGTGTTTCACTCCAGCTCCCGTGAGGTAAGCGATGCCCAAATCCACCTGCGCAATGCCGTATCCGCTGCTAGCGGCGCGTATCAGCCAGCGCGCGGCAATATCGGGTTCTTTGGGAACGCCCACCCCTCGCGCATAGAACAGCGCGATCTTCGTTTGCGCCGCGGGATCGCCGGCGTGCGCGGCTCGCTGGTACCATCGCGCCGCTTCTGCCGGGTTCACCTCTGCTCCTTTGCCCAGCTCGTAAGCCTCTGCCACCCTGTACATCGACGCGATATCGCCGGACTTGGCCTTCTGCAACAGTGAATTGTCGAGGATTTGTCCCGGCAACGCTGGACCCAGAAGGAGAAGGAAACCGGCCAAAAGGACGCGGGAAAGACCCTTGTACAACACAACCGCCTCACAACTTGCGTGAACCGCCTCGACGAAGCTGCGTCGTCAGGGCCCTTTGGCGGGTCATCGAGTCTTGTTGTGCGAATAGACGGACCTCCCGTTTTTTCGGTTGCATCCAGAGCATCGCGAAGTAGCGGTTTTATCCCGTAAATCCGCCAGAATAACTACGTAGGCGTTCATAGCTTCAGTTGGGGGCCAGTCGAAGTGTGCGGAATGATTGGGGACCTTTCCAGCCGCGCACTTTTGGCAGGTCTTTCGGTGGGTCCAAATCGTCCTCGGATGGTTGCTGCCAGCGCTCTTGGCTGCAGGCATCAGTAGCCTTACTCGCACAGCCTGACTCGACCGACGATCCAACCCTACCCCCTGATCGTGCTGGTAGATTCATCCCAGGTCACTAGTGACTTGCGGAAGTAGGCCTGGTTCGCCATGTGGCAGGCGGCGGCTGCGTGGTGGCCGAAAACCGCATCTTGCACGACGGGCTTGCGGGTGCGCACAGCTTCCATGAAGTTCCACATATGAGGCGCGAGGTCGTCGTAGGAAGGTCCGGTGTAAACCATGGCTTCGCTGACGAACTCCTTTCCGGGAGCGGGGTCGTGCTCCTTGTGCCAGTCGGTTTCGTATGTGTGGCGCATGGCGGTGGGGAATCCCTGGTCATAGTAGCTGGGGGCGACGTCGATTCCACGTTGTGGGATATAGGTAAAATCGCGCTCGCGGATTTCGAGCAGACCTTTTGGTCCCATGAGGCGCGTCATCTCGGCGGTTTCGGTGCCGAGGGTGAGGCGCACGTATACCGGCACCTGTCCGTACTCGAAGATGGCGTAGTGCAGGTCGGGCATGTTGCGGCCGTCCTTCCAGCGGACGATGCCTCCGGTGGCGAAGGCGCGAGAGGGCGCCTGGTTGATGCCGGCGACGAACATCATGCCGCTGACCAGATGAACCATGAGGTCGCCGGCGACGCCGGTGCCGTATTCCTTCCAGCAGCGCCAGCGCGCATAGGTGATGGGGTCGAAGGGCTTTTTGGGCGCGGTGCCGAGCCAGGTGTCCCAGTCGAAGTTTTCGGGCGCGAGGCCGGGAGGCGGAGGATACTCCCACGCGCCGGTGGGATCGTTGCGACCGAGGGAGAGCTCGACGGAGAGCAGCTCGCCTATGGCTCCGGAGTCATAGACCTGCTTGGCCTTGGCGAGCAGGGCGGAGCTGGTGCGCTGCGAGCCGATCTGGACGATGCGTCCGGACTTTTTAGCGGCGGCGACGATGGCGGCACCGTCTGCCGCCGTGTGGGACATGGGTTTTTCGCAGTAGACGTCTTTGCTGGCGGCGACGGCGTCGAGGACGACTTGCTTGTGCCAGTGGTCGGGCACGGCTATGATGACGGCCTGGATGTCGGGGTTGGCGAGGAGCTCCTGATATTTGCGCGTGACGCCGATGTTGGGGCCGGCAATTTCTTTGGCGAGGGTTTGGCGGCCGTCCCAGAGATCGCAGGCAACCAGACATTTGGTGCCGGGTAGCTCGACGGCGGTCTTCAGCAGTCCGGAGCCTTGCATGCCGATGCCGACGATGCCGAAGTTGACCAGCTGTGCGCTGGAGCCGGAGGCCCATTGTTGGGTGTAGGCGGGCTCGGGGAGCGCGATGGTTCTAGCGGCGAGCGCGAGTCCGGTGGTTTGGAGAAAGCTGCGGCGGGTGAAGTTTTTCGACATGGCGTTATTTCGCTCCTCGCTTAAAAAGCAGATCCCACGCCCCCCACGGCGGACTCGCGATGACGACAGCAAAGATTGTTCGACATGGGCTGAAGCCCGAATTAGTACAAACCCCTGAGACGCCGACCTGAAGGTCGGCTCTGCCATCACTTCGCTAGCGGCTTGATGGCGACTTCTTTAAAGAACACGATGTCGTTGTCGCTGTGGTTTTGCAGACCGATCCAGCCGACCATGGGGCGGCGCCCGCGCCAGGGTTCGAAATCGAATTTCTTTGCGGGTACGGGATCGCCCTCCGTGTAGTCGGTAACTTTCACGCCGTTGAGGATGACCACGGTGTGCGGACCGTCGATGGTGATCTCCATAGTGTTCCACTGCGGGCCGGGCTTGCCGGGCTTGGCGAGCGGCTTAGTCAGCGAGTAGAGCGTGCCGGTGACGTGGTACTCGTCTTCGTTCGAGGTTTCGGGGTGGTTGTCGATTTGCACTTCGTAGCCGTAGTGCACGGGCATCCACTCTTCGCGAGGCTCGATGGGAATGCGGATGAAGACGCCGGAGTTGTCGTTCGTGTCGCGCATTTTGTAGACCACGCGGAGAATGCAGTTGCCGACAGGGCCGGCTGTCCAGTAAAGCAGGCCCATGCCGCCATGGGTTTGGATGAGTCCGTTCTCGACCGTCATGGAGCCGGGGCCGACATGGTGCCATCCGGTGAGGTCTTTGCCGTTGAAGAGCTGGATCCAGCCGTCGGATTGGGCGAAGAGTGGGAGAGCCAGGAATAGGAGGATAGCGAGCGGCACGAGGCGTTTCACGTAGGGTCTCCGGAGAGAGTGAGTTATCTGCAGCGGAGAATAATGCGCTGAGAGCGGGGGAGTTGGCAAGGGAGTAAGCAGTTTCAGGTCTCGAGGAGGTCCGGCAAGCCTGATGGATACCGAGCCAGTGGGTCACGCTTACTAAGGCCAGTGCTGGGAGCCATGGAGAACTGGAGCGACTTCGATAGCGAAGCCTCTTACGCGGTACACGACGACGAACGGGAGTGGAGCCAAGACCAGTTCACGGGTATCCTTCACTCTTCCGGGACGGTCTCGTTCCGGGAAGGACTCTAGCGGACTAATGCCATTAAATATGGTGCGGGCGCCGCACTCCACCGCTGATTGGATTCTGCTCACGGAGGTCTCAACAATTTTGAGAAGTCATCGGTGGCTTCGGGCGACCAGCGAATTCTCATTAGGAGCCAAGGATCTGGTCTATCTTCCGACGTACTCCTTCGTGCGAGACGAACATTCCGCGGTCCAGCGATGTCCGACCTTTTTCCATCTGTTGCCTAAACCACTCATCGTGGTCGAGCTGGGTTGCGACCAGTTCCTGGAGGACCTGATCCGCGCCTTTCCCCAGTCTGCGAAGCGTCCAGCTTGAGCTTGGCCTCTAGCTAGCTACTTTCCGGTGCAAAATAGGAGCTTCTTGAGAGCGAATTTGTTTATAGACGCCGATTCGCTTGGCCTTGAGTAGCGATT
>Ga0126379_10001294_pt1 | contig 15050 bp, 8 predicted proteins | sample PanSoiMetPlot_24_FD_92640 | JGI IMG/M metagenome (GOLD analysis project Ga0126379, IMG submission 92640) | Tropical forest soil microbial communities from Panama - MetaG Plot_24 | ecosystem: Environmental > Terrestrial > Soil > Tropical forest > Bulk soil | place: Panama | collected 2016-02-17 | reverse complement strand
TTTGGATTCCATCATCTGCCTGTAAGTCCGATTGATCCTGAGCTGAGGCATGCCGTCATCCTCGAATCGGATGACGTAATCCTCGCCAACCTTTTCAATCGTAACTTCCGGTACTATGGGTTGAGCTTCTTCTGATGAATACTTTCGGCCCGGCTTCGGATCGAGCTTCTTGATTATCTCCATTTCGGCGAGGACAGCGTCGAGCGGGAGTCCGAGAGACTTGGCCAGGTCAGGAAGCTTATGTGTCTGCAAAGACTCAAAATGGTCGCGCACCAGTTGATAAGCAATCCGGTCGCAGCACCCCAGCACTTCGAGTTGGATCAATAACGATTCGCGGACATCTCGGGCGGCGACGCCGACGGGATCGAGCCGCTGAACGATTCTCAAACCCTCTTCGACAACTTCGACCGGCCATGGTCCCAGTGCGGCAATCTCCTCGAGGGTCGCGTCCAGAAAGCCCGAGTTCTCGTCCAGGTTCCCGATAATGGCTTCGCCGGCGACGCGCACCTCCTCAGAGACCTCTGTGAGGTGCAACTGCCAGACTAGCTGATCGTACAGCGAGGGCCGCCGAGTCAGCATGTTTTCGAAGGAGACCTCGTCCTTGGCTTCGTATTCGTGGGTCTTATAGCCTGGATCCAGATACTCTTCAAAGGTGGAACCGAAATCTATTTCCTCGAATGAGTCGCGCTCGCGCGATTCGGCTTCCGGTTCAGCGGCAACGCCATCAGGTGCCGGGGCATCCGGCGGAGTGACGGTTCCAGGCTCTTGCGGGGCAACGGCAGTCTCCGCCGCCTGCTCGCGGCCATCCGGTTCGGGCTGGACGTAGTCAGCTGTGGTCGCATCGATTGCCGCGATTTCCTCTGATATCGTGCCTCCATCGCTGGTTTCCCCCGGAGCCACCTCGTCCAGTACGGGGTTCGCGGCCATCTCGGTCGTTATCAGGTCGTTCAGCTCGAGCTTGGTCATCGCCAGGAGTTCAATCCTCTGGCGCATTTGCGGCGTCAGCACCAGCCGCTGAGAAAGTGAAGTTGTCAGATGTGGCTTAACTGACATATGCTCGACCGATCACATCCTGAAATTCGCGCCGAGGTAGACTCGTTTGACCTCTTCGTCGCTGGTCAATTCGTCGGGCGTGCCTGACCTTATTATCTGCCCATCATTAATTATATATGCTCTGTCTGTAATCGCTAGTGTTTCTCGCACATTGTGATCTGTGATGAGGACGCCGATCCCGCGGGCAGACAGCTTCCGGACTATCCTCTGGATATCCGTGACAGCCAGCGGGTCTATACCGGCAAATGGCTCGTCCAGTAAAATGAAGCGAGGTTCGATGGCCAGGCATCTGGCTATTTCGGTTCGGCGGCGCTCACCGCCCGACAACTGGTAGGCTTTGGTGTGGCGGACGTACGAAATATCCAGCTCGTCGAGAAGAGATTCGACCTGATGATCGCGCTGACGCTTAGAGATGCCGAGGGTCTGTAGGATTGCGAGAATGTTCTCCTCGACCGTCAATTTTCGGAACACCGATGGCTCTTGAGGGAGGTAGCTTATTCCGTCTCTGGCTCGCAGGTACATCGGCAGTCGCGAAATATCCTTTGAATCGAGGTGAATCCGGCCCTTATCGGGCCGTATGAGGCCGACGATCATATAAAAGATTGTTGTCTTGCCCGCGCCATTGGGCCCGAGCAAGCCGACAATCTCGCCCTGACGTATCTCCACCGATACATCGTTGACAACCGGCCGCTTGCGATAGGATTTTCTCAGTCCCTCGGCGCCGAGCAAGCTCGACTCTTGGTGCTTCTTTTTGTCGATGTCTGCTTGAGGCTGTTTGGCGCTATCCGGTGGAGGTTCGGCAAAAGAGACTCCGTCGGCTATGTGTTGCACTTACTGCTTCTCCTTCACCTTCTTCTCCATTCGATGTATCGATCGAACGCGACCGGTACCACGTTGATTATCAACGGAAATCTTATCATCGCCATTATAGAAAGTCAATTCTGAGCCCATCACAGCGCCCTTCTCCTCGTCATCAACGCGGGCGTTCGCGCCAACAAGTACGGCGCGTCCGTCATCCGATGTATATGTCAGCTTGTCACCGACACCATGCCGGCCCGGCTGTGTCATGTCCACGCTTCCGGTCGCAACGAGATGATCGACTTCGCTTGTGTCTTGTTTCAGAAATGTATCCACTCTGTCGGCTTCGATACGGTCGGTGCCCTGCCGCGACTTAACGTGGCCCTCATAATGGACGAGCCTCTGCTCGTCCGAATAAGTCATCCGCTCCGCGGTAGCGAATGCGGGGACGATCTCGCGCTTACCGGGAGATGTCTCGCGCTCGATTGTATAAAGGGCGCTCTCTACATGTCCCACGGCGACCATTCTGTTCTCATCATTATAGAGTTCTATACGATCGCCTTTGACGAAATTATCATCCTGCCAGCCCCTGGCATGGCCGGTGTAGATCGCGACGCTGTCATTGCCGCGTTCGTCCATCCGCTCGGCAGTCATGTAGGTCGGCGATTTGGATTTCTTGTTGAACCGAGTGGAGCCGCTTTTGGCCTCGCGATTGAAGTAGGTGGTCCTGACATCGCCCCGGGCATGCATTTCATCTTTGTCCCTGTCATAGTCGATCTCGCTGGCCTGCAGTCGCGACTTAGCGTCCCAGCCCATGGGGCGCCCTCCGCGCAGAGTCAAGAAGTCATGCGGCCCGTCGTACACTGCGCGCTCGGCCAGGCCATTGCGGTCGCCCTCGTTGTACTTGAAATCGCCTTCCTGCACAACCCGGTCGATGTCCTGCGAATCCTCAAGGAATGTCGCGTGCAAAGTCTTGCTTGACGTTATGCGGGGCGGATGAGAGCCATCAACAAGGGCATCCAGCTCAACTCTGACTCCGCCGGTAGCGTCGAGTGTCTTAACGCGGTTCCCTTCATCAAAAAACAGAGCCGTAATCTCCGGAGCCGTGACGGTCTTCTTGTCCGCGCCGCGAATCGCGCGTGTTGGAGTTATCAGGAGCTCGGCATTTCCAGTCGCCTTGGAGGTCTTGAGCGACTTTCCATCGTCAAAGAACGACATGGTTATTACGTCGCCTCTAATCTCGCGCTCCGCAGGGTTCTTCTGGTTCCCTGGACCGGCGGGCGGGGCATGGACCTGAAGGATAGCGTGACCCTCAGCCTTGATGGTGTCGGCAACATTAATGCCGGCGGAGTTCAGTTTGAATGTGGTTTCGGTGGTGTCAGACCTTGCTTCCCTGAGAGGCGCGGATCCGAGCGATTTGGCGTAGACGCCTCCGATTCCAACGGCGTGATCCAATCGCTGGTCCTTGTCAAAGAAGAAATCCATGTCTGGAGACTGGACCTCGGCCTGGTCGGCCTGTTTCAGGTCCGAGTTGCCGCGCGCTTCGATCTTCTGGATGTGATCGGTGTCATCGAGGAATCCGGTCAGCTTGTCCGACCGCAATTCGTCGGTCTTCTGGGTCACTACTACACTCGTCTCAAATGTGATCCGATGGTCCTTTTTCTCGAGCAATGCTGTCTGCGACGTAATATGAACTGGAGCCTTGATCTTGCTGCTCTGTTTCGTCTGGCCCTTCTGTTCGGAGTTGGCCGACTTCGCATCAGGATTGGCCAGTTGTGAAGTCGAGTCTGCCTTGTTCTTGGGTTCGACTGTGACATCGACATCCTTGAGCAGGTGAACACGCTCGCCGGTCGCCTCGACCAGCATTCCAACCGCAGTGCCGTGCAGGTTGTTGCGTTCAAATGAAACCGGTTTATCGGTCTGGACGATGTTGTCAGACTGGCTGTACTTCAGGTACTCGGTCTTTACCACGAGATCTTCACCGGTAACGATTCGGACGTTCGAGATGAATTCGGCGTCGAGGCGATTCAAGTCAGAGGTGTCGCTGATTTTGGCTCTGTCGGCTGTAACGACGTCGTCCCGGTCGCCTTTGACCCCGTTAGAGGAGAGTTTTACCCGTTCCAGCTCGTGTGTGCCGTCCTCGAAGCTTGTGTCAACTCCGGCTTCCAGCCTGAACCTGACGCGCCCGTCCGCTTCATAAGCGTAATGGGTGTTATATGCGACTCCCACTTTTCCCTTTTGAAGCTGGGGTTTGTTCTCGCTGAACGGCATTCGCCTGGTGCGGGCCAGATAGACGACGAGGGCGGCTAGGATTGAGACCAACAATGCCAGCGCGAGCAGCTTGCCGGCCGATAACAGCTTTCCTCTGACCATAAACCTACCACAGCGACTGGGATTGGACGTGGTCGCAGCAATCAAGTTGAGCCATTAAACGTTAACATGCCGAAAGAAGATGGCGAAAGGGGAGTGGACTGGAACAGGTGTTTGGGCCGGCCGTGCAGCCGCGGCCGAATGCGGGCGAGCCTTTAACCGCCTTGAACGGCGGCGAACGTTCGGAATACTATTAACATCTTTAGCTAGAGCCGTGCTGTTTGTTTATTGGCCGAGACAAGGCGCCCAGATCAGCCATAACGATTTTGTAGATAGCCCAAAACAATTGGCAATCGCGAGGCAATCCCATGAGAATGAACCGGATATCCGAAACTGACCCGGCCAGGGGTCCCGCTCTGAAGGGCAAGCGAGCTAAGGCATCGACACTGAAGCGGCTGCTGTGCTGCACCGCGATTTTGGGGGCCGGTGTCGTCGTGTTTGGACAGAGCGGGGTTCACCGGAGCCGGCCCGGGAGCAGCGATTTCGGAGCTAATTTGACGATCAATGTGTTTCAGTTTGACGATACCAAGTCGCCGGCCATTGATCCTGTTACGCAGCTCAGCGAAAGCTTTTCGTCGCCGAACGATGAGGCCGCATATCTCAAGGTGAAACAGAACCTGCAGGACGTAGCCCTCCGCCACAACCGTTTAGTGGGATTGATCCCGGGACAGGACTTTCTCGATGCAGTTCTGCTGGGTCCGGAATATATGGTCATTAAGGTAACCCCGTCGGAGCTGCAACGAGGGCATCTCAAGCTCGACCTGCTGGTCCGCTATGCCAATGAGAATGTGCTGAACGTCAAATCCGTGGAGATTGACAACTTTGAGACGGTACTGTTGCGCGGGGGCAAGGGGATGTTCGGGGTAAAATACTTCGTTGGATCGGGCGGACGCCAGGAAACCGCGCCTCTGGAGCGAACATTGTTGGTGTCGGTTATGGCTGGGATAGTCCCCTCCGGTGAACTCCACAACCGGCCGGGCGTGCTCAGCCATCCCGTGGATGAATACGGTGGTGCACTCACGATCAAGGAAGGTGACAGGTTTACACCACCGGTGGTGCTCGACCGAGTGGTGCCCAAATTTGAAACCGGACGAAAGATCCAGGGTGCTGTGACCCTTACGGGCGTCGTGACCCCAGAGGGGAAGATGACCAACGTCCAGGTCCAGCATTCGCTTGATTCCGAGATCGACCAGAGGGCCGCGGAAGCATTTCGAGAATACAAGTTTTCACCGGCGATGCTGAATGCAAAACCAATCGGCGCCACTTATCAGGAAGAGATCAGTTTCGCCCGGGACCTGACGCCCTGGGAAATCGAGGAGCAGAAACTCGAAGATAAAAAGAAGAACGACAACAAGAACAAATCGCGGACTCCAAACCAGCGCCGGCGTCCCTGGCCCTGGCCGTAGGTCTCCTCGCTAGAATATCGTAAGATTCGGAGTAGACCGCCGACCGGCCCTCGCCAATCAGTATGGTATAATCAGAGTTATGCAGGTTTTTGGAGGTCATGAAGTGGCTCACCGCACGGCCGGGAGACATTACTCCATAGAGGATTACTTCGCAGTCGAAGAAGCCTCGCCCATCAGGCACGAATACTACGATGGGGAAATATACGCCATGACGGGCGCTTCGTTGCGGCACAATCGAATCGCACGCAACCTGCTCACAATACTGAGCTCACGATTTGGATCGACTGATTGCGAAGCTTTCGGGAGCGATTTGCGAGTCAGGACGCCGAGCGGCTTGCTGACCTATCCTGATGTCACGGTGGTCTGCGGGGGAATCGAATTGAGCAACGTGGATCGGCTTGATACGCTCCTCGATCCCGCTGTGATTTTTGAAGTCCTGTCCGAATCGACTCGAGACTACGATACCGGCGAGAAATGCAGACTCTATTGCGAGATCCCCGCTTTGCTTGAATACATAACGGTCGATCAGGCCAAGATGCGCGTTGAGCTGATATCTGCGCCTGCTAGCGGATCAAGCCGGTTGCCTGCCGACTGGGAACGGAATTGTTATACAAACGCCGCGGAGAACATTAAACTGAAATCACTTGGCATCGAGCTCAGCATGAATGAGATTTATTCGAGAGTCGATCTCGCCAGCCCGGATTCGAAATAACTGCACGTAAGCAGTGTCCCGCCATTTTAGAATTCTGCAACAAAGCTATTAGGAGACGACCGAAGTCGGAGGCACGCCGGAAGCGTGCGATCCCAGGAAGGGGGAACCCGCTCCACCTATCACATTATATCTGCAAGGCGGGCATACTAAGTCGTTCCATGCTTCGACCGCCATTAGGCGCCAATTAGCGGTGAATCAGATTCTGGTGTCACAAACCGAGGTTCTTCAGGTCGGTGAGGGATCGTCGCGCGTTTGTAGATGTTAGTCCCCAACGACTAACCCATTATGGCTAGCGATCTGGCTAGCGACCTGGGTGCGAGCCCCTGCCTCGATTCTTGTTGCTTGAGGCGTGCCCAACCTCGAAGCGAGTCTGACGGATTCAACTACAAGGAGAACGATGCCAATGAAAAGACCTGGCATGCTGGGATTACTTTGGACGCAATCAAGCCATCCGGGTTTGAAGGGAGTCTGGCTGGCCGCCCTAATTATTTGCAGCACATTATTGCCGGGCGCCCAGCCAGCACTGTCGCAAGGCCAGGCCGGCAAAGACCCGGCCGGGCAAGATCCGGTCGACAAAGAGGGATGGGTTGTGCTTCCCGTCGAGGACTACCGGGCCCTTCATCAAGCGGCTTACCCTGTCGAGGCCGGGCCGCCTCCGCCGCCTGTCGAGGCTGCACTCTCCCGAGTCGATTACGACTTGAAAATAGACGGCGATCTGGCCACAGGCGAAGCTCGGCTGAGCGTCGACGTCATAAAGGATGGCTGGGTCCGAGTCCCAATGCCTTCAGGCCTGACTGTACGCGACGCACAGCTCGACGGCCGGATGGTGCAGCTTGTAACCGAATCAAAGGGAACAGGCCCGGGCTCGAGCTATCTGCTGTTGTCCCATACCGGCCGATCAGTGCTGCGGCTATCCATCGTCGCTCCGGTTTCGTCGGTGGCGGGAACAGATATCCTGCAGCTTCCAGTCGGCGCATCGGCCATATCGCGCGCCTCCATTGAACTGCCCAGGAAAGGAGTGGACGTGCGAATAACGGGCGGTCTCCTGCTCGAGCGATCTGAAACCAGTGACGGTACACGATGGGTTGCCAATGGACGCGGCAATGAATCCCTGACGTTCGCCTGGAGGCGCCGGGTCGACGACGTCAGGTCGACACAGCCACTCCGGCTGCGAGGCTCGTTGACACAGGTAGTCGGGCTGGGCGAGGACACGACTCAGCTCAATGCCGAAGTTCAAATCGACGTTCTCCAGGGTTCTGCTGACGAAGTCAAGCTCCGCTTGCCCGACCAGTTTGCAGTCAACAACGTGCAGGGGGCCACCGTAGCCGACTGGGCAACATCGCCGCAACAGCTCGCAGTCAAATTCATCGAGCCCGTACAGCAGGGAGCGCGGTTCGTTGTTACCGGCGAAATCAAGCTCCCGCGAGACGGCCAGATCGATGTGCCGATGTTACGGCTCCCGGCAGCCGAGCGCGAAACCGGCGCCCTGGCAGTCGAAGTCATGGGAGCCGGCGAGATCAAGGATCGAAATGCATCTGGCCTGGTTGAAGCAGAAGCCTCAGAGATGGGCCAGTTGATTTCCAGCCGCCAATCACCATCCCTCATTGCGTTCAGGATGCAGCCCGCGGAGGGCCAGTCTTCGAGGCGTCTGACGCTCGGTGTAGCAAGGTACACGCCCCAATCAGTCCTGACCGCGAATATCGAAGAAGCCAGGTACAGTGTACTCGTCACCGATGACGGCAAGATGCTCGTACAGTCGCGATTTGCCGTTCGCAACAATCAGCGGAGCTTTCTGAAAGTGAGTCTGCCCCGGACTGCCGTAATGTGGAGCGCCACAGTGGCCGGACGGCCGATCAGACCCGGCCTCGGTCCGGACGGGTCGATGCTAATAGCGCTGGAAAAAACCAGAGGCGGAGAAGACGCGCCCGCATTCATAGTTGAGGTCGCCTATCTCGACCGGGTCCAACAGTGGAATGCCGGCGGCAGAACTCAGCTCTCCCTTGCCGCTGTTGATCTGCCAATCTCGAAGTCTGGCCTCCTGATTCATTACTCACCCCTGTACCGGTTGATCCCCGCCCCGGGAAGCTTCCGCGTTGCGCCCTACGAGGCGCCGGCCACTGCTGCCATGAAACCAGACTCGGGTGCCTCAAGGCCCGAACCTCAGGTAGCTGCCACGCAACCAGAGAAGACGGCAAACGAATTAGTGTCCCGGATGAAGGAGTCGGGGCGGGCATCGACTCCGGCGCGCAATCTGCCGATACGGGTGGCATTCCCCCACTTTGGGCCCTCTATCTATCTGGTATCAGAACTAACAGGCGAAAACCAGACTCCCATTGTTGCAATTGATTTTCAGCGCGACAAAAAAGCGAGGTGAACGATGAGGAATATAATGACAGCTCTGTCGCTCGTGGTTCTCCTGGTCCAGACGACCACTGGTTACGGCCAGCAGAGGAGCCTGCCCCCGGAGAGACCTCTCACTCCGGTGGTGCCTGGAACCGTGACCCTGAGTCTGGCGGAGTACAACCGGCTGGTCGACCTGGCCGCCCATAGGCCAAAACAGGCCGAAGCAGCGCCGCTGCCTTTCGTCCTGTCCAAAGCTGTGTTCAAGATCAGGATTGAAAATGACGCGGTTGTCGGCGCGCTCGATATAGAGGGCGAAGTCCTGAACAAGGGACCGGTCAGTGTGCCTCTCGTTGGAGGGCTGACGATCCTTGACGCCGAGCAACAGCAAGGCTCGCTGCCCCTGACCCAGGATGGCTCGACCCATGCGACGGTCATAAACGGACCCGGACATTTCTCAGTCTCTTTAAAAGTCGCTACAGCGCTCTCGATCGAAGCGGGACGCGCCTCATTCACGCTGCCGGTGCCGCGGGCGAGTAGCTCGCTCTTGAGCCTCGACATGCCGGGCAGTCACGCGAACGTCAGGATAGAACCCGGGCTGGTTATTCGGAGGGCGACGTCGGATACTCATACGATGGTCGAGGCAGCGCTCGACCCGGGAAAGCCTGCTAAGGTTTGGTGGACTACAAGAGAAATCGAAGCTCCGGTGGCTCAGCGGGAGGTTCGCTTTCTTTCAGATGTGAAAGAGCTGCTCTCGGTTGGTGATTCACAGTTGCGTATCGCCGCCTTGTGTGATGTTGCGGTCGTCCAGGGGGAGCCTGATGAATTTCACGTCCCGCTCCCTGCGGGCTTTGATGTCACCGAGGTCACCGGCAGCACGCTGGATTCGGGCGAGACTCGATCGGGTGATCTGGTCCTAAAGGTGCGCGAACCGGCGCGCCGCACCCATCAGTTCTTGATCGCGCTTGAGCGGGCGAACCGCGAGACAAAGCTCGACGCGCCGCTATTGTCACTCGCCGGATCTCAGCGAGAGACCGGCGAAGTGCTGGTCGAGGGCATTGGCACCATGGAAATGACCGCTAAGGAGGACGGTGGATTGAGGCGCATTGACGTTCGTGAAGCGGGCGCGGTAGCCCGGTCGCTTGCGCGCTTTCCGCTCCAGGCGGCGTTTCGATACCATCGCAATCCCGGAGAGATGCCGAAGCTGTCGCTCGAGTGGACCCAGTTTCCCGATAGCTCGGTGCTGTCCGCGGTAGCCGAACAGGCCACGATCACATCGCTGACCAACATCGAAGGCAAATCTCTGACCGAAGTTACTCTGCGGATAAGAAACCATGCACAGCCGTTTGTAAAAGTCGAGTTGCCGCCGGGCGCGACGATCTTTTCAGCCGAGGTCGACGGCCAAACCGTGAAACCGGTGCTGGGACCTGACGGTAATCGCGTCCCTTTGTTGAGACCCGGGCTCGCGTTGTCCGGACCCTACACCGTATCGTTTGTCTATCTGACGCTGGGAGCGCGATTCGCAAAAGGCGGCGCCTACGAACTGGGGCTACCCAAACTGGACATCCCGATCAGCTTGATGAACTGGGAGGTCTATTTGCCTGACCGGCTGGATGTAAAGCAATTCGGCGGTAACGCTCTTGCGGAAGTGACGCTGCCGCCGCGCGCTCGCGATCTGATTGCAAGCGAGGATGATTACGACGAACGAACCCTGGACGCCTGGACGTCGACCGGCGTTGATATCGCCAAACTTGGCGCTGGGCAGATCGGCGGCATTGTCGTTGACCCAAGTGGCGGTGTGATCGCAGGCGCCAATATCACCGTGACTAATAAGGCGACTGGATCAACCCAGGCGGCGAAGACTGATTCTGAGGGTCACTGGGTGATGTCCTCAGAGCAGGCTGGGCCAGTTGAGGTCAGGGTCCAGTCGAGCGGGTTCAAAGACTCGGTGCAGGAACTCAACTACGACCCGGGACGAGCAGCCCGGATGGGGACTACGTTACAGGTTGGGTCGGTCTCAGAAACTGTCACAGTGACCTCAAATGCGGCCAGCCTGCAGAAAGAAGCCGATAGAATCGAAAGCCAGGCCCGCAAGGACCAGCAGGCGCAGCTAAATGCTCCGTCGCAAAACGTCACCAACCTGCAGAAACGCGTATCCGGTATTCTGCCGGTTAGGGTAGATGTTCCCCGTGGAGGCAAGTCTTACCGGTTCGTCAGACCACTCGTAATGGGAGAGGAGACCAAAGTCACGTTTCAGTATCGGTCCAAGTAAGACTCTGGCTCGGGCAGCTCAGTCGCAGCGCAGCGCCTGGATCGGGTCGAATCTTGTCGCTCGCCGGGCCGGGATGTAGCATGCCGCCAGCGCTACAGCGCTTAACAGCACTGCGATTGTCCCGAATGTAATAGGGTCGGCTGCTGTCACACCAAACAATAGACTCGACACTACTCGAGCTAATGTGAGTGCGGCTCCAAGTCCTATTGCCAACCCGAGAAGCGTCATCCTGACACCACGGGCAATCGCAAGCCTGAGCACCGCGGCCGGCCGAGCGCCCAGTGCTATGCGAATCCCGATCTCGTTAATTCGCTGGTTCACTGAATACGAGACGACGCCGTAGATCCCGAGCGACGCCAGGACCAGTGCCAGAACTGAGAATCCGCCAAGCAGGAATGTAACGAAGCGCCTCGGCGAAACGGATCGATCCACTAGCTGGTCCAATGTCTGAAAGTCGCTGGTCGGCAGATCCGAGTCCACGCTCTTTAGCCCGGCTCTAATGCTGGGAACCAGAGACGCCATCGGGAGCCTGGCTCGTACGACGAGGTCCATGGAACCCCAGTCATGTTCCTGCGTCATCGGAAAGTACATCTCCATGCCGCCCTCTTGTTCCAGGGCGCCGTGTCGTACGTTCCCGACGACGCCAACGACCTGCCACTCCTCCGGGCCGTTCATTGCGATCTGGCCCAGAGGGTTTTGACCTGGCCAGAGCCGCTCGGCCATTGACTGGTTGACTATCAGGACCTTCCTGCTTTCATCGGTATCGCCCCGCGTGAATTCGCGCCCCGAGACAAGTGGTATCTTCATGGTCTGGATATAGCCGGAGTCGATCATTCTAGGATAGGCGATCGGGAATGTGTCCGGAGTGTAGGTTTGGCCCTTTGCCGCGATTCCCCAGGTACGATTCCGCCCGAGCGGCAGGGCATCCGTCAGGCCGGCTGACTCCACTCCAGGAATCGCCCCGACCTTGCGCACGACTTCTTCAAAGAATGCCAGCTTCTGGGGTATCGATTTGTAGCGCGGGCTCATCTCGATTCGCCAGGCCGCGGTCTGCTCCGGACGAAACCCTGGATCGACTTCCAGCAGCCTTAGGAAGCTTCGAATCAACAGGCCGGCGCCCACCAGCAGAACGCATGCGAGCGCTACTTCTGAAACCACAAGTGTGCTTCGAATCCAAGCGCCTCGCGTGCCCTCGCTCGATCCCCGGCTGCTGTCCTTCAAGCTATCGTGGACATCACCGCGCGCCATCAGCAGAGCCGGGGCAACTCCGAAGAGGAGCCCGGTCAGGACCGCGGCGCCAATTGTGAAAGCCAGCGCCTGGCCATCAATCCGCACCGCCTGCAGCATCGGGATGCTGATTGCATTGGAAGCGGCCAGCATCCGAGTCGCACCCAGCGCAAGAAGAAGGCCCAGTGCAGCCCCGCAACCAGCGAGTAAAAGGCTCTCGGTTAACATCTGGCGGATCAAGCGTATCCTAGCTGCCCCCAGCGCCACCCGCACTGCAGTTTCCTTGCGCCTCGAAACTGACCTGGCCAACAGCAGATTTGATAGATTGCTGCACGCGACCAATAACACGCAGCCGACTGCGCAAAACAGTACGACGAAAGCAGAACGAAAGCGGCCGCTTACCTGGTCCTGCAGGCTGGTCAGCCTTGCGCCGTTCCGATTGCGCTCCGGGTGCGCGCGCTGCAACTCCGGAGTTATTGTGTCGAACTCTGCTTGCGCGGTCTGGATCGTGACGCCCGGCTTCAACCTGCCGACGACTGCCAGTGTATTGCCCCAGCGATCGGTCTCCGGGCAGATCGGGAACGGTTCGAGCAGATCGATGTGAGAACTGGGCGCGAATACCGATGCAAAATCGAATGAAGCCGGCAGCACCCCAACCACCATTGTGGCTTTGTCGTTGAGAGTTATGGGCCGCCCGACAATTCCGGGGTCGCCGCCAAAGCGCCGCTGCCAAAAGCTGTGTGTAAGAATTGCGGCTGGCCTTCCGTTCCAGATGCACTCTTCCTCGACAAACCCTCGCCCGATCTCAGGACTCACGCCGAGGAGGTCAAGGAAATTCTGTGATACGCCGACACCTCTCAAGCGCTCGGGCTCACCGTTTCCAGTCATTATGTCGCTGCCATAGTCAAAAAAGGCAAAGTACGCGGCCAGATCCTCACAGGACTGGTTCAACCTTCGCCAATCTGAAAAGTGACCGACCTGGGTCGTCACCCCCGACAGGTTCCCCTCGGCCGCCGTCAGAATGCCGCCTGACTTCTTATCAGGGACACGGTCGCTCGAAATCCACACCAGGCGATCCGGCTGCCGGAATGAAAGCTGGCGCAAGATCAAGACATTTACGATGCTAAAGACGGCCGTGTTGGCGCCAATTCCGAGGGCCAGCGTTGCAACCGCTATAAAGGTGAAGCCCGGTTCCTTTAGCAGCATCCGGACTCCGAACCGCAGATCTTGCCACAGTGACTCCATAATCCCCTCCCGCGTAGGTGCGTAATCGATGCAAAAAGTTTCAACGTATCCATCGATCCCTGCAGCAACTTCCCATGCGCCCGAAGTTGTCTATGCGATCTCAAACCTATCCGAGTCCGCCCCTCTCAGATTGAAAGGTTGAAATCACGCCACCAGATGAAGTACTATCCGGCAACACCGATAATCGCATAAGACCTCTCGTCACTAAGCGGGCAGCCGGCGCCCAGCGCGTCATAGCTGCCTATCCGAAAGGATCAAATGCGACCGGCGATTTCTCCGAGTGCAATGGTGTAGCATAGATGGAATGCAGCAGGAACAGGGTGCAGCATGGATAAGGTGGGCGTAGCAATCATCGGCTCGCAATTTGTTTCCCACATCCACGCCGAGTCCCTATCCAGAGTGCCTGACGCCAAGCTTGTCGCCGTCGCCTCCAGAACCGAAGCTCATGCCAGGGCTTTCGCCGAAAGGTTCCACGTCGCGCGATTCTTCACCGACTACAGGCGAGTCCTCGAGTTGCCCGAAGTGAACGTCGTCCTGATCGGCGTTCCGAATGACCTTCATGCCGCGATAGTCATCGACTGCGCGCGCGCCGGCAAACACGTCATTATCGAGAAGCCGTTTTGCATGAATCTGGACGAGGCCGACCGCATGATATCTGCCTGCCGCCAGTCTCGCGTCAAGCTGATGTATGCCGAGGAACTCTGCTTCACTCCAAAGTACGTCCGCGCCAAGACTCTCATCGACGAGGGAGCCATCGGCCAGGTCTATTTGATCAAGCAGAGCGAAAAGCATTCCGGCCCCCATTCGGATTGGTTCTGGGACGTCGACCGTTCGGGCGGCGGAGTGCTGCTCGACATGGGATGCCACGGAATCGAATTCGCCAGGTGGATACTCGGCAAGCCGCCGGTCAAGAGCGTCTATGCACAGGTTGGCACTTACGTTCACCGCGACCGCACCAGAGGCGACGATAATTCCATCCTGATCGTCGAATTCCAGGGCGGCGGCACTGCCCTGATCGAAGATAGCTGGGCCAAAGAAGGCGGAATGGATGACACCGCCGAGTTCTATGGCAGCGCAGGAGTCATTTATGCGGACGTGTTGCGCGGCAGCTCGCTGGTTACTTTCAGCAAAGCCGGCTACGGATATGCCGTCGAAAAAGCCGCGTCGACGGCGGGCTGGACGTTCACTATGTACGAGGAATCGTGGAACTACGGATTCCCGCAAGAGCTCGACCATTTCATCAAGTGCGTAAAATATGACCTCGAGCCTTTGGAAACCGGCGAAGACGGCCGCGCAGTCTTGGAGATCCTGTTTGCCGCATACGAATCGGCTGCGACTGGAGCGAAGATCCAATTCCCGTACACTCCGCGGTTTGGCTCCCGGCCGATCGAAGCATGGCTAAAGAGAGGCGAGGAGGGCGTTGCCTGAACAACTGAGGAGACGGTTAGTAGCGAGAGCCGCAGGTCGCGCTGTGTAGTTCCGCCAAGATATACTACCCCAGGTTACGAGACGAGCCCTGAATAACTGGTCAAAGGAGACTGTAAATGAGCACCAATGATCGCTCCAGCACCGGGCATAATCTGTTGCTGCTATTCATAGCGTTTTTCGGCATCTTTGTGTACGGACT
>Ga0126379_10001292_pt1 | contig 15063 bp, 15 predicted proteins | sample PanSoiMetPlot_24_FD_92640 | JGI IMG/M metagenome (GOLD analysis project Ga0126379, IMG submission 92640) | Tropical forest soil microbial communities from Panama - MetaG Plot_24 | ecosystem: Environmental > Terrestrial > Soil > Tropical forest > Bulk soil | place: Panama | collected 2016-02-17 | reverse complement strand
CGGCGTGCTCGCGTTCTTCATGGTGAGCGCGTTCCTGTTCGACGCGCCGTATCACCGCCGCCCGCGCCACGTCGACGTCTGGGGCATCGCCCTCATGGTCCTGGGCTTCGGCTGCCTGCAGCTCGGCCTCGATCTGGGCGAGCGCAACGACTGGTTCGACTCCGGCTTCATCGTCACACTGGTCGTCCTGGCGGCGTGCATGCTGGGCGCGTTCGTCGTGCGAGAGCTGATGGCCCCCGAGCCGATCCTCGACCTGGGGGTGTTCCGCGATCGAAACTTCAGCCTGAGCAGCCTCGCCATCCTGCTCGTCGGCTTCGGCTTCAACTCGAGCTTGCTGCTGGTCGCGCTCTACACCCAGCAAATCCTCGGCTACGACGCGTGGTCTTCCGGCCTCACGCTGGCGCCGGGCGGCTTCGGCACGATGATCGCGCTCCTGATCTCGGGTCGGCTCGTCTCGCGGATGGACCAGCGGTTGATGCTGGCCGCCGGCTGCTCGCTGCAAGCGGTGGCGCTCTGGCTCATGACGCACGTCACGCCGACGATGGAGTTCTGGGACCTGGCGTGGCCGCGCTTCGTGCAGGGATTCTCGCAGGGCTTCATCTTCGTCCCGCTCCAGGCGCTGTCGCTGGCGACGGTGCGGACGGAGCGCCTGGGCAACGCGACCGCCGCCTACAACGTCCTGCGCAACATCGGGGGCAGCGTCGGCGTGGCCGTGGCGACCACCGTGCTGGCGCGGCGCAGCCAGTTCCACCAGGTGGCGATGACGAGCCACATCAACGTCTGGAATTTCGCTTCCGACGATCGCCTGCGGGGATGGACGGCGCACTTCATCGCGCACGGGGCCGACACCTTCACGGCCGCGCGCCAGGCCATCGCCATGCTGTACCGCGAGGCGGTGGTCCAGGCGAGGATCCTGTCGTACGCGGACGACTTCTGGCTGCTCTTGTCCGCGTACATCGCCGTGTTCGCGCTGATCCCGTTCATGCGCCGGGTTCACGTGGGACAGGTCGCGCGCGGTAGGCGGCGAGCGGACGAAGAGGAGGGCGCGGGCGCCCGCGATCCCGGCCTCCCGGCGCCGACGGACTGACGGCGGCAGCGGACGGACGCGACAACCGATTCACGGCGGCAACCGACTGACAGCGGCAACGGGCTGACCGCGGCAACCGATTCGGCGGCGGCGACGTGACCGGTGGAGCGCGCCGCGGCGCCACGAGGAGATGACATGGCGGAGACGCTGACGGTGAGGACGCCGACGCTCGACATCGCCTGCGAGGCGCACGGCGACGCCGGCGCGGTGCCGGTCATCCTGCTGCACGGGTTTCCCGACGACGTGCACGCGTGGGACGAGGTGGTGGGACCGATCGCCGCGGCCGGGTACCGGCCGCTCGTCCCGTACCTGCGCGGATGCGGGCCCACGCGCTTTCGGGATGCCGCCGAGCCGCGCATGGCGCAGCAGGCGGCCATCGGCCAGGACCTGCTGGAGCTCATGGATGCGCTCGGCGTCGAGACCGCGGGGCTCTGCGGGTACGACTGGGGCGGTCGCGCGGCCTGCATCGCGAGCATCCTGGCGCCGCACCGCGTGCGCGGCCTCGTGACGATCGGCGGCTACAACGTGCAGAACACCATCCAGCCGCTCGGCCCCGCGTCCGCCACCGCGGAGCGCGCCTACTGGTACCAGTGGTACTTCAACACCGAGCGCGGGCGCGCCGGGCTCGCGGTGCTGCGCCGGGACCTGTGTCTCCTGCTGTGGCGGGAATGGTCGCCGACGTGGGTCTTCGACGATGCGCTGTTCGAGCGGACGGCGCCGTCCTTCGACAATCCGGACTGGGTCGAGGTCGTGATCCACTCGTATCGACACCGCCACGGCAATGCCCCGGGCGATTCTCGCTTCGACGCGGTCGAGCGCCGGCTCGCGGAGCGCCCGCCGATCACGGTGCCGAGCGTCATCCTGGAGGGCGCCGACGATACCGTCGCCCCACCGCATCGATCCGAGCGACAGCTCTCGCTGTTCCCCGCCGGCACCGAGCGCCGGGTCGTGCCGGGCGCCGGCCACTTCCTGCCGCGGGAACGGCCCCTCGTCGTGGCAGAGGCGCTCCTGAAGGTGATGTCCGCCAGGCCGTAGCGCCTCGCCATTGCTGACAGGCCGTAGCGCCTCGCTCGCGCCGGACGGGCCGGTGGGCTTGAATTTCGCGCATGCGGGGCGTGCTCAGCATCCTGATCGCACTCTGTCTCGCGCTTCCCGTCGTCGCGGCACCGGGCGACGGGACGTCACCCACCAGCACGCTGATCGAGGCGCAGACACGGCTCGTCGAGCGCACCCGCGAGTACCGCGAGAGCCTCGAGAAGGTCCTCGCCTTCCAGGATGCCGAGGTCGCGCGGGCGGAAAATCAGGTTCAAGTGCGAAAGGACCTGTTCGCGCGTGGCATCGTCTCCAGGCGCGAGATGGAGCAGGGCGAGGCGGCGCTGGCCGGCGCGCGAGACCGCGCGGACGAGACGCGGAAGCGAATGGAGGAGGCGGACGCGCTGGTCGGCGAGACGCTCGCCGCCATCGAGCTGGCACGGATGCCGAAGGTGGCGCACACCGACCTGGTGGTCACGGAGACCGTTATCCGGTATCAGAGCCCCGTCGCCCCCGATGCCGTGGACTTCGCGACGCTCGAGACCTTCTTCGCCCGGCGCTTCGGGCACGCGCTGCCGGTGAGCGCGCGGGGGCAGACGCTGGTGCACGAGCGCATGGGGCTCGATCATCGCCGCGCCATCGACGTGGCCCTGCATCCGGACAGCGAGGAGGGCCAGGCGCTCATCGAGTACCTGCGCCTCAACCACATCCCGTTCCTCGCGTTCCGCCGCGCCGTGCCCGGCGCGTCGACCGGCGCGCACGTGCACATCGGACCGACCTCGCTCGCGCTGTTGCCGGTCAGGAACACGAGCAGATAGTCGGCGGCCAGCGCGTGCGCGATGGCCGGGTGCGCGACGGGGCTCGACGGCCCGTCGCTACGCGGACAAGAGGCGGCCGTATCCGGGGACGCGGTCGGCGACGCTCATGAGCCGGAGCGCGTGCCAGAGCGTCGCGGCCTGGCTGGTGACGACGGGCTTTCCCAGATCGCGCTCCAGGCGCTCGACGATGCCTGCGGTCGGCAGCCCGGTGCCGCTGATCAATACGGCGTCGGCGTCCTCGGTATTCACGGCGCGGCCCAGGTCGTAGGCGCGCTCCTCCGTCTCGTCGTAGATGTTGCTGACGCCCTCGAGGCGGCGGTAGGCGACGAGCTCGAAGCCGGCCGCCTGCCAGTACGCGCGCCCGGCCTCGCTGATCGCGGCGGGGTACGGCGTGGCGAGCGCCAGCCGGCGGACGCCCAGGTGCTGGAGCGCGGCGATGACGGCGCGCGCGGTGGTGAAGGCGCGGGCGCCGGCGAGGGCGTTGAGCCGGTCGAGCAGCGCGGGCTCGCTGGTGAACCCGGTCAGGTAGCTGACCGCCGTGTGAGCCAGCGCCATCGCATCCGGCCTGAGCGCCGAAAGGGAGCGCGTGGCCGCGGGCAGCGAGTCGAGGTAGGCGAGCGTGCGCTCCACCATGCCGTCGACGCCGCCTGGCTCTCCGGCGAGCGTCTCGAGACGAGCGAAGTGCACGGTGACGGACGGCGGCGCCATGCGATAGAGCTCGGGCTCCACCGTCGGATTGCCCGCCGGCACCAGCACGCCGAGGCGCGCGCGCGTCGCCATGACGCCTCGAACCGTATCCGCGGCGTGCGCGCGCGTCAAGGAGCTCGCCCGCGGGATGCGCGAGCACGGGCCCCGCACCACGGAGCAGGGCTATACTCGGAAGCCGTGCGTGGGCGAGGGCGCCGGCCGCGCCGGCGGCCCGCCCGAAAGGAGGACCGGCATGTCACCCGAGCCTGCATCGACCGGCGCGCAAGAGTCCGCACCGCTTCCCCGGCTCGGCGTCGGGACCATCGTCAAGCACCTGCAGTTCGGCGTCGGGCGCATCGTGGCCTACGAGCCCGGCCAGTACGTGATCGTGTTCCGCGGCGGCGACACGCGCCACGTCGCCTTCGGCTACGACGGTCTGGAAGTCGAGGAGCGCCGGGGCGATCCCGAGACCGATCGCATCCGTCAGGCGGTGCGCGACGTTCTCGGCGACCACGGCTGGATCGACGTCGAGCTCGAGCTGTCGCCGCGGTGGGCCGGCGGCACGCTGCGGCTGATTCCCGCCAAGGGCGATCTGCAGGCGAAGGACGTGCCGATCGAGGCCTTCTTCAAGAAGATCATCGGCATTCGCGACCGCCTGCGCGTGCTCGAGCAGAAGGTCAACGCGCACCCCCGGCTCGGGTCCGAGGAGAAGCTCGAGCTCGAGGGCTACATCACCCGGTGTTACGGCAGCCTGACGACGTTCAACGTGCTCTTCGCCGCGGAGGGCAGCCGCGTGCAGGGCACCGGCGAGCGCGACTGAGCGCTCGGATCACAGAAGGGGGACGGGCCGCGATGAGCGAGGACGCCCTGCGGAAGATCGCGCTCTCGGTGAGGAACTGGGGGCGGTGGGGAGACGATGACGAGATCGGCACGCTGAACTACATCACGCCCGCGAAGATCGCCGCGGCCAGCCGGCTCGTCACGAGCGGCAAGGTGTTCGCCCTCGGCATCCCGCTCGGCCGCCAGGGCCCGCAGAGCGGGACCCGCGCGCGCTTCAATCCCATCCACACGATGTTCCGGGACGGTGGCGACCAGCCGAGGACGCCGGCCGAGGTGGCCGAGATGCAGGGCTACGGCGGGTCGGACGACTGGATCGTCATGCCGCTCCAGTGCGTCACGCAGTGGGACAGCCTGGCCCACGTGTTCGACTCCGGCAAGATGTACAACGGCTGCGACGCGGCGCTGGTGACCAGCAGCGGGGCGGCGCGCAACAGCATCGACAAGACGAAGGACAAGATCGTCGGCCGCGGCGTCCTGCTCGACGTGGCGCGCTACAAGGGCATGGCGCGGCTCGAGCCCGGTTACGCGATCACCGTGGCGGACCTCGAGGGCACGGCGGCCCGCGCCGGGGTCACCGTCGAGAGCGGGGACATCCTGCTCGTGCGCACGGGCTTCATGTCGGGCTATCTCGAGAAAGGCAGCTGGGACCACTTCGACCTGGACTCGTCGCCCGGTGTCTCGGTCCACACCGCGCCGTGGCTCCACGCGAAACAGGTGGCCGCCATCGCGAGCGACAACTACGCGGTGGAGGTCCGGCCCTCCGAGCTGCCGCCGTTCCGCAGCCCGTTCCACATCTGCGCGATCCCCAACATGGGGCTCACGCTCGGCGAGATCTTCTTCCTCGACGACCTGGCCGCCGACTGCGCGGCCGACGGGCGCTACGCGTTCCTGCTGGTGGCCCCACCGCTCCCCGTCACGAATGCCGTCGGGACTCCCATCAACCCGTACGCGATCAAGTGAGGCGCCGGTCGTGATCAAGAGCATCGGGTTATTGACGCGGAGAGAAGGGATGACGCACGAGCAGTTCGTGAAGCACTGGGTGGACGTGCACGCCCCGCTGGCCCACGCCGTGCCGGGGATCCGCCGCTACGTCCAGTCGCACATCGTCGAGGAGCGCCGGCGGCCGGATATCGACGCGCTCGACGTCGAGATCGACGGCATCGCCGAGCTCTGGTACGACGACCGCGAGGCGATGGCGCGCGCGCTGGCGACGCCGGAGGCCAAGGCGCTGCACGCCGACGGCGCGCTGTTCATCGGCCGCATCAAGAGCTACACGATCGAGGAGAAGGTGATCATCCCGCGGTCGTAGCGGCCGCGGGCGCGTCCGCGCGGTCGAACCGGCGCCGCGTGCCGTCCGCCGCGGGTCCGGCTCCGGGGTACGCGAGAGCTGCCCGGACGCGCGCCCGCGCACCAGCTACTTGTCGCCCTGGACGTTCTCCTCCTCTCGCTCCTCGCGGAGCGCCATCGCCTCGTCCTGCTGCTTCACCAGCGTCTTGTACGTCGCGTACGCGGTCTCGGTCCCGACGTACAGGCACTTGCAGTAGTCGGGGTCCGCGTAGACGTAGTGCGACTTGCCATCGGCCTGCCGCCGGATGAGCCGGTGCGCGCGTATCGTCTGCAGGTGCTCGGCGCGCTGTGGCGTGTCGGCGGGCACCTTCTTGAACCCGGCCTGAGACAAGAGGCCCTCGGTGTTGTCGACCGACAGCGCGCAGCCGCCGAGCCCGACGGCCAGCCCGATCATCGAGATCCGGAGCGCTCGTCGCATGTCCCCTCCCTGGCGATTGTGTCCGAGGATCGTCGCGGGCGCGATGTGATTGCCGGTGCTGCTCGCGCCGGCCGATAGTACCCTGTTCCGAGATCCACCGCAGCCGATGGTCGATCCCACGTCGTTCGAGGAGGATGGGTCATGGCCACGAGTCCCGCGCACCGGGATCTGATCCTCGATCAGTTCACGCGCCAGGCCGCGCCGTTCTCATCGTCACCCGAGATCCGGGGCGAGGAGGCGCTGCGCCTCATCGTCGACTGGAGCGGCGCGGGGCGAGACGACACCGTGCTCGACGTGGCCTGCGGCGCCGGCCATGTCGCGTGCGCGTTCGCGGCGACGGTGCGGCACGTCACGGGCATCGATCTCACGCCGGCGATGCTCGAGCGCGCGCGGGCGCTCCAGGCGGAGAAAGGCCTCACCAACGTCACGTGGAACCAGGGCGACGTGGCGCCGCTGCCCTTCGCAACGGCGACCTTCACCGTCGTGACGGCGCGCTACGCGTTTCACCACTTCCCGGACCCGGCCGCCGTCCTGGCCGAGATGACCCGGGTGTGCGCTCCGGGCGGCACCGTGATGGTCGTGGACACCGAGGCACCGGCCGACCCGGTCAAGGCCGCCGAGTTCAATCGCGTCGAGCGGCTGCGCGACCCCTCGCACACGCGCATCCTGACGCTCGCCGAGCACCGGGCGCTGTTCCAGCGGGCCGGCCTCCCGGAGCCGCGCGTCACGTCGTATCGGCTCGAGATGACTGTGGACGCGCTGCTGGGGCGCTGTTTCCCCGACACCGCTGACGTCGAGGCGATCCGCGACAGCTTCGCCGCCTCGCGCCGCGACGACCGCCTCGGCATTCCCGTGCAGGGTGAACCAGGCGCCCTGCGCGTCTCGTACCCGATCGCCGTCCTGGCGGCCCGGCTTCCGGCCTGACGCGAAGCCCTCGGGACGGCGCGGCGATACGGCCCGGCGAGGCCCCTGGGACGACAACGCGAGAGGGCTGGGGCCATGGCCCGTGGACGACACGGCGCCACGGCCTGAGGCGACGCCCTGGGCGACGCGGCGCCACGGACTGAGGAGATTCGCATGCGCGTCGGATTCATCGGTCTCGGCAACGTCGGCGCACCCATGGCGGGCCACGTGCTGCGGGCGGGATTCCCGCTGATCGTGCACGACGTGCGGGAGAGCGTTGCCGCAGGTCTCCTCGACGCCGGAGCGGCGTGGGCCCGGAGCCCGGCCGACGTGGCCGCGCGGTGCGAGGTGATCTGCACCTGCCTGCCCGGGCCGCCGGAGATGCAGGAGGTGATGCTCGGCGCGAACGGAATCGCGGTGGCCGTGCAGGCCGGGGCGGTGTGCGTCGACCACACCACGAATGCGCCCGACGTCGTCCGCCGCGTCGGCCGCGCGCTCGCGGCGCTGGGGGCCCATCTGCTCGACGCCCCGCTCGACGGAGGGCGAGAGGGCGCCCTCGAGGGTCGGCTCACCCTGTTCGTCGGTGGCCCGGAGGCAGAGCTCCGCCGGGTCGCGCCGGTGCTCGACACGTTCGCGCGCAGCGTCGTCCCGGTGGGCGAGCTGGGCGCGGGATCCGTCGCGAAGATCGCGCACAACGCGCTCGCGATGAGCATCGACCTGCTCATCGCGGAATGCCTCACGCTCGGGGTGAAGGCTGGCGTCGCGATGCCCCGCCTGGTCGAGGCGTTTCGCGAGGGGTGCGTCGTCCGCGACAACGCGATGTTCACGAAGCGCATGCCGGCCACGTTGTTCCGCGGCGATTTCGCGGCCCGCTTCGCCCTCAAGCTGGCGCACAAGGACTTCGGCCTGGCCCGCGACCTCGCCGCGCGGCACGGGGTGCCTACGCGCCTGCTCGATCTCTGCGAGGCGGAGCTCCTCGAGGGTCTCGGCCGTGGCTGGGGCGACGACGACCGCCTGCGAGCCTCCACCCTCCAGGAGGAGCGCGCGGGCGTGGCGTTGCGCCTCCCGCCGGATCTCCCCACCACGCGGCCGTAGCCGGACTGGCCATCGCCGGACTCCGCTCGAACACCGTGCCCGGTCTCCCGTGAATGCTCCCGGGCCCAGCGGCCGCCGCCGGTGGCCGTCGCGCAGGGGGACCGTCCACCATGGCGGATGATCACCACTCGGCGGACCGTGTCGGGCAAGTTGACCATGGTCCATGACCATGGTAATAACAGCGCCATGGAGACCATGGCGATCTCCAGATTCAAGGCCACGTGCCTCGCGGCGCTCGAGCGCGTGCGCCGGACCGGCCGGCCGCTGCGCGTGACGCGGTTCGGCCAACCGATGGCGGACGTCGTGGCGGCGACCCCGGAGCGCCGGGGCGGCCAGTGGCTCGGGTCGTTGCGGGGGACCCTCGAGATTCGCGGGGACATCGTGGCGCCGTCGAGCGAGCTCGCGCGGTGGGAGGCGCTCAATGAAGCTTCTTCTCGACACGCACATCTGGCTGTGGAGCCACGCCGAGCCCGAGCGACTCGCCCGGCGGGTGGCCGGCGCGCTCGGCGACGCGCGCAACGAGCTGTGGCTGTCCCCGATCAGCGTCTGGGAGTTTCTGCTGCTGGTGCGTCGGGGGCGCGTGGCGCTCGGCGCGCACCTGCGCGCCGACCAGTGGGTCGAGGCCGCGCTCGCCCGCGCCCCGATGCATGATGCGCCGCTGAACCGCGAAGTCGCGGTGCGCAGCCGGACCATGCGCGTCCCGCACGAAGACCCCGCCGACCGGTTCCTCGCTGCGACGGCGGAGGTCTACGAGTTGACCCTGGTCACGGCCGACGATCGGTTGCTGCGGGGCAGGGGGTTCCGGACTCTGGCGAACCGGTGAATCGGCGGCGCGGGCACCGGACGCGGGATGGTCGTCGGGTGGACCGAGGCCTCGACGGCCCCTCCCATCGGCGCGCCGTCAGCCCTTCACCGCGCCCATGGTCAGGCCGCGCACGATGTGGCGCTGGAGCACGAAGACCACCGCCGCGATCGGCGCGAGCGCCGCGATGCCCACCACCGAGAGCTCGCCCCACTTCACGCCCTGCGAGGTGATGAGCTTCGGCACCGCCACCGGCAGCGTCTCGACGGCCTTGCCGCCCAGCATGAACGCGTAGAGGAACTCGTTCCACGCGAAGATGAAGCAGAGGACCGACGTCGCGATGATGCCGGGCCGGAGCAGCGGCAACACCACGCGGATCAGTACCCGGCCGGGCGAGTACCCGTCGGCCCGCGCGGCCTCCTCGAGCTCGACGGGCAGATCGCGGCAGAAGCTCCACAGCACCCACACGTAGAACGAGAGGTTGAAGGTCAGGTAGGCGAGCACGAGCCCGGTGTACGTGTCGAGCAGGCCGACCCGCGCGTAGATCAGGTAGAACGGGATCACGAGGGCGACGGGGGGCGCCAGGCGCGTCGCCAGCACGAACAGCAGGAGGTCGTCCCGCCGCCGGATGGGAAAGCGCGCGAACGCGTAGGCGGCCGGCGTGCCGACGACCACGACGAGCGCGGTGCTGAGCCCTGCGACCACGAGCGAGCGCCCGAGGTTCCAGACGAAACCCTCCGCGAGCACGTGGCGGACGTGCTCCGCGGTCGGCGTGAACGCCCACACCGGCGGGCGCGCGAACATCAGGGCCTCGGGCTTGACCGTCATGACGGCCATCCACAGCACCGGGAACACGCCGACGGCGGTCCATGCGACGGCGAGGGCGGTGAAGAGCGCGCGGCGGCGGCCTCCGCGCGACCGGCCGGGGCGGGCCGTCGAGGCCCCCTCCGATTCCTTAGAACGCGCCGAGCTTGCGGCGAGCGACTTGATAGAAGCCATTGGCGAAGGCGAAGAACATGACCCAGATCACGACGGCGGTGGCCGCGGCGGGTCCCAGATCCCAGAAGTCGAACACGCGCTTGTAGACGAAGAGGCTCACGGACTCGGTGGCCGTGCCGGGCCCTCCCCCCGTGAGCAGGAAGATCGTGTCGAAGACCTTGGACGCGTCGATGAGCCGCAGGAGCCCGATGACGACCATGAGCGGCATCATCAGCGGCACCGTGAGCCGCCGGAACGCCTGAAGCGCCGTGGCCCCGTCCACGGCCGCGGCGCGATACGGCGTTTCCGGCAGCGACTGCAGCCCGGCGAAGAGCGCCAGCATCATGAAGGGCGTCCACTGCCATACGTCGACCAGTACCAGCGCGTAGAGCGCGAGCGCCGGCGATGCGAGCACCGAGGTGCCGGTGAGGATGCCGAAGCGCTCGATCACGTTGTAGGAGATCAATCCCCACGACCCGGCGAGCATGATCTTCCAGAGGATCGCCACGACGGCCGGCGCCATCATGGTCGGCACGAAGCGCACAGGGATGATCACGGAGCGCAGGCAGATGCCCCGGTTCAGGATCAGCGCCCCGGCCAGGCCGAGGCCGAACGCGAGCGGCACGGCCGTCGCGATGAACAGCGCCGAGACCCCGGCGCTGTGCCAGAAGCGCGGGTTCAGGAGCAGCGCGCGGTAGTTGGAGAGGCCCGCCCAGTCGCCTATTTGGGCGTGGCGCATCTCGTGGAACGACAGGTACACCGTGTAGAGGAACGGGACGAGACCCACCGCGATCAGCGTGAGCATGGCCGGCGCGATGAGCGCGTAGGGAAACCACCCGACCCGGGCCGCCTCGCCGCCGCCGGGCCGGGCGCCGGCCGGCGTCAAAGGGTGCACTTGGCGCAGATCGCGGTGACCTTCTCCTGTCCCTCCTTGAGCGCGGCGTCCGCCGTCTTCTTGCCGAGCCCCACCTCCTGCACCAGGCCCACCAGCACGTCCATGATCTCGTAGAGCTTCGGCGCCTTCGGCTTGGCGATGCCGTACTTGAGGCTCTCCTGCATGGCGGCGTAGAGTCCCGTGAAGCGCGATTGCTTCAGGCTCGGCAAAGCCCACGTGCTGGTGCGGATCGGCACGCCGGCCCCACCGGACTTGGCGAAGAGCTGCTGCTGCGTGGTCTTGTCGACCATCCACTGGATGAAGAGATACGTCGCCTCCGGCTGCTTGCTGTGCTTGCTGATCACGATGCCGGAGGGCTCGGTCTCCGCGGAGCGCTTCTTGCCCTGCGCGTTCGCGGGCGAGCCCGCGTACAGGAACTTGCCGGCGAGCTTCGACTTGCCGGGCTGGTCGATGCCGAGCACGAAATCGCTCCACGCGAGCGTCTGCGCGGCGATGCCGTTGCCCATGACGGTGGGGACGTCGATCAGCGAGTACTCGGCCTGGCCGGGCGGGGAGTACTTCCAGAGCTCGGCCCAGAACTTTACGCCGGCCACGTTCTCGGGGCGGTTCACCGTCGGCCGGCCGTCGGCATCGAAGAGGTCGCCGCCGAAGTTCTTGACGAAGGCGTCGAGCACCGTCCACAGCGTGGTGCCCCCCTTGATCCCCTCCAGCACGATGCCGTAGAAGTCGCTCTCGAGGGTCTCGCCCGCGAGCTTCTCGCCTTTCTTCCGCGTGAAGAACTGCGCGATGTCCCGCATCTGCTGGAGCGTCTTCGCGGGCGCGAGATCGTAGTTGAAGTGCTTCTTGAACGCCGCGCGCTCGGTGGGATGGCTCAGGAGATCGCCGCGCGCCCAGTACACGACGTTGTAGTTCCAGTTGAGGAACCCGTACGTCTTGCCGCCGAACTTCGTGAGCGAATCGGCCGCGGGCTCGATGAAGTCGGCGCGATCGAGCGCGGGGTTGGAGAGAGCCTTGTTGCCGAGGAATTCGTCGATGGGACGGATCACGCCGGCCTCGAGGAGCAGGCCCATCTGGGGCGAGTGCAGCATGACGGCGTCGTAGGCGCCGCGGCCGGAGAGCATGTCGGCCTGTCCCTTGCTGATGACCTCGAAGTGGTTCAGGAGCTGATAGTCCACCTTGATGCCGGTCTCCTTCTCGAATTCCGGCACCAGGGCCTTCATGGATTCCTGCAGCGGCGTCACCTCGTCGAGGATGGTGATGGAGCGGCCCGTGTAGGGCTTCGCCGCGTCCTTGTACGACCACGTCTGGGCCGGCGACAAGCCCGGGACGATCGCCAGCAGCAATGCGGCCAGCGGGACAGGCCAGGTTTTCCGGACGATCTGACGGGTGCGTCTCGCGCTCATTGGTCGCCTCCAGGGGACTGCGGGTTCACTGGTGCGCGCGACGTCGCGTCACGCTGCGCCGGCCCACCGGCCGGCGGTCCGCTCGATGGCACCTGCTCCCGGACGCCGGCGCGGTGGACGAGGACGCTCACGCCTGCAGCGCCGCGCCCTCGACCGGGTCGAACAGCAGTGGCTCGGCGGCCGTGAAGTCGAGGACGACCGTCTCGCCCGGCTGAAAGCGCAGGCCGCGTGGCGCCTTCAGCTTGATCAAATCCTCGCCCAGCCGCACCGAGAGGATGCCATATCGGCCGAGCGGCTCCCAGACCCACACGCTCGCCGCCACGCCGGCGGCGCCGTCGCGCGCGAGGGCGATCTCCGCGGGTCTGAGCCCGAGCACCGCCTGTCTGTCCGCATCGCCGAGCTCGAGGCGGCGCGCCACGGACGCGGGCAGCGGCAGGACGAGGCCCGCGTGCCCGACCGCGAGCGCGCCGCCCTCGCGGACCACCTCGCCGCGCAGGAGATTGAGCGGGGGATCGCCGACGAGTCGCGCCACGTCGAGGGTCGCGGGCCGCCGGTACACATCGTCGGGCGTGCCGACCTGGCGCAGCCGCCCGCGGACCAGCACCGCGACGCGGTCGGCCACGGCCATGGTCTCCAGCGCGTCCGGCGAGGTCCAGATCGCCGGCGCGCCCGCGCGGGTCAGGCGCCGGCGGATCGTCCCGCGAAGCGCGTGCCGCAGCTTCGCGTCGAGGTGCGAGATGGGCTCGTCGAGGACGGAGGCCCGCGCGTCCTGGACGAGGGCCCGGCAGAGCGCCACGCGCTGCCGCTGACCGCCCGAGAGCTCGGCGGGCCGGCGCTCCTCGAGCCCGTCCAGCTCCACCAGGCACAGCAGCTCGCGCACGCGAGCCGCGATCGCGGCCCGCGTCAGTCGAGGTGCGCCCGGCGCGCGCAGGGGGAACGCCACGTTGTCGAAGACGGCGAGATGCGGGTACAGCGCGTACGACTCGAACATCGCGGCGACGCGGCGGCGCTCGGGCGGCATCCGGGTCACCGGCACGCCGTCGATGCGCACCTCGCCACCGGTGGGCGTCTCGACGCCGCTCACGATCCGGCACAGCGTGGACTTTCCCGCGCCGGACGCGCCGGTGATCCCGAGGATCTCACCGGCCTCGACGGCGACGTCGACGCCGCAGAGCGCCTCCACCTCGCCGAAGCGCCGCTCGATCGCCTCGAGCGTCAGCCGACCCATCCGCTGCGCCCGCGATGCTATGCGCGCGCCGCCGGCGCGGGAGGCGCGAGGCGCGCCCCGCCGTCTCGATCGAACACGTGGATCGCCGACGGTCGCAGCCGGTCGCCCGGGTCGCCAGCCGAGCGGTCCTCGATGCTGGCGCGCACGCGATCGCCGGCGCGCCACGGCGCCTCGCGGTCGACCTCGACGGCCAGCTCCGGCATCGGCGCGCCGCCGTCGATCTGGACGAGGACGACGTCCGTGTCGCCACGGGCTTCCCGATAGGACACGGACCCGGACAAGGCCGGCGACGGCCCTTCGCGATCTCCGTGGAGGGCCAGGTGCTCGGGCCTGATCCCGATGATGACCTCGTCCGGCGCCGTCGCGCCGAAGGCCGCCTCCACGGCGGACGGCAGCGCGAGCGCGCCGGCCGCGCTCTCGAGCACCAGGCAGCCGCCGCGACGCGCGGGCCGGCCCGGCAGCAGGTTCATCGGCGGCTCGCCGATGAACTGCGCGACGAAGAGATTCTGCGGCCGGTCGTAGAGGTCGTCCGGGGCGCCGACCTGCTGGAGCACGCCCCGGTCCATCACCGCTACGCGGTCGGCCATGGCCATCGCCTCGGTCTGGTCGTGGGTCACGAGGACGCCGGTGACCGCCGTCTCCTTCTGCAGCCGCTTGATCTCGGCGCGAAGCTGGCTCTTCTGCGCGCCGTCCAGGTGGCTCAGCGGCTCGTCGAAGAGGATCACGGCAGGCCGGCGCACCAGCGCGCGACCGATGCCGACGCGCTGCTGGGCGCCGCCGCTCAGGAGGCGCACGCTCGTGTCCCGGAACGGCTCCAGCCCGAGCAGCGCGATGACCTCATCGGCCGAGCGCCGGACCTCGTCGCGCGGGCGCCCGCGCACCGTGAGCGGGAACGCGATGTTCTCGGCCACGGTCAGATGCGGGTAGAGCGCGTAGTCCTCGAACACCATGGCGACGTTGCGCCGGGCGGCGTCCAGGCGTGTGACGGGCCGATCCCCGAAGTAGATTTCGCCGGCGCTCACGTCCTCGATGCCGGCGAGCATCTTGAGAGTGGAGGTCTTGCCGCACCCCGACGGGCCCAGGAGCGCCAGCAGCTCGCCGTCGGGGCACACCAGGCTCAGGTCTCGGACGGCCTCGACAACCCCGTACTGCTTGCAGACGCGGTCGAGCGTGAGGATCGCCAGGGGGACGCCTCGAGATGATGCGTCCTACTGCGGCCCGTCGGGCAAGGGCAGCACCCGGGCGTAGGCGGCGCGGAGCAGCTCTCTCGAGTCGCGCTCCTCGTGCACGTACCAGCGCAGCGTGTCGCGCGTGAGAAGGTCGACGGAGTCGTCGGCCACCTCGCGGTCGATCGACGCGAAGAACGCATCGACGTCGGCCGCCGACGATTCCGCGCGGCGGATGCGGATCTTGTCCGCGTCGGAGCGCGCAGCGTCGCCGAAAATGCGAAGGCGCTCCGCGAGCTTCGGGTCGTCTGCCTCGCGGAGGGTGAAGCCGAACCGCTCGATGCGCTGGCGGAACACCTCGCCG
>Ga0126379_10001290_pt1 | contig 15076 bp, 11 predicted proteins | sample PanSoiMetPlot_24_FD_92640 | JGI IMG/M metagenome (GOLD analysis project Ga0126379, IMG submission 92640) | Tropical forest soil microbial communities from Panama - MetaG Plot_24 | ecosystem: Environmental > Terrestrial > Soil > Tropical forest > Bulk soil | place: Panama | collected 2016-02-17 | reverse complement strand
GCGAAACCAACTTCCTTCACCACCGGACAGCGCACAATTTCTCGCCCAGGCTGGCAACGGCGCATGGACGTTTTGTTCGTGAAGAAACACGAGCGTCACTGAATGGGTGAACCTGAAGTTCAGCTTTGACGGTTTCAACATCACCAGCACTCCCAGCTTCGATGTGCCCATCGACAACGTTACGCAAAACCAGTATTACAACAGCTTCCCCAGAGTTCGAACGCCTGCATTGCCCACAGCCTGCGAGGCTCGCACACGGGCTGCTACAACTGCCCCGATGGTTGGGGCAAGACCATCGGCAGCGCTCGCCAGATTGAGTTCTCTGTTCACCTCGTCTTCTGAGAGCGGACGCCTGTGCTCTAGGGCTACTGCCGTGGCCCTGAATCCGCGGATTGCGCATTCGCCTCGATCGACGTACCCTTTTCTTGTTTGAGGTACTTGTATGCCTTCCAACATCCATCTTCTGATCAACGGTCAGGCGGTCCGCGTCAATGCCGAGCTGAACGACACCCTACTTTCCGTACTCCGCGAACAGCTCGACCTCACTGGCAGCAAGTATGGCTGCGGCGAAGGTCAGTGCGGGGCGTGCACCGTCTTGATTGACGGCAAGGCCCATCGTTCTTGCATCACTCCGGTATCGAGCCTGGCCAATAAATCAGTGACCACCATCGAAGGCCTCGCCCGCGGCCAGCATCTTCATCCCGTGCAGCAAGCTTTTCTCGACGAGGACGCCATGCAATGTGCCTACTGTACCTCTGGGATGATCATGTCCGCCGTTTCTCTCCTGAACAACAAGCGCAATCCTTCCGACGAAGAGATTCTTCAGTTTATGCAAGGCAACATCTGCCGTTGCGGCACCTATCCTCGCATCGTCTCTGCCATTCGCAAGGCCGCAGCCAGCATGCCGGAGCCACGCCCATGAGCGACGAGCCGCTTTTCCCCGACGCAATTGAGCCCGAGCGTTACGAGCTCACGGCTCCGCCTTCCTGGCGGTTTGAATCCGGTCGCCGTTCCTTTTTCAAATTCTTAGGCGCCGGTCTTTTCATCATTTGCACTGTTTCCAAAGCAGTCGCCCGTCAGGAATCAGGCGCCTCGCGGAGAAACACCGAGGATTCTCTTCCCCAGGAAATTGATGCCTGGCTGCACGTCGGCGAAAAGGGAGGCATTACCGTTTTTACCGGCAAAGTGGAAGTCGGCCAGAACATTCGCACTTCCCTTTCCCAGGGAGTTGCCGAAGAACTTCGCGTGCCTCTCGATTCGGTTCGCCTGGTCATGGGCGACACCCAGCTGGTTCCCTTTGACATGGGCACCTTCGGCAGCCGCACCACTCCCACAATGAACCTACAGTTGCGTCGTGTGTCGGCCGCCGCTCGCGACGCCCTGATCGCCATCGCCGCGAAACAATGGAACACAGATCCTTCGCATCTCTCCGCTGCGGATGGCAAAATTCTGGAAGCCGGTTCGCAGCGGTCCGCGACTTATTCGGAACTGGTGAAGGGTCAGCAGATCACACAGCTCCTTCCGTCGGAAGATCCGCTCATCCCTCCTGCACAGTGGAGTGTTGCGGGACGCACCGTGGCGAAGGTGGACGGCCGCGACTTTGTTACCGGCGCGCATCGCTATCCCTCCGACGAGAAACTTCCCAACATGCTCTATGGAAAAATCGTCCGTCCGCCGGCCTTTGACGCAACCCTCTTGTCCGCCGACACCAGTGAAGCCAGCAAACTCCCTGATGTCACCGTGGTTCGCGACGGAAATTTCCTCGGCGTTGCCGCGCCAACTTCGGCGCTCGCCGCGAAAGCCGCGGCCGCCATTCACACCACCTGGAAGTCCGACCCACAACCTAGCAATGCGCAGCTCTTCGAGTATCTGAAGAAGAATCAGCTGCCCGCCAGCGAGCGCGAGGGCTCACGTTTCGAGGTTGGCAACGTCAGTTCGGTCTTTTCCGCCACGCACAATCGGTTGCAATCCACATTCAACATCAACTACATCGCGCACGCCCCGCTCGAACCTCGCGCCGCTCTTGCTCAGTGGGACGGCGATCAAGTCACCGTTTGGACCGGCACGCAGCGCCCCTTTGGCGTCCGCAGCGAACTGGCATCTGCCTTCCACCTGCCCGAACAGAAAATCCGCGTCCTGATGCCAGACACCGGTTCCGGCTACGGAGGAAAGCACACTGGCGAAGCAGCCTTGGAGGCGGCCCGGCTAGCGCGCGCCGCAAGGCGGCCCGTTAGGGTCGTCTGGACCCGTGACGAAGAATTCACCTGGGCCTATTTCCGCCCGGCTGGCGTCATTGAAATTACCAGCGCAGCGGATTCCGCCGGAAAACTCACCGCATGGGAATTTCACAATTACAATTCGGGCGGTGCTGGAATTCGTACCTACTATGACGTGCCCAACCAGCTCATCGAGTTCCATGCCGTCAAATCTCCTCTTCGCCAGGGCTCCTATCGCGGCCTCGCTGCCACCGCAAACCATTTCGCCCGCGAAGTTCACATGGACGAAATCGCTCACTCCCTCAAGATGGATCCCCTGGAATTTCGCGTCTTGAACCTCAAAGAAGAACGGCTTCGCGCTGTATTCATAGAGGGCGCAAAGAAATTCGGCTGGAGCGCTCCCAAACCCGCCCATCACGGTTACGGCGTCGGCGGTGGTTACGAAAAACTTGGGTACATCGCGACTTTTGTGGAAGTCGCTGCCACCCCGGACGGAAATATCAAAATCCTGCGCGTTCTGACGGCCTTCGACTGCGGCGCGATCGTAAATCCCGATGGCCTTCGCAATCAAATCATCGGCGCCAACATCATGGGCCTCGGCGGAGCATTGTTCGAGACCGTCGAGTTCGACAATGGACGCATCCTGAACAACCGCTTCTCCAAATATCGCGTCCCTCGCTTCCGCGATGTTCCCGCGATGGACTCGCTCCTCCTGGATCGCAAGGACCAGCCGCCCGTGGGCGCGGGCGAAGCTCCCATCGTGGGCCTGGCACCGGCGATTAGTAATGCGGTCTTTGACGTCGCCGGAATTCGGCTGCGCTCGCTGCCCATGGCCCCGCTGCTGGTCCCTCAGGGACGCCAGATTTCCTAGCCTCGTCAACGCCAATTTGGACGCATTGCCCTCGCAGAACTTCCGATGTGGCCAAATTTTAGAGAAGCCAACAGGCGAATTCAGCCGTCTAACCGGGAATCAGCGGTAATCGGCAGGGGGTATCGAACCGATCGATCTGTTGCCATTCCCGCGGGAAGTGTGTTGGTGTCTTCGTGACGTAAAGCTGAGCTTGCGTTGTGCGCGAGACAGGCGGTGGGATCGATGAACTCTCGCTTGGTGGCAATGCAGTTTTCGCGAACAGACGTCGACGTGGATGTTGCTCGTAATCCCCCGGCGCGCTACGTTCGTTTCGGCTCGTACGAACTCGATTTACGCCGCCAGGAGCTGTTCCGCGAGAGTTTGCGGGTCGCTCTGCCGCGCAAGGTCTTGGAAGTGCTCCTAATTCTGCTGGAGAAGCCCGGCGACGTGGTGACCCGCGAAGCTCTGCGCGCGCGGCTGTGGCCGCCGGACTCACAGGTCAATTACAACGCGAACGTCAACACCACCGTGAACAAATTGCGCCAGGTGCTCGGCGATTCCACGGATCAGCCAGCATTTGTCGAGACCATTCCGCGCAGGGGTTATTCCTTCATCGCCCGAACGGAGTATTCCAATCAACCCCTGGCTACGGGCGAGCCCGGCGAGCTTGCCCACGCAGCGCCAAGTTCTGATTCCCTCGCCGCACCGGTCGCCACATCTCGCAGAGCCTTCTTTCAGGAGGCGCGGCAGTCCGTCTCGTTCGTCGTGGGAGTCGTCGGATTACTGATCGCCGGTATTTTGCTTGGAGCAGTCGCGGCGTATCTGGCGTTTCGTCATTGATCGCGGAGAACGCGCCTTTCCTACATTCCGTTCAAAAATTGCCTAGCGTTCCGGGTTTCGTCGGCTGTTTTTTCGCGGACTCTTCCACCTTCTGCAACATTCTCTGCAGATCGTTACGCGAAAAATATCTTCCATTCACGATCACCGCCGCGATCTTTTGTGTGTTTGCGATGTCTGCCAAAGGATTGGCGTCCAAAAGAACCAGGTCAGCCATCTTGCCCATCGCGACCGTTCCCAACTGATCTTCAAGGCCAAAGAATCGCGCGGGATTGAGCGTCGCGGTCTGCAATGCCTCCAGCGGCGTGAATCCGGCGGCGACAAAGCGCTGCAATTCTTCGTGCAAGCTGAAACCGGGAAAAATATACACGCCCGGCGGCGTATCGGTGCCCGCCAGGAACGGCACTGCGGCCTTATGCAGCATCTGGACCACTTCCAGTTCCTTGTCCAGAAACTTCTTGCGCGTCGCCAGGTCGTCGGTAGCGAAGCTCGCTTTGACGTCTTCGCTCATCTTCTTCCACGTCACGTCTTTCCAATACGCGGGCACATATTTCGCGCGTGGATCCTTGCTGTAATCCGTCACATCGATTAGGTTGCCGCCACGCTCCCACACCAGCGTGGGGCATTGCCACGTGTGGTTCTTCGCTAGAATCGCGGCCAGCGCTTCGGCGCGTGCCGGATCGTACGTCGACAAAAACTTCGCTTCGGTTTTCGTCCCGGTCAGAAATTCCGCTTCTGCCAGCGAACTTCCCTCGAAGACCCCAATCAGATGCTCGAAGCTGTGCATTCCCGCCGCGGACATATCCGCAGCGCGCACCGCATCTGGAACGTGTCCTTCAAACGGCAACTCCTGCTTGCGCGCTTCGTCGGCGATGGCCATCACGGCGTCCGCAGGAATCAAAGATTGCAACTTGATGAAGTCCACGCCGCGACGCTTCAGCGCGTCTACCGCGCGACGACCATCGTCCGGCGTGGCAATGGCCAGTGAACTGGGGAAGCGTGGCTTCGGCCCATCAAGCATGGGCCCGCTGGTGAGGATATGTGGGCCCAGGCGTTCGCCGGACTCGATCTGATTACGGAAAGCCTGCACGGTGTCCAGTTCGCTGCCCATATCGCGGACGCTGGTGACTCCGTTGGCGATGAACAGCGGAAGCAAAATCTCTTGCGCCAGCGGAAACCAATCGCCGAACACGAGGTGCACGTGCATGTCCCACAAACCGGGAATCAAGTAGCCGCCTTTAGCGTTCACAGTAGGCGCGTTGCGCGGAGAGCGCGTGCCCTGGGAACCCACAGTAGTGATGCGATTGCGTTCGATCACCACCACCTGGTCCGGGCGCACTTCACCAGTGCGCACGTCGATCACGTTGACGTCGGTGATCACCAACGTTTCTTCCAAATTCCAATGCTGCTGCGCACAAAGCGGCGCGGCACTAAGGGACAGGCTGAACAGCAATAATAAGAGGTTGGATGCGAACCGAGTGAGAAAGCTGGGACGGGGGCTCATGCACGAATTGTAGCAAGATAAAACTCGGACCTACACCGCAGGACCACAAATGCTTTTCAACTGCATTCATCATCGGTTGCAATCCTTTGGTCAGATCGCTGTCGCGCTGCAAGGTCAGTTGTGTCACAGAGGAATCGTTGCCGAGTGCGCTGACATCCACGATAACGGTGCAGATCGGATGGAAATGCGTGGAGGCCACCTCGACCTGGACGTTAACGCCTCCTGAGGCCGGCGCGGCAAAAAAGGCCGGCAGATTGTTGCGCGGATCGCCAACCTGGTAGTCGTAGTCGGAAGGCTACAGCGCGCAGAATCGCGGCGGCGCCAGTATCCTGAACTCGCCGAGCCTGGCCATAACGGTCGATGGTACGCAGATGGCGGACCGCAGGGGGCGCGACGGCGGTTGGCGTCATCATTGGGAGGGAAAGCGATACCGCAGGTCGCTGATCACGGCGCGGCTGGCCATGGAGTTCGGCACGGAAGTATTCGGCGTGCCGGACAACGAAACACAGGATGTAAGCTTTGCGCCGAACCTGCTCATTCAGCAGGGAGCCAAGCTGATGACAAATGCGCAAGATGATCGAGCAGTTGCCAACCCCGGTGCGAGCAGCGCTAGTGCAGCTGGAAGCGGTCGAATCGGAACAGCGGAATCAGCTCGTCGCGGACGGCCTAAGTCCAACAGAAAAAAAGATTTACGAGCTGCTCAGCGCCGAACAATCGCGCCCCATTGATAGCTTGATGGAAACCAGCGGGTTGAATTCGCACGAAGTTCTGGCTACGCTGTCTAGTCTGGAGCTAAAAGGGATCGTGCGGCAGTTGCCGGGAAAATAGTTTAATAAGCTACTGTTGTAAGCGTTGAAGTTAGGTCCCCAACGGATGCCGGATGCATCCGAACGTGGCTGCGAAGCATCAAGAAGCAGACGAAGAGAGAAAGACGCCGGATAGAGATAAGGTAGCGAGAAGGACACACACCGCCCTGCTGGCCCTTCCGGAAGCGTGATCCGGGGTTACAAAGGAAATCATGGCTAGGTCATTGGTAATCGTCGAGTCGCCGGCCAAGGCGAAGACGATCAACAAGTATCTGGGAAAGAACTACACGGTCAAAGCGTCCGTCGGGCACGTAATGGACCTGCCGAAAAAGACCATTGGTATTCGTTTGCCCGATGACGATGAGAAGCCCAAGAAGAAGAAAAAAAAGAAGGGTGCTAAGGCCGCGGCTTTAAAGCCGCCTCGCAAGCCTGTGACGTTGGATGACCCGAAGATCTTCGAGCCGACGCTGCAGATCATCCCGGGCAAAGGGAAAGTCATTAACGATTTGCGGAAGTCCGCGAGCATGGCGGACGCGGTGTACCTGGCAGGCGACCCGGATCGCGAAGGAGAAGCAATTTCCGCGCACCTGGCAATGGTGCTGTCGAAGCCGGCGAAGTTTCTGATTCCTGAGGACGACGAAGCAAGCAGCAAGAACGGCAAAAACGGGAAGAGCGCCAAGAACGAAGCGCAGGAGAAAGCCGACGCAAAGGCAGAAGTGAAGCCCGGCAACGCCTTGACCGTAAAGGGCAAAGCAAAGCCCGCGAAGAAAGAAAAAGACGAAATCAGCATCGAGCCCATTGACCCCAAGAAAATCTTCCGTGTCACCTTCAACGAGATTACGCCGAAGGCCATCCGCGCAGCATTTGAGAAGCCGCGGCAAGTTGATGCGCAATTAGTGGACGCGCAACAGGCGCGACGCGTGTTGGACCGCATTGTGGGCTACAAGATTTCGCCGTTGTTGTGGGACAAAGTGCGCCGGGGATTGAGCGCCGGGCGTGTGCAGACAGTGGCGCTGCGGCTGATCGTGGAGCGGGAGCAGGAGATTCGCGCGTTTGTGCCGCAGGAGTATTGGACCATTCACGCGCTGCTGGATGCGGGCGAACCGCCCATTTTTGAGGCCAAGCTCTCGAAGTATCAGGGCGAGGATATCGAGGTCAAAAATCAAGAAACCGCCGATAGGATTGTTGCCGCGGTGACCAAGGCGAAGTGGCAGGTGGCCAGCGTTGCACAGAAGGAAAAACGACGCAATGCGCCACCGCCGTTCACCACCTCGAAGCTGCAGCAAGCTGCCTATAACCGCCTCCGCTACACGGCCAAGCGCACCATGGCGCTGGCGCAGCGCTTGTATGAAGGCGTGGAACTAGGCGAAGAAGGCTCGGTGGCGCTGATCACCTATATGCGCACGGATTCCGTGCAAGTTTCCAACGATGCGCTGCAACAGGTCCGCGAACTGATTCCGGAGCGATTTGGAAGCGACTACCTGCCCGAGAAGCCCAATTTCTATAAGTCCAAGAAAGACGCCCAAGGAGCGCACGAAGCTATCCGACCGACGGATGTGACGCGCACGCCGGAGGACGTGCGGAAATACCTGCAAGACGATGTATTCAAGCTGTACCAACTGATCTGGCAGAGGTTTGTGGCTTCGCAGATGCTGCCGGCGGTGTTCGACCAGACCGCCATCGATATCGCGGCGGCAGGTTACACCTTCCGCGCGACGGGCTCGGTGATGAAATTCGACGGCTACCTGAAGGTGTACCAAATTCCGGTGGCCAACGCTGACCGCGAGGACGACGAAAAGGATGACGAAGGCGAAGGGAAAACGTTGCCCCAGGTGACCGAGGGACAGGCCTTGAAGCTGGACTCGATCCGCCCGGATCAGCACTTCACGGAGCCGCCGCCGCGATACACGGAAGCGACGCTAGTCAAAGAATTGGAAGAGGACGGCATCGGCAGGCCGTCGACGTACGCGTCGATCATTTCCACGATCGTCGAGCGCGAATACGTCAAGAAGGATCAGGGGCGCTTCACGCCGACAATGCTCGGTGAGCGGGTTTGCGTCCTGCTGATTAAGAGTTTTGAAGATGTGTTCGACGTGAAATTTACCGCCAGGCTCGAGGAAGAGTTGGACGACATCGAAGAAGGCAAGCTGCCGTGGCGGGAATCGGTGCGCGAGTTCTGGGAGAAGTTCGTTGTGGACCTGGATAAAGCCGGCGATGAAATGATTTCGTACAAAGCAGGCATACCGACCGGAAAGAAGTGCGAGAAATGCGGACAGGGTGAACTGCTGGAACGCATCAGCCGGCACGGCTTCTTCCTGGGTTGCTCGCGGTATCCGGATTGCGATTTCATTCAGGACCTTTCGGAAGAAATTGCTGAGGATGCCGAGAATAAGGTTGAGTATTGCGAGAATTGCGGGAAAGAAATGGCGCTGAAGCGTGGCCGCTTTGGCGCGTTCTTGGCCTGCACCGGCTATCCCGACTGCAAAACGACTCGGCGGTTGGTGGCGGGCACGCGGATTGCCCACGAGCCGGACGAACCGCTGGAGGAAAAGTGCACGCTGTGCGGAAATGGCTTGGTGAAGAAGCATGGGCGCTTCGGGACGTTCATCGGTTGCACTGGTTACCCGAAATGCAAGTACACGCGACCAATCACCATGGGAATCAAATGCCCGAAGTGTAATGAAGGCGAGTTTGTGAAGCGCGGCAGCATGGGTAAGGGTGGACGCGGACGCATGCGCGTGTTCTATGGATGCTCGCGTTATCCCGATTGCGATTTTACAACCGCAAATATGCCCGTCGCTCAGCCTTGTCCGAAGTGCGGTGCCCCCTTCGTAGTGGAGAAAAAAAGCAAGATTGGCACCGTCTATTCCTGCATTAAAGAAGGATGCGACTGGGAAAAATTGGCGCCGGAAGAAAAGCCCACGGAGACGCAAGGCAAGCCAGCGGCGGAAGAATCGCCGGTGGTGGTAAAAGTTTAGACCAGGGACATTCGAGGTGCGGCAGGAGCGCATCGAGCGACCCGGTATTCGCGCAGGCAGGTGAGGTGCGCCTGAAAACAAGGCGTGAACGATGCTGAAACAGACCATCAACAATTTCCTCGAGTACCTGAGGTCGGTGAAAAACTCTTCTCCGCACACCGTGATTAACTACGGGAAGGATCTCGAGCAGTTCGGCAATTACCTTTCGCCGCCAGGTTTACAAGCCCCGGGCGTGACGAAAATCACTCACCACATGATCCGGGAATTCGTCGGCCATCTGCACGAGCAAGGTCTGCAAAAAAGTTCTATCGCAAGGAAATTGGCGGCGCTGCGGTCTTTTTTGAAGTACTGCGTGCGCGAAGGGATTCTGAAGGAAAATCCGGCGCGTCTGGTTCCCACGCCCAAGTTGCCCCAGCGAATCCCGATGGTACTTTCGGCAGAAGAGATGAGCCGGTTTCTGGATCAGTTGGCGGGAACATCCGGTGAAACGCCGCTACGCGGGACGAAAACGAGCGGCCGAGGGTTGACGGCTACCGGATCGCCCGCAGGACTACGGAAACTTGAGGACACTCTGCTGTTACCGCGCGATCGCGCAATTCTGGAGTTGCTCTATGCCGCAGGTTTGCGCGTGAGCGAATTGACCGGGCTGAATCTAGTGGATATGGACCAGAAAGACCAGATGCTGCGCGTGCGCGGCAAGGGTAACAAGGAACGTATCGTGCCATACGGCGGAAAAGCTGCCCAGGCCATGCAACGCTATTGGCCCGTGCGCCAAGAATTGCTTCGGGAGCGTGCAGAGCACAGCCGGCGCGCAAGCGTGGAGGCCGTCTTCCTGAACTACCGCGGACGGCGGCTGACGCAGCGCAGTGTTGGCAGAATTGTGAAGAAGTATGTGCGGCTGGCGAATACCAACTGGGATTTACATCCGCATTCCCTGAGACATGCCTTTGCCACGCATCTGTTGGCGGACGGCGCGGATCTGCGCGCGATCCAGGAATTGCTGGGTCACCAGTCACTTTCGACAACGCAAAAGTACACGCACGCGAGCATCCAGCAATTGATGGACATCTACGATAAGTCCCACCCTCACGCATAGCCCCACCTAAACAGCGCCGCGTATGCTTAATCGACGCCGTCACCGAAACATTCCCAACATTTTTTTGACGCCGAATCCCGGCGATTTCATAGGACACTACATGCTTCGTCTAACGGGGAGAAGCATGAAGCTGAGTTCGAGACTGGTTGTAACCATCCTGGTGCTGGCGTGGCTGGGCGCTGCGTTTGCCGCATGGGCTCAGGACAATTACGAGATTCAGGTGTATGGGGCCGAGACCGTGGAAAAAAGCCACACCATGGTGGAATTGCACAGTAACTTTACCGAACGAGGCAATACCACCAGCACGGATGGAACAATTCCCACCAATCATCAGTTGCATGAAACCCTGGAAATCACCCACGGATTTACCAACTGGTTTGAGACGGGCTTCTATCTTTTTACCTCTGTCCAGAACGGTTATGGATGGGATTATGTAGGCGATCACATCCGCCCGCGTGTAAGAGTGCCGTCCAATTGGCACTGGCCGGTAGGCGTGAGCATTTCGCAGGAGTTTGGATATCAACGAGCACAGTTTTCCGCGGATACCTGGACGTATGAGCTGCGTCCAATAATCGATAAGCAGTTGGGGCGATGGTATTTCGCGTTCAATCCGGCCTTCGATAAATCGTTCCATGGGCCGAGCGCCAGCCAGGGATTCATCTTTGCACCGGACGCGAAGGTAAGTTACGACTTTACGAAAAAAATCACGGGTGGAATCGAATATTACGGAGTACTCGGACCGACACAAAATTTGTATAGCGCTTCCCAACAACAACAGCAGATTTTCCCGGTGATCGACTTGAATGTGTCGCCCAAATGGGAAATCAACCTTGGGCTGGGCATCGGCTTGACGAGGTCTACGGATCATTTCATCACCAAGATGATTTTGGGCTACCGGTTCGATTACTGAGCAAGAACTCCAGGGGGAAGGGAATGAAAAAAACGATGGTGGCAAGCTGCTGCCTGGCCGTGGCCTTGGCGTGGGTAATAACGGGGCAGGCGGAGGAGCCTACCGCCCAGTGGAACGCGCTGGTCGATGAGTATTTGGACCAAGTGTATTTCCCCCTGAACCCGACGACGGCGACGCTGGACGGCGTGCACAGTTACGATTCGGAAATTGAGGATTATTCGCGAGCGGGTGTTGCGGCACAGGACAAGAAGCTGCACGATTTTGTGGCCCGTTTGGAGCAATTTCCTGCGGAGGGCCTGCGGTCCGTCGATGCAGCAGACCGCCAAATCCTGCTGGGCACGATCCGCAGCGACCTGCTTACGCGGGAAGAGATCCGCCCCCTGGAGAAGAATCCCGACGCCTATTCGAGCGGAGTGACGGCCAGCATCTATGTCTTGATGAGCCGCAAATTCGCGCCGGCGGACGAACGATTGCGCAGCGCCGTTGCGCGCGAGAAGAAGATCCCGGGAATCCTGGCGCGCGCCCGCGACAACTTGAACAATCCACCGCGGGTTTACACCGAGATTGCGATTCAGCAATTGCCAGGGATCATCGCCTTTTACGAAAAAGATGTTCCGCTGGCGTTTGCGGACGCCAAGGATCAGGAAGTGAAGTCGGAGTTCGCTAAGAGCAACGCGGAAGTGATGGCGGCACTGAGGAAATACCAAGAGTGGCTGAAGACGGATTTGCTGCCGCGCTCGAAGGGCGACTTCCGGATTGGCGCCGAGAATTTTTCGAAGAAACTGCTGTATGAGGACATGGTGGATACGGCGCTAGACCGTTTACTGGAAGTCGGGATGGGTGATCTGCAGAAAAACCAGGCCGCCCTGCGAAAAGTGGCGAAGGAAATTGACCCCGACAAAACCGCAGAACAGGTGATGGCACAACTGGGGTCGATGCATCCTGCGCCCGACAAACTGATGGAGACGTTTGGCGGAACCTTTGACGGCCTGATCTCGTTTATCCAGCAAAAACACATCATCACCATTCCGAGCGCGGCGCGGCCAATCTTGCAGGAGACACCGCCATTTGCAAGGGCAACCACAACCGCATCGATGGATGCGCCGGGACCGTTTGAGACGAAAGCCAAGGAAGCGTACTTCTATGTGACGCTGCCGGAGCCGGGGGACAGTCCGGCGGAAGTGGCAAGCCTGATGGAAGCCTTCAACGTTGGCACCATCGTAAGCACATCGACACACGAGACCTTTCCAGGCCATTTCATGCAGTACTTGTGGACGGCGCGGGCGCCAACGAAACTGCGAAAGACGTTCTACGCGAATACGAATTCCGAAGGCTGGGCGCACTACTGCGAGCAGATGATGTTGGATGAGGGTTACGGCCAACCGGGCGCGGGAGCGAAGGATGCGCTGGAGGCGAAATACATCCGCCTCGGGCAATTGCAGGATGCGCTGCTGCGTGACGCGCGCTTCGTTGTCGGCATCAAGATGCATACGGGCAAGATGACTTTCGACGAAGCCAAAGAATTCTTTGTGGAAGAGGGCTTTCAGACTGCGAAGATCGCGGAAGTCGAAGCGAAGCGAGGAACCTCTGACCCGACCTATCTGTACTACACGCTGGGAAAATTGCAGATACTGAAGCTGCGAGAAGACTACAAGAAAAAAGTGGGCGCTGCGTTCGTGCTCGGGAAATTCCACGACGAGTTCATGGGACAGGGTGAACCGCCTATCGCGGTGGTGAGGAAGGCGATGCTGGGGGACGATTCGCCGGTGCTGTGAGCACAGCGTTGCTCCTGTGAAGGCCCCAATTGAGAGGATTAGCGACGGCCGAAGTTACGCTAAGAGCGGGCGGCAGCCCGCAAATCGAAGAATCGTTTCAGCTTCAAGAACGGCTTCTCCAGAAGTACATAGGAAATCGCCGCCAGCGCGTAGCTTGAAACAAGAATCATGAAGCTCGAAAGGAGAGGATGGCGGTTGGCATGCACTTCCTTGGCGACGTCCAATGGTATCTTGTGAAGCAGGTACACGCCGTAACTGATAATTCCTGTGTAGGTCAGGAAGCGATTCCTGAAGAACGATTGAACCCACTTCCCCGGGCTAAATAACGCAACATACACGAGTGAAACCGATGCCAGGGAAGTCATGGAGAACGCAATCCAACGGGCGTGGTGATTGGCGGCGAGAATCGCCAGGCATGCCGCAATCAAGAACGATGCCCACGCGAGTTTGACGTACCTAGGAGGCTCGATGGTCTTCGTCCGTAAAGCCACAGCAAGAAGCGCTCCCGCCATCAGGCCGTCCAGGCGGCAGAAAAAGTTTGAATAGATATTGACGTGGTGCCCCACCAGGAAAAGACGTAGCAGCGGGGATGCCAGAATGACAAACAGGGCGATGCGCTTAATTTGTGCCGCAGAAAAATAGTGCACCACCAATGGCCAGATCAAATAAAATTGTTCCTCGATCGCTAGCGACCAAGTGACCCCCAAAGCGCCCGCCGCTTCCGCCGGAACAGCTACAAGAAAGTTCTGCAAGAATAGCAGGTAAGCCCACCAGGGGGAGGAGCGTTCAAAAATGTCGTGAGCGTCGGAAGGATGCAGGTGAGGAACGATCAGGAACATGAAGATAAGCAGGCTGTAGTAGAGCGGCCAAATCCTGAGGCAGCGGCGCGCGTAGAAATTCTTGAAGTAGGATTTGCACTGCTTGGCTTCCAGCAAGATTCCGGTGATCAAGAACCCGGAAAGCACAAAAAACAGGTCTACACCCATCCATCCGTACGTAGATATTGCTTCCAGGTGCAGCGAAGGAAATGCGTCGGTGTTGTGAATTAACACCAGAAGGATGGCTATGCCGCGGACGGCGTCGAGTTGCGGAATCTTCTGGGGCATCGGCAGTGGAGCAAGCGCCAGGCGATGGCTTCCTATTGTAAGGGAAAGCAAGCGCGAATTGCCGATCCAGTCGGCGGGCGGTGAGCATCCATTGACTTTCTCGCGCGTTCACTCCTAACATGCATCCGCGGGAGGAAGCCACCGTGTCAAGAAAATGCCGCGCATGCGGAGTCTTAGTTGGCTACTTCGTGCTTTCCCCTCGCGTTGTCAGTGCTCAAGAAATCGCCAATCGCCTGGAGCCAATGGACGTTTTTCGTGTCCAAGTCGCGTCTGATCCTCAAATCTCTCCCGACGGCAAGCGAATCGTGTACGTGCGGCAGTCAGCGGACATCAGCGCAGATCGGCGTGTCTCCAACCTCTGGATTGTCAATTTTGATGGCTCGGAGCACCGGCCCCTCACCACCGGCATGTATGGCGATTCGTCTCCGCGCTGGTCTCCCGACGGCACGCGCATCGCTTACGTTTCCGACCGCGATGGAAAGAGTCAGCTGTATGTTCGCTGGATGGACACCGGGCAAACCGCGAAGCTCACGGACCTCGAAAATTCTCCTGGCGGCATTTCGTGGTCGCCCGATGGAAAGCAGATCGCGTTCAGCTCGCTCGTTTCGGCGGCTCCTCCGAAAATAGCCACGCTTCCCGCGGCACCGGAGGGCGCGAAGTGGGCTGATGCGCCAAAGGTTTATGAAGACTTGATCTACCGCTTCAACGGACCTGGTTATCTCAAACTCGGGTATTCGCAAATTTTCGTGGTTGCTGCCGACGGAGGAGCCCCGCGCCAACTGACCACCGGGAAATTTCCCCACGGCCCGGGTGCAGGCGGGCTTGGAGGCTCCGACCCCGCGTGGGCTCCCGATGGACAATCGCTGATCTTCTCGATGAATGGCACCACCAACTACGAGTACGAACCTCTGCACACGGAAATCTTTGAGCTCCGCATCGCGGACAGTTCCCTTACGCAACTAAGTCACCGCAACGGTCCCAACGACTCGCCGGAAATT
>Ga0126379_10001289_pt1 | contig 15078 bp, 12 predicted proteins | sample PanSoiMetPlot_24_FD_92640 | JGI IMG/M metagenome (GOLD analysis project Ga0126379, IMG submission 92640) | Tropical forest soil microbial communities from Panama - MetaG Plot_24 | ecosystem: Environmental > Terrestrial > Soil > Tropical forest > Bulk soil | place: Panama | collected 2016-02-17 | reverse complement strand
GGTCAGGTGCCCGCCTTTAGACCTTCGACTTTCGACCGACCTTGGACTTTGGACTTTGGACCTTAGACCCGCCAGACCTTCGGCCTTGGACTTTCGACTGACCTTGGACCTTGTGACCGGTCAAGCGCTCCGGAGATAGGTCTCAAACTCCTCAGGATGGGCGGCGCGGCCTCTGGCCTCCTCCGCCTCAACCAGGTCCTCACGCACCAGTCTGGCCAGCGACTCCTCCAGCGTGATCGAGCCATCCTTCCGTGTCAGCGTGATTTCCTGGTGGAGGTGTTGGAGCGCGTTCTTGCGGATGTGCTGGCGCGCGCCGTACCCGACCATCAGGAGCTCGGCCGCCGGCACCCGCCCCGCGCCGCGCTTGCGAGGGAGAAGTGTCTGCGTCAGCACGGCGGCCAGGCCCATCGAGAGCTCCTGGCGGATCGTGGGCTGGCGCTCGGCGGGGAAGGAGTCGGCGACACGGGAGACCGTCGAGGCGACGTCGGTCGTGTGGACCGTCGAGAAGACCAGGTGGCCCGTCTCCGCGGCGCCGAGAGCGATCCGCATCGTCTCGGAATCGCGCATCTCGCCGACGACGATCACGTCCGGCGCCTGCCGCATCGCCGCGCGGAGAGCGGTCGCGAAATCCGGCGTGTCCGCCCCGACCTCGATCTGCTCGACGAGGCTGTTGCGGTGCGGGTGCTCGTACTCGATCGGGTCCTCGATGGTGACGATATGCCGGGCGTCCCGGCGGTTGATCTCCTCGACCAGGGCCGCGAGCGTCGTCGTCTTGCCCGAGCCGGTCGGCCCGCCCACGAGCACCAGCCCCCGGGGAAGTTTCGTCAGGTTCTCGACACTGGGAGGCATGCCCAGCGTCGCCAGCCGCGGGGGCTCGGTCGGCAGGGCCCGAACCGTCGCCGCCGCGCGCCCGCGCTCGCGGTGGAGGTTCACGCGGAATCTTCCACGGCCGGGCAGCTTGTAGGACGCGTCGGCGATCTTCTCGTTTGCGTACCGCGACCGCGCGTGCGTCGGAAGCGCCGGCAGGACGGACTCCTCGATCTCCTCGCCGGAAACCGGACCCTCCTTCAGGGGCAGGACCGCGCCGTCCACGCGGATGCACGGCGGCGAGCCGGCGACCAAGAGCAGGTCGCTGCCCCGCCGTTCCAGGAGCGTCTCCAGCCATCGGTCGAGGCGGACCGAGTCTTCGCCCGCGACCGCCCCCCGCCCCTCCGCGTTCAACTCGCGGATCAGCCGGTTGATGTCCTCTGTCTCTTCCACAAGAGTGTTCCGCTCAAGACCAATTGGTGATTGGAGATTTGTGATTTGTGATCAGGGCGCAAAGGTGGCCCTTCGGCCCCGATCACAAATCACAAATCACAAATCACAAATTCTCCTTATCCAGCCAGGTGCCAATCCGTGTGAGGCGCCTTGTTGTCGAAGATCCAGAGCCGGAAGAGCCGCCCGTAGGTCACCGGCTTCCAGTCGATCGAGTCGAAGAAGGGCCGCAGCGCGAAGTGAAGCTTGCGCAGGTTGTAGAACGGCACCGCGGTGAAATAGTGGTGCTCGAGGTGGTAAGCGGAGTAGAGGTACCAGAAGTCCCACCACCGCGAAGGCTTCAGGACCGTTCCCCACTTGGCCGGGTCCTCGGGATCGATCGCATAGTGCTGGCCCAGGCGGTTCAGCGCGAAGGCGATGGGGAAGACCAGGAAGTAGGGGACGAGGTAGACGCGGGCCAGGACCCCGAAACCTCCGACCCACCAGAGGACTGCCATGACCGTCCCATGGAGCAGGATCGTCGCAATTCGCTCCCGTGCGATCCGTCGCTGGAGCGTGGGGGGGTAGCTCGCCGTCTCTTTCTTCGCAGCGCGGAAATAGATGGGAAAGAGGGCCGGCGTGAAGTAGAGGAGCTTGAACCACGCCCGGTTGATCTTCGGAGAGAGGTAGTGGCGCTTGGGGTCGGCCTCCGCGTCGCCCAGCTCCGCGTGGTGCGTCAGATGCCAGCGAGTGAACTGGAGGGCCGAGATGCCGGAGGGGATCGCGTAGAGGAGCGCCAGGACGCGGTCTCCCCTGGGATTCGGGCCGTTAAAGACCGCCCGGTGCACGACCTCGTGGAGGAGGACGGTGAAGTTGAAGAGCGTCCATCCGGACACGAGCGCCGCCGGGATCCAGATCCAGGGCTGGTGGAACCGCCACGCGGCGGCGGAGGCCAGCAACAGGATCGCGAACTGCCGGGCGGCGATGGCGAGGTGCCGCGCGGGGCTCTTACGGTGGAGGTCCTTGAGGACGTCGTGGGGGATCGCCTTCGCCAGCCGGGCGCGCAGGTCGTGGGTGGCCTTCGCCCAGTGGTGATCGCCGCCCATGGGGGGGTATTCCTCAGGGCGGACGGGCGGGGGGGCGGCGGGGTTCGCGCTCATGTTGCGTGCGGCAGCCGAAAACCGCGCTGCCGGACTTCGTATTCTAGCTTCGCAAATGAAAAAGCCCCGATTTCTCGGGGCTCTGTGGTTTAACCACCAGGATCCTTCGCTCGCCCTTCGGGCTGGCTCAGGATGACCCTGGCGGCTTCGCTGCCGCGGTCACTTCTTGGCCATCGGCTCCATCGAGGTGACCTTGATCGTCTTCGTCGCCTTGTCCATGGAACCCTTGACGGTGACTTCCGTGCCGGCCATCTCGAGCATCTTCGCGTCGTCGCCCGAAAGGATGAACGTGGACTTGTCGGTTGTGTTGTAGAGAGCGACCTTGGCGCCCTTCTCCTTGACGCACTTGGCGGCGCAATCCTTGTGAGCGGCCTTCGCGCCGGCGGCGGCGCAGTGGTCATCCGTCACCCAACCGGTCCAGGTCCCATCCTCGGCCGTAGCGAGAGCGGCGAAACCGAACCCGGCGACAATGGCCAGGACGAGAATCCGAGACACGAGTTTCTTCATACCCTCTCCTTTTTCTGAGCGTCCCGGGTGATCCGGGAAGCAAAATCATATACGTCTGAATGGTGAACGGCGGATGAACGGGAGACCGGGCCGGCGAGTCCTGGAAGGGCTCTTCCGCGCGGCCCTTGGGGGAGTGGACCCGCGCCAATGCGTGTCCAAAGCTCTGATCCGGCCCGACTTGGCGCGGGCGCTGACCGCCGCCCGGCGTGTCGGGGTCTTCGCGTGCGGAAAGGCGGGAGCCGGGATGATCCTGGGACTTCCCGGAGACGTTCGGACCGGCGCCCTCGTCGTCCTGCCCCGTGGTTACTCGGAGCGAGGGCTGAAAGGCTGCGAGGTTCTCTACTCGGCGCACCCCGAGCCCGACGCCTCGAGCCTGGCTGCCGCGCGCCGCGCGATCGCGTTCTTCGAGAGCTACGGGCGCGAGGACCTGGTCCTCTGCCTGATCTCGGGCGGGACCTCTTCGCTGGTCGCTCTCCCGCGCCCGGGGCTCTCGCTGGAGCAAAAGCGGCGCGAGGTGCGCCGGCTGATGCGGTCCGGGGCGTCGATCGTGGAGATCAACCGGCTTCGCAAGAAGCTCTCGGCGGTCAAGGGCGGAAAGCTCGGCCGCCGGACCAGGGCGCGGCTCGCGACGCTCGTTCTCTCCGACGTGCCCGGCGACGATCCGGCCCTCGTCGGGTCCGGCCCCACGATTCGGAATCGCCCGGGCGACCTCGCGTTCGTCGTCGGATCCAACCGAGGCGGTCTCGAGGCGGCGGCGGGCGAGGCTGCCGACCTGGGGCTCGCCCCTCGAATCCTCCGCCGCCGCCTATCGGGCGAGGCGCGCGAGCAGGGGGCTCGCTTCGCTTGGAGCGCTCGCCGCCTGGAACCCGGCGAGGCCCTTCTCGCGGGCGGCGAGACCACGGTGGCGATTGCGAAGGGGAGCCTTCGCGGCCGCGGGGGCCGCAACCTGGAATTCGCCCTGGGGGCCGCCGCGGAGCTCGCCGGCACCGAGGGAATCGCGGTTCTCTCCGCCGGCTCGGACGGCATCGACGGCACTTCGCGCGCGGCCGGCGCCGTCGCGGACGGGAAGACGCTCGGACGAGCGAGGCGTCTCGACCTCGATCCGGAGGCCGCGCTTTCCCGCCACGACACGGAGCGTTTCTTCGCCGCCCTCGGAGACCTGGTCGTGACCGGCCCGACCGGGACGAACGTCTGCGACTGGGCCTTCGCGCTCCGGCGGCTATAATCGCCGGTTCGACCATGAAGCCGACGGAGAAAAATCGTGAGCTGGCCGCGCTGGAGCGGTTCACCGAGGAGCCCAGCCGGTTCGGCGCCTACCGGATGGCCCTCGGTTTCCCGAACAGCTACGAAATCGGGATGTCGAACCTCGGCTTCCAGTGGGTGTACCGCCTCCTCAACCGGGTACCGGACATGGTCTGCGAGCGCTTCTTCTTCGAGGATGGGGAGCCGGCCGTCTCCTTCGAGACCGGGACGCCCCTCTCGGAGTTCGGCATGCTGGCGTGGTCGCTTTCCTGGGAGATGGACATCGTCAACATCCTCCGGACCCTCGAGGCCGCGCGCATCCCCGCGCGGCGCGAGAAGCGGGGCGAGGCGGACCCGATCCTCTTGGTCGGCGGCGACATCGCCCGGATGAACCCGGCGGCGCTCGCCCCCTTCGTGGACGTCTTCGCGCTGGGCGACGGCGAGAGGCTCGTGCCGGCGATCGCGGAATTGCTCCAGTCCGGGCTGACGCGGGAGAGGTTTCTCGAGTCGGCCGCGGCGCTGCCGGGCTTCTTCGTTCCCGCCGTCCAGGGCGCGAGGGCGGAGGCGGCCCGGGATTCGAAGGTCGTCATCCAGCAGCCGATGTCGAGGAAGGAGATCACTCCTTTCTTCGAGGTCCCGCACTCGACGGTGTTGACGCCGCGAACCGAGCTCGCCGACAAGCTCCTGATCGAGATCTCCCGCGGCTGCACCGAGATGTGCCGGTTCTGCTGGGCGGCCTACGCGATGGCGCCGATCAAGCAGTACCCGGCCTCCTCCATCCTGAAGGTCGCTCGCGAGGCCCGGCCCCTGACCGACCGGACCGGCCTGATCGCGACGGCGGTCTGCGACCATCCCGAGATCACGGAGATCCTGACGGGGCTCGCGGAGCTGAAGTTCCACATCGCGCTCTCCTCGATCAAGATCGACGCGATCGAGGACCCGATCCTGGAGGTCCTGGCGCGGCAGGGAGAGAAGGCGCTCGCGATCGCGCCTGAGGCCGGCAACGAGAGGCTGCGCCGGCACATCAACAAGAAGGTCTCGGATCGTGTGCTCCGGGAGAAGGTGGCGAGGGTCTTCGCCCACGGCTTTACGCGGCTGAAGCTCTACCTCCAGGTCGGGCTGCCGACCGAGACCGACGCCGACGTCGCCGACCTCGTGCGGCTCGTGGCGGACCTGCGGGAGATCGCGCTCGCGGAGGGGCGGCGAAGCGGTCACGTTCCCCAGCTCGTCCCCTCGGTCAACGCGTTCATTCCCAAGCCGCACACCCCCTACGAGGACGAGTCGCTCGCCGACGAGGAGACCTTGAAGGAGAAACTCGCGTTTCTCCAGAGGGAGTTCGAAAGAATGGGCAACGTGCAACTGCGTGGGATGTCCGTCACGGAAGCCGTCTGGGAGGCGTTCCTCGCCAAGGCGGACGAGTCCGGCGCCGACATCCTGGAGCAAGCCGCCTCGGGCGTCCCGGTGCGGCGGCTCGTCAAGACGCACAAGGAGCGAATCCGCGCGGTCGTCCGGCCCGATCGGGTCTCGGCGCCGTCCGCGCTGGCTTCGACGCCGGCCCCCTGGTCCTTCATTTCGAAGCGCTGAAAAGTGGCGACGAGATGAAAAAGAAGCTCGCCCTGGCCGCCGGCTTTCTGACAGCCGTCGCGCTCTGCGCGATCGACTTTCCGCCGATCAGCGCGCCCCCGTCCATGTTCCAGGCGCACCGGGAGAGGTTCCTGGCCAAGCTCCCGCCGGATTCCATCGCGATCCTCCGGTCCGCGCCGACGCGCCTCATGTCCAACGACACGGACTACCCGTACCGTCAGAGCTCGGACTTCTATTACCTGACCGGGTTCGACGATCCGGACACGGTCGCGATCCTGCGCCCCGGCGCAACCGACGGGAAGAAGTTCATCCTGTTCGTCCAGGGGCATGACCAGCGCCGCGAGGCCTTCGAGGGCAAGCGCCCGGGCCCGGAGGGCGCCATGTCGCGCTACGGCGCCGACGCCGCCTTCACGGTGGACGAGTTCTCCAAGAGCCTCCTTCGCTTCGACCCCGCGACGCGCTCGATGAGCGGTTACCTGGCCGGCGTCGACAAGATCTACCTCTTCGACGGCGGCGACACGGAGTGGGGCGGGAAGTTCCGCGACGAGATGGAGAGGTTCCGCCGGTTCGGCGCGGGCCCCGCGACGACCGTGGACGCGAGGGACATCATCCACGAGCTGCGCCTCGTCAAGGACGCCGACGAAGTCGCGCTCCTCAAGCGAGCGGCCCAGATCTCCGCCCGCGGCCACATCCTGGCGATGAGGGCCGCCGCGCCCGGCAAGTACGAGTTCGAGGTCCAGGAGGCCCTGGACGGCTACTGTTTCGCCAACGGAGTCCGCCGGATGGCATATCCCTCGATCGTCGGCTCCGGGCCCAACTCCGTCTTCCTCCACTGGGAGAAGAACGACCGCCAGATGAAGGACGGCGAGGTCGTCTTGAACGACTCGGGCGCCGAGTACGACCTCTACGCGACCGACATCACCCGCACCTATCCGGTCAACGGGAAGTTCTCCGCCGAGCAGCGGGCGATCTACGAGACCGTGCTGGCGGCCCAGAAGGCGGCGATGGCGCTCGTCAAGCCGGGACTGCATCACGACGAGATCGAGAAGACCTGCGCGAGGATCCAGACCGAGGGCCTCATTCGGCTGGGGCTGCTCTCGGGCGAAGCGGAGGGCCTGATCCGGCAGAACGTCCACCGGAAATTCACCCTCCACGGCGTCTCGCACTGGGTGGGCCTGGATGTTCACGATGCGGGGCGCAACCAGGACGCCTCGGGGGCCTCGCGCACTTTGGAGCCGGGGATGGTCTTCACCATCGAGCCCGGCATCTACGTCGCCGCCGACACCCCGAACGTGGACAAGAAGTGGTGGAACATCGGCGTCCGCATCGAGGACACTGTCCTGGTCACGAAGGACGGCTATGACTGCCTGTCGTGTGATGCTCCGAGGGAGATCGCGGACGTGGAGGCGGCGGTCAGGAAGAAATAGTCTCCCCGGGCACCAGGATCGAGACGGACTCGCCGGCGACGTGGCAGGTGATGGGCGTCTTCAGGACGCAATCGCCGTCCACCTGGACTTCTACCGGATAGTCCTCCAGCGACCGGATCGAGATCTGTTTTCCACGGACGATCCTGGCGATGCCGTTGAGCAGGTGGCCGGACTTTCCGAGCTGGATCTCGCGGAAAAGCTTGAAGAACTTCCACCGGCCCCGGCCCGAGAAGAGGACGACGTCCATCTCGTCGGACTCTAGCGAGGCCTCGGGGGCAATGATCCAGTCGCCGGCGTAGCGCGTCGCGTGGCAGACGACGGCGAACGTTGCCTCGTGGACCACGCCGTCCACGGTGACCTCCAGGCGCGGGAACTCGTACCGGAAGAACTCCCGCGCCACCGTGACGAAGATCCCGCTTCGGCCGAACCACCGCTTCAACGTCGGCATCATGTTGCCCATGATCCGCGCGTCGAGGCCGACCCCGGCCCACAGGAGGAACGGCCGCTCGTTGGCGACGAGCATCCGGAGCCTGCGCGGAACGCCTTCGAAGAGGAGGTCCGCGGCCTTGCCCAAATCGAGCGGGATCGCCAGCTCCCGCACGAGGACGTTGGAGGTCCCGCCGGGCAGGATCGCGAGCGGAGTGTCCGATCCCGCCAGGCCGCAGGCCGCCTCCGAGATCGTTCCGTCCCCGCCGCAGACCGCGACCACGTCGAGCCCCTCGGACAGGTGCGACCGCACGATCTGCGTCGCGTGTCCCGGGCCTCCCGTCGGCGCGTGAATGACTTCGAGGCCGCGTTCCTCCAGGGTCGCGGCAAGCTCCCGCATCTGCTCGCGCCGGTCCTTCTGCCCCGCCGTCGGGTTGTAGACGAGGAGCCCCTTCCGAGATGGCTTGCTCCCTGCCCCCGGACCGCCCTTTCGAGAATCGTTGCGCTGGACGCTCAATTCAAGCCTTGATCACAAGTCGCAAATCACAAATCAGAACAACGATCCCTCCCGGCGCGGTGGAACGATCCCCAGGTGGCGGTAGGCCAGCGCGGACGCAATTCTTCCCCGCGGCGTGCGCTGCAAGAAGCCCGCCTGGATGAGGTACGGCTCGTAAAGGTCCTCGAGGGTCCCCCGATCCTCGCCCATCGAGGCGGCGATCGAGGCAATCCCGACCGGGCCGCCGGAGAACTTCTCGATGATCGTCGCCAGGATCCGCCGGTCGAGCTCGTCGAACCCGTGCTCGTCCACCTCCAGCCGCGCCAGGGCCTCGCGCGCGGTCGCGAGATCGATCGAGTCCTTGCCGGCCACGTCGGCGAAGTCCCGCAGCCTTCGCAGCAGGCGGTTGGCGATGCGCGGTGTGCCGCGGCTTCGCGAGGCGATCTCCTCGCCGCATCCGGGTCGATGCGGATCGCGAGGATGCCGGAGGAGCGCTCGACGATTCGGGTCAGCGCGGCGACGTCGTAGAAGTCGAGCCTCAGCGGGATCCCGAAGCGGGCGTGGAGCGGCTGGGAGAGAAGCCCCGGCCGCGTCGTCGCGCCGATCAGAGTGAACGGGGGCAGGTCCACCTTGATCGTCCGGGCCATCGGGCCTTCGCCGATGACGATGTCGAGGCGGAAGTCCTCCATCGCCGGGTAGAGGATCTCCTCGACCGCCGGCGCGAGCCGGTGGATCTCGTCCACGAAGAGGACGTCCTTCTCCTGCAGGTTGGTCAGGATCCCCGCGAGGTCTCCGGCGCGCGCCATCATCGGCCCCGAGGTCAGCCGAAGACCGGCGCCCATCTCCCGCGCGACGATGTGGGCGAGCGTCGTCTTTCCCAGGCCCGGCGGCCCGGTCAGCAGCACGTGGTCGAGCGGCTCGCCGCGGCCCCTCGCCGCCTGGAGGAAGACCGCGAGGTTCTCGCGGACCTTCGTCTGCCCGATGTACTCCGAGAGCGTCTGCGGCCGCAGCTTCGGCTCGACGGCGGAGTCCTCTTCCAGCGCGCTGCCGCTCAGGATGGCCTTGTCTTCAGTCATGGCAGGCGACCATTCTTCATCCGCCGGTGAGCTTCTTCAAGGCGAGCTTCAAGTAATCGCCGAACTCCTTGGGGGCTCCGGCGCGCGCGACCCCGTCTACGGCCTTCTCCGCCTCGCCCTTGCGGTAGCCGAGATTGACGAGGGCGGAGATGACGTCCTCGGCGGCGACGGCAGCAGGAGCCTGCGGGGGGGCCTCGGCGGCGAACCCGGCGACCTTCTCGGCGAGCTCCAGGACCATGCGCTCGGCGGTCTTCTTGCCCACGCCCGGGATCGCGACGAGCCGGCGCACGTCCTGGCCGTGGAGCGCGGCGGCCAGCTCCGCGGGCGGGATCCCCGACAGGACGGTGAGGGCGACCTTCGGCCCGATTCCCGAGACGCCGAGCAGGAGGAGGAAGAGCGAGCGCTCCCGCTCGGTCAGGAAGCCGTAGAGCGCGAGGACGTCCTCGCGGACGTGCGTGTGGATCCAGAGGGAGGCAGGGCTCTCGATGTCCGGCAATTCGTAGAAGGTGGAGAGCGGGATGTGGACGAGGTAGCCGACGCCGGAGACGTCGAGGAGAACCTGGTCCGGCGCTTTGGATGCGAGGCGCCCGGTGAGCCGGCCGATCATCTTCGCGTGATTCTAGCCGCGCAGGCGAGGGGGCCGTAGGGGCGGGCCTTGCGCCCGCCCGCCTCCGGTTCACAGAGCCGAGGAGACGTCCTCCCAGAGGTCGTCGAAGGACTCGGCGCCGACGGAGAGGCGGATCGTGCCGTCCTGGATCCCCAGAGCGCGCTTCTTCTCGGAGACGACGTGGCGGTGCGAGGTCAGCCACGGCATGTCGGCGGTCGTCTCGACGGACCCGAGCGAGGTCGCGAGCGCGATGACGCGGAGCCGGCCGAGAAACGTCCTCGCGGCCTCCAGCCCTCCCTTCACGTCGAAGGCGAGCATCGCCCCGAACGCCTTCATCTGGCGCCGCGCCGCGTCGTGACCTGCGTGCTCGGGAAGGCCCGGGTAGTGGACGCGCTCGATCGCCGGATGTTTTTGGAGCGCCTTAGCCAGCCGCATCGCGTTCTCCGACTGCCGCTCGACTCTGAGCGCCAGGGTCTTCATTCCGCGGTTCAGGAGAAATGCCGGAAGCGGATCGAGGATCGCTCCCGTGCGGATCCGCCGCTCGCGGATCGGCGCGAGCATCGCCTTCGATCCCGCCGCGAAGCCCGCGGTGACGTCCGCGTGGCCGTTCAAGTACTTGGTCGCCGAGTGGAGGACCAGGTCGAACCCCAGCGCGAGCGGGCTCTGGAGGACCGGGGAGGCGAACGTGCCGTCCACGACGGCGGAGAGCCCGCGCGTCTTCGCGAGCGCGGCGACGAACTCCAGGTCCACGATCTTGACCAGCGGATTGGTCGGAGTCTCGACGTAGAGCCACCGCGTCTCCCTGCGGATCGCCTCTTCCATCGCCGGCCGAGGGGCGGTGGGGACGAGCGTCGTGGTCACGCCGATCGGCTCGAGCACGTCCTTGAAGAGACGGATCGTCCCGCCGTAGAGGTCCTCGGTCGCGACGACGTGATCGCCCGGTTTCAGGTGGGCGAGGAACGCCGTCGAGATCGCTCCCATGCCCGACGCGAAGAGGACCGCGTCCTCGCAGCTCTCCAGCGCGGCGAGCTTGCGCTCGGCCGCCGCGATCGAAGGATTTCCCTCCCGGGTGTAGAAGGCGTCGGGCGGCTGCCCCTCCGAAGCTCGCGCCAGCGCCGCCGGGTCGGCGAAGAAGAAGGGCGCCGTCTGAAAGATCGGGTCCACGAGCGGGCCTCCCGCCGAGGTCCCCTGCTTGCCCGCGTGAACGGCCAGGGTCTCGGGGCGGAAGGTCCGCTTCTGGGTCATCCGCGCCGCTGGGCGCCCTGCTCCGGCAGGAAGGTCCTGAGGAGGTCTTCGTTGATCTGGATCTTCCGGTCCGCGCGCATCCGCGACAGCTCCGCCCTCAGCAGGCGGTCCGCTTCGCGCGCGCGGAGCGTCTCCAGGATCTCGTTCTTCTGCGTGTCGAAGGTCTTCGGGTCGGCCGTCGTCTTGTTGACGACGCGGAAGAGAACGAACCCGCCCGGCACACCGACCGGCGGCCCAGCCTGCCCTTTGGGCGTCGCGAAGACCTTCGTCGAGAGCTCGGGCGCCGCGCCGATCTCGGGGATCGATCCTCCGGGCGAGAACTCCGGCGTCGTCTTGACCTCGGTCTCGTAGCGGGCCGCGAGCGTGGCGAGGGGAGTCCCCGACGACAGCTCCTGGGCGGCCGGCGTCAGCTTGCCGATCGCCTCCTCGTCGCGCCGCTCGGCCTGGTAGTCCATCGTCAGGCGCGCCTTGATCTCGGCAAACGGCGGGACTCCCGCCGGGCGCTCCTCGGATGGCTTCACGAAGACCGTGCCCCGGTTCGTCGTGATCGGAGTCGTCGAGAGCTGGCCGATCTTGGTCGTCCAGGCCTCGTCGGTGAACTTCGGGTTGGCGCCGATCCCCGGCACCGGGTCTCCCTTGGCGACCCAGGGCGTCTCGTTGAACGTCACGACGTCGTCCTGGAGCTTGCGCAGCTCGTCGTCGGTGGCGTTCTTCTTCCCCTTCATCTTCTCGGCGAGCTCGCGGCCGAGCCGCTCGGTCTCCGCCTGCGCGCGCGTCTCGGACATCTCCGCGTTCAACTGTTCCTTGACCTCTTCGAAGCTTCTCGTGTGCGGAGGGGTCTTCGCGGTGAGCTTGATGACGTGGTAGCCGAACTGCGTCTTGATCGGCCCCTTGATCTCGCCCGGGTTCATCGAGAAGACGGCTTCGTCGAACTCCGGCACCATCTGTCCCTTGGAGAAGGAGCCGAGCTGGCCGCCGCTGCCCTTGCCGGAGGGATCGTCCGTGTTTTCGTTGGCGAGCTTGGCGAAGTCCTCGCCCTTCTGGGCACGCGCGTAGAGCGCGTCGGCCTTCTGCTTCGCCTCGGTGTCCGCCGCCGGCCCCTTGTCCGGATCCACCTTGATCAGGATGTGCGACGCGGTGACCTGCTCGGGAACCGCGAAGCTCGCCTTGCGCCGCTCGTACTCGGCCTTCAGGTCCGAATCGGGCACTTTCATCTTCGCGCGCACCTTCCCCTTGTCCACGAGGAGGTACTTGACCTTGCGCTGCTCAGCGGTGTGGTAGCGGTCCTTGTGCTTGTCCAGGAACGCCTGCAGGTCCTTGTCGGTCGCGTTGAAGGTCGTCTCGATCTTGGCCGACGGGATCTTGATGTACTCGATGGATGCCTTGTCGTTGCGCGCCGAGAACTCCTTCTGGAGGTCCTTGTCGGGCACGAGCACGGACGCCTTGATGAGGGAGGAGTACTTCTGGAGCAGCAGCCCCTCCCGGACTTCCTCCTCGAACCGCTCGGGGGTGTAGCCGCTGGCGCGCAGGGCCCGCTCGTACTTCTCGCTGCCGATGAAGTGGCCGTTCTCCTGGAGCTCGGGGAACGCCAGGACGGCCTGCGCCACCTCCTCATCGGTGACCCGGAGATTCAGGCGCTTGGCCGCCTCGAGCCGGAGGCTCCGGTCGATCATGCCGTCCAGGACCTGGCGGGGAATGTTCAGGGCCCGGATCAGCTCCGGGGAGAGCTTGCCCTGGTACTGGGCCTGCTGGCGCTCCAGCTCCGCCCGGTAGCGCCGGTCGAACTCCTGGGCGCTGATGGTCTCGCCGCCGATCTTCGCGACGACCTGATTGGACACGTCGGCCGTGCTCGTCCCCGAGCCGGAGAAGTACACGAAGCCGAGGATGAAGACGATGATGACCGCGAACAGTGTCCACTTGAGCTGGTGGAAACTGTTGCGCATGGTTTTGAGCATCGAGGGAGCCTCCCGAACCGGTTTTTTGAAACAGGCGAATATAGCAGGTGGGCCGGAATGCGTTAGAATTCCGCGGTCCCTGCCATCCGAGACTCAAGACCGTACAGTCGGCCTGTGCTATAAGCGATCTGGATAAGTCCAGCAAATCTCGATGTTTAAGCGACGCAGCACGCCCGGGCAGCCGATCGGCACCGATCTGGACTGGTTCGTCATTCCAATTCGGACGATCCGTCTCTGGGGAACGCTCCTGCTCGTCTTGATCATCGTCGCTGCCGCCGCGATCGTGATTCGCTCCAAGACGCGCGGGTCTCCCGAGAACCGCGCCTCCGCCGAGATCGCGAGCGCGACGGATCTGGTCAAGCGGGCCGAGTCGTCGTCGGGCAACGGAAGGACGAACTCGCACCTGGCGCAGGCGCGGGAGTTCCTGCTGGGGGCGCGGGACGCCTTCTCGAAGAAGAACTGGGACAGCGCGTTTCGCCTCGCCGTCGACTCCCAGTCCTCCGCCCGCCGCGCGCTGGGGGGCCGGAGCCCCGACGAGCCGGGCGACGCGTCGCTCATCTCCGTCGAGGGAGACGTGTCCATCCAGACGGCGGGGAAGAACGCCTTCGGCCCCGCGCGCCAGAGGCAGAGCCTCTTCGACGGCGACTTCATCAAGACGGGCCGCACCGGGTCGGCCGAGATCATGTTCTCCGACGGGACCCTCTACACGATCCGGCCCGGCTCGCTGTTCGAGGTGCGCCGCCCGAACTCTCCGGAGGGCGGCGGCAGCCAGATCAAGATGGTCTCCGGCGCCGTCAACGTCTACACCGCCGCGGGAAGCTCGACGGTCTCGACCGAGGCCGCGACGGCGTCGATCGACCGGGAGTCCCGCGTGGCCGTGGACGTCGATAAGGGCGAGAAGACGGAGATCACCACCTTCCGAGGCAAAGCGACGGTCTCGACGGGCTCGGACTCAGTCGTCCTGGGCGAGCGGGAGAAGATCGCGGCGGGCGTCAAGACGCACCAGCTCTCTCCCAAGGTGTCGATCCCGGACTCGCCGGAGCTCCAGACGCCGCCCGACAACCGCATCTACGACCTGAAGTCGGCCGAGGCCATCGACCTGAAGTGGTCTCCCGTGGCGAAGGCCGCCCGCTACCGCATCCAGATCTCGCGCTCGCGGCTCTTCGTGCCCGACGCGACGGACGTGGACCTGGACGACCGCACCGGGACGAGCGCGCGGGTCAAGGTCTCGCGCGAGGGATCCTACTTCTGGCGGGTCTCCGCGATCGACGCCTCGGGCAAGCCGTCGGGCTGGAGCCCGTCGCGCCACTTCAAGATGACCGCCGAGCCCGTCTCCTCCGTGGCCGCCAACCGGGGCTCGCCGCCGAGGCTGACGGTCTCGACCCCGCAGCAGATGGGCAACCTCTTCCTGATCTTCGGCAAGACCGACCCGGGGTGCGTCGTGACGGTCAACTCCGAGCCGGCCGACGTCGAGCAGGACGGCAGCTTCAAGAAGACGATCACGCTGTCCCGCGAGGGCTCGGCGGTGATCGTCGTCAAGTCGGTGGACGCCGCCGGCAACGAAACCGTCAAGCAGGTGAAAGTCTTCGTAGAATCCCTCTGAAATCTCGCGACTGAGGAGTTTTCTTTGGCCTTCAAATCTCTCTTCTCGATCTTTTCCAACGACCTGGCGGTGGACCTCGGCACGGCCAACACGCTGGTCTTCGCCCGCGGCAAGGGGATCGTCGTCCGCGAGCCCTCCATCGTCGCCGTCAACACCGTGACCAACCGCGTCGAGGCCGTGGGCTCCGAGGCCAAGGACATGCTCGGCCGCACGCCCGGCAACATCGCGGCGATCCGGCCGATGAAGGACGGCGTCATCGCGGACTTCGAGGTGACCGAGAAGATGCTCGATCACTTCATCAAGAAAGCGCACGGCCGCTCGCTCTTCGTGCGCCCGAGGATCGTCATCTCGGTCCCCTCCGGCATCACGCAGGTCGAGAAGCGGGCGGTGCAGGACTCGGCCCTGCGAGCCGGCGCCTCGGAGGTCTTCATCATCGAGCAGGCGATGGCGGCGGCGATCGGCTCGGGGCTCCCGATCACGGAGCCGGCCGGCAACATGATCGTGGACATCGGCG
>Ga0126379_10001288_pt1 | contig 15099 bp, 27 predicted proteins | sample PanSoiMetPlot_24_FD_92640 | JGI IMG/M metagenome (GOLD analysis project Ga0126379, IMG submission 92640) | Tropical forest soil microbial communities from Panama - MetaG Plot_24 | ecosystem: Environmental > Terrestrial > Soil > Tropical forest > Bulk soil | place: Panama | collected 2016-02-17 | reverse complement strand
CACGCAATCCAGAACACGATCAGTGAATATGCCGCTGCCGCCAGCCAGGCATGCCAGAGGAAAAATGAGATGAGCGGCAGCGCGATCACGATCGCCGTCATCCATTCCCTGATCCTCATTCCGCCTCTTCCAGCGATGCCAGTGCTCCTGCTGCAGCAATCCTCGCCTCCGGATATGGCTGCAACGCCTCCATCAGCACCTCTGCAACTTTATGCACGTCCAGTGCATAATTATGCACGTCAACCGTTATCTCATTTTTTTTCGAAAAATCCTCCGGATGCGTCACCCGAAGAATGTCGATCGCCAATTTCGGATCAATCGGGAAATCATTCGGTGTCCCGCACGCATTGCACCGCAGCACTCCAAGCGTTGCCTGCTGCGCGATGGCCAGATTCTTGATCGCCGTCCGATCTCTCGCCTGCGCCATCTGCAAGCCGAACTCCGGATCGTTCCGGCACCACCTCATGTACGTATCCACCCCGATCCCCGCATAGCCACACGCCACCCGGATCGGAGCCCCCTGATGAAATGCCTGCATCAGCGCATCGATGGTCCGCTGCGTCTTCTTGGTCTGACCACCCCTGACACGCTCGACTTCAGGCTCGATCACCAGTAAATCATACATTTCGGTTTATCCGAGTTTTGAGAATGGTTATCATTCTTGAAATAACGTGGTACGCGCAAACTACGGAGTGTGCGTCTGCGCGTGTACGTGCGCCTGCGTGCGCGCGAGGGAGGGTTTCGGTCTGCGGCCGAACCATTTGACGCCGTCGAGGATGAGTTGAATTGCCTGGAGCCGCTGCAGGTAGATGTCGCACTGATCGCACTTCTGCAATGGGGTTGCTGATTTTTGCTCGTAGGTGTGAAAAGTGTTCCCGCAGGAGGTGCAACTCCTCTTCCTCTTGGTGACGTCGTTCTCGGTTCTGACGTCGATCACCTTCGTGCTGACGTTCCCGCAGTGCGTGCAGGCTGGACCGCTGATCACTGCAACATTGTCCGCAGGGGACGCTTGCTGATTTCTTGAATCGCTCGTGAGGCCGCTTCGATCATCAGCTTCTGCGCCTCATCGAGATTCCTCGGTGCCGTCGCCTGGAGATACATGCGATTGCTGAACCAGACCAGACGAACTGACTCGCGTTCGAAGGGTAGCTGACCTCTTTTGCGTTCGATCTCTGATGGTGCTGCATAGCCGATGCGAATTTCTGCGAAGCACATGCGTCGATGATCGGCGGCAGGAACATCGACCTTCTCGTCGACCTCTTCCTCTGTCTCCTCATCGATTTCCGGAATTTCCGTATTTACAACTCGAATTCTTGGCGTTGTGTGCTCAGAACCATCCTTCGGACGACCTCGTGCGGGGATGGTGTGTGGAATCTCGCCGGCATCCTCCATCCTCGTGCGAATGACATCGACGGTCTTATCGGTGAGACCGACGTCCTTCGCGATGACGATGTTGGAACCTTCTGGCCGCTGCAGCAAACGCTTGCGAACGAGTTCACGCTTCTCGGTGATGGTGAGGTGACGCCGGGGGACGTTGGTCGCCCACACGAAATCCTGCTTCTGTATATCGTTGAGATGCGTGACCCAGCGGAGTCGAACCGGGATTCCGAGTTGGTTGCATCCCTTGATTCGATGATGACCATCGAGAATGGTGTCGAACTCATCGATGGTCGGTTCCCAACCGGGGATGATCCCGTTGTTCGCTTCGAGGCTCTCCAACAGCCTCTCATAATCGTTCGATGAAAGCGGCGGCATGATGTTCCAGCGATCATCGATATAGAGCGTTCGCTCGACCACCGATCCATCATCGTTGAGAAGCTGAACGGTGACAGGTTGCCTGGTATCCGCAACGATCGGTTTCGCCGCGCGCCTCGCCATTTGCTCATCCCTCCTCGGATTCTTGAAGCTTCCGAATGATTTGACAGCCGGGGCAGTCTCTTTCGATGTACTCCCCGCTCTGTTCGCGTAACTCGACCCACTCGCTCACCAGAGCGATGATGTCCTCCTCCACCAACTTCTGACGTTCAGCAGTGCTGACAGTCGGATCTTCATCGGCTGACGACAGCCCGAGATGCAACGGAATGAATTTGCGCTGAACCATCGCCATCGACCCAACTCCCTGCAAGGTTGCCCGCGATGGGATTGGATCGTACTGCGCGTCCCGGCTCGGCGTCTACATCCATCGGGCATCTCGACCATCGAACCGTCGTCGGATCGTCACCTCACCATCGAAGCGCGAGTTCAGGACGCTCCTGTCCGCTTCCCGTAGGCGTCGCTCCTCCCCCAGGTAGCGGACACGCTTGACCGTATCAAAAGGGAAGGATTCCGGGCAATTCTGATGGTATGCTTGGACGAAGGAATCGTGCGGATTGACCTCCCAGGGACCGCGGTGTCCGCAGAAGGTGCAGGCCGCTCGATAGAACGTCTGGATGTGTCCCTTCGAGACGTCAAGGCGACATACCTCATAGTCGAAGCCTTCGAACCTCCATGCCTCGAATCGCCAGAAATCGCGAGCCGGATCCTCAACCAGCCGTGGGACGGTCACAGACGGTCCGGGGAGGCCGCCGGCATGGCAAGAGGCGTCCGCCTCCGCTTCATGCCTCTGGAGGCGATGTGGACCCCTCCACGGCACGATCCCGAAAGGGGTGCAGGGACAGCGGGTCAGGAAGTAGGTGTTGACGCCATGTCGGCACTCCTCCACGGTGACGTCATGCCGATCGATCACCGCCGTGGATCCACCCACGGTGGTGCCATCACCTTGAGATGACGGCTCTCGACCTCTGTCAACGGTCGTGGCTCGGTGATCACCAGACGCGGAACGGCATCACACTGAGTGCATGGTGCAGCACCCTTCCCTACACGAAGACCATGAATGCAGGTACCGACCTTCTTCATGGAAAGATCCTCTTGATCACACCACATACGTTGCATACAGAAACGTCAATGACCAGATATTGCTGCCAGAGTAGAATGGTTGGTTGATCGTCATTTTTGACCTGTAGCAGAGTAAGCTTGCAATCCGTTTTCAAGTCTCCACCACACGTCATCGGTTTTCCTTCAATGAAGTAGACCGCTCCACATCGCGTCACCACACCACCTCCTCCAACGTTGGATATCGACATAGCCACTGGTCGCGCGTTGTTCCATGATGAAAGAGGATGGTGGGAACTTCTGCTTCCAGCGTGAGACGAACCATGTGTCGCGTTCCACGACTTGTTCCGATGAGACTGTCGTGGAAAGCGTAGTTCAGATCGGGAACACCTTCGTGTAACATGATTCGATTACGCCTGGGACCGGCATGACCACCGTACACCTTCCACTCTGCATGGAATGGTAGACGCGTAATTCCAAGTTTCTTCGCGATCTCATCAGCCATGCTGTCAGCCCCGGGAGCCGCACCATGAATCAGTGGATCGATTCTCACTACGCTGAGATGATATCGAATCACCGCTTCGATGAAATCAGGATCATCCCAATCTCGATCGCCGCAGACAAGAACGCGTTGCCTCACTTCTTGGCTGACTTGTGCACCATGACATCAACAGGACAGCCAGGCGTGTGATCAGAGAACTTGAAACGACCAGAGCAATCTGTGCAACGAAGATCAGTCACAGCCAGAGAGTTGAGGAGATGATGGATGATTCTTGTCGCTTCGGCAAGCTCTCTGTTTAACGCTTCGATGCGATCCTCGGCCGCGGCCAGAAAGTTGTCACGTACCTTATATTGACGAACACGTGTCTGCAACTCATCGTGCTCTGACATCGATTTGACCAACGCTTCGAGCACTGGACGAAGTGCCTCTTCCGCACGATCTCTGAACACCTGCATCGGCGGTGTGTCGGTGGTCATGGAAGTCCCCCTTAACGAGGTTGTGAGGTGGTCACGCGGACTGCGGCTGTTCGCGTGCGCCTGTGATGTCTGATGGGATCCGAAACCATCTGTTGTCACATCAGCCGCGTGACCGTCGAAGAGTGTACCAAGCTCGACAGCGTCATGCAATCTTGGCGATCCAGAGGTGAACACCGGTCTGTTGTTCCTGCTGTACGTATCGCTTTTTGAGATTGAGATCGACGATCTGACTATCGTCCTTGTACACAACCCCTTCTAGCGCATCATTGACCGCACGAGACAGCTTGTCGAGATCTCCGGATCGCGCCTTGATCGGATGCGTCACCCCCTTAGGAAGCGATGCTGAACGCACCAGCAGAAAGACGGCTGTGATCGACCATGGTGATTCGCTATCCATGATCTTGAACCGTTCCTGTGCCGCACTCTTGATGTAACTTCGCCAGTGACCGAGTGCGTCACGATGCTCCTTCGTTCCACCCTGGGTGACATGCGCACGACCCTTCCCGTCGTTGAACGCACGCATCGATCCCTCGGTCGTTGGACGACCAGATACGAAGAAGTAATGAATGGCAGATGTCATAGATGGAAACGCATCAGCGAGACTTCTTGGTGCGACGATTTCTGCTGATGATCGACCTCTTCTTCTGTTCTGATGTCGGAAGTCTGGAGATCGGTGAAATCCGATTATGCAGCGAGTATGGTTCAGGTTGCTTTGGATCGTCCTCAAACCAATCGACATCATCCTTTGTCGACGTGTCTGATTCGTAGAAGAACCCCTCATCATCCGACATCGATCCTGTCCTCCTGTGTACGAATAGCCACACGCACATCACGTCCTGTCAAGCTGCGAAGGATCAGCAGCCCCTTAAGCATGGCGAGACGGCGGGAAAGGTAATCCTTCGCCGCCGCTTGCTCCTGCAAGGAATGAATTTTCTCCAACACTTTCACGGCAGCTTCTCGATTCCCTGACCGCAGAGCATCGATGTATCGCTGCCACCCCTTGGTGATGCGCTCGGTAATCTCGAAGACTTCTTTGCCACCATCCTCCTGCCAGGCAATACTGATCTGGACAACCTCTTCCTCAACCTTCGACCACGTGAGCTTCTGCGTATGAACAAATTGCTGTACCGGTTCGGTTGTCATACCTTACTGAACTCCGTCGTCCACGTGGCAGGAGCATCGTCCTCTTCATGTGTTGGTGTGAGATCACCGAAAAGGTGTGGTTCCTCTTTCGACATGATGCTCGCAACCTGATCAAAGACGATGCGCATCTCTTCTTCGGCGGCAAGCTCAGTGCGCTTCTCGATCACGAAGCGAAGTGTTCTGATGTTGGCCGTCCAACCGATGGTTGTCGAGAGACCGAGCGGTGCAAGACGACGGATGGCAGATGTAATCTTCTTCTTCTCAGAGAATGGCTTAACATCGATACCATCTGCAGCATCCCGTTGGAATCTCTCCATCTCATCGATCAGCGTAACAATGCGATCACGCAACGGTTCGAGGATCTTCGGGATCCTGAACCCGATATCCGTGAGACGAACGTAGCGCAAACTCTCTTGACTGATGGCAACACCGACACGATGACGTACGAGTTCATGTGTGAAAACACGGCTGACATCCTGAAAGACGAAGCTGTAGCTCGCGTGCTCCAGAACGCTTCCGTGACCACTACTCAGAAGATTGCGAAGATATTCGGAACGATCCTTTCGAACCTTGGTGACGTTGGGATTGAGGCCGGGAATCCAAGAACGGTAGCAGAGACGACCCATGAATTCAATCAGCGATTCTCCGCTGTATTGTGTCGACTCAATGCACTGGTGATCCAGCCACTCCTCTCCATCGATACTTTCAAGGTACCGTTGAATCTCATTCCAATCGATCCTTGGCTTGGCGATCAGGTACACCTTGGGCGACGTCTCTCGCATCTAATTCTTCTTTGTAGTGATCATGGTGACGATCATCAGGATCGTGAAGCACACGATACCGAGCGCCAGAATATCAAGTCCGGTCATTGATCAGGTCGCACTTGACTGGTGGCTGCACCGGAATTTCGCCGACATAATTCTGCTCCCACACCTTTCGATGATCGGGTGGTTGCCATCCAGGCGGCTTCATCTGCTTTCCGCCAGCATCCTTCCCACCCTTCGTCTTGTTCATATTGGCCATATGAACTTCAACGAAGAACGGTTGAAGATCGACACCCATGCTGACCGCGGCACCCTGGAGAACATAGTTCAGATCACAGAGGGCATCGATCATTTCCAAGTAGTTGCCACCCTCCACCGCATCCTTGAACTCATACGCCTCCTCGACGATCAGTCGTACGCGAAGACGTGCAGTCTTCTCGTCAAGAGCCTGTGGCGTATTGGGAGCAACGTGCCGACATGCCCTATGGAATTCGTTCACCGAAAATTGCTCGATCGACTGATAGACCGTCATGGTACACACACCTCCTTTTTTATGCGTGATCTTTCACGCTCAGCGGTTCATGGAAACGCTGGCAACGCGTACACTTTTTCGTACTGCGTTGCGTGTTCAACGGTGCCTGAGCATGCCTGGTTGCCATGGCCTTGAGTTTGACGATGTCATCTGCAATTCTGCGTCGTTGATCATCGTTGCGTGCCAGATTGCGCTTATCGACGAGTTCTTCAACCTCCTTATTGATGACGTCGAGAAACTTATCCTTTCGTACCTCATCATCACGTTTCATGGAATCGACAACCCAATCATCAACCTCGCTCGGTACCCAGCGCGTCCATTTTCCCTTCATCGTCGAAATGTGCTCCACGAACCGTCATTCCACACCACGCGATAGATTCCAGCGGCACGAATCACTCGCTTGCACATGAAACACGGTTGATGCGTCAGGTAGATCGTTGCACCCTTCATGCGTTCACGATCACCATAGAGGATGGCATTATGTTCCGCATGGATAGCCTCACAGTCAGACCAATCCTGAGCACCACGCACGGTATCGTGATCCATCAGACCGCGCGGACACTCACCGCGGAGACAGGAACGACCTCCGGGCTCGTGACCGTTGTATCCCGTTGAAACAATGCGGTGAGCGATATCAACAACCACGGCACCAACACGTTGACGTCGACAGTCACCACGCGTCGCCACAGCTTGTGCGATCGACAGGAAGTATTCATCCCACCTAGGACGTTGGTATGCTTCCGTCACACGATCCACTCCATGACACCCAACTCATGTTTCCCGAAAGAACGATCTTGTTACACGTGACCTGGCTTCGCTGTGTACAACAGGATCTCGTGACCACGATGACAGAGGGAACACTTCACGTGTTGCGGGAAGATAGGCCGACGTACTCCCAATCACATGAAGGACAACGGTTATGGACGAATTCCGGCCATTCATGACCGTTGCTGCACCGCAGAAATCGATTTCTTAGATGAAAATGGTATGTGCCCTCCTCATCGTAGAAAGGTGCGCAGTACACGTCGGTAGTGTATCCACCAAGTAAGTACACCTTACTCTTGAGTCCGTTCTCGACACACTCAGGACACAACACCGACAAAATCCCTTCGAAGAGCATGGTAGGTGTTGGCATCAACCCAGCCAATTTCAGTGGCGTATCCCCAACTCTTGATATCGGAGCCAACGATCAAGAGTGTCCATGTCGGCGTTCTGAGGAGCTTGCGAATCGAATGATATTCCTCGTTACGCAACCGATGAATCGACCAGCGTTTCCACGTTCGTAGGGAAATTGGTCCCTTAGTCGCATCAAGTATGTCATGCGCCCACTCTTCCGTATACCCACCCTTGAGAATAATCGATACGAAACCACCTTTCCAGGGATGATTGTGAAGATGCCGATCTCCATCATTGAGGTTGATACGATGGAGGAAGATCCCCCCCCACGGTGTCTGGATGATGCGCAAGCGATCGAGATAGCTCGCGTCATGACGAAAGAGATCGGTGATGTGCTGCAGCTTCAAGAGCTTCCAGCGATGGCGTCGTTGTATCACGAATTCGACATGGTGAGAGCAACAACGGGACGACGCAATAGGGCACCAAGGAGAAGTTCGGCATTGTCGACGTACAACACCGAATCCATTCCGATCGACTTCGTCATGTTGGGAGCGATGATGTGCTGCGGGGCGATTTCACCTTGATAGCGTGACTTGACAAGGTCACGGACGAAACGCATCGTCGCCTCGCTGTGAACAACCATATAGGTGTTCGGCTGGCCACGCATCGCATTGAGCAACATGGTTGTCTTGCCACATCCACGTGGTGCCATGATAATTTTCATGGCTTCCAGTTGAACATCCAGCCGCGAATCTCTTCCAATTTCTCGGAGGAGAAGATCAAACCATCTTCGCTCGATGTCACACCGGGGAAGCGACTCGCATAATCTTGATCTAGTTGTTCCGCCTCATTACCGATCGCGTCATACCAATCCTGCATTGTGATCACCCCCTTCTTCAAGAGGATGTCGAGCATCGCAGAAACCTCAACGCGAAGAAGAATGGAAATCTCACGATGATCTCGAATAGCGCGACATTCCGGATCGGTATCAGGACGTGTGCCAAGCTGCCATCCAGCGAAGAGGGAGCGCCATTTCGCCACCTTCTCCAGTGCACGCCTTGCACTTTCAGCGGTGAAGCTCATATCATCTCCTTACGATCAGATCGTGAAATGCTGTTCCGCGGTCCCACTCATGCTGGCGACACTGCACCACGAAAGAGCAGAACGAGCAAGCTTCACCGGGACGTGCAGGAAAGCGCCCTTCACGCTTGATCGCATCTCCAGCCTGAATTTCGGTCAGAATACGCCAGATATCACCAGCGGTGAACGTGAGATCGAGGGAGGCAACCTTCGGCTCCTTCATGTCGATCTTCGCGTAGGCAACGGTGAGACGTCCACGTGGAACGACAGGAATGGTCTGAGGCTCCCCACGACGTTGTTCGGCGAGACGTGATATCCAGTAGCTCCCCACCTGATCATTCTTCTCAGCGATCCACTGAGCACGCTCGTTGTTATCCCCCCAACCATTCTCACCCCACGGAGCGCGTCCGGTCACCTTGTAGTCGACGATGACACCATCATCCTCGATCTTGTCGCTGAATCCGACCATATGAACGAGATCGTCATCATCGAAGGTCCCATCCGACGCCGGCTCAGCGGTGCTGGATGGTACCCAATATTCATGTCTAGTTTGCACTGCCGCCGGTGTCCTTCCCACCTCATGTTGAACGACGGCGATGATGATTTTCCTCGCCATGTCCGCCGCCATGTCACGCTGAGCTTCTGTGACGGGGCGAGAAAAGGTACGCGTACCAATCTCTTGATCAAGGATGGTCACGCCGACATCGGCAAGTTCCTCTACGGTCATATTATGAATTTTTTCGCCACGTCGTGCCTTGATCAGCGACGTGTTCCAGAGGTTCATCGCACCGTCGAGAGCATTACCAAGAACGAGACTGATGGACGATGTCTGTGGAAGGCCGGCCAGGTAACCGTAAGCGTACTGACGTGGACATGCATAACGATACGTCGGCATCAGCTTCATGAGTTGGCTGAACGACGTATGCTTCGGTGTTTTCCTGAGTTCAATTTCTTCGACGACAGGTCCTGTGCGCAGGCGTGTCATGAAATTTCCTACTTCTTCCCCTGGTGCTCGATCACCGTTCCCTTGGGAACGATGACGATATCAATGTCCTGTGCACGCAAAAGAAAGGCTCGACCACCGACATTGACCATCTTCTGCATGGTATCAGTGATCTCCTGAATTCTCTCCTCCGGCCAGTCGTCACCCTTCGTACGTAGGATGATCGACTGACCGTCGGTGAGAATCGGAACGTTGAGCACGCGAGGTTGCACATCGCACTCGCCGTCGTGACCGACTTCAAGGATGCATGGTAGCGCAACCATGTGCTCACATTTCACTGGTTCGTCCTTCTCCTGATCTCGTCACGAACAATCTCCGCATCCTGCTGTTCACGTCGATCGCTCGATACCTTGCTCTCGTGCCACTGTCTGTACGTCAGGTACCACTTCCAAGCCAAGGTGCAGCCGGCGGTGATGATGGCAACGATCAGGACCGCTTCGACACCTCGTGTCATGATCGCTCAAAGATAAAGGTAGCTGGCTTGACGGACAGTCCGTTATCAAAACGACGGACGAAGTGTTTTGCGGATTGAGAAAGTTTATATTTCACCCACGGCGGTACTGGTTGACCACTTCTGATTGCACAACTATGATATGACACTATTGCATCGCTCTGAGGAAGAAGCCTCACAACGGCGAGAGCGATTGGACACAGCTTGCAGTTATCTTTCACTCCGTTAGTGATGTCATCGGCGGTCACAGAAACCTTGATGCGCTTCGGCAGATAGGTTGCTTTGGTCGTCATCACTTTCCGGTAGGAATCGTGACGAACGGTGTGGATCCTCCGGTGACCTGCGGAAGGATGCCATTCCACTTGGCGATGGCCTGCTGCTGCAGCACTTCCGGTGTCAGACCGGTCTGGCGTTCCTTGTTCGCCTTCGCCTCACCCTGCGCCTTGATGATCTCGGTCTGAGCATCGATGGCAGCCTGCGCCTGCTTCTGCTTCGCAGTCTCAACCTGCTGCTGAGCTTCCTGCTTTTGCTCGATCGCCTTCTCGTACTGATCGCTGAACGCGAGGTTGGCCAGGAAGATGTCGTCGATATCGATGCCGGGATAATTCTCATCCATCCGTGCCTGCATCGCTTTGACCGCATGATCACGGATGTCCTGACGATGAGCGAGAATCCCCTTCTCCACTACCGTGACCGTTGTTGTTCCATCAGGATTGACGGTGCTGGTGGTGACGTCCGCAGCGGGATATTGAACGATCGACTCCTTGACGAAGTCCTGTAGCGGCTTATCGAGGAGCTTCCCCTCGACATCACTCAGATCGACGTTGCGATAGAGTTCAGAGACCTTCTGTCGATCGATATGAAACACGATCTGACCGCTGACCTTGACGGTCTGCTGTTCACGTGTTGCCGCCTCGAAATCAGAGAAGTTCTGGCTACGCTTGCGAATATCAACGAAATCGATGGAGGAGATGCCAGGCATGATGTGCGTGACACCACTATCCTCGACCGTGACGCTTCCGTTGGTCTTTACGATCGCCACCTCGGTTGCATCCACGCTGTGGATCCCGAGAAGGAAGTAGATCGCGAAAATCACAACGGCGGCGATGAGACATCCGCCACCAATGAACGCCGGAGAGGGAAGGTCGTCCGAAGATCCCCTTCCGTAGCTACTCATGGTTGATCTTCCTCATGGATCGAAATGGTCATCAGGGCTGGGTTGGCGACGGGACCGAGACCACAGCAGTACCGTGCAGCATTGATCGCCCAACCCCATTGAAATCCGGTGATACCAGCATCACTGACGAGATGCTTGTATCCCGCTGGATCAATTTCCTTCCAGTGACCGTCGACACCCTTCCTGATCAGTTCCCATAAAGATGTTGAATAATCCATCACGTCACTGCCAGGAACGTTCGTCCAGTCAATGTCGGGATGGGAACGAATGAGATCGATCACCGCGACGGCGATCGAGTTGGCGCATGCCTCATATCCGCCACGTCCGGTTCCGTCGAACTCCGTATTACGACGAAGGTACTCCTCCAGTTGTTCCGGAGTTCTTTGCTCGTCCTCGGATGGCGAACTCGCACCCCCGATAATCGTATCGAGGGCACGAGCCGCTCCGACGCCCTGGTGGGCGCCGTCCGTCATCCGACGTTCTGCCATGTGACGCCGCGAACGATGCCGCTGACCGTCACCTGATGCACGCCGAACTTCTCGCCGATCTCACGCTGCGAGAGATTCGTGGTCTCCCACATTCGACGGATCTGCTTGACATCCTTCGACGTGAGCTTGGTGCGACCTCCGGTCGCCGGTGCCTGAACTCGTGCTGCCATGTGATGTCACCCCATGTGGGTCCGATACTTGAAAGCATAGTACCAAGTACGGAACCAAAGGAAACGGCAGACTACTTGATGATTCGCGGTCTGCCAGCGCGAGAGGCGTGGAGGGCTACCTAGAAGTCAGCGAAATCAGGCTCCACAGAAGCGGGAGCCGGAGGTGCTGGCGTCGGAACGGGTGGAGGTGGAGGCGCCTGAACCGGTGCCGGAGCAGCGGCGACTGGAGGAGGTGGTGCCGGAGCCTCATAGGTCGGATTCGGCACACCGTTGGGCGCAGGAAGCTGGGCTGGCTGCGAACGACCACTTCCCGGAGGTCGACCGCGGCGACGTCCCTGTGCTGGGGATGCAGGCTGCGTGGTCGCCGGGACCGGTGTCCCATCGACAGCCTGACCGCGTCGACCGCCGACGGGTTCGATGGCGACGATGTTCCATACCTTCTTCTCGCCAGCCTGCGTATTCTTGCTGACCGTCTGACCGCGCATCTGCACACGTTGTCCAGGGGTCAGGCGACCGGCGGCAACCTCGTTTGGATCCTCCGGATTACCCCAACCGAATTCCAGAGTATCGTCATCGATCCAGGGCTCATCGGTAATCGGACGGTTCGAGATGGCGCAGATCAACTGACGCATCTTCGCCACCGTTCCGTTCGGCATCTGACCCGTAGTGAAATTGAAGTACGCACGCAGATTCGTGCGCTTACTGTCCTCCATCGAGAACTCGATGATCAACTGACCACGCTCATCGTAGTCGGAGTCACCGTACTCGATCGACTTGATCGTGCCAACAACCTCTTGGAAGTCGGCAACATCAGGGATGTAGTCACCCCCACCAGTGCTGCTCTTGAACCGTGGCAACGCCGTCTCTCCCTGATCAGCCGTTGAGGCCGAGTTCACCCATCCATGTCTCAACACGTCGCTTGCAGAGCGCATGGAGACGATCGAGATTCGCACCGGCGGGATGATTGGGATCTGGCTCAGCCTCGACGTGAGCAACCAATTCCCAACTCCCCTTCCGACCGCCCTGATCATCCTCCTCCGTCCAGACCAGACGCTTCACCGTGGCGGTAATTTTCTCCACCTTCGGCTTAGGAAAATCCGTCGGCTGTGTCACAGGCTGTACTCTCTCCTGGGTATTGTCATCACCGCGTGCAGCAGCAATGACTTGCTGCTCGATCGCTGTCGTATCGATGGGCTGGGGTCCGGCGGGATCGAAATCCGCCTGCCTTCGGCCACGTGGCACCTGATCATTTCCTCCGCTGGTCTCGACCGTGCTGGGGATTATAGGTACCTGCTGGTCGCTCTGCAACCGCTCGATTTTCTTGGTGACGTACAGAAGAGTGGCAAACGGCGCTCCAGTCAGACAGAGGCCATACCGACGAAGGTCAGTCACCACTTTTCCGTTGACGATCTCAACGTCGAAAATTCCGAGGCTCGTTTCCGCCCGATAGGTTCCGTCATTCTCTGACGAGATCACACGATCGCGGATCTCGTCACGCACCTCCATGAGCAATCTCCCCAGCATATTCTCACCGACGACAGATTTCTGGTGAACCAATTTCGTATCGGTCCCCCAAAAATTGTCACCCCAGGAATTTCCCTCGATCAGCAGCGCATCGCCGGTTGCGATGAGGAGCGCTGCAAGATCTGGTTCGTGGAATTTCGCAAGGAGGAGGGTACGCATCACATCGATCCTGACGTCGTCCCAGCCATCCAAGAGGGGAATTTGACGACCCAACCACTTCGCCTGCCCAGGCGTTTTCTGTTCCAGAACGCGCTGACAGTCGTCCGGATTCCTTGCCTTGGCTGCCTGAAAACGATGTTCCAGCGTCATCCCATCTTCCTCGACGAAGAAATTCGAGAGGAAGAAGTACCGGCCGCTGAAATGATCGATGACCTTCGTCATGTTCTAGTGTGCAGCACCCAGGCGTGAGGATCCATAGTAGACTGGGGTGTGAGCCGGCGGGTACGGATTGTCAGCGAGCTTGTGCTGCGTACCGTTCGCATCCTTCCACCAGGCGACCTTGAGAAGGTCGGCGATGGGAAGGTTGAGAATCTGTGCGATCTCGCCAGCGAATTCCGCCTTACCGAGTGGGCTCTCTTCCTTCGCTCGCGTTGTGTAGAACATAGGAGCGATCCCCGCCGTCCAGAGACGCGGATCCGCCTGCATCCAAACTGTTCCGGGAGTACCCATGATATCCCTCGCAACGATGAGTGGATAGGTGTTCGCCTGATCACCAATATGGACGAAGACGCGATCAAGATCAACACGACCGCTGACACCGGCAAGTTGTCCCGATGATGTGTATTGCCATGCACCGATCTTGGTGAACGGCTGTGGCGGTGCTGGCTCAGCAGGGGTGTAGGCTGCATCCCATAGCAACCACTGCGCCATCTCCTCGGCGGCGCCGGGATGGTTGTTGAGATACGGAGCGATGTGTGAATTCGTCCACCAACCACCGGAGTAGTACAGCGTGGACGCTGATCCATGGCCGGCGATGATGACGCGCATCGCGGCGATCGCACGCTGTACCTGATCACCATCACCATCCTCGTGATCAGGAGAAAGCCAAGCGATCGGGATACCAGCAGCCTGAGCCTGATCACGCTTGCTCAGGAGGTCGTGGGCATCGTCCTCGGGGTTGTGATTGCGATCAAGCCACTTGTACAGCCCAACCCGTTTCCCCGCCGCGTGACATGCCGTAATCTTGTCCATCCATGTCTTCGAATCATCGGTTGTGATCCCGTCGTCGACATTCCAGATCCAGCCGACAACGTCCGATGATGCAGCGAAGTTGGGAAATCCGTTCCAACGACTCCCGTCCGCCCATTGTTCGGTCACTCTGAATAGCTCCTCATGAGTTGTGAGTTCACCAAGGATCTCAAGAAGTGAAATACCCTCCTCTTTCACAGGACCGATGATGCGACGTGCCTTATAGCACGGACCTCTGGTGCTCCGCAATCCATCGCTGAATCTCTCTGGCGATGGCGATGTAGTCAGCACTCGGATCCATTCGTTCTTCCTGACCGGGAACATAGGCATCCCATACTGCATCTCGCAACGATTTCGGTAACTTGTACCAATGTTCGCGACATCCCCACATTGCTGGTGGTACCTGACGTTCACATCCTGGCCAGTGACACTCATGATCTCGATTCTGCAGAGAACGACGAACATGAGTAACTTTCGCGTTATTTCTCATGTAGCTCATAATATGTAGGTGAACGTTCACTCACTTCATCGCGCACGATTTTCGTTATACCGTCATCGTCACCATATTGCACCTCCACCCACCTGAGTGAAGACGATCCATCACTCCAACGTTG
>Ga0126379_10001287_pt1 | contig 15102 bp, 9 predicted proteins | sample PanSoiMetPlot_24_FD_92640 | JGI IMG/M metagenome (GOLD analysis project Ga0126379, IMG submission 92640) | Tropical forest soil microbial communities from Panama - MetaG Plot_24 | ecosystem: Environmental > Terrestrial > Soil > Tropical forest > Bulk soil | place: Panama | collected 2016-02-17 | reverse complement strand
AGTCGGGTTGGTGTGAATCCCCGGTTGCATTTGTTTTCGGTTTATAACACACTCAAAGCAGAGATGAAATTTGCCCGCATCCCCGCCCTTGTTTGCCTGTTGGTCTTAAGCCTCCCTGCATTTGCCTGCCAGGCCGCGGACGGGGACAAGCCAACGGCCGCGCCGGAGGCTTCCAAAGGTCCCAACTTCGTGCCCATCGACAGTTTGATCCAGGAGCAGGTCAACGATGAAGGCATTACCGGAGCCGTGCTGGCAGTGGGCCACAACGGGCGCATCATCCACCAGAAGGCGTTCGGCTACCGCGCGCTCTCGCCGCGCCGCGAGCCCATGACGGTGGACACGGTTTTTGATCTGGCGTCGCTCACCAAGGTCGTGGCCACCACGCCGAGCGTGTTACATCTGATGCAGTCCGGCAGGTTGAGGCTCGATGATGCAGTGGCCCGCTACATTCCGGAGTTCGGGGCGAACGGCAAGGAAAACGTTACGATCCGCCAGTTGCTTACGCATTTTTCCGGTCTGAAGCCGGATCTCGATCTGAATCCGCCGTGGGCCGGCGAAGAGACAGCGTTCCGCATGGCCAACGAAGAAAAACTGCAGACGCCGCCGGGCGCGCAATTTGTTTACAGCGACATCAATTTCATAGTGCTAGGCGAACTTGTCCAACGCCTTTCCGGCCTGCCCCTGGACCGCTATGCTGTCGCCAACGTTTTTGAGCCGCTGGGCATGAAGCATACGCGCTTTCTGCCGCCTCCGGTGTGGCATTCACAGATTGCTGAGACCTTATCCATCGGCAACCGCGAGATCCTGCGCGGCAAGGTACAAGATCCCACCGCGCAGCGCATGGGTGGCGTAGCTGGTGATGCAGGACTCTTTTCCACCGCGGGCGACCTCGCGCTGTACGCGCAGGCGCTCATCGATCGCAAGAAGATTCTTTCGCCTGATTTGATCGAGAAGATGACTACGCCGCAGCAGCCCCCCAATGCCGTGGAAGTCCGCGGGCTGGGCTGGGACATCGATTCGCCGTTCTCCAGCAACCGCGGCGCACTGTTGCCCGTAGGCTCGTTCGGGCATACGGGGTACACCGGTACTTCGATCTGGATTGATCCTTACACCAACACGTACATCATTTTGTTGACCAATTCGGTGCGCCCGCGCTCCGCGAGCGTACCGGTGATCTCCTTGCGCGGACGCGTGGCCACGGCGGTGGCCGCGGCGCTGAATCTGGACGTGACCTCATCCGCGCGGGACCGGCTTTTCTCCATCACCGGGTACAACGAAGTGGCTCCCGCAGCGCGGCGGATCGGGCCGCGCAACGGCAGCGTGCTCACGGGAATTGATGTTTTGGAGAAAGACAACTTCGCCGCGCATAAGAGCGGAAAGCAACATTGTTGCGCGACGGGCGCCGATCCGGTGAGCAACCCAACGTTGAACATAGGCCTACTGACCAATCAGGTCGGTCTCGACGCGCAAGGCAAGCGGACCATCGACGTTCTCGCTGCAGCGCCAGGCGTCAAGCTCACCGCAATCTTTAGTCCGGAACACGGCATCGCGGGAGCTCTCGATATCGAGAATGTTGCAAGCACAACGGATGCTGCGACCGGCTTGCCCGTATACAGCCTTTACGGAGCAGGCGACGCCAACCGCCATCCGCCGCTCGAAGTGTTGAAAACTCTGGACGCAGTGGTCATCGATCTGCAGGATTCCGGCGCCCGCTTTTGGACTAACAACGCGACCCTCGGCTACATGCTCGAAGCAGCAGCGCAGACAGGAACGGAAGTCATTCTGCTCGATCGGCCGAATCCGGTCACAGGGGCTTACGTGCAAGGGCCGGTTTCGGATGGGATTCAGCGGGGTATGGTCAACTATTATCCTATGCCTGTGCGCCACGGCATGACGTTCGGCGAGCTGGCACAGATGTTCAACACCGAAAAGAAGATCGGGGCGCGCCTCCGCGTGGTGCCCATGGAGAACTGGCTGCGAGGCGATTGGTTTGATTCCACGGGCGTCGTGTGGGTGAACCCCTCGCCGAATCTGCGTTCCGTCAACGAAGCGACTTTGTATCCGGGCGTGGCGCAGATTGAGTACACGAATGTCTCCGTGGGCCGCGGTACGGACACGCCATTTGAACTTGTGGGCGCGCCCTGGATCGACGCGCGCGCGTTTGCCGAATACCTGAACGCGCGCCTCATCGCCGGTGTGCGCTTTGTTCCAGTGACGTTTACGCCTTCGAGCGCCGTGTACCCCGGCCAAGCCTGCCACGGCGTGAATCTGATCGTGACCGATCGCAACGTGCTTGACTCGCCGGAGTTGGGTATCGAGCTGGCAGCAGCTCTCAGAAAACTCTATCCAGAGCAATGGAAGATTGACCGCTTGATGACGCTCTTGGCCAATCAGGACCTCTTTGACGCGCTCTCCCGTGGCGACGATCCCCGCAACATCGCGCAGGCATGGCAGGATCAGTTGCAGAAGTTCCGCGAGACGCGGGCAAGATATCTCATTTACAAATAAAGGCAACGCACCACCGCCAGAAAATCGGGTGATCCGGTGATCGGGTGATCGGAAAACCTAGCACCGCGGGATCGAGAAGCAACTCCCGGTACGCTCCGAGCGCCGAAGGCGCGACGACAGGGTAGCCCCGGGCGGTAGCCCGGGGTACGCAGACAAAACGAGAGAGCCCCAGAGGGGCGACACGTTTTTCCCTATCTCATCGTTACCTGCGGCGAGGATCCTGTGCCGCCCCGCTGGGGCTCATCCGAACTCCTCCACCTTCCCACCGCTCCCGCGGTGGGCTACTCTCTGGTCGCGCCTCCGGCGCTTGGAGCGTGAATGGCGAAGACTCATTGGGTCGACTTCATAGCTCGGTGGTGCGATCTCCCGATGATCCGATGACCCGATGATCCGATCTCCCGATGATCCGATGACCCGATCCCGCTCTGCGGGATGGCCCGATCCTCCTCCGTGTCTCCGTGCCTCCGTGGTAGGTGTCGGGTTTTCAACTATACTTTCCCGCATGCCTCTCCACATCGGCACTTCCGGATGGTCGTACCCTACGTGGAAGCCGTCGTTTTTTCCAGAAGGGCTGCCCGCCAAACGGTTTCTGGAGTTCTATTCCACGCAACTCAATGCCGTGGAGTTGAACGCGACTTTTCGCCGCATGCCCACGGCCAGCTCGGTCGCCGGATGGGTGGCCGCCGCCACGCCCGATTTTCGTTTTGCCGCGAAAGCGCACCAGTCAATCACCCACTTCAAGCGGCTGAAGGATGCCGGGGATTCGCTGCGTTTTTTTCTGCAGAGCCTGGAGCCGATGCGCCAGTCCGGCAAACTCGGCCCGGTGCTGGTGCAAGTACCGCCGAACCTGAAGGCGGATCTCGCGCTGCTCAAAGATTTCGTCCAGTTGCTGCCCCAGGCATACCAGTTTGCGTTCGAATTTCGCCACGAGACGTGGTTTGCGGACGCGGTTTACGAGATCCTCAAGACCAAGAACGCCGCGTTATGCTGGGCGCAGAGTGAGAAGATCGTCACGCCGAAAGTGGTCACTGCGGATTTTCTCTACTTCCGCCTGCGCCTTCCCGGGTTCAGCGATAGCCAGTTGCAGACGATCGGCGGCGAACTGAAAGAGCACAGCCAGGATAAAGAGGTCTACGCTTTTTTCAAGCACGAGGACGAACCGGAAGGCGCGCTCAACGCCGTGAAAGTGGCGCGCATGAACGGTCTGGGAGAGAAGCCATTCGCGATGCCGGAGAAGAAACGGGCAGCAGGGAAGACAAAGGCAAAAGGTTGATTTAAGTTGGCGCCGCCTAGAATGCCCGCGTAGAGACGTGGCACCGCCACGTCTCAACACGTCTCAATGTGTGCGCTACAAACAACGCTTCCTTTAGGCCAATCTGCTCATTCCCGGTATAGATCTGCAGAGTCGATTCGGCGTGTATCCCTGAAAAGCATCGTGAGGTTGAGTGTGAGACGCGACAATGTCGCGTCTCTACGTCCGCGGAGATCAGCGGCAGGACTTCTTGCGAAAAAGCTGAGCGTTCTCGGCCATGGCATCGCATACCGCGAGGCAAGTGCGATGGACTTCCAGGTTCGCGGGGTTGCGGGGCGAGGCCGCCAGCAGAGTGGCCGCGCCATGGACGACCAGAAACAGGGCGTAGTGCAGCCGCATGTAATCCTGGGGCTTGCCGCCGAACTTCTCCGCCAGGCGAGCCACCAGCCATTCCGTGATGTATTGGGGACGGCCTGGAGCGAAGACTTTCGTCCACACCGGGCCAAACAGCAACTGATACTCACGGGGATGGTTTTCCGCGAATCGCAGGTGGCGCTGATACGTATCCTTAAGGCCGGCAGCCGATGTGATTTCCGCCGCCAGTTGGCGATAGACGCGCTCCGCCAGTGCCAGGCGAAGAGCTTCTTTGTTGCGAAACCGCTTGTAGACCGTGGTGGTCGTGGTCCCGGCCAGGCGTGCGACACCGCGCAAGGTCAGGCCTTTTTCGCCTTTTGTCCGCCACAAACGCTGGGCGGCGTCCAGAATGTGCTCCTGCAAGTGCTGGTCGGCTGTCCGCGGCATATGTTAAAAGTCGGTTAAAGTTTTTACTTGCACAGCGTAGCACTAACAATGTAGCATTAATTCTCCTTCGCGCTGTTGCTCGAAGTTGGGCCCCATAGGACGTTCCCGGCAGTCAAATACAGGCATAATCTCTCCTGCCTTCCGTCCTGACACACTTTTGAAATCTTGAGGTAGTGACATGCAGTACTTGTTGAGGCGCGTCACTGCGTCTCTTCCAGGCATGCCTGCGGGTGAAACTGCGCGCGAGTCTGAGTTTGTGGGCCGGCAGTCGGGCTTCGAAAGCTCTCCCTACCGATTGGCGTTGCTGAGCGCTGCTGTTCTCGCCTTTGCCGCGCATTTCGTTGTTCTGGCGGTTCCTTCGCTGCACACTCCAGACTCCACGTGGTCCAATCTTATCCAGCTGGCCCTGGGTGCGTTGGCGGTGCTGGCCATGCTCGAGGCCGGCCGGCTCTCTGCCCGCTTTGCCCGCGGGACCTGGTTTCTTGCCGCCCTGGCCATGGGAACCTACACCGCCGGGCAGGCCATGATCACGTATTACGGAACTGCCTTATACCAATCCTCCAGTCCTAACTTGAAGGACCAGTTCTTCTTTTTCTGGATGGTGCCGCTTCTGGCGGCGGCCGCGACTGACCCGCGCGGAAAACGAAGAGGTTTTGACTGGGCCGCTTTCTTGGATTTCGCTCAGCTCGTGGTGCTGGCCCTGGCCTTGCATCTCTTTGCGTTTGGCGATGCCGCGCGCTGGCAGGCGGACGCGCAGCAGATGAGCTTTCTCAAGTGGAAGGTGCGCGTCATTCGCGACATCGTTGTGCTCGCCTGTCTGTGGGGTCGCACTCTAGCCTCGGATACGCCGCAAGTGCGTTCGTTGTTCCGACGCCTCGGCATGTTTTATCTGGCCTATTCCTGTGCTGACGCCATCTATCTCTACGTCGAAGCCCGGCTCAACATGTGGCCCGGCACCTGGCTCGATGTGTTGTGGTCCGTCCCGCGCCTGCTTGCGGTAGTCGTCGCTCTCACATGGAACTGGTCGGGTGACATCGCGGCACAGCCCGCGGCCGGCGACTGGCGGCGCAAGTTCATCGTGCTGTATTGGACGCCGATCGTGGTTCCACTGGCCGTCCTGGCCGTCGCCTCGCACACACTATCCTCGGCGCCCACGCGTTCCGCAGCCTGGATCGTCGCCACCTTCGGCATTGCCAGCCTGCGGCTTCTGGCCACCCAGTTCCGCCAGGAACACGCTCTATCCGGGCTTCACCGCAGCAACAACCTTTTGCGGTCCGTGATCGAAGGCACGAGCGAGGCCATTTACCTAAAAGACGCCGACGGCCGCTATGTCCTGATGAACCACGCCGGCGCCCGCTTCGTAGGGCGCGCGCCCGAAGAAATCATGGGCAAGACGGCGCGCGAGCTGTTTCTTCCCGCAGAGGCTGAAGCTGTCTTCAAAATGGACCGCGACGTCATGGAATCGGGGAAGGTTACCACCACCGAACTGGTGCTGACTGCCGGAGAAAAAACGCGTACCTATCTCACCACCAAGAACCCCTACCGTGATTCGAAGGGCCAGGTGGTTGGCGTCCTCGGCGTTTCCCTGGACATCACTGAACGCCGCGCCATCGAAGAGCAGTTGCGCCGCGCGCAGCGGATGGAATCCATCGGCACGTTTTCTGGTGGCATCGCGCACGATTTCAACAACCTGCTCACGGTGATCAAGGGTTACAGCCAGCTGGCGCTTAGCCAGCCGCAGGAGCCCGATCAGAACGTCGAATATTTTAACCAGATCAACCACGCCGCCGGGCGCGCCTCTTCGCTGGTCAGCCAGTTGCTGGCTTTCAGCCGCAAGCAGATCCTGCAACCGCGAGTGGTGAATCTCAACGACATTGTCCTCGGCATTCAAAGCATGCTAGGCCGGCTCATCGGCGAAGACGTGGAAGTCCATGCGCGTTTGTGCCACGAATTGGGCGCGGTGAAGGCCGATCCTGGCCAGATCGAGCAGGTGCTGATGAACCTGGCGGCAAACTCGCGTGATGCCATGCCCACCGGCGGCAAGCTGACTCTGGAGACTTCCAACGTGGACTTGGAAGCCGGCCACGCCGGCTCGCACCTCAAGGTTCCACCGGGTGCGTACGTCTTGCTGGCGGTGAGCGACACCGGCGTGGGCATGGACGCGCAAACCCAGTCGCGCATCTTTGAGCCGTTTTTCACCACCAAGCCTCAGGGCAAAGGCACCGGACTGGGCCTGGCAACGGTGTACGGAATCGTCCGGCAGAGCGGCGGATACATCGGGCTGCACAGCGCGCCCGGCATGGGCAGCATCTTTCGCATCTACCTTCCGCGGGTTGCCGATCTTGTCGAGCCCCTGGCGCCGGGCCCCAGGCTGGTGGTTCCCAAAGGCGGTCACCAGACCGTCCTGCTGGTGGACGATGATCTGCAATTGCGCCGTTTTATACAAACCGTCCTGAGCAAGGCCGGCTTCAACGTGTTGGAAGCAGGCACTGGCGAGGAAGCGCACAGAGTCGCCGCGAGCCACCGCGGCCCGATTCATCTGCTGCTGACCGACGTGGTCCTGCCCGGCGGCAGCGGAAGTGAAATTGCCCAGCGCATCTGCGGGCGGCGCGGCGAAACCCAACTGCTCTACATGTCCGGTTACGCAGGCGACACCATTATCAGCCGCGGCGTCTTTGAGACCGGAATCTGTTTCCTGCAAAAACCGTTCACCCCGGACCGTCTCCTCGAAAAAGTGAGGGAAGTACTGCAGTCCAGCGTCGACGGACATACGCCTATCCCGGCGCCCAGCATCCAGGGGAGTTGAAAGACAGCACGCTATGCAAGTGAGGAAGACGGATTTTGTTCACCACTCGCAGATGGTGCGCGTGGAATATACCGCCGAAACGCGGGCCGACCGCACATTGACCTGGAGGATTTTCTCTGACTGGCGGCGCTGGCAGCGCTTTTCTGATTTTTATGGCGACATCCGCTGGCTCAGCGGCAGGCCTTGGGCCGTCGGCAGCCGGCTGCGCATCGAGCTCGTCCGGCCGGTAAAAACCGCGGTGGATCATGTGATCACCGTATGTTCGCCTGGCGAACGCGTGGCCTGGATTGATCACGCCCTGGGCAACACCATGGAACAATGGGTGGTTTTTGAGCCTCGCCCGGAAGGCGGCACCCGCGTCGAAACCTGGGCCGAAATCGCGGGATGGGCGGGCACGGTAGCGGGATGGCCGGTCCGCACCGTAGTCAAGAGCTTCATCGAACTCTGGTACAGCCGTTTCTGCAGGGAGTGCGATGCAATGTACGCAAGGGAACGCTGCGCCACGCCCAACTGAGGGCACGCGAATCATGCGGTCAGCGCCCCGGGAACCCTGGCCGCGCGGCGCGGAACGCGCGCGGTTTTCGCGCCGTGGCGTGGAGGCCCGAGCTGTTGCCCGGTCTGCCTCAAGACCTGCGATCCCGCGCCACGATACGCCAGAGCTGGTTTCGTGTGAAATCACCCACTAACACCTTGCATCGCCTAGGGTGCTCAATGTAGTATTAGGCAATTCTTAACCTAGTTAACCAAAAGTTAACTGGGGTGTGCTCAGGATCGAGATCGAGAGAGTGGGGCTCTTGAACGTTCACGCAGTGCTTTGTGCCCGGCTCTGTGTGCCCAAAATAAAGTTCTTGAGGTTGTATCATGCAGTATTTCTGGAGGCGCCGCCCCGCGTCTCTTTACGCTGCCGCCGTGCACGACTCAGTGGCGGTGGCAGGCAGCGGGGACCACTCCTACCGCCGCGCACTGCTAGTCCTGGCTGTGTTCGGTTTCGTGGCGCAAGTTTACATTCTAAGTTTCGCCGGCTCCCTCCGATTTTCAAGTTCCCTACTATCGAATTTGACGCAGCTTGGGCTGGGCATCTTAGCGGTCTTGGCGATGCTCGAGGCAGGAAAGCGTTCCGGCCGTTTCGGCCGCCGCACCTGGTTTCTCACCGCGCTGGCGCTGGGGCTTTACACCGTCGGCCAAGCTGTCTTCACCTACAGCAACACCATTGGGCCACCCCACTCCCGGGAGACGGGCGGCCTCATTTACGATCCAATTTTCTTCTTTTGGATCGTGCCGCTCATCGCGGCCGCAGCGGCAGATCCGGCGGAGGCCTCGGGGAGCTTTGACTGGAGCTCGATCCTGGACTTCAGCCTGCTCGTGCTGTTGGCTTTGGCCTTGCACTTTTCGGTGTTCGCGGATGCTTCACGCTGGCAAGGCCACCCTCAGGAGATGCTCTTCTCGAGTTTTAAGGTGCGTCTTCTTCGTGACGTGATCGTGCTGGGTTTCTTATGGGGCCGGGTTCTTCTTTCGCGCTCCAGGCAGATCCGCGCGCTTTTTGTACGTCTTGGCTTGTTTTATTGCGCCTACACTCTCAGTAACGCCCTCTATCTCTGGTTCCTTGAAGCCACGCACCTCGCGCGGCCCGACACCTGGATTGATCTGATTTGGTCTGTGCCCCGCGTGCTGGCCGTTGTGCTGGCTGTTACCTGGAACTGGCCGGAGGAGATCCCGGCGCGACGATCGGCTTCGCAGCGATGGGGCCGCTATCTCCTGGGCCGCGCCCCCACCGTAGTTCCGCTGCTGGTCTTGGCGATCAGCGCGCACATGTTTTCCGCTTCTCCATGGATATGGGGAGGCATGATCACGGCCTCGCTGGGTATCGTCAGTCTGCGTCTGTGGCTGACGGAGGAACGCCGCCAGACTGCGCTCGCGGGCGAACGCGCCAGCAACAATCTTCTGCAGTCCATCATCGAAGGCACCAGCGAAGCCGTATACCTGAAGGACTTTCAGGGCCGCTACCTGTTGATGAACTTCGCTGGCGCCCGTTTGCTGGGATACTCGCCGGAGGAAATCGTGGGCAAGACGGACCGCGAAATTTTTCCTGCGCACGAAGCCGAAACCATCATGAACATAGACCGCCAGGTCATGGACACAGGCCAGATGGTCACTTTGGAAGATGTGCTGACTTCGACGGGCACGTCGCGGACTTATCTAACGACCAAGAACCCGTATCGCGACCCGCAGGGCAAAGTCATCGGAGTGCTGGGCATCTCCCTGGACGTCACTGAGCGGCGCCGCATGGAGCAACATATCGAAAAGGCGCAGCGCATGGAATCCATCGGCACCTTTTCCGGCGGGATCGCCCACGACTTCAACAACCTGCTCACTGTAATCAAGGGTTATAGCTACCTGGCGCATGCCGATGCTGAAGGCCAACCTGCCATCCGTGAGAGCGTGGACCAGATCACCAAAGCGACGTCCCGGGCGGCGTCCCTTGTCGATCAACTGCTGGCCTTCAGCCGACGGCAAGTCTTGCAGCCGCGCGTCATCAACCTTAACGACATTGTCTCCAACTTACGCAAGATGCTCGACCGCCTGATCGGCGAGGATGTGCAGATTCAAACCCGGCTGGCTTCTGATCTAGGCACGGTGAAGGCCGATCCGGGACAGGTGGAGCAGGTGCTGATGAACCTGGCCGCCAATGCCCGCGATGCCATGCCTGGCGGCGGCCGGCTCATCGTGGAGACGGCCAACATCAACCTGAATCGCAGCAGCCTTGGCCCGGACTTCAACGTCCCTCCAGGTTTCTACGTGCGCCTGACAGTGAGCGATACCGGGATCGGCATGGATGCAAAAACTCAGGCCCACATCTTCGAGCCCTTTTTCACCACCAAGGCTGCGGGCAGGGGCACTGGCTTAGGACTGGCGACTGTGTACGGAATCGTCAATCAAAGCGGGGGCCACATTGGCGTTGACAGCCAGCCCGGCTCCGGCTCCACGTTCAGGATTTATCTGCCGCGGATCAACCAGCCGGTCGAACCGCTCTCCTTGCCCGCCACCAACTGCGCTTGCCAGCGGGGGCACCAGACAATCCTGGTCGTCGATGATGATCTTCAATTGCGGCAACTGGCGCGCAAGGTCCTGACCTCCTCCGGCTTCACCGTGCTCGAGGCCGAGTGCTGTGAACAGGCGCAGCAGCTCTCCGGCACCCACGCCGGCACGATTGACTTGCTTTTGACGGACGTGGTGATGCCCGGAACCAGCGGACACGAGATCGCGCGGCGCATCTGCCAGGAGCGCAACGAGACCCGCGTGCTCTACATGTCCGGTTACCCGGGCGATGCTGTCGCCCAGCACGGCGTGATCAACGCCGGCATCTCCTTCCTGCAAAAGCCGTTTTCACCGGACCGCCTGGTCGATAAGGTGAAAGAAGTCCTGCACACGCCGGCGCCTGGCAATTAAAAGCACTCACCGCACCCATTTGGCTATTTACCGCCTTGGCACGCGCAAAGGATACTGAGAATGTGAAGGCTGAGAACCAGAACCTGGTCAAGAGCTTCCTCGACTACTTGAAAGTCGAGAAAGGTCTGGCAGCGCTCAGCGTCCGCGCCTATGAGTCCGACCTGGAGCAGTTTGCCGGGTTTCTGGTAGCGCGGAAGCGGGACCTCAAGCGAGCGCGGCGCGACGACGTACGCGCGTTTCTCAACCAGTTGTTCGGGAACGCCGTGCGCGACCGCTCGGTGGCGCGCAAGCTCTCCGCCCTGCGACAGTTTTACAGGTTCTTGTTGCTCGACCGTATCCTGAAACACGATCCCACGCTGGAGATCGATTCTCCGCGGCAATGGAAAATCTTGCCCAAGTCGCTTGCCGGAAGCGAGATCGATTCCATGCTGGCATCGCGGAAAGCCGCCGCGGCGCTTTCCCCGACGGCTGGGGCGCTGGCGTTGCGCGACTGCGCACTGCTGGAGATGCTGTACGCCGCCGGGCTGCGCGTTTCCGAAATCGTCAACGTGAAGCTTGAGGACCTGAAGCTGGAATTGGGCCATGTGCTGGTGCGTGGCAAAGGCGATAAGGAGCGGCTGGTGCCGCTGGGCCGCGCGGCGCAAGCGGCGATCCGCAATTATCTGGGCGAGGGCCGGGGTCTTCTGCTGGGAGAGAGAGTTTCCCCGATGTTGTTCGTGCGTCGCGGGGGCGGCCGGCTGACTCGGCAGCGCGTGTGGCAGATGGTGAGTTCGGCATCGGCGGCGGCGCGGCATGCCAGCCCGCACATGCTCCGCCACAGCTGCGCCACGCACATGGTGGAAAATGGCGCCGACCTGCGTACCGTGCAGACTATTCTCGGCCACGCCGACATCTCTACCAGCCAGATTTATACTCATGTAGCTTTGGATCGTCTGAAGAACGTTTACCGTAAATTTCACCCGAGAGGGAAAGTGCGTCATTACAAATGACCGCACCTACCACGGAGACACGGAGGCACGGAGAAAAACCAGGGTCAGCCGCGAATCAACGCGAATCTGTAGAATCAGACCGGTGAGAGTCCTTCTGCTTTTCAGCGGTATTCGCGATCATTCGCGCCATTCGCGGCCAAGACTTTCTTGCTTTTCTCCGTGCCTCCGTGGTGGGTTTTGGTGGTAGTTCGTTCATGAAATCGCGCAAAATAACAAATGCGACTCGAGAAAGTCCGGCCGCACGGGTGCATCCCGAGGTTGCGAAGGCCATCCGCAAGTTCTTGGATTCGCTGCGCGGCGAACGCCATGCTTCGCCGCACACGCTACGGGCATACGCCGGCGAGCTGCAGCGGTTCGCGGAATATCTGGGGCCTCAGACGCCGTGGAACGATGTCGATCACGTTTCCATCCGCGGCTATCTCGCTGAGCTTCACGCCAACGGCCTGAGCAAAGTATCCGTGGCGCGGTCGCTGGCGGCGCTGCGCTCGTTGTACAAATGGCTGGCGCGCGAGGGTGTGGTCCAACAGAATCCTGCCAAGCTGGTGGCCACGCCCCGGCTGCCGAAGAAACTTCCACGCGTGCCCACGCTCGAAGAAATGAACGGACTGCTCGACAGCGCGATGCCGGAAAACGCGGCTTTCCCGGAACGCGACCGCGCCATCTTCGAGCTCCTCTATGGCTGCGGCCTGCGCAACTCGGAGCTGGTAGGCATCGAGTTGGGAGACATTCAGGAGGCGAACGGCGTGATTCTGGTCCGCGGAAAAGGGAAGAAGCAGCGCTATGTGCCGCTGGAAGGCGCCGCCGCAGAAGCTTTGAAGGCGTATCGCGCCGCGCGGCAAGCCGTGCTTGCAGAAACGCGCAAGACCCCGCGGCAGTTGTTCATCAACCGTCGTGGAGGGCCGCTCACCACGCGCAGCGTCGCCCGTATCGTGAAGCAGATCGCGATGGCCAAGGGCTTGCCGCCGGATATCCATCCGCACACCCTGCGCCACGCTTTTGGAACGCACATGCTCAGCGAAGGCGCCGACCTTCGCGCGATCCAGGAATTGCTGGGGCATGAACGCTTGTCCACTACGCAGAAATACACGCAGCTTTCCATGACACAGGTGATGGAGGTTTACGACCGCACGCATCCCCGGGCGAAGTGAGGCGGGGAAAGGCTTTGAAAGGGCACGGCTCTAGCCGCTGAGATTGCTCTCACCGAGGTTCAACGCAGCGGTTGATGGTTACGTAAACGACCCCACTGAGCCGAGCGCCGGAGGCGCGACCACAAGGTAGCCCACGGCGGTAGCCGTGGGTAAGGGTGACAAGACAGAGAGCGCCAGAGGCGCGGCGCAGGACCTTCAGCCAAATAACGGATCACGGATCACGCCGTGCTGGCCTAACAAGGCAATGAATTCTTGTTCAAACGTCAGCTGCGGTGATGCGCTTCCTCATGTGCCGCCCCTCCGGGGCTCTAATTTTATGCGCCTCTTACCCACCGCTCCCGCGGTGGGCTACCTTGTGGTCGCGCCTCCGGCGCTTGTTAAACTCGCTGCACAAGCGGCGTCCACCCGAGCCTACTTCGCGCTTGAGCGCGAAGAATAGTGGAAGAGCGGCCATTGATGGCCGCGTAAAGGAATGTTCTCGGGCCTGGGTTTTGCCCTGTCCCCTTCAACTCTCATTTCAGCGAGAACACGCTCTAGAAACTTTAAGGTCTCTCATGTAGAGTACTGAAGCCAAACCGCGGACGTTCTCGGGAGGAGATTTATGCGAAAGGTGCCCCTTCTTTTTCTAGTTGTTTTCTTGGCTTTGCCGGCCCTTGCCCAGCAAAGCGTAGCGGAAGCCGCGGCTTTAGCTAGAAGCAGCAACCAGGCGTCCGCCGATTCGCCCACTCGTGATCAGGTCATGACTTTGCTTGAGTTGCTTCAGGTGCGAAAAACCATGAGCGTGATGCTGGAGAGCATGAAGAAGGTGATGATAGACGGCGCGGAGCGGGGCTTCCGGGAAAGAGTCCCCAATCCCACGCCGAAACAGCTGGCGGCTCTGCATGGGATGTTTGACGACATCGTCAACGCATCCATGGACGACATGATCAATGCCCTCATTCCGATCTACCAGCGTCACCTGACGAAAGCCGACCTCGAAGAGCTGATTCGCTTCTATTCTTCGCCGGTCGGGCAAAAACTGCTGCACGAGCAGCCGGCGATTATTCAAGAAAGCATGCAGGCAGGAGCGGAAGTTCAGCAACGAAGAATGGACGAGATCAGGGCAAAGATCCAGCAACGCATGCAACAACTCGAGGAAGCCAGCCAGGACGATACTCCGGCTCCTAAGAAATAGAAACTGGTTCATCCATGGGTTTGTTTGGAAACTATAGCTTCGGGTGGCCCCTGGTCGTGCTCGCGTTGATTCACTTCGTTCGCCGCCGGCCTGACACCTACTGGCTGTGGATCATCATGATCGGCGGCGGCCTGGGCGCGCTGGTGTACATCTGCGTCGAAGTGCTGCCCGACCTCGGCTTGCTGCGCGAGTACTTTCGCGTGGTTTCGCATCGCAAACGAATCCGGAGCCTGGAAGTGATGGTCCTGGACAATCCGTCCGCAGGAAACTACGAAGAGCTGGCCGACCTCTACCTGGAGCAGAAGAAGTTTGTCGCCGCCAGGGACTGCTATGATCGCGCCATCTCCACACGCACCGACTCGCCCGATCCTTTTTACCGCCGCGCTCTATGCCAGCTCGAGCTGAACGACTTTGCCGGCGCCGCGAACGACTTGGAACGCGTTGTGAAGAAGGAACCCGGCTACGACTACCAGCGCGCGGCAGGATTGCTGGCGTACGCGTGGTCGCAAAACGGCAATCCAGAGCAGGCGAAGCAGCTCTTCGAACAGGTTACCCAGACCTCCACACTGTCGGAAACCCAGTACAACTACGCCTTGTTCCTGGCCCAGCACGGCCAGACTCCGGAGGCCCGCGAGTGGGCCCAGAAGGTCCTCGCCAAGAAAGCCACCATGCCGCGCTACCTCAAGCGCCGCGAACGTCCCTGGTTCCGCAAAGCTTCGACCTTGTTGCGAAAATTGCCGGCGTGAAGATTTTGGATCAGATGTGTGGCACAGCGCGGCAAGCCGCAAGCTAAAGAAGCAAAACCCGACCGCGGATTCACGCGGATGCTCGCGGATGAAAATGAAACCCGCCCGCTAGCGCCCTTGGTTCGCTTATCTGCGGCCATCCGCGAAAATCCGCGGTAAGGTGTTTCTTGTGCTGTCGAAAAATCGTCGTGAAACGAAAGGAATGTTGCCCATACTATTACCGGCACTCCT
>Ga0126379_10001286_pt1 | contig 15102 bp, 11 predicted proteins | sample PanSoiMetPlot_24_FD_92640 | JGI IMG/M metagenome (GOLD analysis project Ga0126379, IMG submission 92640) | Tropical forest soil microbial communities from Panama - MetaG Plot_24 | ecosystem: Environmental > Terrestrial > Soil > Tropical forest > Bulk soil | place: Panama | collected 2016-02-17 | reverse complement strand
AGCCACCTGAACTGTCCGAGCACGATTAGGAGGTTAGCGAGCAGCGAGCGAGTTTGTCGATAGCAAAAACCCGCCGCGGAAGACTCTAGCGTAAATCGACTGTTCGCAACCGAGGCGGCCGCGTTCCACGCCTTTCAGATCACGGCGATGACGGCGATCACGCGCGATCACGGCGATTCTTTCCTACGCCCTTGCCGGATCAACCTTTTCGGTGTCCACGCCCAGTTCTTGCAACGCCTTTTGGGCGCGTTTGGGGTCGAATTGTCCTTCGCGGGCCAGACGTGACAGAGCAGCTCCGGCGATAGACTCGGCATTGATCTCAAAGTGCCGACGCAGATGCTGGCGGTTGTCGCTGCGGCCGAAACCGTCCGTTCCCAAAGACACCAGCCTGGTTCCCAGCCATGGCGCCAGTTGATCCGGCGCCGCCTTCAGGTAATCGGACGCCGCGATGATCGGACCTTCGGCCTTGGCGTTCTGGAGTGCGGTCACGATGTAAGGTTGCCTTGCAGTTTCCGCGGGATGGAGCCGGTTCCAGCGCTCGATGCCCAGAGCTTCGCGGCGCAACTCGTTGTAACTAGTCACGCTCCATACGTCGGCATGTACACCGTATTTCTCCGCGAGAATGCCTTGAGCGCGCAGTGCTTCATTCAAGATCGGGCCGCTGCCGAATAACTGCACAACGGTTTTTCCACCTTCCGCCTTCTTGAGCCTGTACAAGCCGCGGATGATGCCTTCGCTCGCGCCTTCCGGCATCTCCGGCATGGCGTAATCTTCGTTGTACAGCATGATGTAGTAGAAACGGTGTTCGCCTTCCTGAAACATGCGGCGGATACCATCCTGGACGATCACGGCGATCTCGTACACGTACGCCGGGTCGTAGGTCGCGCAGGTCGGTACCACGCTGGAGAGCACGATGCTGTGCCCATCCTGATGTTGCAGGCCCTCGCCGGCGAGCGTCGTTCGGCCGGCGGTGCCGCCCATGAGGAAGCCTTTGCCGCGAGCGTCCGCGAAAGCCCAGACGAGATCGCCCACGCGCTGGAAACCGAACATGGAGTAGTAGGTGAAGAAGGGAATCATGGGCACGCGATAGTTCGAGTACGCGGTGCCGGCTGCGGTGAATGACGCCATCGATCCGGCTTCCGTGATTCCTTCTTCCAGAATCTGCCCGTGCTTTTCTTCGCGGTAGTAAAGCAGCATGTCGACATCGTGCGGCTTGTAAAGCTGCCCCTGGCTGGCGTAGATTCCCACCTGGCGGATGATGGATTCCATACCGAACGTGCGGGCCTCGTCGGGGATGATGGGAACCACCAGCTTGCCGACTTTCTTGTCCTTCATCAGCGTACGCAGCATGCTGACGAAGCCCATGGTTGTGGAGACAGCTCGGCCTTTCGATCCGGCCAGAGATTCGGTGAACGCTTCAATCGGCGGCGCCTCGAACTTGGGCATGCTGGTCTCGCGTCGCGGCATGTATCCGCCCAAGTCCTTGCGGCGTTCCTGGAGATAACGAATCTCGGGCGTGTCTTCACCTGGACGGTAGAGCGAGCCCTCTCTCGCTGCCCTCTCCGGAATCGGGATGTCGAAGCGGGAGCGGAAAGCCAGAAGCGCCTCGTCGGTCATCTTCTTCTCTTGGTGTGTGGCGTTACGCGCTTGCGCTGATCCCAGGCCATATCCTTTGATGGTCTTGGCCAGAATCACCGTCGGCCCGCCCGTATGTTCCACGGCACGCTTGTAGGCGTTGTAAACCTTTTGCGGATCAAGGCCGCCACGCTGCAGGCGGAAGATCTCGTCGTCCGTCATGTGCTCGACCAGGGCCGCGGTCTCCGGATACTTTCCAAAGAACTCTTTACGAACGTAAGCTCCGTCCTTGGCCTTGAAGGCCTGATACTCTCCGTCTACGCACTCTTCCATGCGTTTGAGGAGAAGCCCGGATGCGTCGCGGGCCAGTAGATCGTCCCAGCCCGAGCCCCAGATCACTTTGATGACGTTCCACCCGGCTCCGCGGAAAGCGGCTTCCAGCTCGTTGATGATCTTGCCGTTGCCGCGCACCGGACCGTCCAGGCGCTGCAGGTTGCAGTTCACGACGAAGATCAGATTGTCGAGCTTCTCACGCGAAGCCAGAGTGAGTTGGGAGCCCATGGCTTCCGGTTCGTCGGTCTCACCATCGCCAACGAACGCCCAGATCTTGCGTGGTGTCTGCGGAATGATTCCCCGGTTCTCGAGATACCGCATGAAACGCGCCTGATAGATGGCGTTCAGCGGACCGAGACCCATGGAGACGCTGGGAAACCGCCAGAAATCAGGCATCAGCCAGGGATGCGGATACGAGGAGAGCCCAGGTTTGTCGCGAAGCTCGTGGCGAAAATTCTCCACCTGCTCTTGTGACAGGCGTCCTTCAAGAAAGGCTCGTGCGTAAACGCCCGGGGAGGCGTGTCCCTGGAAATAAACAAAGTCGCCCGGCTGATCGCCGTACGTGGCGTGGAAGAAATGGTTGTAACCGACTTCCAGCAGCGTGGCCAGCGAGGAATATGTGGAGATGTGCCCGCCGATGCCGGCATCCTTCTTGTTCTGGCGATGCACCATGGCCATGGCGTTCCAGCGGATCAGGCTCTTGATGCGCCGTTCCAGCCCGCGATCTCCGGGATAGGGGGACTCATCCTCCGCGGGGATGGTGTTGACGTACGAAGTGTTCAACTGGACCGGAACATCCACGCCTGCCTTGCGGGCACGCTGCGTTAGCGCGTGCAACAAATGCGCGGCGCCGCTGGGACCCTCTTCCTCTACGACCTGGTCAAAGGCTTCAAGCCACTCATCCACTTCCTGCACGTCAGGCTCAGCAGCCTCGACCGGCTGGCCATTCACAATAGTTGTGCTCATGATACTAGTATAGCGAACACGAGAACTGGCAGCAGACGTGTTTAATTACCATATAGTGGTACAGGTTGGCGCGAGCGACGCCCGTGTGGAGGTTCCCGATTGGCACGGGTTTCGCGCGTTGGTGGAGGGACGTTAATTCTCGTTGAACGCTGGATTTTGCTCGAGAATGCGTTTGCTCGTTATGGACAAAGCCCTATCAATCATCCTGTTCCTCATGTGGATGAGCAGCATTGTTAGTGTTCCTGTCATGCTGTCATGGGGATGGGTACGATGGGTGAAACGAAAACAGCCGCTCACCCTTCCCGGGATCTTGTCCGCTGCTGGTTTCGCGCTGGCCACGGGATCGGCTCTGCTGGCCATTGCCACAATCCTGTATGCGGGTGCAATTGGTGGTTTCCCGTTCTATGACCCGCGTTTACTCAGAGTTTATCGATGGGGAGTGCTGCTTTCTCTCTCAGGAACCGTATTCGCTGTCGGTGGCCTCTGGCGTCCCAATCCCTTGCGCTGGCACGCGCCCGCCTGCGCGGGAGGAATGTTCTTGTTGTGGTTCCTAGCGGCCTTAGGCGAGTAGTTGCGAATATCTCAGAGAAAAGATCTCAGACTGCGGTCTTCGTGGCTGCATGCTCAGCGAACTCTTCTGCTTCGTCAAGTTGCCTGGTAAAAGAGCTCACCAATCTCTCTTTCCATGCTTCAGACCACAAGCCCTTCTTCTCGAGGTAAGTTTCCATGCAGGAAAGTGGATCATCGGCCGGTCCGCCGGGGCCCTGTGACGGCAGAGTCGTCAGCCGATGTTGCGTCTGGCATTCGATCAGTGAAGGGCCGTGCCCCTCGCGGGCACGGCGAATGGCTTCCTGAGCCACGCGATACACGGCCACAACGTCACTGCCATCCACAGCGAGCGTGGGAATACCGTTGTCCCGGCTTTTGTTGTCCATGTCCTTCACGGCCACCAACAGCCTGGGGTCGGGAGGCTCCGTCCAAACGTCGTTTTGCACTACGTGTACGATGGGCAGCTTGTGACTTGCCGCAAAATCCACGGCTTCATGCCAGGAGCCCAGAGCCGTGGAGTCGTCTCCGGAGAAAGCTACAACCACGTTCGGCTGATTGCAGGCCTGGTAGCCCAAGGCCATTCCGGTAGCGATGTTCAAGCGGGCCGCCATCGGCGATGCAGCGGCAATAATCCAAGGACCGCCGTCGCGATAGGATGCAAACTTGCGGGCGCCTAGGAACTGCGACGGTTGCAAGAGGTTGGCCATCACTCTTCTGAGTGAGGGACGCGGCATCAAACCGAACCCGAAGCCGAAACCGGTAACCAAGTCGTAACGTCGTGGCGTTACGCAGTCTCCCTGCAAGAGATCGATCGTGGCGGCGACTTCGCTGGCTTCACGGCCTGTTCTCGAGCGGGAATTCTCCGCCAGCTTCCCCTGTTGAAACATCCTGCGGACCCGCTCTTTCACCATGCGGCATTGCAGCATGGTCGAATAAAGCAGCCTGAGTTTCTCTGCCGGCAACAGTTCCTTGCTGTTGCTGCCATTTTTACTGGCCGCGCCAGGATTAGCCATCACTCTTCTGGAACTGCCGGGGCTCTTCGCGCGGATTCGCTTGTTCTTTTCTTGCATGATCTTTTCAAACCACACCCAATCTTAAATGCAAACTCATGTCGCGTCAGAGCCACGTTTCGATGGCGAACGCTTTCCTATGGACCCGGCGTCAAGCGGCAACTTTGCTTCCACAGTCTTTCCGAGTTTTCCACAGTGCGGTGAAAAACAGTGTGGAAAAGCCCCAGGTTACTGAGGTAACTCGACCGGATGTCATATGTTTCTGCCTTTTGCACTGAATCAGGTGCGGATATTAAAAATTAGTAAAATCTGTGACAAGCGGCCCGTCTAGGGGACTGCCGGGGAGCCGCAATTCTTACCCCGGAAGCACAGAGACACAGAGAGAAAGCAAAAAGGCAATGTTAGCCGCGGATGAACGCAGAAAAGCCGAGATCAAATTGCAGCCAGAGAAATTTTCGTTGCGACCAGAGCGATTGCAGGTCAGCGTTTATCAGCGTGACTCAGCGGCAAACTTGTTCCTCTCCGTGCCTCCGTGTTCCCGTGGTGAAAAATCCGGCTAGAATTGATGTGGTTCTGTCCGCGCGACGCGGCGGAGGTGCACAATGTCTTCCAAATTCACGAGCAGGACTTCGTGGCGGCAGAAACTTGAGCGGCAACAGGAAGCCAAAATCGTCAACATTCCACCCAAGATGCAACACCTGGGAAAAGGAACTATGGTCATTCCGCGGCCGCTGGATGTGGACGCGCTCATTCGCAAGGTCCGGCAAGGAAAACTGATAACCGTGACGCAGCTGCGGGGGGAGTTGGCGAAGCGCAGCCGTGTTGATGTCGCTTGCCCGTTGACGACCGGCATCTTCATCCGAATTGCCGCAGAAGCCGCCGAAGAAGGTCGCCGCTCTGGAGAGAAGACTGTCACGCCGTACTGGCGCGTTCTCTCGAGCGAAGGCGGCCTCAATCCCAAGTTTCCGGGCGGCGTCGCTGCCCAGAGACGCCGGCTGAGCGCAGAAGGGCACAAAGTCGCCAAGCCGCTTGGTAAGAAGCCTCCCACAGTGATTGATTTCGAGAAGTCTCTTGCCCGGTTCTCATCTAACTGAGAGAGCCATGAAGGTCCGTATTGACAAGCTGCTGGTGGAGCGCGGCGTGGCGGCATCACGCGAGCGTGCGCAAGCCATGGTGCTTGCCGGACGCGTGCTGGTGGATGGCCAGAAGGTGGAAAAGGCGGGCGCGGGTGTTGATCCCGGCGCCGACATACGACTGCTCGGGGAAGACTTGAAGTATGTCGGGCGCGGCGGTTTGAAATTGGAGGCGGCGCTCGACCATTGGAAGATCGATCCCTCGGGGCGTACGTGTCTTGATGTCGGCGCTTCCACGGGCGGTTTTACGGACTGCCTGTTGCAACGCGGCGCCGCGCAAGTGATTGCCGTGGACACCGGCTACGGCCAAATTGCAGTCAAGCTACGCTCGGATCCGCGCGTGCAACTGCTCGAAAAGACCAACGCCCGCTTCCTGACCGCCGAGCATTTGCGCGTCCTCCGCACTCCAACAAGCGCAAGGCCGGCGCTTGCTGGGGGCCCCGAACACGCTGCTTCGATTACTCTGGTGGCCATCGACGTCTCCTTCATCTCTGTTACACTCATCCTCCCGGCGGTCTTGGCAGCGGCCTTTGTGGTCCTCAGTCAAGAAGCGCCGCAGACGCGGGACCTGCTCGTGCTGATCAAGCCACAGTTTGAAGCTGGGCGAGAGCTGGTGGGAAAAGGCGGTATTGTGCGCGACGCCCAGGTCCAGCAGGGCGCGGTTGCGAAAGTCGCGGCGGCCGTGGCGGGACTCGGTGGACTCAATTCGGAAGTGATGGAGTCGCCGATTCTGGGCATGGAAGGAAACCGGGAATTTTTTCTGCACGCAGAGTTCCGATGAAACGAGCTTCCATCGTTGCCAAGCAAGGCAAGCCCGAACTGGGCAAAGTCGCGCGCGAAGTCACCGAATGGCTGTGTAACCACGGCTACTCGATCACGGTGGATTCCGTAGTTAAGGAGTTCTGCACGGAGTGCGAGGTGGCGGAAAGGGAAGACCTGCCCGCGCGGCGCCCGGATTTTGTCGTGGTTTTGGGGGGTGACGGCACTTTGCTTGCCGCGGCGCGGAACGTGGCCGAGGCCGGCATTCCAATTCTCGGCATCAATCTGGGCTCGCTCGGATTCCTTACCGAGATCAAGCAGGGCGAAATTGCCCAGGCGCTGGCTGACGTTGACGCCGGCCGCTACGAACTGAGCTTGCGGTCGATGATCCACTGCCAGGTGCAGCGCAAGGGGAAGTGCGTCGCCGGCTACGACGCGCTCAACGACATTGTTGTGAATCAGAGGGCAGTCGCCCGCATTACCGAATTTGAAGTTCGCGTGAATGGGACGTCTGTCTCCAACTACATGGCGGACGGACTGATCGTGTCCACACCTACGGGCTCGACCGCCTACTCGCTCGCCGCGGGCGGCCCCATCCTTGTTCCCGAAGTTCCAGCTTTCGTCATTACTCCGGTGGCGTCGCACGCGCTGACCAACCGCCCGCTGGTGGTGCGGGACACGGTGTTGATCGAGATCCGAGTCACTGTGACACGTGAGCAGGCTTACCTGACCATCGACGGACAGCAAGGCTTGCCGCTGCAAGAAGGCGATGTCGTGCAATGCCGGAAGTCTGACTTCAACGTGAAGCTGTTCCGATTGCCGCAGCGCACGTTCTTCCAGGTTCTGCGAACCAAGCTCAAGTGGGGGGAACGGTAGAGATGGCCAAGAATGCCAGAGTGGTTCTATCCATCGCACTCGTTCTTCTGACCGGGGCCTTCTTGGCCGTCGCTCAAACCAAGCCCGCGGCCGATTTGATCATCACCAACGCCAGAATCTGGACCGTCGACAAGACGCGTCCCCAGGCTGAAGCGCTGGCCGTGCTCGGTGAGCGCATCGTCGCTGTGGGAAGTTCTGCTGAAGTCGACGCGTGGCGTGGCCCGCAGACGAAGGTTCTCGATGCGCACGGCAAGCTCCTGTTGCCGGGATTCAACGACTCCCACGTCCATTTTGTGGATGGGGGCGCACATCTGCAGGAAGTCCAGTTGAAGGATGCAGCTACGCCTCAGGAATTCGCGCAGCGCATCGGCGAGCGCGCTAAGACCACGCCCAAGGGCGAATGGATCACCGGGGGCGATTGGGACGAACAGAAGTGGTCACCCCCAAGCCTGCCCACCAAAGAATTGATCGATCCGCTCACGCCGGACACGCCGGTCTCCGTGAACCGCTACGACGGTCATGAAATCCTGGTGAATTCGCTTGTGCTGCGGCTGGCGAACATCACCGACAAGACTCCCGATCCGCCTGGCGGGCAGATCGTCCGCGACGAGCAAGGCAATGCCACGGGGGTTCTTCGCGACGCAGCCCAGGACCTGGTGAACAAGGTGATGCCGCCGGTGTCGCCGGCCCGCCGCATGAGGGCCATCCGCCACGCCCTCGACCATGCTGCGTCGCTGGGCGTGACCAGCGTGCAGGATATGAACCCCTCGTATGACGACGTGAAGGCTTACGCCGAGCTTCAAGATCGAGGCGAGTTGACCGCGCGCATTTACATCGCGCCACTCGAAACCGGCTGGAAGGACCAGGCCAAAATCGGCGTGCGTCACGCTTTCGGCACCCCGCTGCTGCGCATGGGCGCCGTCAAAGGATACGCTGATGGCTCCCTTGGCTCAGAGACTGCATATTTTTTTGACGCTTACACGGACGAACCCAAGAACCATGGTTTGCTCAGCGACGAGATGCATCCGCCCTCGGCCATGCTGACGCGTTTGAAGGGCGCGGATGCCGCCGGCTTGCAGCTTTGCATTCACGCCATCGGCGATCACGCCATCTCTATGATTCTCGATATGTTCGAGCAGATTGAAAAAGCCAACGGCAGGCATGATCGCCGCTGGCGCATCGAGCATTCGCAGCACATGGCAGCCAAAGACTTTGCGCGCTACGCGCGGTTGGGTGTGATTGCTTCTGTCCAGCCTTATCACGCAATCGATGACGGCCGCTGGGCGGAGAAGAGAATCGGTCCGGAACGTGTCCAGCGCACGTATGCGTTTCGTACTTTCTTGGACAACGGCGTACGCCTGGCTTTCGGCACCGACTGGTCGGTTGCCCCGTTGAGCCCCATGTGGACCATCTACGCTGCGGTGACCCGCGCGACTCTCGACGGAAAAAATCCTGACGGCTGGGTCCCCGAGCAAAAGCTCACCGTGGCCGAAGCCGTCGAAGCCTACACCATGGGCTCCGCTTATGCGGAGTTTCAGGATAGAGAAAAAGGCTCCATCACTCCCGGCAAGCTCGCCGACTTCGTGGTCTTGCGCGATGACATCTTTAAGATTCCGCCAGCGGCCATCAAAAACGTGAAGGTGGTAGCGACGTATCTGGGCGGGAAGCTGGTGTTCGGAGCGCTGGAGTAGTCAAACGCGTGCTCAGTTTCCCACTTCTACCAAGCGGCAAATGAATCCCCAGCCGCCGCCAAGTTCGCTGACTGCCAGCATCAGTTCATTGTTGCCTTTCTTCAAGGGAAGGTAGACGGCGTCGTTTTCCGGGTTGACGATACCAAGGAAACCAGGATCGCGGAAACCTTGAGCGCTTCGGCCACGATAGAGGATCCTGCCATTCAGGAACACGCTGACGTCGTCGCTATAGCCAATGTAGAGCTTTTTCACCTGGTCGCGGTCGGAATCAATTCTGGTCCGCGCGTAGACCACTTTCATGCCTGGCTGCGGTTCCAGACGTTTTGAAAAGTCACCCTGAAATGTAACTCGCGGATGCGGCGCCTCGAGATAGCGGTAAAGGACCACGAAGCCTGGTGCCTCGGCTTCCACATCCTGCCACTTAATGGCCGTGCTCTCGGCTGGCGCGAGCGGCTGCTCAAGATTCCGCGCCAGAGCGTCGTAAGGCGGCGAAATACTCCACTTGGTGAGCGTGTTCGGCGGCGTGGCAGGCAGATGGCGTTGCCAGGCTGTGTCCGGCGTCGTCCGTACTTCAAAGTTCGAGAAATAGGTCTCGCCCGTCAGGTCAAAGAGGGCCACCTGGCCTCTCTGGACGCCGCTCTTGAGATCGGTCATCACTAGCGCCGGCTTGTCCATGTCCTGCACATACAACTTCGCCTGCGCGCCGGTCACCTCCAGGCGCAAATGGAACCAGACGTTCTTTGGGATATCGACCGCGCCCGTGAAGCCTGGCCCGTTGTAGATTTGCCAGTTACGTCCGGTGTTGAGAACCGGGGTGTACTGCATGGCATCAGGCTGCCCCGACTTATGCTGGCGCAGATAAACCTCTTCGTAGTTGGCCTGTTTGGCGTCGATACGAAAGTCAAAACCGAAAAACCCGCGGCTGGCCGGCGTCGCTACGTCCACGTCGATCACGCCGTCGCGCATTTCAAAGTCCTTTAGGACCGCCGCTCCACCATCAAGCACGAGACACTTGCGGCCTTGATATTCCGCCAGCTTGGCTTGTCCTTCGAGATCCCAGCGCGGCGAGTCCACGGGAACCGAAAGGGTTTGCGACGCCTCGGCAGGAGCCAGGGACGGGAAGAGAAGAGCCAGGGCACAAAGCGCGAGATCTCTCAGCATGAATCACCTTTTGGCAATGAAAGGCGCACCGAATAAGTTGCCGGTCTAGCGCTTGCACGTCATTTCGACGCCCGATAGGTAGACGACCTCACCAGGGAATTGTTAGCGCCTGCTTGTGCTGCCCCTTGACGCTCACTGCGAACGCCTTGGCGGCTGCATTTGTGCCGATCACACGTTCCATCAATAACGTCGTAGATTGCTGCCGAGGTGGCAGCCAAGAGGCAAACGGAGGAGGCGAAGCTTCACCGAATCTGGTTCATCTTTTGGCACGCTGGCAGTTGCGTCAGTGCCGAGAGATGGCGCAATCGTTCAACCCTGTCATCCTGAGCGAAGCGCCACGAGACTTTGTTCCTGACGACAAGGAGTGGCGCGAAGTCGAAGGATCCCGAAGGTGTATCCTCTGCCATGCCATTCCAAGGCGTTCTCCCCGGGCAGTGGTGCGCAACACTCCTCCATACACAAATCACTTTCGGGTTGCCTTTGGAGTGTTGGGGACATGCTTTGGGTAGAACTCCCTGACTCAGCATCTACGGCGTGAACATCCTCGGGATGTTTCGGTGCGCCTCAGTCTCCCGCTCTGCGGGATCCTTCGTGCTTGCTCAACATGACAAAGGTAGGCAGCGGCAGGCAAAGGACATTCCTTGGAGGGGAAGAGGTGGAAAGAAGAGGGACAGCAAAAATTAAGAAGCCCCGAGTTTGTGTGCTTTGACCCATTCGCCTCGACCAGCGGTTCGCTATAGACCCTTGCCGACCAGCTTTCCCTGTCCAGTTCCTTGCGAAACCCAACAAAGTGCGATCTTTAATCAGCTAGGCTGAAGCTTGGGCTCCGGGCTCACCACCAACCGGGTAAATCGGTTAATGCCTCGGGGCTTCTATATTGCCTCTGAACATTTCCTGTTCGCCTCGACCAGCAGTCTACTGATAGATCCTCGCCGGCCCTCCTTCGCTTCCAGCACACGCCGTTTCCAGCCTATGCCGTGCGACGGTGACCTTTGACTCGGATCCCGGATTTACCGCCAATCGGGAAAACGTTTGAAATGTCAAAGAACGATTGTGAATCTACTCTCTTCGGAAATTTAGTCAATCAATTTTGCGCGACTATAATCGGCGTGAAATCAATCACATGCGGGCTCTCCACAAGGCCGTGCAAAAGAATCTGTGCAGCCCCCTTGAGAAGTACTGCAACCATGCGGCGTATCCTGCATTTTTTGCGGTCATGATGATTGTGTAAATTGCGGGGAAAACCGCGATTCATGCGGGTTATCAAGAAGCTGACTTTCTTGGTTTGCGCCCTGTGCAGGTTTTTTCTCTGGCGTCGCTAAGGTTGACAAAGAAGATTCTGCGCATTGTACATGCACATAAGTAAGTGCAAAACGTTAGTCCTTTAGCATTTCAAACCGTCTTAAAATGGAGTTCTCCCCGGGAAGAACGTTAAAGAGACCGAAGAGTTGTTTCAGATGCACCCGCTTACTAGCCAGGCACCGTGGGAGTTTCTAATCGTGTGTCGTGACGCGCGCGTAGAAGCAGCACTCACCCAGGCAGTCCGTTCATCCGGCGGATCAGCCAGCCGTGCGTCCGACGCGGCTTCCGCCCTCGCCTACATCATCGGCCGCAAGCTGGACGGTGTTTTCCTGGACACCCGCCTGGAAGGCGCGTTGAATCTGGTGGGAAGCATTCGTCGCGGCAACTCCAACCGGTTCACAGCAGTATTTGCTTGTGCCGGCGAAGATGAAGATATCAACCGCCTGCTCAACGCGGGAGTGAACTTTGTTTTACACAGGCCCGTGGACCCAAAGGAAGTTGCCACCGTCTTGAAAAATGCCGGGTTGATGATGCAGTCCGAGAGACAGCGCTATGTGCGTCATCCAGTGTCTCTGCCGGTCACATTGAAAGCCGGCGAGCAGGAGCAACGGGCGGTGACCCGCAACATAAGCCGCGGAGGTATGGCCGTGCACTGTGGGGAACCGTTTAACCCCGGATCGGCGCTGCAGTTCGAGCTGGAATTGCCGTCAAGCGAGCTGTTGCGAGGCCGCGGCGAGATCGCCTGGTCGCACGCGGATGGGATGATGGGCATTCGCTTCTACAGGATGGGTGAGGAAGACCGGAGCACCCTTTGGCGCTGGATTGAGGAGAAGGCGGGCAAAGACCAAGCCTAAGGTTACGAAGAGGCTTGCCGATTGGCATTCCCAATGACGCAATGAGCAAATTGCCCAATTGCTAAATCTTACAGACAGGAAATCTCGGGTCGCAGCAGGTCTTTGATATTTTCGCGGCGTCGCACCAGCCGCGCGCGGCGCCCGTTCACCAGCACCTCCGCCGCGCGTGGGCGCGTGTTGTAGTTGGAAGCCAGAGACATGCCGTAAGCGCCGGCGTCGAGAACGCAGAGATGGGAGCCCTCGAGAACCGGAGGCAAGGTTGCGTCGCGTGCCAGAAAATCTCCCGTCTCGCAGACCGGGCCGGTGATATCCGACTGAACGGTCGCCCATTCCCAAGCGGGGCGAGTCAACTCCACCGGGATAATCTCGTGCTTGGCGCCGTAAAGCGATGGGCGGATAAGGTCATTCATGGCCGCGTCCACGATGGTGAAACGCTTATTCCCATTTTGTTTCTGGTAGAGCACTTCCGTAAGCAGCACGCCGGCCGGTGCGACGATGGAACGGCCGGGTTCGAGCAGGAGATGCGGCAACGGCTGCTTCAGCCGCCGCAGAGGTTGCACAATGGCTTCGGCGTAGCGCCGCACGAGGTCGGCGAAATCGATCGGTTCCGCGCTGCTGTAGGAAATGCCAAGCCCGCCGCCGGCATCGACGAAACGGATATGGTGACCATCGTCCGTGAGTTGCGCAATCAACTCTGCGGTCCGCTCCATCGCTAGACGAAACGGTGCAACATCCGTGATTTGCGACCCGATGTGCAGGCTGACGCCTGCCACATCCAGGTATTCGTATCTGGATGCCTGGCGATACAATTCCCGAACGGCACTCATCGGGATCCCAAATTTGTGCTCGGTCAATCCAGTAGAGATGTAAGGGTGCGTTTCCGCCGGAACATCGGGATTCACCCGGAACGCCAAGGCTGCTGGTGTGCGGAGCTTCTTAGCGTACTCAGCAAGTAGTCCCAGTTCGCCTTCGCTCTCCACGTTGAAAAGCAAAATGCCGCAGCGTAAGGCTGCCAGCAACTCTTCATCCGTCTTGCCCACGCCTGAGAACACAACCTTCTTGAGAGCTTTCTTTCTTGCGCGTCGCACTCGTTCCAGCTCGCCGCCGGAGACAATGTCGAAGCCGGCGCCCAGCTTGGCCAGCATACGCAGCAGACTCAGGTTGGAGTTGGCTTTTACGGAATAACTGATCGTGTGCTGAACGTCCTCGAAAGCCTTGTCGAGAACCTGGTAACGTTCGCGGATGGCAGCCGCGGAATAAACATAGAGAGGTGTCCCATGCTTCTTGGCAAGGTCACTCAGAGAAACGCGTTCACAATGAAGGTCGCCGTCCTTGTAAACGAATGCGGGTGGGCGCGTGAGAAGAGCCGACGATTCTGGAGGGGGAGAAAGCATTGTTTGAATGGTCATGGCTTGACTTTCAATGCTACGACGGTCTGATCGTCGAAGACCTCCTGGCCCGCGGAGAACTCGTTGGCGGCGTCAAAGAGCGCGTCTACGATCTGCTGGGCGCTGCCGCCGGAGCTCTTGGCCACCACGTGCTCTACCCGGTTGCGCCCGAATTGCTCGTCGTGGGCATTGCTGGAATCGATGATGCCGTCACTCAAGAACACGAAGACATCTCCGGCAGCGGCATGGATTGTCGTCTCGTCATACGTGGCGTCACCGAACATGCCGGGGGGCAACCCCGTGGCTTCGATCATGTGCGCATGCCCGCCCCTGCAATGGATCGGGCGGGGAAGGCCGGAATTGGCCACGCGGATGATTTTCTTTTCGTCGTCCCAGAGCGCGCAGCACAAAACAACGTAACTTGCGTCGAGGTGGCGCTGCGTAAGCGCGCGATTCACGCCGCTGAGCATTTGCGCCGGCGAAGGTTCCTGGTGCGCCAGGCTGCGAATGATGCCGCTGACCAGCGCGGCGTAAAGCGCGGCGGGCGCGCCTTTGCCGCTCACGTCGCCGACGGTGATGCACGCGCGCGGGGGCCTGTAGTCGAGAAAGTCGTACATATCGCCGCCGATGGCGTGCGCGGGGTTGTAGCGCGCGGCCAGTTCCGCACCGGGTAAATTCGGGCAAGCAGGCGGCAGCAGGTGACGCTGCACTTCCCGGGCCATGGCCAGGTCGCTCTCCAGGCGCTGCTCTTCGCGCTTTAGGCGTTCGTAAAGCGTTGCGTTCTCGATAGCGATGGCGATCTGCGCCGCCAGCGTGGTCATGGCCCGGGTGTGGTCCTCCTGGAAGTACCCGCGGCGCGTATGTTCCAGGTCGAGTACTCCAATGACATCGTCTTTATAGATAAGTGGTATGCACAACTCAGAGCGTGTTTCCGCGTTGACGTTGATGTAGCGCGGGTCTTTCTTGACGTCGGGAACCAAAATCGCACGCTTTTCGAGTGCTGCTGCGCCGACCAGACCGCGCCCCAGAGGAATGTCGCCCTTAAGATGGATGTTCTCTTTGAAGCGCACGGAGAACCGGTGCACCAGTTTTTGCTTGGTCTCATCGAGCAGAAGAATGGAAAACATCTGGTAGTCGATGAGCTTCAATACCAGGTCAGCAATCCGCTGCAACAACTGGTCCACGTTGAGGATTGAGGTCAGCTCGCGGCTGATTTCCGTGAGAAGCGCCAGCGTATTGGCTTGCCGGGAAACGCGGGTGTAGAGCTTCGCGTTGTCGATGCTCACCGCAATTCGCGAAGCAATCAGCCCCAGCAGACGCGCGTGCTCCTCTTTGAAGTAGCTCGGTTCACGGGCTTCCAGGTCGATGACGCCGATCACTTTGTTCTTGGTGATGAGCGGTACCGCCAGTTCCGAACGCACGCGGGGTACGGCTTCGATGTATTGCGTCTCTTTGCTGACATCGTCCACCAGGACAGCACGGCGCTCCTGGACGGCGCGTCCCGT
>Ga0126379_10001285_pt1 | contig 15104 bp, 20 predicted proteins | sample PanSoiMetPlot_24_FD_92640 | JGI IMG/M metagenome (GOLD analysis project Ga0126379, IMG submission 92640) | Tropical forest soil microbial communities from Panama - MetaG Plot_24 | ecosystem: Environmental > Terrestrial > Soil > Tropical forest > Bulk soil | place: Panama | collected 2016-02-17 | reverse complement strand
GCGTGGATTGCGGTGGCGTTGGTCTTCTCGAGGTACGCGGGATTTGCGGTGGCGAACCACAGCGCGTCGGGCTCGGCGCCGGCCCCCGCGCTCCGGAGTGCCAATCGCGCCGCCTCGACCCCCATCGTGGTGGTGTCCTCGTCGTAGCCGGCGACCGCTCGGGTCCCGCGTCCGCCGCCGCTGCCAAAGAAGGCGGCGATCTCGGCCCGGTCGAGCCGCCGGTACGGCACGTAGCCGCCGGCGCTGATGATCCCTCGCACGGCTCGAAATTGTAGGCGGCACGTAGGCTGCACCCATGAAGGTGGGTGATGTCCGATGAAGCTCGGCGAGGTAGCGAACGCCGACGCTCAGCGGTACGGCAAGCCGCTCGACGGCGTGCGCGTGCTCGCCGCCGAGCAGATGCAGGCGCTCCCGTTCGGGACCCAGCTCATGGCCCGCCTCGGCGCCGAGGTCGTGAAGATCGAGCATCCCGTCCAGGGCGAGTCGGGTCGCGGCGCCCTGCCCGCGATGGACGACCCGCAGGGCCGGCGTGTCGGCGCGACGTTCTTGCGCAACAACCTGAACAAGCGCAGCGTCGGGCTCGACGTCAAGTCCGAGCGGGGCCGCGAGCTGTTCCTCCGCCTCGTGCCACACTTCGACGTCGTCGCCGAGAACTTCAAGGCGGGCGCCATGGCTCGCCTCGGCCTCGGGTACGAAGACGTCGCCGCGGTCGACCCACGGATCATCTACCTGTCGATCTCGGGCTTCGGGAACACCGTCGAGACGCCCTACGACTGGCCCGCATACGCACCGATCGTCGAGGCGATGTCCGGGATCTACGAGTACAAGCGCCCCGAGGACCAGCCGCCCGTCCCCGCGCCTGCGGGCGCGCTCGGCGACATCGGCACCTCGATGTTCGGTGTCATCGGTGTCTTCGCCGCGCTCCGCCATCGCGACCGCACCGGCGAGGGGCAGTACGTCGACGTCTCGATGTTCGATGCCATGGTCTCCATGACGGACCTCGTCACCAACTTTTGGTCGATGGGCCTCCGCCCCGGCGGTCCCGGCCCGCTGCTGATCATGGACGGCTTCCGCGCCGCCGACGGCTGGTTCATCATGCAGGTCGGCCGCGAGCACCAGTTCCAGCGGCTCGCCGAGCTCGTCGGGCATCCCGAGTGGCTCGACGACCCTCGGCTCGCGACCCGTCAGGGATGGCGCGAGCACCTCGAAGGCGTGATCCGCCCCGCGGTGGAGGAGTGGGCGTCGGCGAAGTCGAAGCTCGACGCCTGCCATGAGCTCAGCGCTGCCGGAGTCGCCGCCGGGCCGAGCAACACCGCCGCCGACGTGATCTCCGACCCGCACGTGGCGGCGCGCAACATGCTCGTCGAGCACCCGCGCACCGACGACGTCGACGATCCCGTGATCATCCCTGGCAATCCGGTGAAGCTGTCGAAGATGGCCGACGGCCCCGACACGCGCGTCCCGTGGGTCGGCGAGCACACCGACGAGGTGCTGCGCAAGGAGCTCGAACTGGGCGACGCCGAGCTCGCCGACCTGCGCGACACCGGCGTCATCGGCTGACGACAGCCTTCGCCCTCGCTGTCAAGCCTCGTCGAGCTGCTGCACCAATTTCCTGGGGGCCACGGCGCGATACGCGTCCTCGACGAGCTCGGCGACCTCGTCCCAATCGACCGGCTCGTCGAGATCGAGGTAGATGCCCAACCAGCCACGTCCGCCGACGTACGGCGGGACGAAGTACCGCTGGGGATCGGACGCCACCATGGCCTGCTGCGCGCCCGGGGGCGCCGCGCACACGAACGCCAGCCGGTCGTTGTGGTGATGGTCGGCGTAGGACACGAACGTCTTCTTGCCGCGCACGAACCACGTCGGCTCGCCGTGGCTGAGGCGCTCGGCGGTCTCCGGCAGGGCCAGGCAGAGCTTGCGGAGAGCCGGCAGTGGATTGCGAGCCACGCCCGAGTTTGGTCGATCGGTTAACAGGTGTCGCCGTCGACGCCGTCGGGCACCATCCGGCCGAGGGCGGCGGTGATCCTCTTGGCATCCTCGTCGCTGAGGTAGCGGCCGAAGTGCTCGGCGACGCCCCGCACGTGGACCGGCCGGGCCTTGGCCAGCGCCCGCTTCCCTTCGGGGGTGATCGTCGCGTACATGGCCCGGCGGTCGGTGGGGCAGTGCTCCCGCTTGACGAGGCCGTCGCGCTCCATGCGGTCGACGAGCCGGGTGACTCCGCTCCTCGAGAGAAGGACAGCGTCGGCCAGCTCGCTCATGCGGAGGCGCCCCCCGGCCTGGTTGAGCTGGGCCAGGACGTCGAAGAAGGTGATGGGAAAGCCCTGCTCCGCCTCGAGCTCACGGTCCAGGACTCGGATCAGCTCGGAGTGGGCACGAAGGAAGACGCGCCAGGCGTCGAGCTGCTGGTCGTTCAGCGTGGGCTCGCGGGAGCGGGCCATCACGTCCACCCTACCTGCGGATTCGATTGCGAGGAATACTGTTGCATATACAACGGTTTCCGCTTCAAGTGACATTCCCAAGTCTCGGATGGAGGAGGAACCATGAGCCAGACAGAGACTCGCAGCATCCAGGGCGTGGCGATCCCGGAACCGGGCGACTGGCAGCTGGATCCGGCGCACACGAGCGTCACCTTCACGGCCCGCCACCTGATGGTGAGCAAGGTACGGGGCCAGTTCCACGGCGTCTCGGGCAACATCCACGTCTCCGAGGACCCGCTGGGCTCGTGGGTCGAGGTCGACGTCGACCCGGCCAGCGTGGAGACCGGCGACTCGAAGCGGGACGAGCACCTGCGCTCGCCCGATTTCTTGGACGTCGAGCGCTACCCGGAGATCACCTTCCGGAGCACCAGGCTGGAGGGGGAGCACCCGGGTGGGTTCCGCCTCGAGGGTGACCTCACCGTCCACGGTGTGACCCGGCCGGTCACGCTCGACGTCGAGTACCTCGGCTGGACGACCGACCCGTGGGGCGGCCGCCGGGCCGGCTTCTCGGCGACGACCGAGGTCGACCGCGAGGACTTCGGCCTCACCTGGAACGTGGCCCTCGAGACCGGCGGCGTGCTCGTCGGGAAGAAGGCCAAGCTCGACTTCGAGATCGAGGCCGTCAAGCAGGGCTGACCTCGCCGAGACGGGGGACAGCGACGCCTCCGGGAGTTACGGTGCGTCCCACCGGCTCCCGGAGGCGCTGCGCGTGACGGCGGATGACGCGTTCGACGACCTCGAGGCCATCTTCGGCGCCGCCCGAGAGGAGCGACGCGCCGAAGAGGAGGAATACACGAGGGCAGCACTCCGCCAGTGGGCGCGCCATCGCGACCTTCTCGACGTCGCCCGCGAGCTCCAACACCGCGGCGACACCATCTCGGTGCGCGTCGGCCACATCGCGTTCGTCGGCATGATCGACGCGATCGGACGCGATTACGTACAGCTCCGAACCGACGGCGGACGCGTCGACATCGTGCTCGCCTCGCCACCGCACGGCGGTACGGCGGTGCCCGTGCTCCTGCGCGTCCTCGGCCGCGCTCGATATGGCGGCCGTCGAGGCGAAGCCGACGCCCCGACCTTTCGCGCCCGACTCCTGGAGTACGACCGCGACGACGCCGAATGCGTGGTCGGCGTGCCGGCGATGGGCGACGAGCTCCGCGGCTGCCTCGTCGTCGGGCGTGATCACGTCATCGTGCACGATCGCGACGGCGGGGAGACGTACGTGCCGCTCGGCTGCGTGGCCTGGGTGCGGCCCTGGCGCGACTAGCAGCTACGGGCCTTCGGCGCCGCGCTTCGTCGACGTCGACTGGTCGTGGCCCGGGAGCGAGCGAAGCCACTCGAGCAGCTCCTCGCGGTCGAAGCGCATCTCCCGCCCGCCCGGGAAGCGGTGGCACGGCACCTTCCCGTCGCGCACGAGCTTGCGCAGGTACTCCACGTGCACCTGCAGGAGCTCGGCCGCGTCGGCGGTCGTGAGCACGCTCGGGAAGCCCGCTCCGGCATCGGGTGCAGGAGGCATACGGGAATTTTAGCCCTCTGGGCACGTCTCGATAGGGACTCTTGACACGGTAAGACACTCTGAGGCATTCTGACCGTCATACCCATTGTGCCGCTTGACGGCATATGAGAGACGTTTGCACTATTAGCGAATCGTTCACCTGCGGGTGACGGCGGCGGAGGGGTGGATGGCCGACCTGGCGGTGCACGGATCGCAGCGCCCCGATGCCGTTCCCAAATCCGTCGTCTCGCCCCCGCGGAGCCTGCTCAGCCGCTTTTCGACCGGCCACCTCGTCATGGTCGTTGCCGGACTCGTCGGACTGTTGCTGACGGTCGCGGTGCTCCGTCGCGCCGACGAACGGCAACCTGTCGCCGTTGCCGCCCGGGATCTCGCACCGGGCTCCGCGCTCACCGAGTCGGCCGTTCGCTACGAACGCGTGAAGATGGACGACTCGCTCCTCGGCACCGTGTTGCAGCCCGACGACGTGAAGCAGATGCGCGATTCGGTCGCCGCGTACCCGATTGCCGCCGGCGAGCTGGTGCATCGCCGCGCGCTGAGGCCGGCGGCAGCTCCCGCTGGCAAGCGCGCGATGAGCGTTGCGATCGACCCGGCGCGGGCCGTCAACGGTGAGCTCGAGGCGGGTGACCGCGTCGACGTGATCCTCGCCGGTAGCCACGAGGTTTCGATCATCGTCGCTGACGCCGAGGTTCTGAGTGTCGGCAAGCCGGATCGCAGCGGCGCCTTCGGCGGGGTCGACGACAAGTTCACCGTGACGCTCGCCGTCGACGCACGCGAGTCCCAGCTCGTCGCGGCCGGCATTGCCAGCGGCGACATCGTGATCACGCGGACAACCGGTTCACGGCCGGCGGGGGCGACGCCACCGCTGGCAGTCGACGCGTCGAGCGCGGGCGGGCGGTAGCGGATGGCCGAGCCGGAGGTCGCCCTCGTCTTCTCTCCGGAGGTGTGGGTCGAGGGCCTCCACCGCCACCTCACCGATCACGGCGGCGCCCGGGTCCGGCAAGTGATCGTGGATCCGTCGCTCGCGTTCGATGAGGAGTACGGCACCCTCGTCGTGAGCCACCGATGGCCCGGCCTCACGCGCACCTTTGTCGATGCCGTCCACCGGCGCCACCGTCGTCTGGTCGGTGTCTTTGGTCCCGACGAACCCGCCGGTCGTGAGTTCCTCGTCTCGCTCGGCGTCGATCGCGCCCTTCCGTCAGATACCTCGATGGCAGAGTTCATCGACGCGTTCAACGCGCTCGCGCCGGTCGCCCTCGGAACCACTCCATCCGTGGCCGCGCTCGAAGCCGTAGTCGACGGGTATCGGCCGGCGACGCCGTCGTCGAACGGAGACCCGTCGCGACCGTGGCGACTCGTCGGCGTCGGGGGAACGCCTGGCGCCGGTGCTACCGAGCTGGCCATCGGGCTCACGGCAGCTCTGCGAGCGCAACGGGAGCGCGTGGTGCTCGTCGACGCCGACGAGGTCGTTCCGTCGGTCGCGCAACGTCTGGGATTGCCGATCGAGCCGAACCTTCGGAGCGCCATCGAGTCGGTCGAGTACGGAATGGGCGATGTCGAGGGGACCGTCGTCCGGGCCGCACGAGAGCTCGAGGTGGTGACGGGACTGCCCAACGTCGGCGCGTGGTCACAGGTGCGCCCGAGCGAGGTGCTCGACGTCGTCGAAGCTCTCGGACGCGCGCGGCGCTGCGTCGTCGCCAACTTCGCGAGTCGCCTCGAGGATGTCGGACGCGGCGGGCGAAATCGCTACGGAATCAGCCGAGCGGTCGTCTCCGAAGCGTCCGACGTGATCGGTGTGGCGCCCGCCACCCCGGTGGGGGTGACGCGCCTGCTCGGCTGGGTAGCGGACGTGCGCGCGTTGAACACGAGCGCGCCCGTCCATCTCGTGGTCAATCGGGCGCCCCGCGACGCCTTCCGGCGGGCGGAGATCGACCAGGAGCTCCGGCGGACGTTCGACCCCGAGAGTCTCGTCTTCGTGCCCCACGACCCGCGTGTCGAAAGCGCGGCCTGGGCCGGGACGATCGTTCCGTCGGGCCCATATGCGAAGGCTCTGGCCGGGCTGGCGGCCCGGGTCGCGCCGTCAGCCACAGCCGGGGCGCCACCGCGTCGGATGGCCGCGCGAGGTCGGAGGCGGGCATCGGTCGTGGCGCGATGAGCATCCGTGTCGATGCCTACGACGGAATCCGGCGCGACGCGCTCGTCAGGATCGAGCGGCGTCGCCTCCGCCCGGAGGGCGACCTCGAAGAGGTGCAGGCTGAGGTGCACCGCGCGGTCGACGAGTATCAGCGCCGTGCGCACCTCGGGGACGAGATTCCCCTCAGCGATCCGGGAGAGATGGTCGGTCGGGTCCTGCAGTCGATCACGGACTTCGGCCCACTGACCGAGTTGATCGCCCGGCCCGACGTGGAGGAGATCTTTTTCGAAGGACCGAGAGTGTCGTATCTCGACTCGTCCGGACGGCTCCGCGGCCTGGCGGTGCCGACGGGTGAGGCAGAGAACCGCCAGATCGTCGAGCGGCTGCTCGCGCCCACCGATCGTCAACTGAACACGAAGCACCCGATCGTGCAGGCGCGCGTCCTGCAGGGAAGCGCCCGCCTCACAGCTGCGATCCCGCCCATCAGCGACCGGCTCTCGGCGACGCTCCGGCGCTACACGGTCCGCAACGTCACGCTCGGCAGTCTTGTGGCTCTGGATTCGATCAGCCCGGAGGCCGCCGACTTCCTCTGGGCGATGATGCAGGTGCGCAGCCGGATCGCGATCTCGGGTGAGCCCGGAGCCGGCAAGACCACGATGGCGGCGGCGCTCATCGCCGCGGAGCCGGCGAGTCACTGCGTCCGGTGTTGCGAGGAGATCCGTGAGATCGCCGTCCCGGTCACGCACGGGTCGTACTACGAGGTCCGGCCGTCGGCACTCGACGGCACCGGTGAGATCAGCCTGCGCGATCTGGTCAAGTTCGTCCTCGCGATGCGTCCGGATCGCATCGTCGTAGGAGAGGTGCGCGGCGCCGAGGCGTTCGAGCTCAGCAGGGCCGTCAACGCCGGCTGTGGCTTCCTGTGCACGATCCACGCCAACAACGCGGCCGAGGCGCTCCACGCGCTCGTGAACGCCGCGTTGGTGGCAGGCGAGAACGTGACCGATCGCATCGTCAGCAAGGTGTTCTCCCAGTCGCTCGACCTCCTCGTCCATCTCGACCGCGACGACATCCCGCCCAACGACAGTGACGGCATACGCCGCCAGGTCATGGAGATCGTCGCCGTGGTCCCCGCGCTGAGCGAGGACTTCACCGTCGAGCCGATCTTCGCTCGAGAGGCGCTCGGGCGTCCGTTGGTCTGGACCGGTGTCCTGCCAGCCGGACTCGAGAACCGCGTCGACCGGTCGCTGCCTCGAGGCCTCACCCTGCGGTCCATCGTCGGGGGGGCCGAGGTGCCCAGATGACCCTGCTCGCGGGGCTCGCCGTCGGCGTGTTCGTGTACTTCCTCGTCGGGGTCCTGACGGGGTACACGCCCCAGATCAAGATGCGGCGCTTCCGGCGCCGCACGCAGATCAGCAACCGGCAGCTCTGGCTGAACCAGGCCGGCGTCGCCGTCACGCCCCGTCAGTTCATCGCCGGCTCCATCGCCGTCGGGTCGATCGCCTTCTTCCTCCTCACGGCCCTGACCGGCACGCCGCTCGTCGCAATCGTTCCTGCCGCCGGAGTCGCCGCGCTCCCGAGGGCGTACTTTGCCCGCCGGCGTGCCGTGCATCTCCAGCGTGTGCAGGCCGCGTGGCCGGACGGCCTACGCGACATCATTGCCTCGATCGCGGCGGGACGCTCACTGCCGCAAGCGCTGAACGCGCTCGCCGCATCGGGACCGGCGCCACTCCAAGAGGCCTTCGCGCGCTTCCCGATGCTGTCCCGCATGTTGGGCACGGTCCCAGCCCTGGAAGTGATCAAGGAAGAGCTCGCTGACTCCACCAGCGACCGCGTCATCGAAGTGCTCGTGCTCGCGTACGAACGAGGGGGCCAGATTGTGCGCGACATCCTCGAAGACCTCGTTGTCGCCACGACGCGTGACCTCAAGTTGTTGGAAGAGGTCGAGACCGAAGGCCTCGAGATGAAGATCAACGCCCGAGCCGTGCTCGTGCTCCCGTGGCTGGTACTCGTGGCGCTCACGATTCGGGAGGGGCCCTTTCGAGATTTCTATCGGTCGCCGGGGGGCCTGCTCGTCGTGCTCGTTGCCGGCATGCTGAGCGTCGTGGGCGGACTGCTCATCGCACGCCTCGCGCGCACGCGTTCGGAGCAGCGTGTGTTCGGCTCCAGTGCCACTCTCGCCGTGAGGGAACGGTCGTGAGCGGGCCCGTCATGGTGCTCGGAGGCGCGTCGGCGGCGCTGTTGTGTGCGGGCGTCGCCGGGCTGATCGTCAAACCGACCCCCCGCCTGGCCGGTCGCGTGCGCCCCTACACGATCGTCGCTCGGGCCGATCTCGGGCGGAGTGCCGATGTGCTCGGGGTGGCCCATCCGGTCACGCGGGCGAGCGGCGGGGTGATGCGCCGGCTCTTCTGGCCGCCGCTACATGCGATCGCGGCCCGCGTCGGCCGCCTCGTGGAAACGCGGAGCGACGACAACCTGCGTCTGAAGCTGCGGCAGGCCGGGTACCACGACCTGCCACCCGAGGAGTACAGGGTCCGCGCCCTCGGCCAGGCGGTCTTGTTCACGACGGTGGGGGCGACGATCGGCATCGCGATCCGGTCGCCCTTGCTGACGCTGCTCCTCGCCCTGTGCGGCCTCGTGTACGGCTCGACACGATGGAAGGGTCGCATCGATCGCGCCATCGAAGATCGGCGGGAGCGACTGCGTCTGGAGCTGTACACGGTGAACCAGCTCCTGGCGATCCACCTGCGGACCGGGGCGGGACCGGTTCAGGCCACACAACGGATCGTCGACCGCGGGACGGGCGCCATGGTCGAGGAGCTCGACGCCGTGTTGACCTGGGTACGCAGTGGCGTGTCCGAGCCCGAGGCCTTCCGTCGGGCGGCGGAGTTGACGCCCGAGGCGAGTGTCGCTCGGACGTACAAGTTGTTCGCCGCGGGCGCAGAGCGCGGCGTCGATCTCGCCGGTGCCTTGCGCGCTTTGAGCGAAGACCTGAGGGACGCGCGTCGCGAGGATTTACGACGTGTGGCGACGAAGCGTCGCGCCGCGATGCTCGTACCGACGATCGCGATCCTCGCACCGATCATGCTGCTATTCATCGCCGCGCCGCTTCCCTCGGTGATCTTCGGAAGTCGCTGACGATCAGCGTTCTTGCACAACACGAACACGAAGGGAGACGAAGGGTGCGTCCAACGTCGTGGTGGATCGGCCTCAAGGCCTGCGTGCGCGCAGCCGCCGAGTCCGAGGACGGGATGACGACTGCCGAACTGCTGGGCAACGCGGCGTTAGGAATCGCCGCGCTTGTTGCGATCTGGGCGGTCCTTCAAGCGCTCGGCCTGGACATCGTGAACTGGATCCGGGGGCAGCTGGGGGTCTGAGCGTGCCGCGCGGTGCCGCGCCATCCGGTGAGGAGGGCATGACGACCGTGCAATACGTCGCCGCGACCGCGTTCTCGCTCATCGTCTTCGTGATGATGGCGAACTTCATCGTGTTCCTGTATGCCCGCGGCGTCGTGCGAGCGGCTGTGGACGAAGGTGCCCGTGCCGGGAGTCGTTTCGGTGCCACCACCGACGAGTGCGATTCACGAGCCCGTGACGTGCTCGGCGACCTGCTGGCAGGGCGGCTCGGAGACGACGTCAGCGTCCGGTGCGAGAACAACGAGGACGAGATGCACGCCCGCGCTCACGTGACGCTTCACGGATGGCTGCCCCTCCTCGTCCCGGACTGGAGCTTCACGCTCGACGCCCGGTCGGTGAAGGAGCACCCGTGAAGGTGCTGGCGAACGGAAGGGGCGAGCGCGGGTACGTTGCGGGCGAGCTGGCGATCGGCGTCGGTCTCCTCGTCTTCCCCGTCGCCCTGCTCGTGCTGACGCTTCCGACGTGGTCGGAGCGACAGACGACGGCGCGCTCCGTGGCGCGGGAGGTAGCGCGGGTGGTTGCCATTGCGGGTGTCTGCGATCGTCAACGCGCGCTCGACACGGGCGCGGACATGGCGCGCAACCTCGGCCTCCCGCCCGCTGACCTCGACATCCGGCTCGATTGTCTTCCCGGCGCCCGTCTCTCACGGAGCGACCGCGTCCGTGCTTCGGTGACGGTCGCCGTCCCCGCTGTCGACTTCCCTGGGATCGGCGGCGTCGGCGCCTGGAGTTGGACCGCACACCACAGCGAGCCGATCGACCAATACCGGAGCTTCGAGTGAGATGGCGCCAGGCGTGGCGAGCTCTCCGCGCGGAGTCGGGCACGACCACGCTTTGGATGCTCGGGCTCTGCCTGATGCTGCTCCTGCTCGGAGGGATCAGCCTCGATCTCTGGCGGGCCTTCTCCGAACGTCGATCCTTGGCAGCCGCCGCCGATGCGGCCGCCGTCGCCGGCGCGTCCGCGCTCGACGAGGCCGCGTATCGCGGCAGCGGGGCGGTTCGGCTCGTGCCGGCGGACGCGCGACGACGGGCGCTGGCGTCCCTCGCCGACCAACTCGACCGTCGTGCACTCCGCGACACCAGGGTCGAGGCGACCGAGGACGAGGTGACCGTCGTCGTCGGCGGGTCCGTGAATTTCTCCCTGCTCCAGATCGCCGCGCCCGGCGACGCATTCGCCATCACCGTCCGCGCCACGGCCCGTCCGCAGGCATCACCGTGATCCGTGACACGGTCTCGGCGAAAGTTGACACCTGTGTCAGAGAACGGGTAACTCAATACTTATGGCTGAGCAGACGCTGTTCTTCGACGACATCAAAGAGGGCGACACGGGCCCGGAGTTCTCCCACGAGCTCTCCCGGACCGACCTGGTGATGTACGCAGGGGCGTCGGGGGACTTCAACCCGATGCACCACGACGAGGTCAAGGCCAAGGACTCGGGGCTGCCCAGTGTGTTCGGGCACGGGATGTTCACGGCTGGGATCCTGGGCAAGGCGCTCACCGACTTCATCGGGGTCGGCAACCTGCGCGAGTACAAGGTGCGGTTCACCAAGCAGACCTGGCCGGGCGAGACCCTCACGACGAAGGTCACGGTGCAGAAGAAGTACGAGGAGCACGGCGAGCACCGCATCGACCTCGAGTGCTCGGTCGTGAACGAGAGCGGTGAGGCGAAGATCAGCGGCGTGGCGATCGCCGCGCTCCCGACCCGAGGCTGATGACCCCGGCCGGCCCGCGCTTCGACCTGCCGGCGCCCGATTCCGAGACCCAGCCGTTCTGGGACGCGGCCCGGAAGGGCACGCTCCTCATCCGCCATTGCCGCGACTGCGGTCGCTACCACTTCTATCCCCGGCCGTTTTGTCCCACGTGCTGGAGCACCGACGTCGAGTGGGCCGAAGCGAGCGGGCGGGCGACGCTCTACACCTGGTCGGTCGTGCGCCGCAACGACCTCCCGCCGTTCGGTGAGCGGGTTCCGTACGTGGCGGCCGTCGTCGATCTGGAAGAGGGCGCGCGCATGATGACCAACGTCGTCGACAGCGACTTCGACGCCCTCGAGATCGGGACGGCGCTCGAGGTCCTGTTCCAGGAGATCAGCGAGGACGTCACGATCCCCGTGTTCCGTCCGACGTCTGCAACAGGCGGCAATACGCGGGCCGGCGTGCATTCGGGTCAGTTGCGGGGACCTTCAGGTTGACCAGGACTTGGGTCGGAGTTTGTTGCCTCGACGACGAAGACCTGGCCGTGCCGGGGACCGAGCTTCAAGGACACCCTCCCGTGGTCGCCCAAGTGGACACCCGCGATGCGCTTGGGACGCCGGAGTGGGATCAAAGGGTCACGCAATCCGGTGGGTCTGCACAGCCGCGGCGATTGTCTGGGCGCGATCCTTTCTGCGCTCACCAACCTAAGGTCTTCGATTCCTCCCTGACCGCGACCGATCCGCTGGCACGTCGATGGAACTCCGACGCGATAGGTAGGGTCGCTCAATGGCGGAGGAGCAGCCGGACTGGAACTTCCCATTCGAGGGGCCGCTCGACGAGGTCTTCCCGTCGCTGCACGCGGCGCAGAACGCGTGGATGAGCCAGATCGACTCGCTCAAGGCGCCCGACCGCAAGACGCACGAGCTGATCCGCATGGTGTGCACGGTGATCCTGCGCAACCCGCCCGGGGTCCGCCGTCACGCCATGCTCGCCCGAGAGGTGGGTGCGAGCTGGGACGAGGTCCTCGGCTCGATCATGCTCACGCTGCCCGGGTTCGGGTTGCTCCCCGCGGTGGAGGCGATCCCGCACGCCCGCGCCGGCTTCGACGCCGCCCCCGAGCCTGAAGAGGAAGTGTGAGCGGCGACGTCCCGTTTCGCATCCTGCCCCGCGTCTCCGACCGGAACCGGCACTTCTGGACCGGCGGAGCCGAAGGAAAACTGCAGTTCCTGCGCTGTCAGGACGACGGCACCTACGTGCACCCGCCGACATCGCGTTGCCCGAAGTGTCAGGGCAAGAACCTCGCCGTCGAGGCGGTATCGGGTCGGGGCACCGTCCACACGTTCTCGATCAACGTGCAGCAGTGGATGCCGGGACCCGAGCCCCCGTACGTCGTCGCGATCGTCGAGCTTCCGGAGCAGGAGGCCCTCCGCCTGACGACGAACATCGTCAACTGCGCTCCGGACGACGTGAGGATCGGCATGCCTGTGCAGGTCGTCTTCGAGCGACACGACGACGGTGACGAGTCCGTCTACCTCCCGCTGTTCGAGCCTGCTGACGAGGTGCCCTGATGGCCGTCGACTCGATCGAGCAGCGCACCGTCATCAGCGGAGTCGGGCAGTCCGACATCGGCCGTCGGCTCTTCCGCGACCCGCTCGACCTCACGCTCGACGCGTGCATGGCCGCCATCGAGGACGCCGGTCTCACGACGCACGACATCGACGGCATCGCCACCTACCCGGGCGCGATGGACACGCCCGCGGGCTTCTCGGGTGCGGGGCTCGTCGAGGTCCAGGACGCGCTGCGCCTCGAGGTCGGCTGGTACACGGGCGGGATCGAGTTGCCGGGCCAGCTCGGGTCCGTGATCGACGCGTGCCTGGCCGTCGCCGCCGGGCTGGCCACGCACGTGCTGTGCTTCCGCAGCGTCTACGAGGGGAGCGCCCAGGGCACGCAGGGTCGCTCCGCGGTCATGCCCGGCGGCGGAGGTGGTGGAGGCGGCACCTTCCGCGCTGGCAGCTACATGCAGTGGACGCTGCCGTTCTCGGCACCGTCGGCGACGACGTGGATCGCGATGTTCGCGCAGCGGCATTTCTACGAGTTCGGCACCACACGGGAGCAACTGGCGCAGATCGCGCTGAACGCCCGCAAGAACGCGGGCGTCAATCCCAAGGCGATCTACCGCGACCCGATGACGATGGACGACTACTTCGACGCACGGATGATCTCGTCGCCCCTGTGCTTGTTCGACTGCGATGTCCCGTGCGACGGAGGCACGGCGGTGATCGTGTCGAGTGCCGATGCGGTCGCCGACCTGCGCAAGCCGCCCATCCAGGTGGAAGCGGTCGGCACCGCGCTGTACGGGCGGCCGTCGTGGGACCAGTTCGACGACCTGACGACAATGGCGTGCCGCGACGCCGCAGCCCAGATGTGGACGCGCACCGACATCAAGCCGTCCGACGTGCAGCTGGCCGAGATGTACGACGGGTTCAGCTTCATCACAATGGCGTGGCTCGAGGCCATGCGCTTCTGCGGCCACGGCGAGTCCGGTCCATACGTCGAGGGTGGGCAGCGCATCGCGCGTGAAGGCGAGCTCGCTCTCAACACGCACGGGGGCCAGCTCTCGGCCGGCCGGCTGCACGGCTACGGGTTCCTGCACGAGGCGTGCGTGCAGCTGTGGGGCGAGGCGGGGCAACGCCAGGTGCCGGGCGATCCTGAGATCGGCGTGGCCGCCGCCGGCGGCGGACCGCTGGCCGGGTGCCTCCTCCTCACGAACCGTCGGTGAGGACGGCGCGCCCGTAGGCTCCGCCTCCGTGTCTGTGCGGCAAGGCGACGATCGGCGCTTCTGGCGCACCCTGCTCGGGATCGCCGTGGTCGCGCTCGCATTGCGGGGCGCGTACGTCGCGTTCGCGAAGACGAACCAGCCGATCCACGGCGACCAGCTCTTCTACAACGCCGAAGCCAACCGCCTGGGTCGGGGTGACGGCTTTCTCGAGCCGTTCGATCCCGAGGCGCTCAGCCGCGGGGAGATCCGCGAAGGAACGGACCCGGCAGCCGACCACCCGCCGCTGACCGTCATCGTGCTGGCGCCCGTGTCGTTCGTCACGAGGCAGGCGCTCATCCCGCAGCGGCTCACGATGGCAGTGCTCGGCACGGCGGCAGTGATCGTGATCGGCCTCCTGGGGCGTCAGCTCGCCGGGGACCACGCGGGATGGATCGCCGCCGGCATCGCCGCCGTCTACCCGAACCTCTGGGTGAACGACGGACTGATCATGTCGGAGACGCTGGCCACGCTCCTCGTCGCTCTTGCGCTGCTCTACGCCTATCGGCTGATGCGGGAGCCGAAGCTGTGGACGGCGCTGCTCGTCGGCGCGTTGTGCGGTCTGGCCGCGCTCACGCGCGCCGAGCTGCTGCTCCTGGTCCCGTTGCTCGCGGTGCCGGCGGCGCTCGTCGCCCGGTCGATCGCCGTCGCGCAGCGATGGAAGCTCGCCGGCGTCGGCGTGCTCGCGGCCGTGGTGCTGATCGCACCGTGGGTCGGCTACAACCTCGCGCGCTTCAAGGAGCCGACGTTCCTGTCGACCAACGACGGCATCGCGCTCCTCGGCTCGAACTGCGATTCGGTCTACTTCGGTGACGGCATCGGGCTCACCGACCTGAAGTGCCTCGGCCGGAACCCACGCGGCGACCAGTCGGTCGACAGCAAGATCTACCGCGACCGTGCGTTCGACTACATCCGGGACCACAAGAAACGCGCCGTGCTCGTCGCAGCCGCACGCGTCGGACGCACGTGGAGTCTCTACCGGCCCTGGGACATGGTCAGCTTCAACAAGGGCGAGGGTCGCGAGGGCTGGGTCACGATCCTCGGGCTGATCATGTACTT